>Ga0065711_1000162_pt1 | contig 92740 bp, 70 predicted proteins | sample Hoacrofraction12_FD_59098 | JGI IMG/M metagenome (GOLD analysis project Ga0065711, IMG submission 59098) | Hoatzin crop microbial communities from Cojedes, Venezuela - Epithelial fraction 12 v2 (version 2) | ecosystem: Host-associated > Birds > Digestive system > Esophagus > Crop | place... | reverse complement strand
GGTTTATTAATTCTGCAAAAGTTAAATTCTCTTACAGTTGTTGATTACAACACTCATGCTAGAGGGTGTGTCAAAATAGGCACATCCTCTTTATTTTGTTTCTTTACACCCCAAAATGTAAGGTTGTTCCGATAAGTGTTTTCAAATATGGAAACGTGAGGATGCACAAGGATTTGCTGGACGCAAAAGACATGTGCATCGGCGGTGAATTCTATGAGTTTGACTACGCTTCCAACAAGACGGTAGAAAATATTGCCGGATTTGTAGGTGTTTCACACAACACAATACGCCGATATCCATCATCTAATGCAAAAGGCTTTTTAAAGCGTGAAACTGGCGAGATTGCCAGCGTTGATGCACACGACCTATTGAGGACGCAATTTCGGCGTGACGTGATAAAAGAAAACATATCAGGTAAGGGCGTATGTTGCAAATTCATAGATCACAAGGAACGTCTGACTCCTCTTACGAGGAAGGAATGGACTGCCTCGCGGCAAACGGCTTTAAGCTAAAAGGCATCGCATCCGATGGCCTTAAAGGTCTAGCGGTTTACACCCATAAGCGCCTAAGAAGCACATATTTAAGTCTTGGAAGAAACTTGCAAAGGCTTTGGGCGTACTATGAATATCCTGATCTTGGGCTGCCAAACACGAATAACGCTGTAGAAGCCTTGATTTCAGAATTATTATACGTCCACAACCTTCATAAATAGAGAGTTTATCGGCATTTTCATGCTCTATTTTGATGCTCAAACCTTAATTTATGAATTCTTTTATGTAAATTTGCACTCATATTGTGCACATAACGGCATCATAATGAACAATGTCAACGATCTTATACAGAAAGAAAATGTGACGCGATTCTTTCAAGAACAACGCGAAAGGATCACACGCTACTTATGCTTGCGCTATGGCATATCGGTTGGAGATGCAGAAGAAGCCTTCTGTAAAGGTTGTCATGCGATGCTAAACGCCATACACACAGGGAAACTCTCTGCGGGGTATCACGAACATTCTCTCGGCAAATATCTGCAAACGTGTTGCCGTAATCAAATGCTAAAAACATTTGAACGCGACAAAAGGGAAATCACAATCGACTTTCAAGAAAGTGCTATAAATCCTTATGATTCATGGAGTGAATTTGGGAACACCGCCCAAATGGCTGCCCATGCAAGCAACGCGGACATTGAATCTGTTCAAGACGGAGATGCCACACAACAGCATGAGAAAGATCTCCTGCTGATGGAATCTATTTTGGAAGATCTACCCTACCCTTGCAAAGACTTGATTTGGGGAAAATACAAGGAAGGTTTCTCGGCTGGAGAAATGGCTATGCGACTCGGCTACAAGGGTAGTCGTGTGGCGATAACTACTCTTAGCCGATGCATGCATAAGTTGAAAAAACGTTTTAATAGTGAGAGGAGGATGGCAAATGAAGAATAAAGAACTCAACGATAGCCAGATTGAGCAGTTGGTACGCGATTCTATGACAGAAGTAGGCAAACGGCACGATGATGCGATTGTTGATGCGTTGAGCGAAATGACGGACAAACAACTCGATGAGTTGTTAGGAGAAAAACAGAGGATGGAGATTCCTGTCAAGACAAAGAATCGTTCACGCATCATGACATTCGTTCGCCTAGCTGTAGCATGTGCCATTTTGTTGCTCATCATTGTTGGCATAGAGCATCTGAATTTGGGCGGAACATCCCAAAATGGTTATGCTTCGCTTTTCAACACCTATTATAAAGAATACAAGGTGAGCGGTGAAACATTTTCGGCAGGAAAGGACAAGCTAAATGCTCACGGTAAAGCGAATACGGCCTACATCATACAAGAGGCATCTCGACTCATCAGCAAGAAACATAGTCGCCAAGCATTGCACAAAGGCATTGGCCTCTTGGAAGATCTATTGACTCTGCAATATAAGCCAGAACTGGAACATGAAATACATTGGTATCTCGGACTGGCCTATTTGAAAGACAACCGCATCACAAAGGCACGAGACGAGTTTCAAAAAGTCATCTATCTAAATTCATCTCATTCGGCAGATGCGAAAACATTACTTGAACAGATGGAATAACAGAACAGAAGCATTTTGCTATCAGAGGCTTCGCTGATAGCGAAGCTTTTCGAAATATTCTCATCAAAACGGAATAGTTTGCTTACGCTCAATTTCTCTTACCCCTTGCCATATCATCAGTAGGAGCAAGAACCATGTAATGATGCTTAACTCGATGCTTCTGTTGATAGTGAGAGAAGTGTCGAGTAGATAGTTCCACGCGAAATGCAAAGCACAAGTCAACAAGAATGCGAAGAGCACTAACGGATGTAACATCGTGCGTAAGTGGAATTTCCCTCTGGTCGCCAGAGCCGCTGCACCACCCATCAGTGCGCCCCACGCCACATGGCATGCCGGTGCTGTGAGTGAGCGAATGATAATGCCAAACATCAGATTGTCTATGTCCATAGCAATGTAGCCGGCCGACTCAAATACAGCAAAGCCTGCACCAACAGCAGCACCAATAAGTACACCATGCAATATGTGACATTGCCTGCGATAATGAAATAATATAGAATAAATCGCGATTGCCTTTGCAAACTCTTCTACACATGCCGTGATAACCATTGGTGTCAACCCGTAATCAATCAACAGACGAGGAGTGAAATAGTTACCTCGCTTGTTATAGAAAACCCTATAATCTGGGATAAAATCAAGAACATATTGCAACACAAACGTAATGGTGATAGCAAAACAACTTCCAATGAGGAAATAGCGCAACACATCCAGCAATGTCAGCGACCGCCATTTGTTGATTTCCCAAAAGAAAATTAGCAGTGTTACGGGCACGGTCAACGAACCCACCACAGTCAATCCTGGAAGTAGAAAACTCGATTCATATCGTTGCTCTAGTTTCCAACAAATGAACAGCAATACCAACTCGACAACAAAGAGCAACAATGTGCGCATGTAGAGCCATGGACGCGGCCAGAGCGCATTCATATCCTCCACTCGAAGCTGCCCGCCCAGCACTAACTCGTCTCGCTCGGCCTTAGAATGCGGCATCAATGCATACAAAACAAGATTAACGAATCCCACATGATGGCGATCAAACCAATTGGGGGAATATTTGTTGTTGGAACGCTGCTGATGCATAATACACCTATTTACGGCTTTGCAAAGATAGCTATTTTATTCCATTTGCTCAAGCGATACTCCAGGAATAACGAAAGAAGGCCAGAGATGTTTCATCGCTTGCCTTCTCTTCATTCTATACATCGATGTATTTCACCACCTTGGCAGGCACACCTGCCAGCAATGGCTCGATCGGGAACATCCTTGGTGACAATGGCTCCGGTGCCAACAATGGCATTCTCACCAATGGTTACGCCGGGCAAGATTCTCACGTTTCCACCAATCCATGCGTTGCGCTTGATGCGAATGGGCTTGGTCATCACAATGCGGATGTCGTGTGGATCATGATTCACGGTCAGCAGGCTGATGCCCGGACCAATCATCACGCCGTCATCGATGGTAATACCTCCGAGCGACATCATGATCAAGTTGTGGTTGATATAAACGTTTTTACCGAGTTTCATCTGACTGCCGCAATCGATAAAGATAGTGTTTCGTAAAGTGTGTCTGAAGTCTGCAGACTTCAGACACACTTTACGAAACACCATCAATTCTTGTGACATATCTATTGCTTATTTAATTTCATAACGCGGGCTTCGTAATATTACATTCTTATTCTCATGCTTCGGCAGCAACAATTCCACGTTTCCGCGCGTCATCATCCGAACAAAGCACGAAGCGCCTCTTCCACCTTGCGTACAGGATGGATGGCTATATCGTACTTACGGGCGTTGAGAGTCGCGGTGTTGTAACGTGGAATAATAATGTGATGGAAGCCTATTTTTTGTGCTTCGGCAACACGTTGTTCGATGCGACTCACGGGGCGTACCTCACCAGAGAGCCCGACTTCGCCGGCCATGCACCATCCACTTTCAATGGGCGTATCAACATTGGATGAGAGTACAGCAGAAATGACGGCCAGATCCATGGCGGGATCGGTAACACGCAATCCTCCGGCGATATTGATAAACACGTCTTTCTGCGCAAGTTTGAATCCTACGCGCTTCTCAAGAACAGCTAGCAACATATTGAGCCGACGATGATCGAATCCTGTAGCGGAACGTTGGGGCGTACCATAAGCAGCCGTAGAAACGAGCGCTTGCGTCTCCACAAGAAAAGGCCTTACACCCTCGATGGCTGCCGAAATGGCAATACCTGAAAGTCCGTCGTGGTCTTGCGTGAGAAGGAGCTCGGAAGGATTACTCACTTGGCGCAACCCATTTTGCTGCATTTCATATATGCCGAGTTCGGAAGTTGAGCCGAAACGGTTTTTGATGGAACGCAGAATACGATACATATAATGCTGATCGCCTTCAAATTGTATCACTGTATCCACGATATGCTCCAGAATCTTCGGACCGGCAAGCGTGCCCTCTTTGTTGATGTGGCCGATGAGAATGACGGGCACGCCACTCGATTTAGCAAAACGCAGCAATGCCGAAGCACACTCACGCACCTGGGTGATGCTACCTGGTGATGACTCGGCCTCCTCTGTGGCGATGGTTTGTATAGAGTCGATGACCACCATTTCGGGCTTGGTGTCGCGAATGTGGGCAAAGATATTTTCAAGTGATGTCTCGGTTAGAATAAGCAGATTATCGTGTCCATCATCAGCGTGTGCATCAAGCCGGCCGGCGCGCATCTTGAGTTGTCGGGCACTCTCCTCTCCACTCACATAGAGAATGCGCCGCTCGGGCATGGCCAACACTGTTTGGAGCACAAGCGTGCTCTTGCCGATACCGGGTTCTCCCCCCAAAAGCACGATGCTGCCCTGCACCAGCCCGCCACCCAACACTCGGTTGAGTTCCTCGTCGTGCATGTCGATGCGGGCTTCAAGGCGCGTGGGTATCTCGTGAAGACGCAGGGGCGTCACCAACGATTTGTTTCCGGAAACGCGAACGGCACCGGCTGCTGATCGGGCGGCCATCTGACCGGTATCGCTGCTGATGCGAATCTCTTTAAACGTGTTCCATCGTCCGCACGATGGACATTTGCCAATCCATTTGGCCGATTCTTGTCCACAATTCTCGCAGACGTATGCTATCTTGTCTTTTGCCATGATGCGACAAAGTTACACAAAATATTTGAATCGATGATGCTATTTCTGTGGTTTTCTTTTCGCAAAATCGCATTTTTGCCGTACATTTGCAGCCATCATGAACATGCGAATCATCTATATATTATTGTCGGCGATGCTAATGGCCTCGTGCGGTAGGAGCTATAAGGAAGAACAGGAGTTGGCACGAGCCGAAAGCATCCGATTGGCCAAAGAAGACTCTGCCGCCCTAAAGATAGGCATCATCCCCACACTGGACTGTCTGCCGCTAATGGTGGCCAAAGAGTTGTGCTTGTTTGACTCCACGGGGTCCGACATTCGTCTGAAAGCCTTCACATCGCAATTGGATTGCGATGATGCACTAATGAAGGGTAAGATTGAAGGTAGCGTAACCGATGTGGTGAAAGCCGAATGGATGAAACGAAAGGGATTCCAACTGCATTATTTTTCGGGCACCAATGCTGCATGGAAGTTGATAACCAATCGTATGGCGCGCATCTCCGAGATGAAGCAGATGAGCGACAAGATGGTAGCAATGGCCCGATTCAGCGCCACCCATCTGCTAGCCGAGATGTGTACGGATAGCGCTAAGCTGAAACGCGACAATGTTTTCCTCGTACAAATCAACGACCCGAACGTATGCTTGAAGATGCTCAAGAACAATGAAATGGATGCGATGATTCTGCCAGAGCCACAAGCCACAACGGCCGTGATATGGAAAAATCCTGTGATGATGGACACACAGAGCAAAGACATCCGTTTGGGATGCATCGTGTTTGAAGAAACATCCACACTCTCGCAGGCGCGTCGTCGCCAGTTGGCCGATTTCACAAAGGCCTATAATGCCGCCGTGGACAGCATCAACAAGCACGGCATAAAAAACTACGCCGATATTATTGCCGACTACACAAAAGCCGACAAAGCTACCATCGACCGATTACCCAAGACCACATTCACTCATGCCGCTCCGCCACGTGAGAAAGACCTCAACATGGCGCGCAGATGGTTGAAATGACGCCCCATGAACGCAGGAAAAGAAGCCGAACGCCGACAGAATTTGGCCAACAAGCGCTCTTACAAGTGGTTGCAAAAGATCGCCGACATCATGGATCGTTATTATCTCGATGCCGCGCTGGGGTTGGCCATACCCGGCGGTGTTGGCGATGCCATATCAGCAGTGTTTTCCATCGGCTACGTTTTGTTTTCGGCCATCGGCATCCGCTCCATTCCACTCACTTTGGCTGTAACCAACAACATCATGCGCGACGTGGTGATTGGCATGATCCCGTTCTATGTGGGCAACGTTCTTGATGTGTTTCATCGGTCAAACAAGAAAAACATGGATCTTATTCGTGGTTTTGTGGAAAATGACAGCGAAGTGATGCACATCATCAACAAGAAAGCCATTCAGAGTGCTATCGTGTTTGTAATGCTATGTGTGTTGCTCTATGGTATGGTGAGATTGGTGATATGGACGGCCGAAAAGATTATTCCTATGCTCCCGTTCTGAACCACATTCCCACACTCATTTTCGTTTCAGCTACCATAAAGGGACATCCACCATCTGCAGGTGAATGTCCCTTCTTTATGAAAAAAATAATCTAGTTTCGATGTCTTAGAACTCCAGCCACTTCACATAGGAAAAGTCTTGGCGGTGAGGCAGTTTGTCGTTCTTGGGATACATACGCACGGCGCATTTGTAGGAGCCGGCATCAGGCTGATCAGCCTTGCATTCGAAGGTGTAGAGATTTCCTTCGCGATTCACCACATGGAACGGATGAATCTCTTTCACCACCTCTTTGCCCTTCTCGTTTTGCGTGATAGCCACAAACTCCAAACCGATGGCATCGTCGAGACCTTGCTCATCGATTACGAAGCGGAAGGTGTATTCTTCGCCTGTCTCAGGACCCGTTGTGGGCAAATTATTCTCCTTCGACACCACGTTGATGGCATCCCAACGCTCGGCCACGGTTTCCTTCCAGAGGGCAATTTCCTTGGCCTCTTGATAGCCATTGGCTGCAAGTTTCTTGAAACGCTTAGCTTCCTTGTTGTAGAATTTCTCGTAGTAATCATCAAGCTGGCGCTTCATGGTATAGTGCGGAGCGATGGTGGCAATGGAATTCTTGATCACCTTGATCCATCCTTCACTGTAGCCCTTTTCGTTCTTGTTGTAATAGAGTGGCACGATCTCGTTTTCGAGCAGGCTGTAGATGGTGGCAGCATCGAGTTGGTCTTGATAGCCTTGGTTCTCATAAGTACGCTTCTCGGTGAGGGCCCATCCTGCACCCTCGCGATAGCCCTCGAGCCACCAACCATCGAGCACGGAGAGGTTGACCACACCGTTCATCTCGGCTTTCTCGCCGGAGGTGCCAGAGGCTTCGAGTGGACGCGTGGGGGTATTCATCCAAATATCAACACCCGACACAAGGCGACGAGCCAAACGGAAGTCGTAGTCTTCGAGGAAGATAATCTTGCCCAAGAACTCGGGACGCTGGCTGATTTCGTAGATCTTCTTGATGAGTCCTTGACCGGCGCCATCGGCGGGGTGGGCCTTTCCTGCGAAAAGGAACTGCACAGGATGCTCTGGATCATTCACAATCTTGGCCAAACGGTCGAGGTCGGTGAACAGCAGGTGAGCACGCTTGTAGGTAGCAAAGCGACGGCAGAAGCCAATCATCAGTGCATTGGGGTTAATTTTCTGCAACAAAGAAAGCACACGCGAGGGGTCACCCTGATTCTTTAACCAGTTGGCACGGAACTTTTCACGGATATAATCTGTGAGTTTGTTCTTCAGAGCGATGCGAGTCTGCCAGATCTCCTCGTCGGGCACATTATAAATGGCGTGCCAGATTTGCTCATTGCTCTGGTCGTTCATAAAATTCTTATCGAAGTATTTGCCATAAAGCTCACGCCACTCGGTGGCAGCCCACGACGGGAAGTGCACACCGTTGGTAACGTAGCCCACAGCATTCTCCTCGGGGAAATAGCCTTTCCAGATGGGAGCAAACATTTGCTGCGATACCCATCCGTGGAGCTTGCTCACACCATTCACCTCTTGACAGGTGTTGATGGCAAAAGTGGACATGGAAAATTTCTCGCCCTTATCATCGGGATTGGTGCGACCCATACCGATGAATTCGTCCCACGAAATGCCCAGCATGGCAGGATACCCACTCATGTATTTGCCAAAGAGCTGCTCGTCGAAATAATCGTGACCGGCGGGCACAGGCGTATGGCAGGTGTAGAGACCGCTGGCGCGCACCAGCTCCATGGCCTGATTGAATGTCAGGCCCTCGTTGATGTAATCCACCAGTCGTTGCAGGTTGCACAAGGCAGCATGACCCTCATTGCAGTGATAGATGTCTTTCTTGATGCCGAGTTTTTTCAATGTGAGCATACCGCCAATACCCAGCAGGATTTCCTGCTTCAGGCGGTTTTCCCAGTCGCCGCCATATAGAGCGTGAGTGATGGGCTTGTCAAACTCGGAGTTCATCTCGTTGTCGGTGTCGAGCAGATAGAGCTTGATGCGGCCCACATTGACACGCCACACATAGGCATGCACCTGATAGTTCATGTAGGGTACATCCACCACCATGGGGGTGCCGTCTTCGTTAAGCTGGCGCTCCACGGGCAGCGAGTTGAAGTTTTGTGCTTCGTATTCGGCAATCTGCTGACCGTCCATCGAAAGGCTCTGTTTGAAATAGCCATAACGATAGAGGAAACCCACGGCGCACATATCTACGTTGGAGTCAGAAGCTTCCTTCAAATAGTCGCCGGCAAGCATACCCAGACCGCCCGAATAGATTTTCAGCACTTGGTTGAGACCAAACTCCATGCAGAAGTAAGCTACCGACGGGCGCTTCTTGTCGGGTTTTACGTCCATATACTCGCGGAAGTGCTTGTACACATCCTTCACCTGCTTCATGATGGACTTGTCCTTCACAATCTCCATCTTGCGGTCGTAGCTCAGGCGTTCGAGCAGCATCACGGGGTTGAGATTCACCTCCTCGTAGAGGTCTTTGTCAAGACTCCTCCACAAGCGGCGAGCGTCGAAGTTCCAAGCCCACCACATGTTGTGGGCCATTTCGTCGAGACATTTCAGCTCTTCGGGGAGCTTCGATTTCACAGCCAAATCCTTCCACTGGGGGTCGTTGGCATAGTCTGCTTTAATCTTCATAATTTTGTGGTTATATAATATATTGTCTTTTCTCTTGTGTTATTCTCAGGTCGGGGCTATCGGTTCATGTCAAAGATGCGCTCCTCGGCTTTTCTCAACGCCATGTCGTAGGCTTGTTCATAATATTTGATAAACTCCTTCCACAGCGCTTTCTTCGAGAGCTTCTCGGCATTTTGGCGCGCAGACTTCACTTTTTCTGGAGTCATGGTCGAATATTTGGCCACCGTTTCCTTGATGATGTCGGCCACTTCCGAATAGTTATAGTCTGTGCGGTGTATCACTTTCACACCATCTTCAATCTCCGAAGGTGCTCCCTTCACCTTGTTAGCCCAAAGGCCGAAGCCGGCCAAATCGGTGGTGATGCAGGGCACTTTGAAGGCCACGGCCTCCAGCGGGGTGTAGCCCCATGGCTCATAATAAGACGGATAGACGCAGAGGTCGTTACCCAACACCACATCATAGTAGGTCATGTTCACCACGCCATCGTTACCGGTGAGATAGCAGGGCAGGAAAATCAGCTTCACATGGTCGTCTTTTCCATTGTGCATATCTAGGTATTTCAGCATATTCAGCACGTTGTCGTGGTCCATATTGTGCAACCAATGGGTGATTTGGGGCACATCGAGCGGCGTATCATACGTTTTGCCGCTGTTGAGTCGGTCCACCAGATCTTGGCGTGGCTCGCTCACCCATCCTGGCACTTCGATGAAGGCCAGCACTGTTTTCTTCAGATTTTGGTCGCGCATCAACCGATTCATGGCCTCAATGTACACGTCCACTCCCTTGTTGCGGAATTCATAGCGGCCGCTGGTCGAAACGATCAGCACATCGTCGTCCAGTTGTGTACCCATCAGCGCATTGGCAATGTCAATCAGGCGTTTGCGAGCGGCCTTGCGCTTCCGCGTGAAAGCGGCACCCTTGGGCACGAAATCGTTGTCGAAACCGTTAGGCAACACCACGTCGGGTGCCTTGTCCAACAACTCTTTGCATTCGTTGGCTGTGATGTCGCTCACAGTTGTAAAGCAATCCACGTTGTGGGCTGTCTGCTTCTCTATCGAATGCTTGCTTTGCATATTGAGTTCATCGGCCATTTGATCGCCGTTGTAAGCACTCAGATAGTCGTAGAGCGGCTTATTGTTGCCGGCTATCGAACGCCCTATGCTTGTGGCGTGTGTGGTGAAGATGGTGGCTACCTCAGGCAACACTTTTTTGATATACAATGCGCCCAATCCGCACATCCATTCGTTGGCCTGATAAACGATGTTTAGGTGCGACGTCGGGAATATCGAGCGCTCCACCACTTTTTGTTTACCGTCAGCGGGCGTCTGCTCCACGCTCCATGTGCCATTTTTTCAGACCCTTCACGAGACTCTCCACCACCTTTCCTGCAGCGAAGGAAAACATCGACGCTTCATCGTAGTCGCCATAGGCATGGAGTGAATCCACGCCAAAGTCTTCCCAGAGTTGTGTATAAATATGATCTTTCTCCGCAAAAAACGGCTTGAAATCCACCAATATAGCCACCGGACGTCCAGGCACCGTCCAGCGACCCACCTTCACGCCGAGGCCTTCTTTCACGGCTTGCGCTTTCCATCCGGCCATCACCGTTTTGTCTTCTTCGAAATAGGGACACGCCTTCTCGCCCCAGCAATCGGGACCGATAAAGACGATGCGGTCGGGCATCATGGCCTGCAACGTCCGTGCACGTGTAGAAAGCACCGTGTAGATGCCTCCCACCTTGTTGCATACTTCCCAACTGGATTCAAACACGTAGTCGGGCTTCAACATCTTTTTTGTCATCTTTTCGCTAATGTTTCCTTTCATGCCACCTGCTTGCGGCTGCACGGACTTTCACAGGCCGGACATCTTTGCCACATGGCACGAAGTGCGCCGCAAAGATAGCTAAAAATTATCGCTTCTCGCCCAAAAAGATTATAAAATTCAAAAAAGACCCAATTTCTTGATTTAAAATTACTCACCGCTTCTCGCCCACCCTCTTGTCGATCTTTTCTTTCTGCTTTATTCCTCGCATCCATAAACAACTCGAAGTATTAAAAGAATCCCCCGAAATGAGGGACTCTTTTTATACTTCAAGTTACTATGGGGGGTCCTCTTAGTTGGCACTAATGTGGAACAAACAATGTCTATTCTTTTTGCGAGAATGTGATATCACCATTAACAATAATATCAACCTTCTTCGAAAAATCTACGTAATAGTCGAATTGGAAATCTTTAAATTGTAGTGTAATATTTGATCCATCAATAGATTTGACAATTACTTTACCTGTCAGGTCCTTATCTTTGCAGAAATACCAGCTTGAGGTACCAAAAATTGGAGACCACGAAGTATTATATACCGTTGCTTCTGATCCAACGGCCAATTCACCTGTTAACTTGATGATCCAATCTATTGAACCATTCCAATCGTCCGTATCGGTAGAAGTGAAAAGGTCAACTGTGAACTCTGCGCCATTCGAAAAACTGTAGATTCCCGTACCAATAACCTCTGTATGTCCTGCACTCCATTCTGCATTAGATGCATAATATGTCGTCTCTGGCGATGAAGCATAGTAAGGAACATTCGCGACGATTTTGCCACACAATCCCTTTCCATCTGGATTTATAATTCCGTTATCGTCCTCATCGTCTCCTCCACAAGAGATGAGCGAAAGGCTGAACGTCGCGAGCGTAGCAAACGCAATCATGCTAATAAACTTTTTCATTTGCTTTGATTTTTAAGATTTAGAACTTGTAAGCCACGCCACACGTAAACACAGCCTGACCGAAATCGCTAATCATCTGATATTTTGCTTCTGCTTTGATCAAGAGATTGCTTGAAAGATCATATTGAACGCCACCACCAAGATTGACGCCAAATCTGCTTTCTGTTGAAGAGCCCAAATCTTCGCTCGTGCCAAAATATTCATCCTCAAGAACCCAGTCCATTTTCCAATTTGTATAAGTAAATCCGGCAAGAGGATAAAGCTTAAAGCTCGTAGAAATGGGGAACAAATAATGTACATTAAGATTCAGATCCCACATCGAGGCTCCGTTTTTCTTTAGGAAATAGTCAAAAGAGGCATCACCTCTGATGGCATCGGTAAAGTTGTATTGTCCGTTTACTCCAATGCCGATGTTCTCAATCTTTGTCCCATAAGATAGGTCAAGACCAATTGCTTTTGTTCCTTTTTGTGCAAATGCGGTTGTACCAATGAGCACGAGGCACATGGTGATAAATAACTTTTTCATTTTGAATGTAATTTACATGGTTAATAATGGTGATTGATAGTGTATTGTGTAGCCCAAATCTGAGGGGAGACAACAAAAAAGCGTGGACTATTAACTTCATCTACGTTTACTGAGGCGTCAACCAAACACCATTGCACCATATACGAGTAAAAAGCCCACATCATAGCGTGAACGTTCAACTTTTACTCTTGGTGCTTACCTTTTGGGGGGCGATTTTCAGTAAACAAGAATAAAGCTAACGCTTTTTATCTTAATGTCTTTTGTTCGTTTTACTACATAGGCATTAGATTTAAATGAATGACATGATATTTCTTTACTATGAGTTTAATTTATGAAATCATTTTCCCAATTTATACCAAACTTTATTTCCCCATTGAAATAAGCCTTATAACTAGTCAACCAACAGTTGGTAAATTTAATGGTAATGTAATTGGGCTCAAAGGCGACAATGGACACATCTCCATAGAAATAGTCGGTTATACTGCTAGCTTCATAGTATCCTCCACTATTTTTGTAGTAATGAATTTTAGCATATCCACGGTCTTTTAAATATCCGACAGCAACCTTTTCGTAGTTCTGAACATTGATCCTTATATAACTTAAGCGCTTGTCAGAGACGTTTAAAGGGAAGCCTCCTTCTGGTTTAAGCAATGCGATACAGGTTAATGTTCGTGGTTCGTCTATTTCTGAAGCCCATATTCTAAACCCGTTTCCTCTTGAATCTATAACACTATCAACATAGAGAACATTACCAGAAACATCAGAAACTGTGATGACTCCTGTCGTTTTGCAAGTTTCTTTGTCCGATCCTGTTGTTTTTTGAGTTTCCACATCAGGAACTTCGTCTGTTGTTCCATCATCATCATCTGTGACACACGAAGCAAGCGAAAAGCAAAATACTTCAATAAGTGCGAATACGATAAAGCCTATACATTTATTCATTTTTTCTTAATTTTGTTTTGATAACCTAATATTATGTAGTCCGAAAAATGAAAAGGAAGACAATAAAAAAGCGTGGACTATTAACTTCGTCTACGCTTCCTAAGGTATCGGCAAACACCATTGCACCATATACGAGTAAAAAGCCCACGCCGTGGCGTGAGCGTTTAACTTCTACTCTTGGTGCCTCTTGAAATTTGCCGATTTTAGGAAGCAAGAATGTAAGCTAACGCTTTCTATCTTAATGTCTTTATTGGTGATGTTACATAGGCATGCTATTGATATTACCCTGCAAATGTAATATAAACGAAGAAAAAAGACAAATAAATTTGTGGTCGTTTTATAAAGATTAACTTAATTGTGGCTTTGACAAGAGGGGTGATTCTAACTAATAAGTGCGAAATTACGAACAAATATTACTGAGACATCGTTCTATTCTTCATCGCCGGACTAAAAGCGAAGGAATCCGTTACTATTGAAAAACCTCATCAAGCGCATCTCCGAAGGAATGACCTGAAAACTTTTTAAAAAGCATTGCTGGCGTGATCGGCATGATATATACGAAATGTAGCCATTTTGCGTGTCGAAAAACGACGCCCTATTCTTCATCGTTTTCGCCGCCAGAAAGCCGGTCATTTTCGCCGTCAGACAACCCATCACTGTTGGCGGGCAATTGATCGTCGTCGCGGGGGATGCGCTCATCGTCTTTGGCGCCGAGGGCCACGATGCGGCGGGCCGGCACGAGAAGTCCCTGATGACCATTAAACAAATCATCGCATTCTTTGTAGCGCTTTCCGAGGGCATCGATGCTCTTGCCGAGCGTGGAAAAGCGCTGACAAAGGAGTCCCACGCGCCGAATAAGCAGTTCGGCGTTTTTGTACACCTTTTCTTGATTTTGAGTCTGGTCGAATTGTGTCCACGCCATCTTTATCATGCGGAGAATCACCGTCAGATTGAGTTCGCCGGCTATGCATACATTCTTGCGAAGCGCATCGGTCCATAGCGATGGATCGGCCTGCATGGCAACCTGGAAGGCCCCTTCGAAGGGCACAAACATGATAACGAAATCGATGGTGGCGTGGCGCGCAGGAAGATAGCGCTGATAGTTTTTGGCCGACAGTTCGTCCACATGCTTGCGCATGGATTCCAAATGTCGTGAGAGCATGAGCTGCCGCTCCTTTTCGTCGGTGGCATTGACATAGCGCTCATAGGCCGTGAGCGACACCTTAGAGTCGATGATGGCGTCTTTGCGGTCGGGAAAATGCAATATCACATCGGGGCGCATGCGTTGTCCCGTTTCCTCGTTGAGCAATGTCTCGCCGGTGTCGCTGCGCATGGTGGTTTGCTCCTCGTAGTCGCGCCCGCGGCGCAATCCGGCGTTGTCGAGAATGACGCCGAGCACCTGTTCCCCCATCGAGCCTTGGAATTGTGTGTTGTGCATCAGGGCATTGGTGAGGCGGTTGGCCTCGTTGCCTATTTCTTGGGCACGCTCCATCATGTGGCGGATTTGTTCGCGCACGCCGGCGGTGTTTTCCTGCGATTTGTCGCGAGTGTCTTGCACCAGCTGTTGCAACTCGGCAAGCTTCTCTTTGAGCGGCCCCACAACACCCTCCATAGCCTTGGAATTGTCGGCCTGAAGCTCCTCCGAGCGCACCTTGAGCAACTGCTGCGTCACGTTGGTGATGCGTTCCTGCATGAGCTGCATCTGCTGCTGCATGTGGCGCTCCATGAGATTTTTCTGCTCGCTGAGGCGCAAGTCTGTTTGTGCACGGAGCTCTTGGAGCCGTTGCTCGGCCTCCCTATTCTGTTCTTCGAGATGCTCGCGGGCGGCGAGGGCTTGCTGTTCAGCCTGCTGGCGCAACAGCGCCACCTCGGTGTCGCGGGCCGAAAGCGAGCCAGCAAGGGTTTCGCGTTCACGGCTGATTTTGTTGATTTTACGATGACAAATGAGCCACGCCAAGATGGCGCCCACCAGCAGAGAGATGATTGCAATGAGTATTTCCATGGCGCGAAGTTACGATTTTTTTCGTAAAAATGTTTGCGGGCCCGTGATTTTGTTTGTAAATTTGTAGGCGTCCAATCAGTAAACCCCATGACCATGGAAAAGATAACGCAGGAAAACTTTGAACGCGCCTACCAAGACAGCATCGAAGTGAAACAGATAGACCACTTCGTGTGCAAGGAGATGGGCCGGCAGATCCACCGCTACATCAAAGGAATGTCGGGGCGCAAGTGCATCATGGAGAAGTTTGAAGAGGCGCTTTCCACGCTCACCGTGCCCGAGAAAGAGGAGGCCATAGCGCGCTATATCGACCTGAATCGCAAGAGCATCAGCGGGCTCGACTTCAAGATTGTGCTGGCGCGAGCCGTGGCCAACTATTGCGACACATTCGACTACATGCTGTCGTTCATCAACGACAAAGCCAAAATGTCTTTCTATCTGGAGCGCATCAAGTCTAAATATGTACAGTTTCACGAGGTGTTCGAGGAGAACGGAAAGTTTGGCATCCGCGACCACAAGGGCACCGTGCGCGTGAGTCCACAATACGATTTCCTGCGCACGTGTTATACTTATGTGGACGACTTGGTGACAATGCCCGTCATCGCGCAAAAGGACGGCAAAATGGGCCTCATCCTGCCCGACGGCAAAGACACGGTGGTGGCCGACTTCGTTTACGATGATATTGCCTTGCGCGACGAATACCCCTACTTTGAAGCCAAGCGCGGCAAGCGCAAGGTGATGCTCGACGAAAGGGGGGAAGTGAGCGCCAAGAGTTGAGCGCCGCAAGGCGAAGAGCATGGCTTTGGCGACATTCGTGCGCACAACAGCCTCGTGCTCCACACCAAAGAACATACTACTATGACAAACAACCATAATTATTGTGTGATATTGGCCGGCGGGAAGGGCCGCCGACTGTGGCCGTGCAGCCGCGAACAACAGCCCAAGCAATTCTTGGATTTCTTCTCCACGGGCCGCACTTTGCTGCAGAGCACCTTCGACCGCGTGGCAGCCATCATCCCGCCCGAGCGCATCCTGGTGAGCACCACGAAAGAATATGCCGCCATGGTGAAAGAGCAACTGCCCGAGATTCCCGATCACAACATATTGGCCGAGCCCATCCATCGCAACACGGCGCCAAGCGTGGCGTGGGCCTGCCATCGCATCCACATGACAGACGCCGAAGCCAACATGCTTGTGGTGCCGAGTGACCAAGCCGTGTTCAAGGAAGACGTGTTTCGCGACAACATCATGCGCGCCCTTGAGCGGGCCGAGCAACACGGGCTGCTGATGACCATGGGGGTGGCACCCTCGCGACCCGAGCCTGGCTACGGCTATCTGCAACTCGACGAGCAAGAGGAGGAAGCGGGCGTGTGGCGCGTGAAGTCGTTCACCGAAAAACCCGACCGAAACTTCGCGCGAATGTTTATGGAAAGCGGGGAATTCCTCTGGAACACAGGCATTTTTGTATCCAGCGTCTCCCACCTTCACGAGGTGATGTGCCGCATGCTGCCCTCCGTGCTGCGCCCATTTGAGGAGCAACCGGAGGCCTACTCGGTGGAGCGCGAGATGGCCTACGTGCAAGAAAACTTCCCGTCTTATCCCAATCTTTCGATAGACTACGCCTTGCTGGAGTGCGACAACGAAGTGTATGTCATGAAATGCGACTTTGGCTGGGCGGACCTCGGCATGTGGCATTCCATTTACGAGAGCTGCGCCAAAGGCGAGGGCGACAATGTGGTGATCAATTCCAAGGTGTTGCTCGACGACAGCCACGGATGCATCATCAAGCTGCCCGACGACCACGTGGGCGTGATCAATGGCTTAGAAAACTACATCGTGGCCGAGCGCGGCAACGTGCTGCTCATCTGCCGCAAGGAGGATTCGAGCGCGCTTGTGCGGAAGTATATCAACGAAGTGGCCATACGCTTCGGCAAAGATTTCGTGTAGCGACTCCAACAATGGTGGCAACGACAAAAAGCACAAACGGCGCGCGGCTGTGGAACGCCAACTACTGCAAGGTGATGGCGGCCAACTTTGCCTTGTTCTTTTCCTTTTATCTGCTCACGCCATTGCTGCCGCTTTATCTAAGCACCACGTTCGATGCGGGCAAGGACACCATTGGATTGGTGCTCTCGGGCTACACGGTGATGGCTTTTTGTTGCCGGCCCTTGAGCGGCTACATTGTGGACAGCTTCGACCGCAAGCGCGTGCTGATGCTGTTTTATGCCTTGTTCTTTATTCTCTTTGCCGGCTATCTGGCGGCCACCACGCTCTTGTGGTTTGCCGTGGTGAGAACGATTCACGGCGGTCCCTACGGCGCCCTCACCGTGGCCAACAGCACGATGGCCATCGACGTGCTGCCGTCGGAGCGTCGCAACGAGGGCATCGGCTACTACGGCCTGAGCAACAATCTGGCCATGGCGATGGCGCCCACCATCGCGCTGTTCATCTATCATCACACGCTCAACTTCAATCTGCTCTTCTGGATTGCGCTCATTGTGGCGGGCACGGGCATGGCCATCGATGCCACCGTGCGGCCGCGCAAACGTGGCGCAATGGCAGACAACGATGCGAAGACCACCGACCAGAAACCTAAGCGATGCCGATTTTCGCTCGACCGTTTCTTTCTGCTCCGCGGCTGGCTGCTGGCCCTCAACCTCGTGTTCTTCGGCTTTTGTTTCGGCGTGCTGAGCAACTATCTGGCCATCTACAGCCACGAAGTGCTGGGGCGCACGGGGGGCACGGGCACCTATTTCGCGCTACTCTCCGTGGGGCTCATTGCCTCGCGACTGCAAGGCGGCAAGGGGTTGCGCAAAGGACTGCTGGCGCGCAATGCCGCCGAGGGCGTGATGATTTCGTCGATAGGCTACACATGCTTCGCGCTGTTTCGCAACGACGCCGCCTATTATGCCTCGGCATTGCTCATCGGACTGGGCAACGGGCACATGTGGCCGGCATTCCAAAACATGATGATCAACATCGCCGAGCACAACCGGCGCGGCACAGCCAACTCCACAACGCTCGTGTCGTGGGACGTGGGCATGGGCATCGGCGTGCTGCTGGGCGGCGTCATCGCCGAGCACCTGGGCTACAAGGCGGCCTTCGGCGTGGTGGCAGCCATGCAGGTGGCGGGCACCGTGCTCTATTACATCCGCACGCGCGGCTTCTTCGAGGAGCGGCGGTTGAGATAGCCGGCCACACACCTCTTATATATATGTCGCGCAGAAATCACATTCAGACCATACACATCTATTATATATACAACGCATCATGGAAAAACTGATCATCAACTCCTACGACGAGTTTGCGGCCCATCTGGGCCAAGACCTCGGACATTCAGAATGGCTCGCGGTGGACCAAGACCGCATCAACCTCTTTGCCGACGCCACGCTCGACCACCAATGGATTCACACCGACGTGGAGCGCGCCCGCAAGGAGAGCCCCTACAAAAGCACCATCGCCCACGGTTATCTCACCCTGTCGTTGCTGCCCTATCTGTGGGATCAGATTATTGAAGTGAACAACATCAAAATGCTCGTGAACTACGGAATGGACAAGATGCGCTTCGGCCAGCCCGTCATCACCGGCAGTCGCGTGCGACTGGTCACCAAGCTGCACAACATCCAAAACCTGCGCGGCATCTGCAAGGCCGAAATCCAATTCCGGATTGAAATCGAAGGGCAGCGCAAGCCGGCGCTCGAGGGCATTGCTTCGTTCCTCTACTACTTCGAATAATTCCGGCCGGCGCCACCCTACTGGCAACTCTGCGGCACCCTCACGATGTCAAAATAGTATCAGTGAGGGTGCTCCACTTTGCATTTCTTGCACACCAAAAGGCTCCCAAAATGGGCATCTTTTCGGCCGAAGGGTCATTTGATGCCAAAAATGCCCTAATTTTTCAATATTTCGCAAGATACTCATTATCAACCACTAAGCGAAATTTCCTTGAAATAGCAAAGTGGCGGCGGCGCCCCTCCAGATCCAATCCACTGGTTTTGGTCGCGCTATCCATTGGTTTTCGATCGCGCGGGCACTAGTTTTGGAGTCGCTATCCATTGGTTTTGCGATCGAAAACTAGTGGATAGCGCGACCAAAACTAGTGAAATGAAAATCGAAGGGTAATAACCGTGTCATCGAAGACCCTTGTTTTCGCTCTTTTTCTCTCCCGTTTGCGACTTTTTTGTGCAATAATTTGGTGTCAAAAAAGTATCAGTCGGCCCCTCCGCTGATACTATTTTGATCCTATCCGTGTGGCGCTTTTTCCATCGTGGCGCATCGGTCTTCGAAGGCATCATTGAGGGCCATGGGGATGTCATTCGTTCAACGAATCCAGCCAAAACAGTATGCACATTGATAGAAAACAGCAATTTTTGCAAGCAAAAAGAAAAAATCTCTTGCAAAATGCTTGCACTTTTGTAATTTATGCGTACCTTTGCACCACTTTTGCATCAACGCACAACCAAACACGCATTCACAGACTGAGATATGAGCAGCATCATACGCCCCGTGGACTACCGCCCCGAACTGAACATGAAACAAACGGAGCAGGGCATCAAGTTGATTAAGGAATTCTTCCAACAAAACCTGAGCACCGAGCTCAGACTAAGCCGCGTGACGGCACCGCTCTTCGTTTTGAAAGGGCTTGGCATCAACGATGACCTCAACGGAGTGGAGCGCCCCGTGTCGTTCCCCATCAAGGACCTGGGCGACAAGCAGGCCGAGGTGGTGCATTCGCTGGCGAAATGGAAGCGGCTCACGCTGGCCGAATACAAGGTGGAGCCTGGATATGGCATCTACACCGACATGAACGCCATCCGCGCCGACGAAGAACTAGACAACCTCCACTCGCTCTATGTGGACCAATGGGACTGGGAGGCCGTCATTGGGAAGGAGGACCGCACGCTGACATTCCTCAAGGATGTGGTGCGCAGAATCTACGCCTCGATATTGCGCACCGAGTTTCTGGTGTGCGAGCGCTATTGCAAATTGAAGCCTTTCCTGCCGCAGGACATCCACTTCATCCACTCCGAAGAGTTGCTCCGCATGTATCCCGACAAGACCGTGAAGGAGCGCGAAGACCTCATCGCCAAGGCCTATGGTGCCGTGTTTATCATCGGCATCGGCGGCAAACTGTCGAACGGCGAGCCCCACGACGGTCGTGCTCCCGACTACGACGACTGGACTACGCCCAACGAAGACGGATTCCAAGGGCTCAACGGCGACATCCTGGTGTGGTATCCCGTGCTGGGGCGCTCCGTGGAATTGTCGTCGATGGGCATTCGTGTTGACAAGGAGAGTCTGCAGCGCCAGCTGAAAATCGCAGACAAAGAGGAGCGCGAGCATCTCTTTTTTCACAAAAAGCTGATCAACGGCGAACTGCCCTTGAGCATCGGCGGCGGCATCGGGCAAAGTCGTCTCTGCATGATTTTGCTCCACAAAGCCCACCTTGGCGAAATCCAGGCCAGCATTTGGCCCGACGACATGAAGCGCGAATGCGAAGCGCTGGGAATGACGCTCATCTAGCTGGGCGGCAACCGACTGACCGGCCGTCAACGGGCAGCAAAGCCACTATCACTACGTACAATATTAACGAACATCTATATTTTCTTTTGAGCGCGTGCCCGACGATGGGTGTGCGCTCTCTTTTTTCATGCGGCCGGCGGCTGAGAGCGTTTCCAAGACCGAAGATCTAGGGGGTATTTTCCTGTTCCGCTCGTTTTCTTCTCCTTTACCTTCGGTGAAGGCGGGAGGCACTCGGGAACGACGAAAACAAAAACTGAGGTTTTTATTTTCTCGTTCCGCTCGTTTTCTCTCCTTTGCCTGCGGCGAAGGTGGGAGGCACTCGGGAACGACGAAAACAAAAACTGAGGTTTTTATTTTCTCGTTCCGCTCGTTTTCAGTACCTTTGTGCCCATGAAACAAAGCGCACGTTTCTTCTGTCGTATGCTATTGTTGCTCCTCTTCGCGGGGAGCGGCACGGGGGCGCAGGCCCAACAGACGCTGACACCAGAAGCGCGCGCGGACATCGACTCCGCCATCGACGTGAGCTTTCTCACCTGCGGCCCAGGCAACGAAGTGTATTCGCTCTACGGACACACAGCCATCCGTCTGACCGACCGCTCTCGGGGCATGGACGTGGCCGTCAACTACGGCATCTTTTCTTTTTCTAAGCCCTTCTTTGTGCTGCGCTTCATCTTTGGTCTCACCGACTACGAGATGGGCATCATCCCCTACCCCGTTTTCTGTCGCGAATATGAGGACGAGGGGCGCTGGGTGTGCGAACAACACCTTGCACTCACGGCGGAAGAGAAGATGACCATCGCCGCAGCCATTGCCGACAACTATCGGCCGGAGCATCGCGTTTACCGATACAACTATTTCTACGACAACTGCACCACGAGGGCGCGCGACATGATTGTCAACCACCTGACGGGCGGTGGCGTGGTTTATCCCTCCGACGGGGGTGATGCCGCCCTGAGCGCGCCGCACACCTATCGCGAGTTGGTGCACGCCCATTGCGCCGGCCGGCCATGGACACGCTTCGGCAACGACATGCTGCTGGGCGTGGGCGCCGACCTCAAAACCACCGGTGAGGAGCGACAATTTCTGCCCGTGGTGATGATGCGCGACATGGACGGCGCACGCGTGGACGGTCGCCGACTGGTGGACTACACTGCGCAACCCGTGCCCGAAGGGCGACAGCCCGAGAGCCAGAGCGGCATGCCGACGCCGCGAACATGCGCTCTGCTGTTGCTGATGGCGGTGCTCGTTGTCACGGCCGCTGAGATTTTTGCAAAAAAAGATCTGCGGTGGTTTGATGCCCTATTGATGACGCTCTGCGGCATGGCCGGCATCGTGCTCTTCCTGATGCTGTTTTCTCAGCATCCCACGGTCCGTGTCAATCTACAACTGTTGCTGCTAAATCCGCTACCGTTGTTCTTCATCCGTGCCATGCTGAAACGGCGCCGCCACTGGCAGTATGCCTTGTGGACGGTGCTCATCTGCCTGTTTTTCGTGGGCGCCGTGTGGCAGACCTACGCCGAAGGCATGCTCATCGTGGCATCATCTTTGCTTGTCAGAAACGTAAAGCGGCTATGCACAGCCGACAGCGCCGCACTAAAGCACTAATCCATAACGCTCAGAACACATGAAAAAGAGATATCTTCCGGCCCTGCTATTGACGCTCCTTTCCACCGAGATTTCGGCGCAACGCCTCTTGGTGAGCATCACCATCGAGGAGCTGAATGCAGGCAAAATGGAGGCCGCGAGCCGCAGGGGCACGAGCGAAAGTTTCCGCCGGATGATGGAGCAAGCCGTGGTTTACACCAACGCCGCCTATGCCGCCATGCCCGCCGACCACACATCGGCCATCGCCGTGGCGGCCACGGGCGCCGCGCCAGAGCTCAATGGGGTGACGGGCAGCCGCTGGTTTGACCGTGAGCGCCTGCGCCCCATCGAATGCACGGCCGATGGCACGCCACAAGCCCTCACCTGCGCCACACTGGGCGATGAGCTAAAGGTGGAGACCGACGGCAAGGCCTTGGTATTCGGATTGGCCCGCCGCCGCGATGCCGCCATCATGCATGCCGGACACGCTGCCAATGCCGCCATCTGGCAAGACGAGAAGAGCGGCAAATGGCGCACATCAGACTATTATGCCAAGGACGGGCTGAAATGGCTTCAAGCCTTCAGCGCACTCAATGGCGTAGCGGCAGACAACGATGCGCTGGTGAAGCTGGCGCTGCAATGCATCGACTCCAACATGATGGGCGGCGACGAGGTGTGCGACTTGTTGGCCCTTCATCTGGAAAACGACGACTATGGCCGCCTCGACCACACACTGGCCACGCTCATCAAGGGCGTTGAGAGTCGCGTGGGGGCCGGACGCGTGGTGTTCAGCATCGCGGGAACCACTGGCGCCGAGGGCGGCATCGACAGCGACACCTATCGCCGCTATCGCATCCCCACGGGCACCTTCTATATCAATCGCACGGGTGAGCTGCTCAACATGTTTCTGGGCGCCACCTATGGTCGCAATCAATATGTGGAAGGCTACTTCCGCAACCAGATTTTTCTTCATCGCAAACTGCTGGAGCAGCGCCGCATCAATCGCCAAGAGTTGTATGAGCGGTGCCGTGAGTTTCTGACAGACTGCGATGGTGTGAGCCGCGTGAAGACTTCGGCCGACGTGTTGCCGCCCCGAAGCGGCGACATTGTGGTGGAACTGATGCCCGGCTGGAGCCTCGTAAACGAAAACACCGGCGATAAGGTGAACTATCGCACGGCAGCCGCCTCTACGCCCATCGTCATCATGGGGGCCGGCATCAAGCCCCAGCGCATCACGTCGCCCGTGACCATCGACCGACTGGCCCCCACGCTGGCCGGCTGCATCCACATCCGTGCCCCCAATGCCGCTACGTCTCAGTCCTTGTTCTGAGGCACTTTCGGGCGCCGTGCTTTCCATGTAAACCACGGATACGCCTTGCACGGAAATAAACTAAATGGGGATGGCGGCGCGAAAAACAAAATAAATTCGTAACTTTGCACCCCGAAATCAACATCGTAAACAAACACATACAAGAATAAATGGGATTCACAAGTTTTTTGAAATCACTGTTCGGAGATAAGTCCACCCGCGACATGAAGCTCATTCAGCCCGTAGTGGAGAAGATCAAGCAGACCTATCCCGAAATACAAGCGCTCGACAATGACGGTTTGCGCGCAAAGACCGCCGAAATTCGCGACCACGTGCAGCAAGCCGCCAAGTCGCAGAACGACAGAATTGCCGAGCTGAAGGGCAAAATCGAAGACACACCCATCGACGAGCGCGAAGTGATATTCAACGAGATAGACAAGCTGGATAAAGAAGCGCTCGATGCCATGGAGGTGGCCCTCAACGAGGTGTTGCCTGTGGCCTTCAGCATTGTGAAAGAAACGGCCCGACGGTTTGCCGAAAACGAAGAAGTGGTGGTGACCGCCACCGATTTCGACCGCGAACTGGCCGCCACGCACGATTTTGTGCGCATCGAAGACGACAAGGCCGTTTATCAAAACCACTGGATGGCTGGCGGCAACGACTTGAAATGGGACATGGTGCACTACGACGTGCAGCTCTTTGGCGGCGTGGTGCTCCATCAGGGAAAGATAGCCGAGATGGCAACGGGTGAAGGAAAAACACTCGTGGCCACCCTGCCCGTGTTTCTCAATGCATTGACGGGCAACGGCGTACACGTGGTGACCGTCAACGACTATCTGGCCAAGCGCGATGCCGAATGGATGGGGCCGCTCTATATGTTCAACGGCCTTTCGGTGGACTGCATCGACAAGCATCGTCCCAATTCACCGGAGCGTCGCAAGGCTTATCAGGCCGACATCACCTTTGGTACCAACAATGAATTTGGTTTCGACTATCTGCGCGACAACATGGCCATTTCTCCGGCCGACCTGGTGCAGCGCCGCCACAACTACGCCATCGTGGACGAGGTGGACTCCGTGCTCATCGACGATGCCCGCACGCCGCTCATCATCTCCGGTCCGGTGCCCAACGGCGACGACCAAATGTTTGAGGAATATCAGCCGCTCGTGGAAAAGCTCGTTGGCGTTCAGCGTCAGTTGGCCACGCAATACCTGTCGGAAGCCAAGACAAAGATTGCCGAGGGCAACCGACTGATCGAGGCCGGCCAGAAGAAAGAGGGGCAGGAACTGCTCGATCAAGGCTTCCTCTCGCTCTATCGTTCCCACAAAGCGCTGCCCAAAAACAAGCCGCTCATCAAGTTTCTCTCGGAAGAAGGCATCAAAGCCGGCATGCTGAAGACGGAAGAAATCTACATGGAAAACAACAACCGCCGCATGCCCGAGGCCGTGGAACCACTCTATTTCGTGGTAGAAGAAAAGCTCAACTCTGTTGATCTCACCGACAAGGGAACGGAATGGCTCTCCAATCAGGTGCACGACAAGGAGCTTTTCGTGTTGCCCGACATCACATCCGAACTCTCGGCATTGGAGAACGAGAAAATCTCTGATGAGGAAAAGGTGGAGAAGAAAGACCAACTGATGAGCCATTATGCCGTGCAGAGCGAACGCGCCCACACGCTGCAACAGTTGCTCAAGGCTTACACCATGTTCAATCGCGACGATGAATACGTGGTGATGGACGGCGAAGTGAAAATCGTGGACGAGCAAACCGGCCGCATCATGGAGGGACGCCAATGGAGCGACGGACTGCATCAGGCCATCGAGGCCAAGGAGCACGTGGCCGTGAAAGAAGCCACGCAGACCTTTGCCACCATCACGCTGCAAAACTATTTCCGCATGTATCACAAGCTGGCCGGCATGACCGGTACGGCATCCACAGAGGCCGGCGAGTTTTGGGACATCTACAAGCTCGACGTTGTGGAGATACCCACCAACAAGCCCGTGGCGCGCAACGACCAAGACGACCGTGTCTATAAAACCGCACGCGAGAAATACAACGCCGTGATCGACGAGATCGTGGCCATGCGCGAGAGTGGACGCCCTACCCTTGTGGGCACCACATCGGTGGAAATCTCCGAGCTCTTGAGTCGTATGCTCAACATGCGCAAGATTCCCCACAACGTGCTCAATGCCAAGCTCCACCAGCGCGAAGCCGACATCGTGGCACAGGCCGGACAATCCACCAACGGACTGGGCGCCGTGACCATTGCCACCAACATGGCCGGCCGCGGTACCGACATCAAGCTCTCCGAGGAAGTGAGGGCCGCCGGCGGTCTGGCCATCATCGGCACCGAGCGCCACGAGAGCCGTCGTGTGGACCGCCAGTTGCGCGGACGCGCCGGCCGTCAAGGCGACCCCGGCTCATCCGTGTTCTACGTTTCGCTCGAAGACAAGCTCATGCGTCTGTTCGCTTCGGAGCGCATCGCCAAGGTGATGGATCGTTTTGGATTCGAAGAAGGCGAGCGCATCGAGAGTCCTATGATTTCGCGAAGCATCGAGCGTGCACAGAAAAAAGTGGAAGAAAACAACTTCGGCATTCGTAAGCGCCTGCTCGAATACGACGACGTGATGAACAAGCAGCGCACCGTGGTCTATGAAAAGCGCCGCCACGCCTTGATGGGCGAACGCATCGGCATGGATATCGCCAACATCCTTTGGGACCGCGTGTGCGACATCATTGAGAAAAACGACTACGAGGGATGCCGCGAAGCCTTTATCAAAGTGCTCTCCATGGAATGTCCATTCACCGAGCAACAGCTCATCGAAGGCGACAAGAGCAAGCTCGAAGACGAAGCCTACGACATGGTGATGCAAAACTTCAACCGCCGCACCGAGCGCATCCAGTCTGTGGCCGCGCCCGTCATCAAGCAGGTTTACGAAAACCAAGGCGCCATCTACGAGCGCATCATGGTGCCCGTCACCGATGGCAAAAGGATGTACAACATTCCCTGCGACCTGAAAGAAGCCTACGACACCGAGTCGAAATCGGTGGTAAAACAGTTTGAAAAGAGCATCTTGCTCCACATCATCGACGACTGCTGGAAAGAAAATCTACGCGCCCTCGACGAACTGAAGCATTCCGTGCAAAACGCTTCCTATGAGCAGAAAGACCCGCTCGTCATCTTCAAACTGGAGAGCGCCAAACTCTTCGACGACATGGTGAACGAGATGAACAACCGCATCGCCGCCATCCTCATGCGCGCCCAGATACCGGAAATTCAGCAAGACGAAGTGCGCGAAGCCGCACCCGAGCAACACTCTCGGCGCTACAACGAGTCGAAACAAAGTCTCGACGAGGGTGGCGAGCAACTGGTGGATCCCAATCAGGCTGCAGCCGCCGCACAAGACACGCGCGCGCAGCGGGCTCAAATCAACCGCACGCCCATCGTGAAAGAGAAGTTGCCCGGACGCAATGACCCCTGTCCGTGCGGCTCAGGAAAGAAGTTCAAGAATTGCCACGGGCGCGGCATCGTGTGATTCCACCACAACCATCATTCCGATAGATACGAAAAAAGAGGAAGACCATCGGCGTCTTCCTCTTTTCGTGTTATCTCCTCCGGCATGGCGAACTGGCGAGGCAAAGAAACACTATCTATGACGGCCTCATTTTTCTCCTATTGAACAGACACACTATTTGAAACAGTATCCGCGACCCGAGGTGTATGCTTTGAACTTTTCTGCCACAACAACGGACAAGAAGAAAAGAGGATGTGTCTGTTTTGACACACCCTCTTTTCTTGGTTATAGCTCATTCGGCTGTCTTTATTACATTTCCACGATATTCTTAAATTTCTTCCAGCCATCTGTGGCGTCATACTTCTCTTTGGTGCCGGAAGGCACATAGAGCGTGGGAGTGTCATAGTCGGTAAAAGTATTTTCGCTGATAGCAAATGGTGATGCTATGTATGATTTCACCGTTTTCAGGCTCTTGCATCTATAGAAGACCATTCCGCCTATGCTCTTCACACCTACCGGAATGTTTATCTCCTCTAAAGATGTTGTATAATAAAAAGCACCCTCGCCAAGACACTCCATAGACTCTGGCAATACTATATCTTTAAGAGACCTGCAGTATGAGAATGCACCATCATCAATATGCGTAAGAGTATTAGGAAGAGTTACCTGCTCCAAGTTACCACACACGAAGAATATGCCTTCGGGTAAACGGGTTATGTTGTTTTTTACGACTACCGATTTTAAATTCAGACAATAGCTAAAGGCATATATACCAATACTGTCGATACTCTCTGGGATAGTAAACGATGAGGCCTTGTTTCCACCAACATATGTATGAAGCATATTGCCGCCTTTATTAAGCAACATGCCATCCTTAAACTGATAGTATTTATTATTGGCATCGACATCTATAGATGTCAGGTTTTGACAAACAAGAAAAGCAGCCTCCTCGATATGCGTCACAGAGGCAGGAATATTTATTTTTTGCATTCTCAGGCAATAACCGAACGCACCGAGGCTAAGTGTCGTTACTTTCGATGGAAGCGTTATCTCTGTCAACAAAGTGTCAGTAGAGAATGCCCACTCTCCGATCTCGGTTAAATTCTCCGACAGATCAACGTTTTGTAAATATATGCATTGTTTTATAGCATCGTTACTGATATACCGAATTGTGGATGCCATTTTCAATGATGTAATTTCTGTTCTAGCGAAAGCATGGTCACCTATACCAGTAACAATATACGTAGAGCCGTTCACCGTGACGCTCCCTGGTATCGTAATGTCGCCGGAATAAAAGCTAAAGGTTGTGTCTCTGTCATATTTAAAATCGGCATATTTACTAGAGTATTCAGCGATCAAGGCATTGAGATCCTCTGCGCTATAAACACTAACAACCTCGCCAGTCTCTGGGTTTTTAACATCATACTGTTTAGCCACCACATAGCATTCGCCAACGTTAATCGTGTCTTTCTTAAAATAGATGGTATCACCCTCCGACACGGCACAGAAGTCCCAAGCACCTTTATTCAATGCAGTTTGATCACTGTTCGCCTTTCCCTGAACGAAGCTAGACTGATTATCATCGTCGGAGTCGGAAGAGCAGCTGCTAAGGCTCATTCCAATTGTCAGCATTAATAATGCAGTTACAAAATAATTTCTTTTCATAAGTTTAAGTGTTGATTTTTGCAAAGGTAAACTTTATTTTTCATTACACCAATTTTTCTGCTGTTTTTTCACTTTTGGCTATAGAGTCAACAAGCATAGCTGCATGGTGCGCCATCGTGTGATTCCACCACAACCATCATTCCGATAGATACGAAAAAAGAGGAAGACCATCGGCGTCTTCCTCTTTTCGTGTTATCTCCTCCGGCATGGCGAACTGGCGAGACAAAGAAACGCATCGTTTGACCGTCATATCGTAGCTCATACCTATTGCGCCACATGTTATATTTTAGCTTTGACACAGTTCTAATGACACCCTCAAGGCTTTCATTTTGATGTTATAGTTTTCCATATCTGCCAATAAGGAAGTGCCAAATGCCCAGCAACATCATCTTGTTCTTGTTCCAACAATCGTATTCATAACGATTTGTTATATATATGCGTCTCAAGACTTCTTTCACGGCGAATTTCATATTCTTGCGACGCTTACCTCGCACGAGATAATTCCTTACAATATAGTAGTAACGGAATGCTGAATGGTTGTACACATCCCGCGTAACATTACACACCTTGACTCGCTTAAGATTTTTCCCAATCTCATGCAGGAGTCTTATATTATAAGTACACCATATTTTCCAACCTTTTTCGCAAAGAGAATCACAAAAGTCATTATCTACATCGTCAATAAATAATGGTTCATAATATCCACCGACATTGCGCCAAGCCGACACACGAGTAAGGGTGCCCGATGTAATGCATTGCGTGATATATTCTCCTTCTATTCTTGTTTTTTTATTTTCTTTGACAAACACGCTACGATCTTGTGTCTTACATGTTATCATGCCTAAATCATTCTTGCCAACGTACTTTTTGTATTCATCCGTCATTCCCTTCGGTGCCACAGAGTCTTGGTCAAGCGCCAATACCCAATCATATCCATTCGCTTCGGCATACTCCATTTCTTGATTAAGTGCACGAGCAACGCCCAAATTATCATTATTCTTGATGAGCGCCACCTGCGGATAACTTTTCAAGAAGTTCTCCAAGTCTGCGATATTCGTCGAGTCATTGTCAATCAGTACAACCTTCTCAACTTGGTTTACTATTGCGTCAAAATTTTCACGCAATCTTTCAATATCGGGATTATAAGTAATTATTCCTGCTAATATTTTCATAACTCGTTGGCGGAATTAAGTCAGAGCATACTTGCACTTTGCTATAGAGTCAATTGGCAATTGCAATTATTATGCAAAGTTAAACGATATTTTTGTAAAACATATAACTTGGTGTATTAAAATTGAGTTTTCTCTTGGTCTTCTATTTAATTTGGTATACTTTCAAGATAAAAGTGCAATTTATCATGAAAGAGTATAGTTTCTTATTTGCTGTATCGTTGCGCCATTGCTGCAATCTTCTTCCGAAATTCGTCGCGCACCCACAATGGTTCTATCACTTCTATCTCGTCGCCGTGGGAGAGAATCTCTTGCATGAAGTCGTAGGTGGGATAAACGGTGAGTTGGAAGATGGAATAGTCTTCGTGCCGTTCGAGTTCTTGTTGCGAGTGGTGCAATGGAAGGGCACGCAGATATTGGCACTTGTTGTGAGTGTTATATACCTTCAGTTTGATGTCCTCCACATCATAATCCTTGGTATTATGCTCAATGCCGAAGCAGTCGATGAAAAAGGCGCGCACGTCGGTATCGGTGGGAACGGTGAACGATTGCTCCGCGAGTGTCATATCTTTCACGCGATCAAGCGAATAAACGCGCAGTCCCTCCACATTTGGAATCTTCGCCACCATGTACCATCGGCGATGAAACAGCTTGAGAAAATAAGGCTCCAGCAAGGATGTGTGTGCCTTTTTGTCGCCAAATCGCTGATAAATCACATGGAGACACTGCTTACGCTGCATAGCATCGAGCACGCCCAACAGGAATTTTTCACCCGAAGGGATGCTCTCGGTCATGATGCGGTGGTGCAACCGCTCGCTACCCTCGAGGATATTGTTCACGGCAAACCCACTGATCAGACGATTTTTGAACTCATCGTTGTAGATTTCCTCTGGGTCGGTGAGAAAGTATCGTCCGCAATGGGCATCATAGCGGATGGACACTTGGAAATAGGACTCAATGTCGTTCAGATATTTGCCAAACGACCGCTTGGGGATGCACTCCTCGTCGAAATCGTTGTATCTGCTGCGGCGCCATTCTTCCATCATCTCGTCGTAGCTCATACCCTTGCGATGGGTAAGTAGCGTTGTCGCGATCCAGAGACACCGCCGCATTTGTACGTCTTTGCTCAGTCTGCTCATAATCGTTGTCTATGTCTATGCAAAGATAATGCTTTACCTCGGCAAAATAACGGCCGACCTCGGGTTTTTCTCAAAAAAATCACTGAAACGGCCAACCAAGGGCACAGACAAAGCCTCCTCTACTTCGAATAGCTGGATTTAAAGTGTGAGCATTTTCTATCCCGAATCGGTCCTTTTCGAATGATGCAATTTGTGAAAGTATTTAACAAAAAAATGGCTCAAAACGGGGGCCTCCGATCATCAAACGCTCCTTCGCTCTGAAAAACGCGATTTTTGAACCGTTTTCTTTATATGACTTAGCATTAGGCGATTATAAAATATCTAACGAATTCGAAAAGCAGAATTTGCGGTCAGATTTCTCAAAAATGCCATTCTTGAGCACACAAAAGGGCATTTTCGGGCTTCAAAAGAGGCATTCTTGGAACGCAAAACCATTGGTTTTGGAAACAAAAACCATTGGTTTCCGCGAAGAAAAGCAGTGGTTTTCCAACGGAGGGGCAACAGATTTGGCCGGAAAGGGCAAAAATCATCCCCTCGAAATTCTCTAGATGGAGGATTTTTGCGTGAGGAATATGTGAAAGTTTTTCTGCCAGAATTTTACAGATTATTCAGGATTCTCCATCCGCGTTTCTGCCCAAACTTGCCTTGCCGGTCTGCGCTCTGATGGTGGTTTCGAGGGTGGTGAAAGTGAATCAGGGTGGCGAAAAACCTGGCGCATCTTACGGTTTTTTAACAGCCACGGCGTGGAAAGTGCGAAAGAAAGGCAAAATAGTATCATTTGGGTGGCAGCGTTTTTCGTAACTTTGCAGGCGAAAACTCACATTTCAAATACTAACTATTACCATTATTTTGTAACATCCTATGAGACGCATCTTATTATTATGGGTTATGCTGTCGGCCATCGTGATCGGCCGCGCTCAAGTGATCGGCCATTCCGTCACGGTGACCGTCACTCCCGACCACAAGGACTGGAACTATCGCGTGGGCGAGCCTTGCACGTTTACGGTAAACGTGTTGCGCTTCGGCACCCTTGTTGACAATGTGAAAGTGGACTACGAAGCGGGTCCGGAGATGTACCCCAACGTGGTAAAGAAGAGCGTAACGCTGAAAGACGGCACCATGCGACATACGGGCAAAATGACACAGCCGGGCTTCTATCGTCTGAAGGTGACGGCCCACGTTAACGGAAAAGACTATTCGGCTTGGTGCACAGCGGCTTATAATCCTGAGCAGATGAAAGCCACAACCGTTGACCCGAGCGATTTCGACAGCTTCTGGAAAAACTCGCTCGACGAGGCCCGCAAGACCGACCTCTCGCCCACTTGCGAGCTGTGGCCCGAGAAATGCAACGACCAGGTGAACGTCTATCTGGTGAGTTTTCAAAACATCCGGTGGGGCTCGCGCACGTATGGTGTGCTCTCCGTGCCCAAGAAAGCAGGGCGCTATCCGGCGCTGCTGCGCGTGCCGGGTGCCGGCATTCGCCCCTATCTTGGCGACCAATGGATGGCCGGTAAGGGCATGATCACGCTCGAAATCGGCGTCCACGGCATCCCTGTTAATTTCACTCAAGACTATTACGACAAGCTAATGAATGGTGCGCTCAACTGCTATTGGGATTTCAATCTGGTCGATCGCGACCGCAACTACTACAAGCGCGTCATCGTGGGCTGCGTGCGCGCCGTGGACTACATCTCAACGCTCGACCAATGGGACGGCAAGAATCTGTGCGTGACGGGCTCGTCGCAAGGCGGATTTCTGTCGCTGGCCACAGCCGCGCTCGACAGTCGCGTGTCGTGCTATGGGGCTGTTCATGCCGCGCTGTGCGACCACACGGCTTCGCTGGAGGGCCGTGCCTGCGGATGGCCTCACTACTTTTACAACTATGATGCCGCAACCCGCGGACCGCGCGACAAGAAATACATCGAAGAACACCGCCGCGAAATCGAAGCCTCGCGCTACTACGACGGCGTGAATTTCGCCCGCCGCATCAAGTGCCCCGGCTGGTTCTCGTTTGGCTACAACGATGATGTGGTGCCGCCATCCACGGCCTTTGCCACCTACAATGCCGTGACGGCGCCCAAGGAGCTGAGCCCCTATCAGCAGACGGCCCACTTCTGGTATCAAGAGCAGTGGGACGAATGGAACCAATGGATCTGCAAACAGATGGGCGTGAAATGGGAATAATCTAAAACAACAACACCAATGAAGAAAACCTTATTGATGATGACAACGGCCCTCACCTTGGCCTCGGGCTTGCAAGCCGCAACAATGGAAAAACAGTTGGAAACGCGCCTGCGCAACCTTGCGAAGCAAGGCATCATGGCCGGCCACCAAGACGACACTTTCTATGGCCTCACCTGGGAATGGGAAGTGGGCCGCAGCGACATTCTTGAAACATGTGGCGACTATCCCGCCGTGATGGGGTTCGACCTGGGCGGCATCGAGGTGGGCGACGCCAAAAACCTAGACAGCGTGCCCTTTGTGCGCATCCGTGAAGAGCTCATTGCCCACCATCGGCGCGGCGGCATCGTGACGCTATCGTGGCATCCCCGCAATCCGCTGACCGGCGGCACGGCGTGGGACGTGTCTTCCGACCAAGTGGTGAAGAGCGTGCTCCCCGGCGGCTCGCAATACGAGAAGTATCAGTTGTGGCTCCAACGCGTGGCCATGTATGTGGCCACCCTTCGCGACATCGACGGAAAGCCCATACCCATCATTTTCCGCCCGTGGCACGAGAACAACGGATCGTGGTTCTGGTGGGGACAAAAACTGTGCACCGACGAGGAGTTCCGCGCCCTTTGGAACATGCTGCAAGACTATATGAACGCCTGCGGATTCACGAATCTGCTGTGGAGCTACTCTCCCAATCTCGACGGCAACTGGACCGAAGAGCGCTTCCTGAAGCGCTATCCGGGCGACGACCGCGTCACCCTGCTGGGCGAAGACGCTTATCAATGGGGCACCGAGGCCGACTACAAGACGCAGCTGGATGCCGACCTGAAATTTCTCAACGCCTTTGCCAAGAAGCACGGCAAGCTGCTCGCCATGACCGAGTGCGGTATGAAAAACATGCCCGTGGCCGACTGGTGGACACGCGTGATGATGCCCATCGTGAAGCGCTACGATGTCAGCTACTTCCTCCTCTGGCGCAATTATAAAGAGGAATACTTCGGCCCGTCGCCCAAGCTCGACTGCGCGGCCGACTTCATGCGGCTGTATAACGACAAGCAGATCTTGTTCTTGAAAAACATTAACAATACCAAATAAAATGACAACCGATTTCAAACAGCGCGTGGATGCCCTCCGCGCTCACCACGAGGCACTGCTCTCGCGGAAGAATGTCCCCGAGGAATGGGGCAACGGCATCTACACCCGCTATCAGTATCCCATACTCACGGCCGAGCACACCCCACTGGAGTGGCGCTACGACTTCGACGAAAAGACCAATCCGCGCCTGATGCAGCGCATCATGATGAACGCCACGCTCAACTCGGGCGCCATGAAATGGAATGGCAAATACCTGCTCGTGGTGCGCGTGGAGGGCGCCGACCGCAAGAGTTTCTTCGCCGTGGCCGAGAGCCCCAACGGTGTGGACAACTTCCGATTCTGGGACGAGCCCATCACGATGCCAGAAGACATGATTCCGGCCACCAACGTTTACGACATGCGACTCACGGCACACGAGGACGGCTGGATCTACGGCATCTTCTGCGCCGAGCGCCACGACGATGCACAGCCCGCCGACCTGTCGGCGGCCACGGCCACGGCCGGCATAGCGCGCACCAAGGATCTGAAAACCTGGGAGCGCCTGCCCGACCTGAAGAGTGCAAGCCAGCAGCGCAACGTGGTGCTTCATCCCGAATTCGTGGACGGCAAATATGCGCTCTACACACGGCCGCAAGACGGATTCATCGACGCCGGTTCGGGAGGCGGCATCGGCTGGGCCCTCATCGACGACATCACACACGCCGAGGTGAAAGACGAGAAAATCATCAACGCCCGCCACTATCACACCATCATGGAAGTGAAAAACGGCGAAGGCCCCCACCCCATCAAGACGCCCCAAGGGTGGCTCCATCTGGCTCACGGCGTGAGGGGATGCGCCTCGGGATTGCGCTACGTATTATATATGTATATGACGGCGCTCGACGACCCCACGCGGGTCATCGCTCAGCCCGGCGGCTATTTCCTTGTGCCCCAGGGCGGCGAATACATCGGTGATGTGATGAACGTGGTGTTTGCCAACGGCTGGATAGCCGACCCCGACGGCCGCGTGTTCATCTATTATGCCTCGAGCGACACCCGCATGCACGTGGCCGTGTCGGACATCGACCGCCTCGTGGACTACTGCATGAACACACCGCAAGACGGCCTCGCCACCGGCGCATCGGTGGAAGCCATCAAGCAGCTCGTTCGCAAAAACAAGGGACTCTGAGCCGGCGGGCTGCGGGCGCGAGATGGTTTGTCGGCACCACGGCAGGCCTCGTCCCGCAAAACGCCCCTCCACGGTCTCGCTTCAGGAAATCGAAAACTAACGTAAAGAAAACTAAACAATATGGCAACACTTAAAGTAAACAACAAGGCAACATTCCAAGAAAAGCTGGGCTACGCATTGGGCGACGCCGCCGCCGGAGGCATCGTGTGGAAGATCATGTCGATAGCCTTCCCGTTGTTCTTCACCAATGTCTTCGGCCTGTCGTTTGCCGACGCCGCCGCGCTGATGCTCATCGCGCGCATGTTTGATGTGGTGACCGACCCCATCATGGGCTCGCTCGCCGACCGCACGCAGAGCCGCTGGGGCACCTATCGTCCGTGGCTCATCTTCGGCGCCATCCCCTTCGGCCTCATCTTCGCCATGCTGCTCTACACGCCCGACCTCGGGCCCGTGGGCAAGCGCATCTGGGCTTACACTTTCTATCTGCTCATGATGGCCATCTACACCGCCGTCAACGTGCCCTACGGCTCACTGCTCGGCGTGATGACCGACAACGACGATGAGAAAAACCAGTTCTCGTCGTTCCGCATGGTGGGCGCCTACGCCATGGGATTCATCACCCTTTTGTCGTTCCCCTATCTGCAAAAGTGGGTGGGCGGCACCGATGCCCACCAGTATGCCGTGCTCGGAGCAGGGTTTGGCGTGGTGGCAGCCGTGATGACGCTGGCCTGCGGACTGCTCACCAAGGAGCGTCTCAAGCCGGTGCGCGCCGACAAGTTCTCGATGAAACAATTTGCCGACCTGTTCCGCAACAAGCCCTGGGTGTTCATGACGATACTCGCCATCTGCACCAATTTCTTCAACGGCTTCCGCTATGCGGTGGTGGGATACATGTTCGACTACTGTCTCGACGGCGAAGTCACGGTGGGCAGCTTCATCATCAACTACACCGTGATCATGGCCTTTGGCGAAATCACCTGCATGATATTCGGCGGCGTGTCGCCGTGGTTCACGCGCAAGATTGGCTCCAAGCACATGGCCTTCTTCTGGGCATCCGTCATTTGCGCCGTGTTCTCCGTGGCCTTTTTCTTTGTGCCCATGGATCCCGCCTACATCTGGGTGATGGTGGCGCTGGTGGTGATCACATCGATAGGCATTGGCATCTATTCGCCCCTGCTGTGGTCGATGTATGCCGATGTGGCCGACTACGCCACCGAGAAGAACGGCACCTCGTCCACCGGTCTCATCTTTTCGTCGGGCACGATGTCGCAAAAGCTCGGCACAGCCATATCGGGCTCGCTCATCGCGATGTTCCTCGGCATTGCCGGCGCCCGCATGATTCCCGACCAATTTGGCAACTCTGTGCTCGACCCGTCGTCCATCACGCCCACCGTGCTCACCATGGTGTGGTCGCTCTTCTCGCTCATTCCGGCCGGCATCGCCCTGATCATGGCCGTGTTAGCCTATAAGTTCCCCATCAAGAAATAGCCATGAACATCCCCACTCTCAAGGCCGAAGTGCTCGACGTGCTGGAGCACAACATCCTGCCGTTCTGGATCGACCGCATGACCGACCGCGAAAATGGCGGTTTCTACGGCCGCATCACGGGCGAAGGACAGCTGGAGCCCCAGGCCGAAAAGGGCGCCATTCTCAACGCTCGCATCCTGTGGGCCTTCTCTGCAGCAGGGCGCGTGCTCCACAAGTCCGAGTATCTGGAGTCGGCTGCCCGCGCCAAAGACTATCTCTTGGCCCACTTCTACGACCCCGAATATGGCGGCATCTACTGGTCGGTGGACTACACGGGCCAGCCGCTCGACACCAAGAAGCAGTTCTATGCCATTGGTTTCGCCATCTACGGCCTCTCCGAATACTTCCGCGCCACGGCAGACAGCGAAGCGCTGCGCTACGCCCTGCTGCTCTACGACGCCATAGAACAGCACTCGCTCGACCACGAGCACAACGGCTACATAGAGGCCTGCACGCGCAACTGGGGCGTGATTGAAGACATGCGCCTCTCCGAGCTCGATGCCAACTATCCCAAGTCGCAAAACACGCATCTGCACATCATCGAGCCCTACACCAATCTCTTCCGCGCCATCAACGAGGCACGGAGCGGAGCCCTGGGCGCAGCCGGCAGCGAAGCCGTGGAGGCCCTGGTGACCAACGAGCGCCACGCCGCCATCGGCCAATCGCTGCGCAACCTCATCGACATCTTCACCGACAAAATCCTCAACCCCGAGACCCACCATCTCGACCTATTCTTCTCGATGGACTGGACCCGCCAGGCCGGACGCCTGGAGAGCTACGGACACGACATAGAATGCTCGTGGCTGCTCCACGAGGCCGCCATCGTGCTGGGCGACGAGCAGGTGCTCGGCAAGGTGGAACCCATCGTGCGCATGGTGGCCAAGGCCTCCGAGAAAGGCCTCAACCCCGACGGATCGATGGTGCACGAGGCCAATCTCGACACGGGCTATGTGGATACCGACCGCCACTGGTGGGTGCAAGCCGAAAACGTAGTGGGGTGGATCAATCTCTATCAGCACTTCGGCGACAACGAAGCCCTCCAGCGCGCCTTCCACGGATGGGCCTACATCAAGCAGAATCTCATCGACCGCGAAGGCGGCGAATGGTGGTGGAGCCGCGACCCCGAGGGCCACATCAATCGCCGCGACGACAAGGCCGGCTTCTGGAAATGCCCCTATCACAACTCGCGCATGTGTCTCGAAATCATCGAGCGCAACCTCTAAGGGCACCAAGGGCCGCCACACGGCATCTCGCCATCGCGGCACATCCGCACATCATCTCCCGCCGACGCCAGCCGTTGGCGGGAGACTTTTTTTGCTTTATTGCTGTGAATAATCATGCAGCATGGCGAACTTAGAAAGCCTCTGTGTGGATAAAACCAACATTTCCCACTGCTCTCAAAAATCTTCAAACGGGAGAAAAAACTGCCCTTTCGACACCCTTCGATCACAAAAACAGCAGTCTCGGAAACCGCCATCGGCAGCCTTCGATTTCCAATCCACTGGTTTTCGATCGCGCGGGCACTAGTTTTCGATCGTCTATCCATTGGTTTGAGCATCGCAAACCATTGCCCGCGCGATCGAAAACCAGTGGATAGACGATCGAAAACCAGTGGATTGGAAACGGAAAGCTAACGCGCTGATTTTCAATGCTCATTGATTTTTCTGCAAACCACTGCTGTTCAACGAGATACAAAATGAGACCAAAATCGGCCATTTTTGCCATTTTTCGAGCCGAAGACCATCGTCTTGAAAAAACACGCTCATTTTCGCGTTTTTCCTCCGTCCGCAGACGGATAATTATTCACCATTGTTTTTCGCTCCCGTTTGGCCGATTCAAGAAAAAGCCGTACATTTGCAAACGCATCGGCATCTGCCGTTGCACGACATCGTTGGTAATAAAAATAGCGTCTGCTGTTATTCGATAAGTTCCAGAAACTTGGCGGTTGAAAGAACAATATCACAGAATATTAGCAAGCGTCCACCTCGTGGGCGTTTGACTTGTTCGTGATATTAGGCCTCCGCCAAGTGCCTTGGGACTGGACAAGTTGCTCGTCCACGTTTTCTATGGTGCTTGGCGGAAGCGTCGTTTTAATGTGCAGCGCGTTAAAACGACCCCCATTTTATGGCAAACAGACAACTGTCTAATGCGAAGTCGGCCAAGAACGACGAGTTCTACACGCAGTATGCCGACATCGAAAAAGAGGTGAACGCCTACCTTGAGTTCAATCCCGATGTGTTTCGCGGTAAGTCGGTGTTGTTGCCTTGCGACGACCCCGAGTGGAGCAATTTCACCCGTTTCTTTGCGCAGCGCTTCGAGGCGTTGGGACTGCGCAAACTGGTTTCCACAAGCTTCGCTGCCGGCAGCAAGCCCAAAAACATCCCCTATTGGCCCACGTTGTGGGAGCGCGACTCGCCCAAGTTTGACGCCGAAAAGACGCGCAATCGCGGCAAAATCTTCATTTTGGAGCAGGATCGCACGGGCGATGGCCGCATCAATCTCGACGACCTCGACTACGAATACCTCTCGGGCGACGGGGATTTCCGCAGCGCGGAGGTGAAACGGCTGCGCGACGAAGCCGACATCATCGTCACCAATCCGCCGTTTTCGCTCTTCCGCGACTTTCTCGCGTGGATCATGGAAGCGCAAAAACAGTTTCTCATCATAGGGAGCATCAATGCGATAACCTATAAGGAAGTGTTCCCTCTCATCAAAGACAACAAGATGTGGCTGGGGGCTACGGGGTTCATGACCGACATGGTGTTTGGCGTCCCCGAAGGGGCAATCGTTGCTCCAGCAGACAAAGCAAAGGCCGAGAAACTGGGATATGTGGGCAACTATACACGGATGGGCAGTTCGTGCTGGTTCACCAACATGGAGCACGGGCGGCGCCATCAGCCGCTTTCGCTCATGACGGCGGAACAGAATATTCGCTACAACAAGAAGCTAAAGGGGCGCCCTTATGCTCGTTACGACAACTACGACGCCATCGAAGTGCCCTATGTTGATGGCATCCCCTGCGATTATGACGGAGCCATGGGAGTGCCCATCACTTTCTTGGATAAGTATTGTCCAGAGCAGTTTGACTTGCTTGACTGTAACAATTATAGAAGAGAGAGAATGCCTATTAAGGAAACTATGCTTATAAAAGACAAAGATGGCGCCGTTGAGGGCAAGGCCCGATATGCGCGAATTCTCATAAAAAAACACCCAATAACTCCACCTAACCATGAAAACGACACTACGCACGGATATCACGATTGAGCAGATTTGTGAGGGATTTGTGTACAACCAACTCGAAGAGCGCGGGCTTTTCGGCTTGGCGGGCCGCCTCACCATTCAGCCCGAATACCAGCGCAACTATATCTATGCCGACGGCCATCGCGACGTGGCCGTCATCGAAAGTGTGCTCCACGGCTACCCGCTGGGACTGATCTACTTCAACCGCACGGCCGACGACCGCTATGAAGTGCTCGACGGGCAGCAGCGCATCACTTCGCTGGGGCGCTATCTGACGGGCCGTTTCGCCGTGGAAGACAGCCACGGCACGCCGCAATATTTTGCCGGACTGGCGGAAGACCTGCGGCGGCGCGTGGCCGAAACACGCCTGCTGGTGTATATCTGCGAAGGAACAGAAAGCGAAATCAAGGCGTGGTTTAAGACCATCAACATCGCCGGCGTGCCGCTCAACGATCAAGAACTGCTGAACGCGGTGTATAGCGGCCCGTTTGTGACGGCGCTCAAGGCCGAGTTTAGCAATTCGCAAAACGCCAACGTGCAGCGCTGGGGCGCCTATGTGAGCGGCGACGTGAAGCGCCAAGCCATTCTGGAATGCGCGCTGAAGTGGGCCTCAGACGGCGACATCGGCGACTACATGAGCCAGCATCGCTTCGACACATCGATAGCTGAAGTGAAGAGCCGCTTCAACGCCGTCATCGATTGGGCCGAGTCGGTGTTTCCCACACTCTATCCCCAGATGCGCGGCTTGGAGTGGGGCGACCTCTACAATCGCTATCATGCCAAGCCCTATGCGCCGGCCGAGGTGGACGCCGCCGTGGCCCAACTGATAGACGACCCCTATGTGCAGAACAAGCGCGGCGTGTTTGAATATGTGCTGGATGGCAGTCAAGACACGCGCCTGCTCCACATCCGCATGTTCGACGACGCCACCCGCCGCCGCGTGTATCGCCGACAAACCGACGAAGCGCAGCAGCAGGGCATCTCCAACTGCCCCTATTGTGCCATCGGCCACGACGCCAATCGCACCAAGATATGGCGCCTCAACGAGATGGATGCCGACCACGTGACGGCCTGGAGCCGCGGCGGCGCCACCGACGAGCACAACTGTCAAATGCTCTGCCGAACCCACAACCGCGCCAAGGGTAATAGTTGAGAAAAGCAAAAATGTTGCGCAAGGAGGGTATCTTTCGGAGCAGCGTGATGAAAAAGTGGTGGGCAGATTTGGCAAAACGAGGGATTTAGTCTAACTTCGCCCTCACCAAACCGGCAAAAGATGAACAAAGAAAAACAACGTGAGGACGCTTTGGCGCGCATCAAACACTCCATCAAGGGTGAAGAAAGCCGCCGCCCAGCGCGCCGCTGAATTGTTGCGCAAGGAGGGCATCACCGTAAACATCGTGACGCTATGATCGCACTCTCTGCAGAAAGGATCAATGCCGAAGGTTTGCTATACGAAGGAGAAACGATTTTTTAACGAGAATATTTCTGACGTCGAAATGATGTGTGCATTTCTCTCGCGCGCATATATGTAAGATGTGTGGCGGTGCCCAGCGATGGCGCCGCCACACATTTGGATTGACCTTTCTCTCGGCGAACGAATGGCGATGGAGACCGGCGGGTCAGTCCATCCGGTGCTTATAGTCTTCGTAGTCGAAGGCGCGGAGCACCTCGGCCGTTCCGTCGGTGTGCACCAGCCAGATGTCGGGGTGTGTGATGCCGTTGAACATGGTGGTCTTCACCGTGGTGTAGTGGAGCATGTCTTCAAAGATGATGCGCTCGCCCACCCTCAGTTCGTGATCGAACACCCAGCTGCCCATGAAGTCACCACTCAGGCAGCTGTTGCCGCCCAGACGATAGCTGAACGCACGGCCGGCGGCGTCGCTCTCGTCCATCGCCACGGCGCCGCGCACCTCGGGGCGATAGGGCATTTCGAGACAGTCGGGCATGTGGCAGGTGAAGCTCACGTTGAGAATGGCCGTGCGGATGCCGTGGTCTTCCACGATGTCCACCACATGGCTCACCAGCGCGCCCGTCTGCCAGCCGAAAGCGCTACCGGGCTCCATCACCACTTTCAGCCACGGATAACGGCTGTGGAAGCCGCGGAGCGTTTCCACGAGAAGGGGGATGTCGTAGTCTTTCCGCGTCACGAGATGGCCTCCGCCGAAGTTGATCCATTCGAGTTGGGGAAACCACGCGGCAAATTTTGCCTCGATGTGGGTCAGTGTGCGGGCAAACACATCGGCGCCGCTCTCGCAATGGCAGTGGCAATGCAGCCCCCTGACGCCTTCGGGCAGGTGTGCAGGCATCTTGTCGGCTGTGATGCCAAACCGTGTGCCCGGCGCGCAGGGGTTGTAGAGCGCCGTGCCCACTTCGGAATATTCGGGGTTGATGCGGAGCGCTATGCCGCGCACTTTGTCTTTCACCCGTGCATAATAGCGCTCATATTGCGAGAGCGAGTTGAACGTGATGACGTCGGAGCAGTCGGCTATCTCGTCGATTTCATAGTCGGTGTAGGCAGGCGAGAAGGTGTGGGCCTTGGTGCCAAACTCCTCGCACGCCAGCCTTGCCTCGTAGAGCGAGCTGGCTGTGGTGGCGCGGATGTAGTCGCGAAAGATGGGAAACGTTCGCCACAGCGCGTAGGCCTTGAAGGCAAGGATGAATTCCACATCGGCCCTGCGCGCCACGTCGGCGATGAGCTCCATGTTGTGGCGCAGGCGGCGCTCCTCCAGCACGTAGGCGGGGCGGCTAATTTCCTCAAAGGTGTGAAGATTCACGGTCATTCTTATTCTTTATAAATCCACGACAGCAATCGGTTGAGCGGCGCAAAAGAGAAGCGAAACCAGCGATAGGTGCTCACTTCCTTGCCGCCGAAGCTGAGTATAAACTCGCGATAGGCGCTCTTCTTGAAGGGCAGGCCAACGTCCATGAAGTAGATGTGGCGGCATCCGCGGGCGTAGGCGTCGCTGATGGTCCCCCAAACGGTGAACGTTGCGGGGTGGAGACGCGGATGGCTTTTGCGCTTGGCGCCGAGAAACCACAAGTAGGCGTTGTCCTCAGAGTAGGCACACGTGCAGCCGCCCACCACCTTTCCCTTCCATTGCGACACGAAGAAGCGACAACTGCGGCGGCGCCACATCTCCAAGAATTGGCGACGCGGCGGCAGATAGCGCCTCACTTTGAGCGACGGGAAGCGGCTCACAAGCTTGTAGAAGGTGTGAAACTCGTCTTCGCTTTCCACCTCTTTGAAGGTCACTCCGTTGCGCTCGGCGCTTCTTATCTTTGCCAGCGTCTTGTCCTCCAGGCGGTCGATGGGGGGTGTGGAATGCAGCGAATTGTGCACCTCCATCCAATGCACGGGGAAGTAGCCCTCGCTGCGGAAGTGTTTGTAGGCGAACATCTTTTGCGGCAGTTCGCTGAACTCTATGTTCAGACAGCCCTTGCGCCTGACGGCCGCGGTGAGGGCCGCGAGCATCGGCGGGAACAGCTCTTCGCGCTCGTCGTCGTTGTCGTATTCGCCCACGCCATACACCCTGCACTGCGTGAACAGATAGGGCGGCACGAGCGAACCGCGGCGGCGCACCACAGCCAGCAGATGGGCCACGGGCGCTCCGTTGCGCTCGGCCACCACCATCAGCGGCTGTTGGCCCGACGCCTGCTCGCAGAGTTCGAACAGCTCGGCGCTCTGGAAGAACTTGCGGTTCGTCAGGGCGGGCATCTCATTGCTCGTGGTGATGATTCTCGTCTGTAACACGCTGCGAAAGTAATAAATCTTTTTAAAAAATCGTTCCCCAACGCTCATTTTTTTGAAGGACAACGGGCCGTGAGGGAAAAAAGCCTTATCTTTGCGCCTACGAACAACACACATACAAACACAGACCAACTACAATATGAAAGATTTTCAGCAACTGGTGCAACTCCGCCGAAGCCATCGGCAGTTCACCGACGAGGACATCTCGCCCGACGACGCGAAGGCCATCTTGCGCGCGGCACTGATGTCACCCACATCGAAGGGCGTGCGCGCATGGGAATTTGTGGTGATCGACAACCCCACTGACCTAGAAAAGCTGTCGGAATCCAAGCACGCCGGCGCCGAATTTTTGAAGAATGCTAAGATGGCGGTGGCGGTGCTCGGCGACCCCGTGAAAAACGATTGCTGGGTGGAAGACAGTTCCATTGCGGCCATTTCGATGCAACTGCAGGCCGAAGACCTCGGACTGGGCAGCTGTTGGGCGCAGATGCGCGGGCGCGGACTGAGCGACGGCACATCGGCCGACACCGTGATACGCGGCATTCTCAACATTCCCGACAACCTCTGCTGCTTGTGCATCATCGGCTTCGGCCACAAGGCAACGGAGCGCAAGCCGCAAAACGAGGACCGGCTGAAGTGGGAGCAGGTTCACGTGGACAAATATCTATGAGGCACAAACTGACACACCAACACGCGAAGTTGAACATTCCCCCCACCCCATTCCGATCATGAACATCACACTGATTGGCGCCGGCAACTTGGCCACGCAGTTGGGCAAAGCGCTCGTAGCGGCCGGCCAGCACGTGCAGCAGGTGTATAGTCGCACCGCCATCTCGGCCGAAACGCTGGCACAGGCACTGCACACCGAAGCCACTTGCGACATCGGCGCCGTGAAAGACGCCGACCTCTACCTCATGGCGGTGAAAGACGATGCCCTGCCTTCTCTCATCGCGCCCCTCGCCGCGCGCCACCCCGACGCCACGTTTGCCCACACCGCGGGCTCGGTGCCCATGGGAGTGTTTGAGGGCCATGCGCGGCACTATGGCGTGTTCTACCCTATGCAGACTTTCTCCAAGAGCCGCAATGTGGACTTCAGCGCCATACCCTGCTTTGTTGAGGCCTCCGACGAAACGGCCCGCCACCAGCTCTTGGAGTTGGCCCAACTGCTGAGTCGGCGTGTCTATGAGCTCGACAGTGAGCGGCGCAAGCACCTGCATCTGGCCGCCGTGTTCGCGTGCAACTTTGCCAACCACTGCTATGCGCTCGCGGCCGAACAGCTGGCGGGACAAGACATTCCCTTCGACGTGATGCTCCCGCTCATTGACGAAACGGCGCAAAAGGTGCACCACCTCACGCCCCAAGCAGCGCAGACAGGACCCGCCGTGCGCTACGACCGACAAGTGCTCGACCGCCAAAAGGCGCTCATTGCGGATCCCCTCACACGCGACATCTATGAATCACTCAGTTTAAGCATTCATCGCCATCACTCATGATCAACTACGACCTCACGCTCATCCGCGCCATAGTGTTTGATGTGGACGGGGTGCTCTCGGCCGAGACCATTCCCTTGCCCGCCATCAACCCCATGGACAGCGACGACGGACAACCCATGCGCACGGTGAACATCAAGGATGGATATGCCATCCAACTAGCCGTGAAGCTCGGCTTGCGGCTGGCCATCATCACCGGCGGCACCACTCAAAGCGTGCGCCTGCGCTACGAACGACTCGGCATGACCGACATCTACATGGGCGCCGCCGTGAAGATTGACGTTTACAATGCCTTCAAGGAGAAATATGCACTCGCCGACCGCGAAATCATCTACATGGGCGATGACATCCCCGATCTACAGGTGATGCAACAGTCGGGCTGCCCCTGCTGCCCCGCCGACGCCTGCCCCGAGGTGAAACAAGCCAGCATCTACGTCAGCCGGAAGAACGGCGGCTATGGCTGTGCCCGCGACGTCATCGAGCAAGTGTTGCGCGCACAAGGCAAGTGGCTCAACGACGAAAAGGCCTTCGGGTGGTAACATGCATGACACCACCCACCGGCATCTATCCTAAAAAAACACTCATTCTGCCATCCATGTACAACATCATACTGGCTTCTAACAGCCCGCGGCGCAAAGCCTTGCTGGCGGGCCTCGACATCGATTTCGAGGTGCGCGTGCTCCCCGACATCGAAGAAAACTATCCCGCCGACCTCAACGCCGAGGACGTGCCGCAATACATAGCGCGCGAAAAGGCGCAGGCCTATCGACAACTGATGACCAACGACACGCTACTCATCACGGCAGACACCGTGGTGATACTCAAAGGCGAAATACTCGGCAAGCCCGCTGATGACGATGAAGCGCGAGCGATGCTTCACCGGCTGAGCGGCAAGACGCATCACGTGGTGACGGGCGTTTGCCTCACCACAACGGGGCAGCAGCGTGCTTTCGCCGTGAGAACAGACGTCACGTTTAAGCAGCTTTCGGACGATGAAATCAACTATTACGTGGACCACTATCACCCACTCGACAAGGCCGGAGCCTACGGCATTCAAGAGTGGATTGGCTATATCGGCGTCACCGGTCTGCAGGGCAGCTACTTCAATGTGATGGGCCTGCCCGTGCAGCGCATTTACGAAGAATTGAGAAGAATGTGAAACGTGCGACCTGAAACAAAGACGCACGTTTTGCGAAACAAGGGCATGCTGGAGCCGCTTCCCTTCTGGGAATGACGCCGCCTGCCAGAAATCAATGTGGGGATGCCCGCCGACAGCCATGACAGGCGCGGCGCGCATCCCCACGAGGTAGGTTTTTCAATGATGCAGAGCGGCAGTGTCAGAGTTCCCAGCCGATGGCCGAGGCACCGAGCACTGCTGCCGAAGAACCGTCAAGCCCCGAAATGAGGAACTTGGCCTTGCCCTTGAAGATGTTCATCACGTGGGCATTATAGGTCTCTTCGATGGGTTTCATGATGAGATCGCCGGCCTTGGTCATGCCGCCGAAGAACACAAAAGCCTCGGGCGACGAGAAGGCGGCAAAGTCGGCACAGGCCAATCCGAGCATTTCGCCCGTGAAATCATAGATGCGCTTGGCCAGCGCGTCGCCCTTCTCGGCAGCAATGGAAACATCGAGCGACGTGATTTTCTCGGGATCGATCTGGCGCAGCAGCGAGGGTTCCTCGCTCTTTTCGAGAAACTCGCGCGCCGAGCGGGCCACGCCCGTTGCCGAGCAGTAGCACTCCAAACAACCCTGCCGACCGCAGCCGCACGTGCGTCCGCCTTGGCGCACCATGGTGACGTGGCCCAATTCGCCGGCAAATCCATCGCAGCCATACACCAGTTGGCCGTTGATCACGATGCCGGAGCCCACACCCGTTCCAAGGGTGATCATGATGAAGTTTTTCATGCCGCGTGCCACGCCGTAGGTCATTTCGCCCAGCGCGGCGGCATTGGCGTCGTTGGTGAGTCCCACAGGGATACCCCCCAGCCGGTCGCTAAACATCTTGGCGAGGGGCACAATGCCATCGTGGGCCCACACCAGATTGGGGGCAAACTCGATGGTGCCGTTATAATAGTTGCCGTTGGGGGCGCCGATGCCCATGGCCTTGATGGTGGCGATGCCGCCCACCTGGTCGATGATGATGTTGAGGGCATCCACACCGGCCTCGACAAAGGCTTCGGCCGTGTCGTAGTTTTGCGTCTTGATGGCAGTGGTGGCTTTGATTTCGCCACGTGCATCCACGATGCCAAACACGGAGTTGGTGCCTCCGAGATCAAGGCCTATCACGTAGGGTTTGATGTTTTGTTGTGTTTCCATTTTAGTGTTATTGGGTTTTACGTTTGATGATTTTTGTTTGGCGGGGCACAGCCCTTCGATCGGCCGTGTGGCGGCGCTATCCGTGCGCAAAGTTAGCAGATTTTGCTCAGAATGCAAAGTTTTGGGGCGAAAATTATGGAAAACGGGGTTTTTGGCGTACCTTTGCACTCTGTTATGATGCCATTCCCGTTTCACATCGACATGGTCAATCTGGTGTTCAAAGGCATCCTGATTGGCATTGTGGCATCGGCGCCGATGGGGCCGGTGGGCGTGCTGTGTGTGCAACGCACGCTGAACAAGGGCCGATGGTATGGATTTGTGACAGGCGTGGGCGCCGCCGCGAGCGACATCATCTACGCATTGATCACGGGCTTGGGCATGTCGTTCGTGATGGATTTTGTCAACAATGCACAAACCAAGTTCTTGTTGCAGATTCTGGGAAGCGTCATTCTGCTCATCTTTGGCATCATATCGTTTCGCTCCAACCCCACACGCAACATGCGCGTGAGTGGACACAACAAAGGCACGCTCCTTCACAACGGGTTGACAGCCTTCTTGGTGACGTTTTCCAATCCGCTCATCATCTTTTTGTTCATGGGCTGTTTCGCACAGTTTGCCTTCGTTATTCCCGATCATCCGGTGGAAATGTGCTTGGGCTATGCCAGCATTGTGTTTGGCGCCCTGCTGTGGTGGTACGGGCTGACGTGGCTGGTGGACAAAGTGCGGGCCATCTTCGACGTGAGCGGCATTGTGATTATCAATCGCGTCATTGGCTCGGTGGTGATTCTGTTTTCGCTGATTGTGCTCTTCGGCACCATGTTTAATCTCTACACACTTCCCGAATTCTGATGTTTATCGCCCAACAACTACGCAAAACCAACATCGCGGAATATCTGCTCTATATGTGGCAGGTGGAAGACACCATCCGCGCATACGACTGCTCGCTGGCACGATTGCGCCGCGAGTATATCAGCAGATTCGACTACACCGACGAGCAGAAAGACGAAATGACAGACTGGTATGGCGACCTCGTGCGCATGATGAATCAGGAGGGATGTCGCGAAAATGGGCATCTGCAAATCAATCGCCTTGTGATGCAGCAGCTTGAGGAACTCGACGCCCGTCTGCAGAAGAGCACGAAATATCCGTTCTATCGCAGTGCCTACTACAAGGTGTTGCCCTACATCGTGGAGTTGCGCAAGCGCGGCAACAGCAACGAATCGGAAATCGCCACGTGCTTCAACGCGCTCTACGGAACAATGATGCTGCGCCTGCAAAAGAAGGAAATCAGCACCAACACGGAGCACGCCATCAAGGAGATCACAACGTTTATCGGTCTGCTGTCTGACTATTACAAAAAGGACAAAGAAGAGGGACTGGAATTTTAGACCACAGGACAAACATAAAAGCATAAGATATGAATATTTTGATTACAGGATGCAACGGGCAGCTCGGCAATGAGATGCAGTTGCTGGAACAGCAGCACAAGGAACACACTTGGTGGAACACCGACGTGGCAGAGCTGGACATCACCAACGAAGCTGCCATCGAACAATTTGTGAACGACCACGCCATCGATGGCATTGTGAACTGTGCCGCCTATACGGCCGTGGACAAGGCCGAGAGCAACCAAGAACTTTGCACGCTGCTCAACGCCACGGCCCCCGGCAATCTCGCCGCCGCAGTGGAGAAGCGCGGCGGATGGATGGTGCAGGTGAGCACAGACTACGTGTTTGACGGCACCCATCACACCCCCTACGTGGAGACCGATGCAACCTGCCCCAACAGCGTTTACGGCAGCACCAAGCTGGAAGGCGAGCAGCGCGTGCAACAGGCTTGCCGTCGCGCCATGGTCATCCGCACGGCGTGGCTCTATTCCACGTTTGGCAACAACTTCGTGAAAACGATGATGCGACTGGGGAACGAGAAACCCGAGCTCGGCGTGATATTCGACCAAATCGGCACACCCACCTATGCCCGCGACCTGGCCACGGTCATCATGACCGCCATCGAAAAAGGCATCGTGCCCGGCATTTATCACTTCTCCAACGAGGGCGTTATCTCGTGGTATGACTTCACAAAAGCCATCCACCGCTTGGCCGGCATCACCACGTGCCACGTGCGCCCGCTCCACACCGCCGAATATCCCACGCCCGCCAGCCGACCGGCCTACAGCGTGCTGGACAAAACGAAGATCAAGCAGACCTACGGCATCGAAGTGCCCTACTGGGAGGAGAGCCTCAAGGCATGTGTGGACCAGCTCAATAACGCCTAACATTCAATGAATCAAGAAATAGAACGGCGACGCACATTCGCCATCATCTCTCACCCCGACGCTGGTAAGACCACGCTCACCGAGAAATTTCTGCTCTTCGGCGGGCAGATACAGGTGGCCGGCGCCGTGAAAAGCAACAAGATAAAGAAGACGGCCACGAGCGACTGGATGGACATCGAAAAGCAGCGTGGTATATCGGTGTCCACATCGGTCATGGAGTTTGACTACGCTCCCGAGGGCAGCGACATCGAATATAAGGTGAACATCCTCGACACGCCCGGCCACCAAGACTTCGCCGAAGACACCTATCGCACCCTGACGGCAGTGGACTCGGCCATCATCGTGGTGGACGGCGCAAAAGGCGTGGAGGCACAAACGCGCAAGCTGATGAGCGTTTGCCGCATGAGAAACACGCCCGTCATCATCTTTATCAACAAGATGGACCGCGAGGGACGCGCCCCCTTCGACCTGCTCGATGAGCTGGAGAAAGAGCTGGAGATACACGTGAGGCCGCTGTCGTGGCCAATCAACCAAGGCGCAAAGTTCAAGGGCGTATATAATATATATGAGAACAAGCTCGACCTGTTCACGCCCGACAAGCAGCGCGTCACCGAAAAAGTGGAAGTGGATATCGCGTCGGAAGAGCTCGACCACCGCGTGGGTGAGCAGGATGCCGAGAAGTTGCGCGAAGACCTGGAGCTGGTGGACGGAGTTTATTCCGAGTTCAACGTGGACGACTATCGCCGCGCCGAGGTGGCACCGGTGTTCTTCGGCTCGGCACTCAACAACTTCGGCGTGCAGGAATTGCTCAACTGCTTCGTGAGAATAGCCCCATCGCCGCGCCCCACCACCGCCGAAGAACGCATCGTGGAGCCCGACGAACCGAAATTTACGGGATTCATCTTCAAGATAACGGCCAACATCGACCCCAACCACCGCTCGTGCATCGCGTTCTGCAAAGTGTGCTCGGGTAAATTTGTGCGCAATCAGCCTTATCTCCATGTGCGACAGGGCAAGACCGTCAGATTCTCATCGCCCACACAATTTATGGCGCAGCGCAAGAGCACCATCGAAGAGGCGTGGCCCGGCGACATTGTGGGCTTGCCCGACAACGGCATTTTCAAAATAGGTGATACCCTCACAGAAGGCGAGCTGTTACACTTCCGTGGACTGCCGTCATTCTCCCCGGAAATGTTCAAATACATCGAGAACGATGATCCCATGAAGGCGAAACAGCTGCAAAAGGGCATCGACCAACTGATGGACGAAGGCGTGGCGCAATTGTTCATCAACCAGTTCAACGGTCGCAAAATCATTGGAACAGTGGGGCAATTGCAGTTTGAAGTCATTCAATATCGCTTGGAAAACGAATACAACGCCCGATGCCGTTGGGAACCTGTGAGCCTATACAAGGCTTGCTGGATAGAGGCCGATGATGCCGCCGAACTGGACGCGTTCAAGAAGCGCAAGCATCAATACATGGCCAAAGACCGCGAGGGGCGCGACGTGTTTCTGGCTTCATCGGAATATGTGTTGCAAATGGCACAACAAGATTTCGAAGCCATCCGTTTCCATTTCACCTCGGAATTCTAACGTCATCGCTCAAACACGACATCATAAATGGAACTACACTTCACGGGCATCATTATCGCCGTCATCACGTTTCTGGTCATCGGCATGTTTCATCCGCTGGTCATCAAGATGGAATACCACACCGGCACACGCCTATGGTGGCTTTTGCTCGTGCTGGGCATCATAGCCATCGCATTGGCGCTGCTCGTGGAGCAAGTCATTGTGTCCTCCATTTTGGGCGTTGTGGGAGCATCGTTCTTGTGGAGCATCGGCGAATTGTTTGCGCAAAAAAAGCGCGTTCAAAAAGGCTGGTTCCCAATGAATCCCAAACGACGCCACGAATATGAGGGCATCAACGACAACGAAAGTTTGTGTCCCGTGTGCAAAAACAATCCGCCTCACCCTGCCAGCTATCGGGAAGAGCAACATTGAGTGCCAAGCCGGTAGTGACACGAGCAAACGAATCTACGGCATGAAGACGCTACTCATCCTTGTCGGGAAAACCACCGACCGCCATTTTGATGCCGGCATCAGCGACTATGCAGGTCGCATAGCGCACTATATGCCGTTTGAAATAGTGGTGATTCCAGAACTCAAAAACACGAAAGCGCTCTCGGAAGAACAGCAGAAAGAGCGCGAAGGTGGGCTCATCATGGGGCGTTTGCAACCATCTGACACGGTGGTGCTCCTTGATGAACGTGGAACCGAACGGCGAAGCACGGATTTTGCCCGATGGCTTCAAAAGATGCAAACTTCGGCACGACGATTGGTGTTCGTTGTGGGTGGGCCTTACGGATTTTCGCCCGCCGTGTATCAACGCGCCAACGACAAGATCTCGCTCTCGCAGATGACATTTTCTCATCAGATGGTTCGGCTCATCTTTGCCGAGCAACTCTATCGCGCTTGTACCATCATCAAGGGCGAGCCCTACCACCACGAGTGAAAAGGCAGGTGTGGAAATCGGGGTGCAAAATCACCGCGCGCCACATTCTCGCACGCCAAGATTTCGCACCCCGTTTGTATATCCGATACCAGTGAAACGCTATTTTTCGGCCTCGTCGATAGCCTTAATCTTTTGTTTCACCAATTCACAATCATCTCTGAGTTTCTGCACCTTGCGATTCATTTCTTCAATAAGAGAATTACCCTTCTTGGAACTAGCATTGAGGAAACCCAAGTTGTTTTCGTAAGTGAGTATTTCCTGCTTCAACGTCTCGTAGCGGCGCATCAATCGCGAGCGCTCATTGTCGAGGACCTCGGCTCCCTTTTCGGCCATTTGCCCGATGTTGTTCTTGAACTCGTCGAGACGCTTGCGGGCCACACTGATGTGAAGGTCGTTGTAGAGTCGATCCATCACCTCACGATATTCCTTATACACTTTGTCTTTCTCGCGATAAGGCACGTGGCCCACCTTGCTGTATTCATCGACCAACTGCTGCACGCGTTCTTGCAGATCGTCGCCGGCCTCCTCGGCAGCCTCTTTCAGGCGCGCGATGATGCCGCGTTTCTTCTCTAGGTTGTCGCGCTCGGCGCTACGTGTGCCCGATGTGGCCTGATTGCGGGCCTCAAAGAATTTGTTGCAGGCGGTCTGGAAGTCGTTCCACAAACGATCGCTCTGCTTCTTGGGCACGGCTCCGATGGTTTTCCATTCCTTCTGCAACGCCACAAGGCGGTCGGAAGTAGCCTTCCAGTCTTCCGAATCCTGCAGAGATTGAGCCTCTTCCACGAGCTTCTGCTTGCGCTCGGCATTCTCGGCAAAGGTCTGTTTCAAGGTCTTGAAATAGGCAGCTTTGCGCTCGAAGAAATCGTCGCACGCTGCGCGGAAACGCTCAAATATCTTCACATTCATCTTCTGCGGCGCGAATCCGATGGTCTTCCACTCGCTCTGCAGCTCGATGATCTGCTTGGTGTGGCGGCCCCAATCGCCCGTCCCCTTGTTCTCCTCCTTGCCGATGGCCTCAGCTTTTTCGCAGAGCTCCGTCTTCTTGGCCAGGTTTTCTTCCTCGCGCGAACGGATACCTTCAAAGTGTTGCTGGTGCTTCTTGTTGATCACGGTGGAGGCAGCTTTAAACCGTGCCCATATCTCCTCGCGCAGCTCTTTGGCCACCGGACCGGTTTCGCGATACTCTTGGTGAAGTTTCTGCAACTGATGGAAGGCGCTCACCACATCGGGCTCGTCGGCCAGTTTTTCGGCAGCCTCGCAGAGTCGCGTCTTGGTTTCCAGATTCTTCTTGAAGTCGTATTCGCGTGCCTCGCTGTTGAGCTTCAACAAGTCGTACACTTGTTCCACATAGAGATGATAGTTGCGCCACAACTCGTTGGCCTTCTCTGCCGGAACAGCCTTTATCTCTTTCCATTCCTGCTGCAACTGCTTGAAGGCTTGGAAATTCTTGTTGGCCTCCTCGGGCGATGTCACCATGGCCTTGATCTTGGCGATGATGTCGAGTTTCTTTTGCAGGTTTTCTTGCTTCTCGGCTTCTTGCTGAGCAAAGAGTTTCTGTCGTTTCTCCTTGATCACCCCCATCTCTGCCTTAAACACGTCCTCGTCTTCGTCGCGCGGTACCATATACTTTTCGGGATCGCCACCGGCATCGAGATATGCTTTCTGATCGGCCTCTCTTTGTGCAAAATGCAACTTATAGAAAGATGTCTTCAGGTAATCCACCTCGGCCTTTGAGGGCGCTTCGTTGCCATGGGCCAACTGCTTCAGACGCTCGATGATTTCGCCCTTCGTGGCATACACCTTCTGCTCGGGCACAACCTCGAGCTCGGCAGTCTCTTCTCCGGCAGGTTCCTCCGTGGGTTCCGTCTCGGCAACCGTCTCCTCGGCAGGCGCTTCGGCAACGGTTTCCTCAGTCTGTTGTTCCTCAACGGTCGCAACTTCGGGCTCCTCGGCAGGCACTGCTGCAACAGCTTCGGGTGTTTCCTCGACCGGAGCCACGGGCTCTTCGATTGGAGTTTCGGGAGCGGCTTCGATGTTTTCTACCTTCTTTTCTTCCAACTTGTCCTCTTGTTCGAGCACATTTTCTTGAGAGTCAATCATTTCAATGATGGTTTTTAGTGTATAAGGTCAGGTTCGCGGCTTCAAAAAGCCTTCATGCGTTTCACGTTCCGCACGCGCTTCAGCCATCAAGTACAGAGAGCGTGCTTCGGTGGCAACACATCTGCAAAGGTAATCATTTTTTTAATATCTTCTTCATTTCGGCAAAAAAATTACGCCGCAGCCCCGCCCTTTGCGCCCTAAATGGTGTTTCGGCTTGGTGTGTTCGCCATTTTCGTTTATCTTTGCAATCGTAACCAAACGCTCTTCCGCACATGAAACGTATAGGCAAAGTGTTGCTCATCTACACGGGCGGCACCATCGGAATGGACCGCAACAGCACCACGGGCGCTCTCGAAGCGCTCGACCTCAACTATCTCGTGGCATGCATGCCCGAGATGAAAAACATAGAAACGGCCATCGACATTCGCCGATTCACACCGCCCATCGACTCCAGCGACATGAATCCACAGCTATGGGTCCGACTGGTGGACATCATCATTGCGCACTATGACAACTACGATGGCTTCGTGATTCTCCACGGCACCGACACCATGGCCTACACGGCTTCGGCCCTTTCCTTCATGCTTGAGAATCTCACTAAGCCGGTCATCCTCACCGGCAGCCAGCTTCCCATAGGACAACTGCGCACCGATGGAAAAGAAAATCTCCTGACAAGCATCGAACTGGCCGCCGCCTGCCATCCCGATGGCACGCCGATGGTGCCCGAAGTGTGTATCTACTTCAGTGGAAGACTGCTGCGCGGCAATCGCGCCACCAAACAAAACGCCGACGGATTCAATGCTTTCGACTCGTTTAATTATCCCCATCTGTGCGACGCCGGTGTCAATTTTGCGTTCCATCCCCATCACATCCTCACGCCCGACTATGCGCGTCCCGTGGTGCCACACACCCAAACCAACACGCGCGTGGTGGTGTTCTCGCTCTTTCCCGGCATCAGGGAAGACATATTTTGCCACGTGCTCACATCGCCCGAAGTGCGTGGCATCGTGATGCGCTCCTTCGGTTGTGGCAACGCTCCCCGTTTGCCTTGGCTCATGCAACGACTGGAAAAGGCCTCAGCCCGAGGCATCGTCATTGTCAATGTGAGCCAATGTAGCGCCGGATTTGTGGAGATGAACCGCTACGACTCTGGCTATCATCTCAAAAACGTTGGCGTGGTGAGCGGGCGCGACAGCACCGTAGAAGCCGCCGTCACCAAACTGATGTGTCTCCAAGGGCGATACGATGATCCTGACACCATCCGACAACTGATGTCGCAATCGCTGGCCGGCGAAATCACCATCGGCGAAGGGCCGAACGGTGAAAATTGAAAAATAAGCGAGAAAAAAGCGACCCAAAACACGGGCAGCCGGTCACTGAGCGCTCCTTTGGTCGAGAAAACGCGTTTTTTGAATCTCCGCCCTTATTCCACTAAGCATTAGGCGATTATAAAAACTCCAGCGATTTCAAGAGCCCAAATCAGCCGCCAAACTTTTCAAAAATGCCATTCTTTGACACCAAGAATCGAATTTTCGGTCTTCAAAAACGGCATTCTCGGCATGCAAAACCAATGGTTTTGAAAACGAAAACTAGTGGTTTTCGCGCTGAGAAGCAGTGATTTTACAACGAAAAAGTAGAGAAATCGGTTAGATGAGGCAGAAATCGACCCTCAAAATTCTCTAGATGGAGAATTCTCAAGCGGTGAATATGTGAAAGTTTTTTCGCCACTTTATTGAATGCTAGCAATTGCGCTCGTTTGCTTTTTCTTCCTCATATCCATAGCAAATTCGACCGTATTTCTCAAGAAGATCAGAGATCTGCTTGCAGATATATCAAAAAAGATGTATTTTCGCAGCTGTATTAACCAAGTCCTAAATATTGTATGGCGAAGATTCCATTAAAGCACTATCTATGGCTGATTGACAAACTATCAAAGCGTCCTATGACCTTCTCAGAAATTAGCGACAGCTATGAACGGTCATCCCTCTATGAGCGCAGTCATCCTCTGCAGGTGAGGACACTTTACAACTGGCGTGAAAAGATAGACGAGCTCTTCGGCATACAAATAATATATAACAATGAAGCCTATAAGATGGAGAACTATGAGTCGCTCGAAAACAACTCTCCACAGAAATGGCTTATACAATCTGTTGCCGTAAACGATGTTGTGGTCAGAAGCCACAGCCTTCAGCCAAGAATTCTTTTGGAGGAAATCCCCTCAGGAAACGAACTGCTGACAGACCTGATTGATGCCATGGAAAGGAGCCGGGTCGTAAAGCTTTCTTACCGTCGCTTTAATGAGCAGAACAGGAAAGATCCCATCATGGCTGAACCCTATTGTGTAAAAATCCACAATCGTCGATGGTATGTGCTATGTCACGTTCCGGCTCAGCCTGTTCCAGAAACGGCATCCGAGGAATATAGAAAATTCGGCTGTCTTAAGATATATGCCCTCGACCGTATTCAGGAGTTGGAAATCACGGATGAAGGATTCATCTTTCCTAAAGATTTTTATCCAGAAGAATTCTTTGCAAACCATTTCGGCGTGTGTATCGGATATGACACCCCGATGCGGAAAATTAAAATCCGTGTCAGCAACGAGCATCGGATGTATCTTCGCACTCTTCCCCTGCACCCCTCCCAAAAAGAAATTGAAACAGAGGATGACTACAGCATTTTTGAATATGGATTACATCCAACCATTGATTTCATCCGCGCCATTCTGTCACTTGGAGCCGATGCTGAGGTTTTGGAACCCTTGGAGCTAAGAGAAATCATCGCTGAAGAGGTGGAGGCCATGAACAAATGCTATAAGCTAAGACGAGGAAAGCGTTAATTATTCTTTAATTCTTCGCAACTCCTTGAACAAGGAATTTATTTTTCCGAGTCGATAAATATCTTTGCGGCAGAATTAATCCAATTTCTCATGATGTACGACATTACAATAAGCCCTGCAATAGAGTCACTAAGGAAAGAAATAGAAGCACTGCGCAAAGAGTTCTTGAGGTTATATACCCGAAAGAACGACATGCTTCATGTTGAGCGCGATGACCTTTACATCAAATACTTAAACCTTATCGGAAAGGATAAGTACGAGATTTTCTGTCTGTCGGTTGAGGTTCGTGCGCTGAAAATGAAATGCGAATTAGCACAGGCCGCCATCAACCGGAATGAGCATCCCGATGCGTTTCTCATCAACCGGCAGGTGGATAAACAACTCAAAGATTACTATCTACAAATCTCTGATCAAGCAGACGCCATCAAGGCAGCACAAGAAGCAGAAATGATCAACTCGTTTGATCTTGAGGAAATGCAAAATTTGTTCAGACTTCTCGTGAAACGCCTTCATCCCGACCTCCATCCTGACCAGCCAGAGGTCATGAAAGACTTGTTCATACAAGGATTGACGGCATACCGCACTCACAACATGCAATTGCTTCGAGAGATCATCATGCGGTTAGACCTCAATAAAGATATCGACGAGTTTGTTTCAAAGGGCGAAGATTCGCTGGAACAAATCGTTGAACGTCTGAAAGCTCAGATTGCTGAAATTGAGAGCGATATCGAAACGTTGCAGGCAACGTTCCCTTTCAATATTCGCAAAGAGATTATGGATCCAGAATGGATTCAGCGAGAGAAGGAAGAAATGGAACGGGAACGACGGGAATTGGAGGAACAAAAGGAACTATATGGCCAACGTCTCCATTTATTGATAGATGATTAGCATTCAAGCATAACAATTGACAATATAGAACCATTTTCGTTAAGCCGAAAACTGAGGCAAGAATGCACGGGGCTGCATAGACCAGAAAACAAAGGATAAAAACAACCATAAAAATGAGTAACACTCAGATCATACCGATTAGCGAGTCGCTACTGGCTCTGCTCAACAGTGGTAGTAGCGGCCTTGCCCCCTTCACCAGGGAGATTTTCCTACTTGACATCGTTGTGGCAGGAACCAGCCACGTCCCTAATATTGAAGACTTGGCTCCACGATTACAGAAGGGCACCGTTCTTCGTATGCTTAGAGATCCACAAAATGAGTATGACGAAATGGCCATTGGCATATTTTTGGATAAAGAGCGTGTAGGTTGGGTGCCCATGGAACTGAACCTTATCATCTCGCGTCTTATGGATGCAGGCAAAGCCTTCGTGTGCCGCATAACTGACGCGAAATGGAGAAACAGTTGGCTTAAGATTGATGCAAAAATTTCAATGGTTGAATAAGACTATGGACAAATTGGCTCACAAATATTAGCACTAAAAGACGTATTCGGAACTCCGTACTCAAGCGCCTTGCCTATAGGGAGGGTTGTATCTTTGACCTATGTACAAAAGGAGATGTGCCACAATGTGAACACATCTCCTTCTTTGGGGTGCCCGGAGGGACTCGAACCCTCGACATTCAGAACCACAATCTGACGCTCTAACCAACTGAACTACGGGCACCATGTCGGATTTGCGGATGCAAAGTTACGACATTTAATCGAACCGCGCAAGTAAATGGCGTAAATTTTGTTCGCAAAATTCAATATAGAGTTCCTTTTTAGAGTCAATATGCGTTTGCTACTATCACTGGACATACGAGTCATAAAAATGTTTGAGTTGGCTCAAAAACACCTCTTTTCGGTTCTTGAACGTCATATGCGAAAAAGAGATTCCGTCGTTTTATTGATTGAAATAATACCACCAATAGGTGTTTCCGTAAGCTCGCTCCATCACAGCCACGCGCCGGACGGGATCGGTTTGTTGCTTTTCTAGTTTTCTGAAATCTTCGTAGTCAGCATCGAGCACACTATCATGATAGGCAATCTTATGCTGTTTATGGGCATAAAGCACGAGAGCTTCGCGATAGTGACGAGGCATAGTCGCCGAGTCGGTTTTACAATCTATTGTGAGATGATATACGAAGTCATCAAGATTTCGGTCGAGAAGGGATGCCATGAGACGATAATCTTTTCGTCCCCCTTTATGTGAGAAAGCTTTGACGATTTTCCAATTCATGGTGAGCGTGCGAGCAGAATCGGCATTAGGCACGAGCATCTCGCTGCCTCCCACGATGGGATATTCGAATAGTTTGTCACCCATCTGTCCCATACGCGATAGAGCATATGCACGAAGCATAGTGAGAGCACTGTCGGTTTCATGGGAGTGCCCACCAGCTTGAAGGGCTTCTGCGTAACGTCCTTTCACCAAAAGTTGTTCCATTTTGAGACGACGATGAAACACATCGTTGTTGTTGCAACAGAGTACGACTAAAAGCATCTGTGCAATGAGTAGAGCCATGTTGGTCCACATGGGACGTGAAAAAAGGCTTTCATTCCGAGGTGTTTTGCTGAAGATTTCCAGCTGTTTCTCCATCCACACCCATGCAGCGAAAACGAGCAACAGCAAAGGCGCGACCCATAGCCAGGTGAACGACAATCGCCCCGCCGGCGTAACATCGGTGAGTGCCACCAGAGCCAGTGATGAAGGGAAATAGGTGAGCGCATGGGCGTATTTCCGGAGATGGGTGATACCATAAACCATACGTTGCAACAACAAGAGCACGATGGTGATTATGATTGCACCGATGGTGCGATCATAGTGTGTTTGTCCTCCCGACAAGGTTTGTTGTAGGTAGGTGAGTTCTTCTGCCTGATAGAAATATAAGTAGCAGAAAACGAAGGCCGTGAACACGCCGGCACAAGTGGCCTTAACAAGCGTTGTACCGGCGTGATGGATGGATGTTTTCACTCAGTCTTGTTAATTCTTTTTCAGCACCACGGCACTACGAGCCGGAATATATAGCTTGAGCCATTCTTTATGATCGGCGGCATAGAGCGGGTCATAGTTGGTAATATGTGTTACGTTGTCGTCAGCGAATCCGTGACCGCCATAGATGGTAGCATCAGTGTTGAGCATCACATCGTAGGAACCAGTGGGCACGAGGAATCCATAGTCTGTGAACGATCTCGTGGGTGAGAAATTGAATACGAATATGAGGTCTCCGCGCATAAAAGCCAACACTTGGTCGCCATCATTGTGCCAGATTTCTTGCACGGGCGTATTGATGAAGTCTTTTTCACTCTTGATCACTTCGAGCATCCTGCGGTCAAAGTCGCCCAGCCAATGATAGCAGAGGTCTTTGTTGTCCACCAGATTCCATTGTCTCCGTGCGTATTTGTAACTCCAGCCGTTGCCTTCGCGCGGAAAGTCGATCCACTCAGGATGTCCGAACTCATTGCCCATGAAGTTGAGGTACCCGCCATTGATGGCTGCGGCTGTAACCAGACGAATCATCTTGTGAAGAGCTATGCCGCGCTCGGCCACACCATTCACATCTTTCTTGGCAAAATGCCAATACATGTCAGCGTCTATCAGGCGGAAAATGATGGTCTTGTCGCCCACGAGTGCTTGGTCGTGGCTTTCACAATAAGAGATAGTGCGCTCATCGGGGCGACGGTTTTTCACTTCCCAGAAGATGCTCGATGGTTTCCAGTTTTCGTCGCTCTGCTCCTTGATGGTCTTAATCCAATAATCGGGGATATTCATGGCCATACGATAGTCGAAGCCATAGCCTCCGTCCTCGAATCGGGCAGCCAATCCTGGCATGCCACTCACCTCTTCTGCAATGGTAATGGCATTCTTGTTGACTTCGTGAATGAGCAGGTTGGCCAATGTGAGATAGCAGATGGCATTGTCATCTTGATGTCCGTTAAAATAGTCGCCATAGTCACAGAAAGCCTCCCCCAGCCCATGGCTGTAATAGAGCATCGAGGTAACACCATCGAAGCGGAACCCATCGAAGTGGAATTCTTCGAGCCAATATTTGCAATTAGAGAGCAAGAAATGGATAACATCGTCTTTCCCATAGTCGAAACAAAGCGAATCCCATGCGGGATGTTCATGTCTATCGCCCGGATAGAAAAATTGGTTGGGGTCGCCACAAAGGTTACCCAATCCCTCTACTTCGTTTTTCACGGCATGTGAATGCACGATGTCCATAATCACAGCCACGCCATGTTTGTGAGCCTCGTCGACAAGTGCTTTCAACTCCTCGGGCGTACCGAAACGGCTCGAAGCGGCAAAGAAACTGCTCACATGATAGCCGAAACTGCCGTAATAGGGATGCTCCTGAATGGCCATAATCTGAATGCAGTTATAGCCGTCTTTAATGATACGCGGCAACACGTTATCTTTAAATTCGGTGTATGTTCCCACCTTTTCGGCGTCTTCACCCATGCCGATATGGCACTCATAGATGAGCAAAGGACTTCTGTTGGGCTTGAATCTCTTGCGTTTCCACACATAGGGTTCTTCCGGTGCCCACACTTGGGCCGAAAATATCTTGGTCTGCTCGTCCTGCACCACGCGCCGACACCACGCAGGGATACGCTCTCCCTCTCCGCCGTTCCACTTCACATGCATCTTGTAGAGATCGCCATGGTGGAGCGCCTTCTTGGGGAGTTTGAGTTCCCAATTGCCAGTGCCTTCAATGCGTTTAGCACGATACTCATCGCACTCCTCCCAATTATTGAAATCTCCCACAAGACAGATGTCAGTAGCATTGGGTGCCCACTCACGAAACACCCACGAACCTCGCGCAGTTTGATGCAATCCATAGTAGTCGTGCCCCGAGGCAAAATCTGCAAGTGTCTTCTTCCCGTTTTGTGTCAGCTGATTGAGTTTCCACAAGGCGTGATCATGGCGTCCACGGATGGCTTCCTCGAAGGGTTCCAACCATCCATCGTTCTCCACCAGTCCAATATGTCGCGGTTGCTTGGAGATCGCCTTCTTTGTTGCGACCTTAGCGCGCTTCGGGGTGCTGTTTTTCTTGGCTGTAGTCATTTCTTATTGGGTTTTAGATTGATATGCAATTAGATACAGAGCCATTTCATGGACACACATGTTGCCCATTCCGCTCAAATCTCAAGCACGTACTTTGAAGATGGCCTTTCTAATGGCTGGTTCCACGGAAATACAAGGTGCATGCCCGTCTTGCGGGAAGAAGATGGCCATTTCGCCAGGCTTGCAGGTCACGTATGTGTCGGCCGGTCCGTCATATTTGATAATGTCTTTTTCCTCGTTATACTCCAATTCGGGCAAATTGCATAGCGGAGTATAGCCATAGGTTTCCTCGCCCGAAAGAGGGATCTGGATATCGATCATCTTGCGATGGGTCTCCAGTTTGGCCTCCTCGGGGATCTTCCCTTTAGCTGTTTGAATATTCACGAAGAGGTCTTTTTCCTTGATGAAGTGTTTTCCTTCTTCGAGGGCATTCAGATCGTTTGTTTTCAAGAAATCCACGATGTCCTTAAACAACGGATTCAGACCAGCATAGAAGCTCAGTTTGTCTAAAGTGTCAATAATCATAGCTTTATAGTTTTATATTTAAAGTATTTTCATAACGATATGAGGCCTCACATTCCCTAGGTGCCACACGTCAGCCCCGTCAAGTAGATTGCTCACACTATTGTTTCCTGCCTCTCACATACGTACCCGAGGCCGTCACACGTCCATCGCGATCCTTCTCCACGTATTTACCTTCGCGGATATCGTTCTCGTATGTACCCTCAAATCGATTGCCATTTTTGTCCACCTCGATAGCCTTTCCGTTACGCTTGCCGTGTTTATATACGCCTCTAAACTTACTGCCATCGTGGTAATGAATAATCACCTCACCATCCACATTGCCGTCTTTAAACTGCCCTTCAAACACGTCGCCTCCTTTCTTGGTCAGCTTTCCGTATCCATTGGGCTTGTCGGCCTTCCACGAACCAGTAAACACATCGCCATTTTTCCAAGCAAATGTGCCTTGTCCCTCTTTTCCACCATCCTTGAAACCACCCGTGTATTTGTCGCCATTAGCATACTTAAAGATGCCCTGTCCTGTGCGGTCACCTTTCACATAGTCGCCCTCATAGCGATCTCCGTTTTTAAACTTATAGATGCCTCGACCATCTTGCACATCATTTTTCCATTCACCATTATATTCGTCACCGTCGGCATAGCGGTTTATCCCCTTTCCTGAGCGAAGATTGTTGGCCCACTCTCCATCATAGGTCGTGCCGTCTCCCCAGTCGAAAAAGCCGCGTCCCGACTTCATGTCATCTTTCCATTGCCCATCATAATATGCGCCGTTGGCGTAGGTGTACTTTCCTCTCCCTGAGCGCTTATCTTGCTGCCAATCACCAATATAAACGTCACCATTATAGTAATACATCGTTCCATGCCCCTGCTGGTAATCGCGAAACCAGAGACCATCATACCTATTGTTGTTCATGAAATAGAACGTACCCTTGCCGTGCTGTTGGTTTTGAAACCATTGCCCGTCATACTTCTCGCCATCTGAAAACGTATAAACGCCATGCCCGTGGCGCTTGCCTTTCACATACTCGCCCTCATAGGTGTCGCCGTTACCATAGAGCACAGACCCCTTTCCATGCGGTTTTCCCGACATCATTTCACCTTTGTATTGCCCCACCAGATTGCCCTCTTTCACTTCGCACGAGCCAAGCGAGACCTTTTGTGCCGACGCTACCGTCGCCACGAGCAACAATCCGGTCAAGATATATTGTTTCATAGCATTTCCTCCGTGAAAATCTGATTTGCAACAAAGGAAATTATCCTCCGTTGCAAACAGCGTCTTTCGACATTCTGAATGCAAAGATAATACATTTCGCCCAATCGTCGATGCAATCAAGCATATTTAACTTTTACAACACATCCTTGTTTCACTCGCAAGAATCACCAAAAAAAAGCCAGACAACACACCTTTTCCTTTTCTTCTTAGAATAGTTGTCTCGGTCCTCAAAAATGCGATTCTTCGATCGCAAGAATGGCATTCAAAAACTCTTCGTTCTTTTAACACGAAAGAGAGGGTGGGCGCGTCTCTTCAACGCACCCACCCTCAGGAATATAAAGCATGTATTGTTATTTCTACTTTAGGCTTCCTCTTCGCTATTGCTCCAGTCCATCTTGGTCTGGCGCACATAGCTCTGATAGCGCAATTTTGCCATACGCTGAGCTTCTGCGAAGAGCTCTTCGGCTTCGTTGGGGTAAGCCTTCTTCACAGAGAGGTAGCGCACCTCGCCCATCAGGAAGTCGTGGAACTTATCCCACTGCGGTTCCTTGGAGTCGAGCGAGAACGGGTTCTTGCCCTCTTCAGCCAAAGCGGGGTTGTAACGCCACAGATGCCAGTAGCCGCATTCAACAGCCTTAGCCTCTTCAGCCTGGCTCTTACCCATGCCGCCCTTGGCTTTGAGGCCGTGGTTGATACACGGAGCGTAAGCGATGATGATTGAAGGGCCGTGCCAAGCCTCAGCTTCGCGAATGGCTTTGAGGCACTGGTTGTGGTCGGCGCCCATGGCAATCTGGGCCACATAGACGTAACCGTAGGTGGTTGCAATCATGCCGAGATCCTTCTTACGGATGCGCTTGCCTTGTGCGGCGAACTGTGCGATGGCTCCAAGCGGTGTTGCCTTAGAGGCCTGACCACCGGTGTTTGAGTACACCTCAGTGTCGAGTACGAGCAGATTAACATCTTCGCCCGAAGCGATAACGTGGTCGAGACCGCCGTAACCGATGTCGTAGCTGGCACCATCACCACCGATAATCCACTGCGAACGCTTGATGAGATAGTGATCGAGAGTCTTGAGTTCCTTCATAATCTCGCATCCGCTCTCTGCGCCGGCTGCAATGAGCGGTTTGAGTGCAGCAGCGATACGCTTGGTTTCGTCGGCATCCTCTTTCTTTTCAATCCATTCGGCAGCCAGAGCCTTGAACTCGGCAGATGCTTTATCAGAAGCAGCGGCTTCACCAAGCAACTTGGCCACGCGCTCCTTCATCTTCTTGTTACCGAGTACCATACCCATACCGAACTCGCAGAAGTCCTCGAACAAAGAGTTATCAAAGGCAGGGCCTTGACCTTGTTCGTTGGTGGTGTAAGGCGTAGAGGGGATAGAAGCTGAGTAGATAGAAGAGCAACCGGTAGCATTGGCAATCATTTCGCGGTCGCCAAAGAGTTGAGAAATGAGCTTCACGTAAGGTGTCTCACCGCAACCCGAGCAGGCTCCGGAGAACTCAAAGAGCGGTTGTGCGAACTGCGAGTTCTTCACGTTGGACTTGATGTCAACGAGATTCTGCTTGCTCTTCACTTCTTTCACCAAGTATTCCCAATTCTTAGCTTCCTGAACCATGTCGGGAGCATCGGGATTGTAGGTAGCCATGGTGAGGGCTTTGCCCAGCTTAGGATTACCCGGGCAAATGTCGGCACAGTTGCCGCAACCCAGACAGTCGAGCACTGAAGTTTCAATGCGGAAGTGCATACCAGCCATTGCCTTAGGTGCTTTCATCTCAATAGTGTCTGCGGCGGCAGCGAACTTAGCGTTCTCTGCGTCGTCGAGCACGAACGGACGAATGGCAGCGTGAGGACAAACATAGGCGCACTGGTTACACTGAATGCAGTTGTCTTTGTTCCAAACGGGCACGAAAGCTTCCACGCCGCGTTTCTCGTATGCGGCGGTTCCGACTTGCCAAGAGCCGTCCACGGTGTCGTGCTTCACGAAATCGCTCACCTTGAGCAGATCGCCTGCCTGCGCGTTGATAGGACGAACGAGTTCTTTCACGAATGCGGGAGCATCGTCTTCCTTCTTCACATCATCGGGAAGATTAGCCCACGACGGGTCAACCTTGAACTCCTTGTATTCGCCGCCACGATCAACTGCAGCATAGTTCTTATCCACCACGTCTTGACCCTTCGAGCCGTAAGACTTCACGATGGCTTCTTTCATCTTCTCAACAGCGAGCTCCACAGGAATCACCTCTGTGATGCGGAAGAAGGCCGACTGGAGGATGGTGTTGGTGCGGTTGCCCAGACCAATCTCTTGTGCTATCTTGGTAGCGTTGATGGTGTAAACAGTAATATTGTTTTGAGCGAAATAACGCTTCACCTTGTTGGGCATGAAGTTGGCTAGTTCGTCACCTTCAAAGATGGTATTGAGCAAGAACGTACCATTCTTCTGCAAGCCTCGTGTTACGTCGTACATGTGCAGATAAGCTTGTACGTGACATGCCACGAAATTAGGCGTGGTAACCAAATAGGTGGAGTGGATGGGCTCATCACCGAAACGGAGGTGCGAGCAGGTGAAACCGCCAGATTTCTTCGAGTCGTAAGAGAAGTAGGCTTGGCAGTATTTGTCGGTGTTGTTACCGATAATCTTCACCGAGTTCTTGTTGGCACCCACGGTACCATCGGCTCCAAGACCAAAGAACTTAGCTTGGAACATGCCCTTACCGCCCAACGCGATTTCCTCAACTTCGGGGAGCGAAGTGAAGGTAACGTCATCCACGATACCAACGGTAAAGTGATTCTTAGGCTCGGGCAGAGCGAGATTGTTGAACACGGAGATGATTTGTGCCGGTGTGGTGTCGTGTGAGCCCAGACCATAACGACCGCCAACGATGAGCGGACGGTTTTCAACATCGTAGAAGGCGCTCTTCACGTCGAGGTACAGAGGCTCGCCTTCTGCGCCCGGTTCCTTGGTGCGGTCGAGCACAGCAATGCGCTCTACGCTCTTGGGAACGCTGGCGATGAGGTGCTTCACGGAGAACGGACGATAGAGGTGTACGCTAATCATGCCGACCTTCTGACCTTGAGCGTTCAAGTAATCGATGGCCTCGCGAGCAGCTTCTGTGGCTGAACCCATGAGGATAATCATGCGATCTGCATCCTTGGCGCCATAGTAAGAGAAGAGATGATACTCGCGTCCGGTAATCTTAGAGATCTCACCGAGGTAGTGTTCCACCACTTCGGGCACCTTATCATAATAGGGATTGCAGGCTTCACGATGAGTGAAGAACGTTTCGGGATTCTCTGCCGTACCACGTGTTAAAGGGCGTTCTGGAGTAAGTGCACGGTTGCGGAAGCGCTCGATGTCGGCGGGATCCACCAACGGACGAATGTCTTCCATGTCCATGAGCTCAATCTTGTGATACTCGTGCGAGGTGCGGAAACCGTCGAAGAAGTTCACAAAGGGCACGTCGGTCTTCAACGAAGCCAAGTGAGCAACGGCCGTCATATCCATCACTTCCTGCACAGAACCTTCGCAGAGCATTGCGAAACCAGTTTGACGGCAAGCCATCACATCTTGATGGTCGCCGAAGATGCAGAGCGAATGGCTGGCCAATGTACGTGCAGAAACATCGAACACGCAGGGGAGCAACTCACCGGCAATCTTATACATATTAGGAATCATCAGGAGCAAGCCCTGCGATGCGGTGAACGTTGTGGTCAGAGCACCGGCCTGCAAAGAGCCGTGTACGGCACCGGCGGCACCGCCTTCCGACTGCATTTCTTGTACGCTAACGGTCTGTCCGAAAAGGTTCTTGCTACCTTTGGCAGCCCATTCATCCACGTGCTCAGCCATCGGAGATGACGGAGTGATCGGGTAGATGGCGGCAACTTCGCTAAACATGTAACTCACATGAGCAGCGGCCTCGTTACCATCACAAGTGATAAACTTTTTTTCTTTTGCCATTTTGTTGATAATGTTAATGTATATATGTATTTAAATCGTCAATAGAGAAACCCCAACAACCATAAGGGTATCTGGTTGCCCTTACCAATCTCGGTGTTGTAGCGTGCGTAGATGGTGTCAGGGTTATATCGAATTTTATTGCCTAGCTCTGCATCGCATACGCGAAATTGCTTCGAGCCGTCTATTGTAAATTGTCCCTCTCTGTCGCCTTGATTCACCTTGTGATCCTTCCACATAGTATTAACAAAGAACGTCTCCATCACCTCTTGTTTACGAATTTCAATGGGATAGATGGCGTATATCAGATTGGAATTGTGGAGCATCACTTTGGCAGGTTTCTTGGGAAAATGCTGTCCTGCAGGATATATCATATTGATCAAGCGGGCATCGGCCAGATACTTGATATAATTCATCACCGTAGCACGACTTGTTTCAATGTCTTGTGCTAGTTGCGAAATATTGGGGGCCTTGGGACCCGAGACAGCCAACTGATAGAAAAGTTTCTTGATCTTCGTGAGATATTTCAATTCTATCTGCTTAATAAGCAGGATATCCACCTCTGTCATCATGTTCATCGTCTTCAGAAGATTCTCCGAATAGTTTCGATGCTCTAAGAAGAAAGGATAGAATCCGTGGTGAAGATAGTCTTGAAAATATCTGGTGGGCGACACATAAGGCAGAATTTGCCTCACCAGCCGCTCATGGTTTTCGAGAATATCTTCAAGCGTGTAAGGATTGAAATGATTGCCGGTTTGCAGGTTGATAAACTCCCTAAGTGAAAATCCTCGCAAATTATAACTCTTCACAACACCATGAAGTTCGGGATTTTCGTCTTTCAAGCGCATCACACTACTACCCGTGAAAACAATTTTCAACTTCGGATAAAGATCATAGCACTTGCGTAGTTGTTGGCTCCAGTCGGTCTCCTTGAACACCTGGTCCACGAGAAGCACCTTACCCCCTTGCCGACAAAATTCCCCAGCAAAATCGGCAATGCCACGCCCTTGGAAGTAAAAATTATTCATGTTGACGTAAAGACACTTGCGGTCGTTTACATCAAAATTTTCTTTAGCATATTGCAAGAGAAACGTTGTCTTCCCTACCCCACGAGTGCCCTTAATGCCAATCATGCGATCGTTCCAATCTATCTCATCCATGAGCAGACGGCGAACGGGGGCATTGGTATGCTCCACCAAATAGGCATGGGTGCGGAAAAAGGCCTCCAACATATTTCTATATTCTCTTGCTTTAGTATGAAAACGCCTGCAAAGTTAATCATTATTTCTGTATTTGCAAAGTCTGCTTGACAAAAATCTGCAACCTTTTTACATTTTTTTCAGAGACACATCTACGTTTGGAATATTTGCGCTACATTTGCATCATGATAGCCCACCTCTTTAACCCCGAACACGACATTGCTTTGGCGCACAACCAACGGCACCTCACTATACCCCATGCTGCCCAAGAATTACGCATGAATCTGAGTTGGATACCGGCACTATGGGCTAAAGATGGTGATGTCGTGATGGTAGATGATGTACCATATGCGGTAAAAGCTGCCCAGCGTTCTGGCCTAGAAATTGCTGATGTTTTATTCTTGAATCACAACGAAGTGAAAGGCATGACATTTGATGGGGTGATGCCATGGGGATGGGATGAAGTTGTCTGCACACATCTAAAAGAGAATGGCATCAATCTAAAACTTATGCCAAATGACAAACAGCTAGTCGAAATTCGACGACTATCCAATCGACAACTAACCATCAAAACGCAAACAGAGCTCCGAAAAGGCATTGAAAATGAAACATGCGGCGAAGCTACATATGCCACAAGCATGAAGTGTGTAACAGAACAGATTCTCGAAAAGCGACGAATCGTACTAAAAGCGCCATGGAGTAGTAGCGGACGAGGTATCAGATATGTGAATAACGAAATGGCCCCGAACGTGGAAGGATGGGTTAAACGTATCATTCGACAACAAGGAGGCGTCATGATTGAACCCCTTTACTGCAAAGTAAAAGATTTTGGCATGGAATTCTTCGCACAAGAAGATGGCACGGTGAGGTATGCTGGATTATCACTTTTCCACACTACAAATGGCGCCTACGCGGGAAATATCTTGGCCACGGAGAGCGAAAAGATGCGGATGCTCGCCAACTATATCCCTGAAACGTTAACAAAATCTATTATTCAGCACATCGAAAGGCATTTTGCGGCTTTGTTACGTAATATATACATTGGACCTTTCGGGATCGACATGATGGTGGTGACACACACCGATGGTCGCGGTTTTCTACTGCATCCTTGCGTAGAAATCAACCTGCGGCGCACCATGGGGCACGTTGCCCTCTCCATTACGCCCGTTGCCTCCACAACAAGACGAGTAATGAGCATAATTCACAATGTGAATTACAAATTGAAGGTCAACAACTTAAAAAACGACTACGTACAAACGCTTTAATATATGTATTTTATGAAACAACACTGCTTATCAGCAATGCTCATGCTGCTCCCGCTATCGATGCAGGCGCAGTACAAATCAGAAGTGTGGTGTCCAGACAATGGCGATGGCACCTATACAAACCCCGTGATCAATGCCGACTATAGCGACCCCGATGTATGCGTGGGAGCTTCTGGCGAAGACTTCTATCTCACGGCTTCATCGTTCAATTGCATCCCAGGCCTACCCATTCTACACTCCAAAGACTTGGTGAATTGGGAAATCATCAACCATGCCGTGAAAGCCTTACCCCCATTAGAACGCTATAGCACGCCACAACACGGCAATGGTGTCTGGGCCCCATGTCTTAGTTATAATCCACACAACCAGACATATTATATATATTGGGGCGACCCAGACCTCGGAGTATTCGTAGTCACGGCTCAAGATCCTGCAGGAGAATGGACCGAACCGGTATGCGTCATCGAAGGAAAGGGCATGATCGATACTTCCCCACTTTGGGACGACGATGGCCGATGCTACCTAGTGAACGGCTGGGCCAATAGCCGATGCCAATTCAACTCGGTGCTCACAGTGCGCGAGTTGTCTGCAGACGGCATGAAACCCATCAGTAATCCGGTCATTGTGTTTGACGGCAACGGAACCGAAGATCGTACTGCAGAAGGGCCAAAGTTCTATAAAAGAGACGGTTGGTATTGGATTATGTGTCCTGCTGGTGGTGTTCCCATCGGTCATCAGTTGGCCATGCGGAGCAAGACCCCCTATGGCCCCTACGAGAGTAAGCGAGTATTGGCACAAGGTACGACCAACGTAAATGGTCCTCACCAAGGTGGATGGGTGCATCTGAAAAGTGGTGAAGACTGGTTTCTGCATTTTCAAGACAAAGAGGCATACGGTCGCGTGGTACATTTGGAACCCGTTACATGGAAAGACAATTGGCCCGTTATGGGGGAAAATATCAAAGGATATTGCGGACAACCAGTATTGAAGTACAGAAAGCCCAATGTGGGGCACTCCTACCCCATTCAAAATCCTGCAGAAAACGATGAGTTTAACACCACTACTCTAGGCAAGCAGTGGCAATGGCACGCTAACTATCAGCAAACATTTGGCATGCCCACCCCCTTCGGTTACATGCGTTTGTTCTGTCATAAGCAAAGTGCTGACTTCAAGAACATGTGGGAAGCCGGCAACTTACTATTACAAAAGACGCCTGCCAATGACTTCACCGCCACCACAAAGGTGCGTCTCTCGGCCAAAGAAGACGGTCAATATGGTGGGCTCATCATGATGGGAATGGACTATCGTGCATTGGTATTGCGCCGCGTAGGTGATGAGTTCCAGTTGCAACTTATCACCTGCAAGAATGCAGACAAGGGAAAGCCCGAAAGCGTGGAAAACATCGCCAAGCTCAAACCATCAGCCAGGGACGAGGTAACATATCAACCGGCTCTTCATCGCGATATTTATTTGAGATTGCATGTTTCCTATATCGGCGGCAAAAACGAAGATGGCACCAACAAACATGAAGCCTCTGTGCAATTCGCATATTCAGAGGATGGCAAGAAATTCAAAGACGTGGGCGACAAGTTCACCATGCGCCAAGGCAAATGGATTGGTGCAAAGGTAGGACTGATGGCGGCCGAAACTCCAGGAAAAAAAGTACGTGGATGGATTGATGCCGATTGGTTCCGCATCACAAAATAAACCCTACTCCATCATTGTTACCCAATACCCCCACAAACATTTGAGTTTGTGGGGGTATTGGGTGATAGTACAAGTTATCTATTTTCGTTTGAAACATTTTTACTTTTATTGAAGCGCTTACGTGTAGAGGAATCTACGTATGCTTTTCTTTGGTGTCTTTTCAAACTCATCTTCATGCAATTCCATCGCCGTGATTTTGCAATAAGCCGGCAACGTCTGATTGATTTCTTGGCGATTTTGCTCCATGATTTTCATCAGATCTTCGTTGCTAAATCCCATCGACTTAGCTTCATCATAGTCTGGATGAACGAGCGCCACTAGTTTCTCTCCACGTTGCACCACCACGCTTTCTACCACCAGAGTCAATGAATTAAGCTTGTCTTCGATCTCTTCAGGATAAATATTCTGGCCATTGGCCCCCAGCAGCATATTCTTGATACGTCCCTTTATGAACACGTTACCATCAGCGTCAATGGTTCCGAGGTCACCCGTGTGATACCATCCGTCTTTATCAAGCGTCTCGGCCGTGGCTTCTTCATTCTTGTAATAGCCCAACATCACATTGAGGCCGCGGGCCAAAATTTCACCTGGAATATTTTCAGGATCGCGACTATCCACTTTCACCTCCATGTGTCGGGCTGCTTGTCCGCAACTACCCGGCACAAACGATCGCCAATCTCGATAACAGATAATCGGGGCACATTCTGTGGCACCATAGCCCACAGTGTAGGGAAATTCTATGCTGTGCATGAATTGTTCCACCTCTTGATTGAAAGCTGCGCCGCCAACGATGACTTCAAAAAACTTTCCGCCAAAGGCTTGCACCACTTGTTCGCAGATTTTCTCTTTCACTTTTTTGGCTACAACCGGCATATTTAGCAGCAGGCGCATTCGATTGTTCTGAATTTTGGGGAACACCTTTTTTTTGATGATTTTCTCTATCACCAATGGCACGGCTATAATGATCACCGGTTTGATGTCAGCGAAAGCTTGTGCAATGATGGCTGGCGATGGCACGCGTGTAAGATAATAAACGTGGCAGCCGTGAATGAACTCAAAGATAAATTCGAATGCCATGCCGTACATGTGAGCCATTGGAAGGATGGAAATAGTGTTATCGCCTCGCTTCACATTATCACCCATGGCATGCACGGCAAAGTCGTAATTACTCCACAATGCGCGATAAGGAATCATCACGCCTTTCGAAAATCCCGTTGTTCCGCTCGTGTAATTTAGGATGGCCATTTCATCAGGACTTTGCTCCTTGTAATATTCCACATGTTCCTTGCGAAAATATTTCGGAAATTTCTTACCATACATCTCGTTAAGATGTTCGCGAGCGTAAGTCAACTTATCCGTACGTGACACCACCAACGAATAGTCAGGAATATAGATAATGCCTTCCAATCGAGGCATCTTTTGAGCATCAATGGTGGTCGCAACGATGTCACCAACAAAAAGCAATCTTGCCTCCGAATGATTTACGATGTTGTGCACCTGATCGGGTGTGAATTCATGAAGTATGGGAACAGCCACAGCTCCATAGGTCAGGATGGCGAGAAAAGCGGTAGCCCAATTGGCTGAATTCCTTCCACACAAAGCGATTTTATCGCCCTTCACCACACCGCTGTTCTCAAACATGATGTGCAACTTCTCTATTTTGCGCGCCACATCATGATATTGTAGCGTTGCACCTTTGTAGTCGGTCAGTGCATCGAGATCCCAATGATCGATGATGCTCTGTTGGATGAGTTGATTGAAACTGGGTACTTCCATATTCTCTCTGATAATCCGTTTCGTTTTATTTATAAAGGTAGCGTTTTATGCTCTTTTTGGGAGTTTTCTCAAATTCATCTTCCTTCAGTTCCATGGTGGCAATCCGGCAATAAGCAGGCATTTGTTCGTTAAGTGTATGCCGATGTTCTTCCATGATGTTCTTCAGGTCTTCGTCACCAAATCCTATAGCATTGGCTTCGTCATAATCGGGATGCACCAAAGCTACGAGTTTCTCACCTCGTTGCACTACTAGGCATTCGTTCACCAAAGCCATTGAACCCAATTTGTCTTCTATCTCTTCTGGATAGATATTTTGCCCACTCGCACCAAGTATCATGTTTTTGATACGGCCTTTTATAAAGATATGTCCGCGTGGTCCCATCACTCCAAGATCACCGGTATGATACCATCCATCTTCGTCGATAACTTGTTGCGTGGCTTCTTCGTTTTTAAAATACCCCAGCATAACATTGGCACCACGTGTCACGATCTCACCCAACACATGCTGTGGGTCTGAGCTATTGATTTTCACTTCCATTCGATCCACAGGCGTACCTACGGAGCCAGCTTCAAACACTTTGTGGTCGCAATATGAAATCAATGGAGCACATTCTGTGGCTCCATAGCCGCACGTCAATGGAAATCCAATACTCAGCAGGAATTGTTCTACTTCTTGATTGAGCGCAGCACCACCCACGATCACTTCTTGCAATTCTCCACCAAAGGCCTGCATCACTTGCTCTAGGATATTTTGTTTCACCTTCTTACTCACCACAGGCATGTTCAATAACAAGCGAACGGCATTGTTTTGCACCTTAGGAAATACTCGTTTCCGGATAATTTTCTCTATCACCAAGGGCACCGACACAATAAGTTTCGGTTTTATGTCTTGGAAGGCTTGTGCTATGATGGCGGGAGACGGCAAACGAGTAAGATAGAACAAATGGCATCCCTGACAAAAACCAAAGATGAATTCTATCGACAAACCGTACATGTGGGCCATTGGCAGGATACTCATCATATTATCGCCAGCCTTAGCATATACCCCCAAAACATTCATACAGAATTGCAGGTTCCCCCACAAAGCCCTATAAGGCAACATTACGCCTTTCGAAAATCCCGTTGTTCCACTTGTATAATTGATGAGAGCCAATTCTTCGGCTTCATCTTTATGATAGTGTACATGTTCAGACCGAAAATACTTGGGATATTTTTGCCCATACATCTCGTTGAGATGCTCGCGCGCATACGTAATTTTTTCCGAATGCGAAACCGAGAGCGAAAAGTCGGGCAAATAGATTACACATTCCAAGTTTGGCATTGCTTCTGGATCTATCACCGTACTCACGACATCGCCGGCGAACAAAATTCTAGCGTCCGAATGGTTCACTACGTGGTGTATCTGTTCAGCATTAAATTCATGCAATACAGGAACAGCTACGGCACCATAGGTAAGCGTGGCCAGAAATGCTACTGCCCAATGCGCGCTATTGCGCCCACAGATGGCAATCTTATCGCCTTTTTTCACCCCTCCGGTCTCAAACAAGATGTGGAGCTTCTCTATTTTGCGCGCCACATCTTTATATTGAAGCGTAATGCCTTTATAGTCGGTCAACGCGTCGCGATCCCAATTTGCGATGACGGTCTGCTCTATATACGCGTTGAAACTAGGTATTTCTTGCATACGTTTTTTGCACAATCTTCGAAATTTTGTGCAAAGGTAAACCTTTCCTTGCACACTTCCAAAAAAAATGTGCAATTTTTTATTTCTCATGCTCTCGTTTCCCGTCATTTGATCTATGAGAGCAATACCGAAGCTTTTGAAGATATGAATAATAAGAAAAAACGTTTCCAAATAAAACAAAAGAAAACGAGGATGTGCATTTCTTCGCACATCCTCGTCAATATCATTTCGTCAGTTTCCCGACACAAAAGATTCTCTTTAGAGATTGGGGTTGATGGTATTCCATTCGTTCACGGGAGGAACAATCTTGAGTGTTACAAGCTCATCACGCATCTTGCAGAGATGTTCATAGGAGGCATCTAGCTTAGCATTCTCTTCGGCCGTTCCCTGCGGCACTTCGAAGTGAGCTCCATTTTTATCGAGCGTGGTCTTCATGGCCATCATGATATGATCGTACTTATCTGTCTTCACGTATGTGCCAACGGGGAAGCGGAAGGGCTCACCACCCATGGTTGCACGAATCATCTCGACAGATAGATAGGATGGGCTTTGGAAAGAACTACGACCTCGGAGTTCGATGATCTTGGCACCGCCCTTGGTAACATCTGTCTTCATCTGCTCCCACTCTTCGTTAGAAAATTCTGTCGTACCGATAATTTCTGTGAGTTTACGACCATCAATCTCCACATGGCTACCAAACACGGCCATCTGCTCGCCGTGACCGCCATAGGTTGCACAGCCTGTAATCTTGTTTTGCATTACACCAAATTTCTTGGCAAGAGCCGATTGTAAACGGGTGGTATCAAGGCCGGCAAGTGTGGTAACCTGACCTGGCTTCAAACCAGAATAGAGAAGCGTCACCAAACCTGTAAGATCTGCGGGATTGAAGATGATAACGACGTGTTTCACATCGGGGCAAAACTTCTTAATATTGAGACCAAGCTCTTCGGCGATTTTACAATTGCCGGCCAGCAGATCTTCGCGTGTCATACCGGCCTTTCGAGGCGCACCACCGCTGGAAATGATATATTTTGCGTCTTTGAAGGCTTCTTCGGCATCGGTAGTGGCTACGATATTCACATCATCGAAACCACTCTGGCGCATTTCTTCGGCCACGCCCTCAGGTGAGAAAACATCGTAAAGACAAATATTGCTGGTGAGCTTCATCATAAGGGCCGACTGGGCCATGTTGGAACCGATCATACCGGCGGCGCCGACGATCGTCAGTTTTTCGTTTGTGAGAAATGCCATAACTTATATTTTTTTAATGATACTATACTACGATTCGATAGGAAGGACTCCCTCCCCCCTGCTTTGGTGTTGCAAAGTTACTAAAAAAGAAAGGTGCTTGAAGGACGATTAATAAAGTTTAACCGTCATAAGAAGAGTGCAGGTTGGATTCTTTCGTGATTTTCTTTAAGATTTTTGTGCTTTGACAAGTGAAGTTTGCAGATTCCGATGATTTGCGCAAAGGTGTATCACCAACGTTTTTCTTAGAACGGAAGTCCAACAGCGAAATGAATGGTTTGGTCGCGCCCAAGAGTTCGTGCATTGAAATAGCCCGAACGCCCGTTGTCATAGGGCACATGGAGGCCGAGTCCCCAGTCCAAGCGCAAAGTGATGAAACCTAAGTCGTAGCGCAAGCCAATACCGGTATTAAGAGCGATCTCATTGAAGAAGTCCTTCATACTGAGTTTACCCCTCGACCAATAAGCCAATTCTTCATTCTCCTCATCAACGTTCATGTTGCCGTCTTCATCCATTGTTGAGATTTCAGCCACAAGATTACTACGACGCCACACATTACCCGCATCGATGAAGATGGCTCCATAGAGATCGCCAAACAAGCGGGGTCGATATTCTAGATTGAAAATGCCCTTGATGGTACCGAGACGCGAGAACGTCACGATTTTAGAATCCGTGTCGATCCCTTCTCCAAAACTTCCCGGACCGATGTAACGCACCGGCCAAGCACGCAGGCTGTTGGCACCACCGGCATAGAAATATTCACTATAAGGAGCCACATCGGTATCACTGTTACCGAAGGTCCATAAGAAGCCAAAACCGGCATGAGCCACAAGCGTGGAATATTCGTCAAGACGCCATATCTTGGTGAAATCTGTTTCAATTTTCAAGAATTGCGAATAGGCGGTCTTGTAAATCTTCTTGTCCTTCTCGTTCCATTTTTTCCCGAAAGCAGCAAGTGTCAGCGATGTGATATTGCCGGCTTCCGATATGGTGGTCTCCCATGCGATGGGATTGCGGTAATCCGATGGACTGGTGTAAGCGTAAGTGAAGCGCATCTTGGGAACAAGCTTATCTTGCATCATCTGGGAGATGTATGGCAAAGAGTCTTCAAGAGCTTTATATTCTTCGCTCACTCTATTTTTGAACTGATACTGCAACACAAGCGGACTGAATTGGAATCTGCGCGTGGCCGTGGGTTGCCAGGTGTAAGTCCATTCTGCCGAAAGCGTATTCATATTGAAATACCCCGGCCGATTGATCACATTGTTAGAGATTGACGCTGTTGTGGTCGGTGTGCTATAAAACATGCGGGGTGGGCGGCGTTTCCCCTTGTGGCGACGCCAACGATTGCCACCAAAGAACGGTGCCACGATACGCGGAAATTCGAGTGCCACATCATAACCATACTCATAATAATTGCTACTTCCGCTACCACCATTCACTTGCCACGCATAGGCACCATGGAGCGATATATCGAGTTTTTCTCCTCCTCGGAAAGCATTGCGTTTGGTTAGACCAACAACGAATTCGGGTCCCACTCGACCTACACTGCTTCCCGTTGCACGGGTTTCAACATAAAAATCGTATGGTTTCTCAAAAAGACAATTAAGCGTCAAATCGAGTGTATCGCATGTGGAGCTGCTGTCACGCGGTGTGAAGCGAAAATCCACCATACTGTAAATGCCCATGCCATTCACCTTCTCTACCGAGGCTTGGTGATTCTCATAGCTATAAAGATCTCCGGGGCGTAATCGCATATTGGCCAACACCACACGCGGACGAATGGGTGGCCGTCTGCCATTGAAAGCGATGGAAAGGTCGCGGAAACGGCGCACGCTGTCAAGACGCTCCATCATTTTCTTGCGGAACTCCACATTCACTTTTCCAATATACCACTTGCGCATGGCTTCTGAGGGCAGATTCTCGGCTGGTTGAAGCCGCATTTGTGCTTTACCAGGTACCACAAGGGTATCAGCCAAATAAGACGAATAGTCTGCCTGATAATAGTAGTAACCATTGGTGCGAAAAAGAGTGGAGATGCGCTCGCGTTCGGCACTCAACGTGGAAACATCAAAAGGATCGCCGCGATGCAAACGTGTATCGGCCATCGAAAGACGAATAAGCGAATCTTGTTCTTCGGTATAACCAACATAAGTGATACTGTCGAGTGTCCACAGATGCCCCATATTGACGGTATAAGCAATCTTGGCCTTCTTGGGATTCTTTCCCGAAATAATGTTGCTTTCCACGCGGCCATTGAAATAGCCATGATTTTTGAGCACCGATTGTGCCACTTGCGAACGCAATTCGGGATTGACCCTACTGAGCAATACCGGCGCTTTCCCAAACGAAGACGTTATCCATTTGCCCAGCTTACTCTCTGAGTCGTGATAAGCATTCCAGATATACAAGTTGTAGGGCCATGGCCAACGATAGTCTGAACTGCCCAACAAAGCTCCGTTGGGAGCAGCGGCAAGCGACACTTCCATTTCTTCTTTCACGGTTGTGGCTTGCTCGCAAGGTTCATAATTTTCGTAAGAAATCTTTTTCAGTCCCGTGTAAAGGGCATCACCATCGGGCACGCCGTTCGTGGAACTGCATGCCGCAAGGATCATCGCAAAAGCGATGACACCCATGGCGTATTTCGTGGACTTCTTGTTTATATACATTGTTATAATATGTGCCGTTTCAGGGGTGTTCTACATGCAAAGAATCTTCTCGACCATCCGTACGGAGTGAGTCGGGGTGCATAGGTGGGCGATCATTATCTTCTTCATTCTTGAATCGGAAAATATCACCTAGCGAATTGAGGGTACGTTTCCACGTAAAGCCCACGCCATATTGTTGTGAATAACCTTCCAGCCAATCGAAAACATTGTTTTTATAGAATCCTGTGAGATATTTATTGGCGGTATTATCGAGGCGATATTCCACATCAAGGTTGTCGAAAAACGAACGATCTTGATCGCTGATTTCGCTGCCCGTGGTAACTTTTCCGCCCACTGAAACTTTCAATCGGTTGTTCCAAAAACGCTTGGCAAACTTAAATGAATAGTCCATATGGGTGTTACCCGACACATCTGTGCTGTTGTCCACGCCAACAGAGAGGTCGAGTGTACGCAAGGCGTTGCCCGTCACATTGTTAATCTGACTATTAAGAAAAGCGCTCAGGGCACTATTCATCGAGAACGTGTTGGTGTTGCCATCAGCCAGATACATACCCGTGGCCAACAACGACACAGCGAGTTTGCTACGTTGCTCGGCCCCCATGCTTTGCAATTCCTCTTGTAGATTTTGGTCTTCTGCGCTCAAGATAAACTCCAATCCCATGTCTTGCAATGTCTTGGTGATGCTCACGCCACATTCAAAGGTCTTGCTCTGCCCCACCCCGTTGTCATTGGCCACAGGTGCAGTGATGGTTTCGGTGGCAGTGATGTTGAGTTTGGGATTCATGGGATCACCAGTAAACTCAAGATAACTGCCGTTCTTGATATTGAAAGTCTTGAGCGGGATGATGGGCAGTGCATATTTCATTTGTCCGTCATTGAGCGTATATTTGCCTGTGAGTCTCAAGTTGTCAGCATTGTTATACTTCATACGCAAAGTGCCTCCCCCCATCAAGTCGATAAAGTTGCTGTGGTCACTATTCAGATAAGCCATGACATGGGCACCATTAGACACATCGATGGTCATATCCATATCAATGCCGCTCGGTGCCGGACGGGTTACCACCATGTCGGTGGTGTCGCTGAAGTCGGTAAATTTCACCAGCTCGTCCAACTGATTATCGGTGGTCAATGGCGAGTCGCGCAGGATATAGCTCAAATCGGTAGTGGAGAGTACATCGAGTTTGCCACGCAACTTCAAATTATCCAAATCGCCATGAATGCCACCAAAGAAATTGACAAAAGCACTACCGAAAGCCACGCTTCGCGGTGTTTCCTTAGCCTTGATTATCTGGGTATTCTCTGCCCTCATGCGCAGGTCCATCTTCATGTGGTCTAGGCGGGAGAAATCCACATTACCGGTCATTCGTATGGGATTCTCATTGTAGGCATAGAGGGCATAATCTTTAAACACGATCTTGCTACCTGAGATATTCATCGGCTCGTCTTCCAATCGCAATGACAAGCCATAGGGTTCACTCAATAGATAGCTGCTGTCGGGTGTCAAGGTGCCGTTCACCACGGGCTCATTCAATGTGCCCTTCACAGAGAGGTCGCCATCGGCATAACCGGCGAACCCGATGATATGATCTTCAATGAAACCATTGGCCAGCGACAAGGGTGTGTGTATCAGTTTCAAGGCCGCGTCGATCTGTCCATTCGCATCGTAGGTGCCAACCACTGAGCCAATCTCTTGTTCGTCCTTATAGAGCACTCCATCCATATAGTGAGCACCATCACCTTTGGGAATATACACAAACTCGGTGCTAATATTGCCCATCGGGCTACGCTCATAAATGAGGTTATCCACGGCGAGCGACGACGAAACGGCCAAATCTTTCTCACCCTGTATCACGTGGAAGTCGCCATCCATAATGCCACGCACATCGGGGGCATAGGGTATCACCGAAAGCACAGATTCGAGGTCAAATTTGTGCAGACCCACAGTGATGTCTTGCAAAGCATCAGTGTGGTCATCATTGGTATATATTTGCACACCTTGTCCATCGGCGGCCTGCAAGTTGAGTTTGGCCGACACGCGATTGTCATTGGCCAGGAACACATAGTTATCATCGTTCACGCTAAACGTCTTGTAGCCCAATATGGGATTATCGGTCTTCAGTCGCGCCACCACGCCACTGTCGTTCATTTCGGCCGTAGCGCCCAGCCTCACACTCTTGCGGTCATCAGCATCGTAGAGCGTCAGATTGATATCTCCACCACCATCGAGGACATTGCCATCGAATACGGCTTTAAACACATATTGCGGATTATTCTCGTTGTTTTGTATCACGCCGTGATAGGTCACATTTGATGAGTCGGATTCCACCACTAGCCGGATGGTATCCAACTGTATGCTATCTGCCGTCAGGCGATTCACAGCGATGTCGCCGTTAAGACCTGTGGCAGGCGAACACGTGATGTCTGCTTGTGCGTCCTGGAACGTGTAGCCCTTGCGCTCCAATATTTTCGCAAGGATGTTGGTATTTCCGGTTTCCAATTGTATGTCGGCAGTGGGCAACATTGAGCGCAGTTCCTGCCGGTCGAAGTTTTTGAAGTCTTTCATCCGGTCGGCGATGTGTGCACTTTGTTGTATCAACTGTTCGTAGTTGCCATCAGCATCGGCGCGCAGATGGAAATCACCACAGTCTGCCACCACGTGGGTGGTGTCTTTGCCCAGCAGCACATCGAGTGTCATATCATCGGGACGATAGATCTGTGAAGAGTCTCTGAGCACAATGTCGCTGAATGTGCCTCGCAACTTATGATGATTTTTCATGTCGGTCTTCACATCGGCATGCAGGCATCCGGTCATGCGCAAGGGGCGGTCGGAAAGTCCCAGGGCTTGCAGATCGGCGTTCACTACATCGGCACCTATCGTGGCATCAATGCCCTTGCCATTGGCCAGCCCGTCAAACGAGATGTTGCCGTTAAACAGTTTGCTCCGTCCCTTGGCATCGGCATGCAGGCGCCCGTTGTTCACATTAGCCGAAGCCGTGGTGCCCGACAAGTCATAGCCGGCATAGCTAAACCGCTTCACATCGGCCTTGGCCACGAGCCGAGTGTTTTTATCGGTCAGGTCGGTGCCCCTACCCTTCAACTTCACATGACCGGTGAAGGGAGTAGCATCGAGCGAGGGCACAAAGTGTTTCGGATTGACGTTCACCGCCTCAGCATCGGCCGTATAGGTCATGCTACGTGTATCGAGATCGGCTTTTGCCTTCAGGGTACCACCTCCCTCTGTGGCCGTGATGTCGGCCGTATATTTCGAACCATTGGCCTTCACGCGACCCTTCACTCCGATGTTGTTCGGTATCCTCACATCGCCCAATCCTTCGGGTGCCACAAGCGAGGTGAGCACATCGGTGTTTTGCGTCTTTACATCCACATCAAGGTCGGCCAACAGATTATCGGGATCGGTGGGGTTGGTCACAAATCCGGTGGTCTTTGCCGCAATGGCACCGGGCACATTCACGGCCAGTCCATCCATGTTTATGCGTTTCATATTGCCCGTCACCACGCCTTTCACTGTGGTTTGTCCATTGGGCCATTTGCGTTTAAAGTCTTGCGGGACATTATTACCCGCCAGTTTCACTATGTCTTGCTTGCCAATGGCGGCATTCAGTGTGGCATGCATTTCCCCCTGCGACCGCTCATCGAAGGTGTTGAGATCCATCACCACATGGGCATTCACGTTGCTCTCAGAAGTCTCCAACTGCAGGTCGGGCAGGTGCAGACGCTTATCGTCCATCGTCAGATGGCCTTGCAGTCGGTGCAGGTCGAGCCCGCTTTTTTCCTTAGCTGCACACTCTCGCACACTCAGACTCAACCCTTTGGCGCTGTAGTTCAAGGAGTCCACGCCCAGCGTGATATTCGTCAGTGCCACATGGTTCGGATCAAGACCCTCGTTCGCGGCCTTTGCCTTTGTGTCGTCGTAGCTCAGCGCCCCCTCCTTCCAGTCGAGCCGATTGACGGTATATTCACTCTTCTCTAAATCAAAGGTGGCGCCATCGGCCGTCAGACTGCCCATCTCAGCACACACGGCCAGTGTGTCACTAGGCAAATGCACTTTCACACGCGAACGTACTATCTTCACATTGTCAGCCGCTATTTGCCAATGGTTTTTGCTCTCTGTGGTGTCGGGCGGAACGGTGTCGGCCAGCGCTATGTCAAGGTCGGCATCTTCCAACTCTGCACGGTTCAATTTCACATGGTCTGCCGCTAGGTCTATGCCATGACTCTCGGCCGTCAATCGCCCCACACGTCCTTTCACGCGCACATCACCTATCAGTCCGTCGGTATTCAGCTTCGCGTCGCTGATTTCCAGCTTATCCACCTCCACCTGCTTCTTCAACAAAGGTAGCAATTGTACCTCGGCCACCACCCTACCAATGTCGGCCACGGTGTCGGTCTGTGAAGCAATCGAATCGTTGGGCTTCATCACGCGTACGCCTTCCAGCCCTAAGTCGAGCGGGAACACTAGTTTCACGCGTTCCACGCTGATGTCCATGCCGGTCTTCTCCGACGCAACGGCCGCAACTTTCCTCACCGCCCAATTTTGCACGGGAGGACAATAGAGTAGCGCTGTCAGCACACCGAACAGCACAACCGGAACCAGCAGGGCTATCCCCGACCATTTCAGAAGGCGTTTCACTTTCTCTTCACTTTCTCTTTCGGGGACAAAGGTAATGCAAGTGAGTGAAATAATGAAGAAAAAAAGCATTTTTCTTATTATTTCCAAGCGCAGCCCAATCTAAGCCGGAGGTATAGAGTCAACAAGCAAGTGCGATAATTATTCACCTACCTATTGACTCTATAGCAAGCGTTACATGTAAGTGTATGGAGCGCGAAGAGAGCGAGAAACCCTACTTGGAGGGCTCGTTCATCTTTTCCAGCCTCGAGCGCACCGACCCCGCACAAGACGATTTGTCTTACAGCATTTCGCTCGAGAACGACGGCGAGCCGACCACTATCGACGAGACCGCAATCACTGAAAACGAGGCGTAACGTATGGCTAACGTAATAGTATCAATCAACGGCAAAGCATACCCCTGTCGCTCCACGATGGGGGCTATGCTCCGTTTCAAGCAAGAGACGGGAAAAGACTTTACTGCTATCGATTTACACGCCATATCTGACATCTGCACTTATTTTTGGTGCTGCGTCGTTTCGGCGTGCAAGGCCGATGGCGTGGACTTCGATATGACGCTTATGGATTTCGCCGACGTAATGACCGAAAGCGATATGAACGCGTGGTCGAAAACCGTTAACGGCGAAAGCTCCGGCGATACCGGCGGCGAAAAAAAAAGCAAGTAGGCATCCTTGAACTATACGGCATTGCGCTAGGCAGCATAGGCCTCTCGCACGCCGATTGGTGCAGGATGACCCCCGAAGAGTTTGAAAACTGCTATAAACAATGGCGCGACCTGCAAGACAGCTATCAACAAGCGGAATGGGAACGTATGCGATTGCAAGCGAGCATCGTTATTCAGCCCCATTTAAAGCGGAAACTTACCGCAAAGCAACTCTTGCCCTTGCCGTGGGACAAGGAGCGGGCACACCAAAAGGACACCCCAAAACTCACGGCCAAGGAGCGGCGCAAAAGGATGGATGCCCTACGGGAGAAACTAGGAGGCTAAAATTGATTGCTCAAATCAATATCTTCGTAAGCGCCGTTAGGGTCATCCTTTTTGATATTGTTCTCAATAGTGAGGCAAAGGCTCTTTCGGATAAAAAAGAATCCGGTGACGAATTGGGCAATAATAGAGGGTATGAACAAAAAGCCCATATCATAAGTCAAGGACACATACATGGCGGCAAAAGAAATCAAGAGCCAAGTACCCCAAGAATGGAAAAGTATAGGATTAGCCCTCTTCTTTTTGTTCTGCTTGCGCTCTTTTTCAAGGCGCTCCAATTCTGCGTGATCCATACGGCATTGATTTAGTGCTCGACAAATATAGATTAAAATATCTAATGCAATAGCAAAAACAGTCCCTTTTAACATAAAAATTAACATTGACGGCAAAGACCACGTCATACAGGCCTCCACTTCAATAAAGGGTCTGCAAGATGCCATGAATACAGCTCGCGGTTCTGCCGGCAGACTTAGGGACGATATGCTGAAGCTAAACACGGCGCTTAGTGCGCTTCAAAGTCTCTCCGCCTCACTTAGCCAAATTAGTAGCACTTTTAACAATGCCACACAAGAAAAACGTTCCTTTGCCGGTGCTATGCGCGAGGCAAACACCATGGCCGGCAAGACGGGCGCGGAATACGAAAAGCTAAAAGACCGCGTATCGGGAGCTAAGTAAAACAATACCTATTGCGCGCGACGCGCTGGCACGCGGTTTATATCAGACGGTGAGTAACGCAGTCGATGAGCCGGACTGGATTACCTACCTTGAAGCATCGGCGCGTTCTGCCGTCGGCGGCTTGGCCGACATTGAATACGTGGTAAAGGTTACGGCTACCATCGTCAAGAACTACGGCATGGCGTGGAAAGATGCCGGCGCTATTCAAGACAAAATACAGCTCACCGCTAAAAACGGTGTAACCTCATTCCAACAGCTGGCCGAAGCCCTGCCTTCGGTTACGGGGCAGGCCGCGCAACTGGGTGTGTCGCTCGACGAAATGCTGGGTGTTATGTCAACGCTTACGGGCGTTACCGGTAATACGTCGGAAGTATCAACGCAGTTGGCCAGCGTATTAACCGCGTTAACGAAAGAGAGCGCCAAGAGCCAGAAGATGGCGAAGGCAATGGGCATTGAATTTAATGCCGCATCCATTAAGGCCGCCGGCGGATTGCAAAAATATCTCGTAGAGCTCGACCGCACCATAACGGCGTACGCCAATAAAACCGGCGTTCTTCGCGAGAGTATTTATTCCAAACTGTTCGGCCGCGCCGAGGCTATCCGCCTTGTAAACGGTCTGACCGGGCAGATGGCTGAAAAGTTCGGCGAAAACATCGAGGTGCTCAAAAACAGCATGGGCACAATGGATGACGCTTTTAACGAAGTGGCCAGCACCGGCAGCTCTAAATTACAAGTGCTAAAAAACCAAATCGGCAACCTTACCGATGGGTTCGCCAACGCTGTTAGCGGAATGTTGCCCTTCTTGAATATTGCGTCGCAGCTCACCATGACGCTTTCTTCGCTGGCCTCGCTTTATAAGATTCTAACATTCGAGCAGGTAAAAAACGCCGTTTCAACCAAGGCCGCCGCCGTGGCAACGCTAGCACAAGCGTCCGCGGCAAAGATCGTCAGGCGGTTACTGCTACCATACAAAGGCGAATTGCTCAAAACCATTACAACGGACAACGGCTCTGCATTTGCTGCACACAAATGGATATCAAGAGCATTAAACGTACCCGTCTACTTCACCGACGCATACTCTTCATGGCAGAAAGGCAACGTTGAGAACACCAACAAACTCGTCNGACAATACATACCAAAGGGAACTGACATCAGCACCGTTACGGACGGAAAAATCAAAAAGATAATGACCAAATTAAATAGAAGACCAAGAGAAAAACACAATTTTAATACACCAAGTTTTATGTTTTACAAAAATATCAGCTAACTTTGCAATAATAATTGCACTTGCTTGTTGACTCTATAAATGAGCCTCAAAAAAGGAATCGCCGGAAATTTTTTCATGAAAAGTTTTGTGGGTTCGAAAAAATGGTGTACCTTTGCACCCGCATTCGAAAACAAATGGTGCCATAGCTCAGTTGGTAGAGCAACGGACTGAAAATCCGTGTGTCCCCGGTTCGATTCCTGGTGGTACCACAAGACAATCTCCCTGATGTTTGATTTTAAAACATTAGGGAGATTTTATATATTCCCGTCCCAAAATGTTGCTTCATCCGTGCCGCATACACCCGAGACAAGCAATTACTTCAAGTCCGTCACTTCGCAACCGATGACATCAGCCACCTATTGAAGAGAGCTCAACGTCGGATTGCTGTTTAACCTTCCTCGCAATGCCGATAACATTATTCCAAGCGGCATCACCACTTGGGTCAACGGATTTCCCGAACGCCTTGCAGGTTAATACAAGTTTAACGTTGCCTCCCCATCAAGTAGCCCGCGGATGATATCACAAAATCATCCTTACACCCACGACATGCTTCCATCTCTCACATCCACACCGTCATCTCCGCCGCCACCATCTAACCGCCGCATTCCACACCCAAAAACAATGCGCCGCGCACCTTCAAATCGTTAATAAACCGTATTTTTTGAACCGCAAACAAAAAAATAACGGCCGTTTTATTGGATAAAAGGTAACTTTATTGCTATCTTTGCACCATCGTTACACGACAAAGCGATATGTCATTTAATTTAATCAATCCTTGAAATCAAGTAGCTTGATTAACGACCTATTACGCCGAGGGTGTTGGGTCGTGATGGAAGCCAATGGCTGCACGTAATAATGCAAGGCCCAACAGGACGGCAAACCGCCGTTCCAAGGCATAGTAGTAAAGAGGCCAGAAAAGGACTCTATACAAAATATACAAAACTTTACTCGGGTACTTGCTAGGGTAAAGTTTACCATTAAAATGGCTGAAAGAATTAGGGCATTTATCGCTTTTAAAAGAAAATGACACAAACATTATAAAGGAATGGACGTAACGTATGTTTTTGAGAAACACGAGGACCGCTCTTTCTCTTGCTTTATCGAAGAAGAATTGCCCGATATTGCCCCCATAGGGTACGGCAGTTCAGTAGCAGCGGCCGAGCTTGATATGATAGAGGCGCAGAAAGAATTGGAGGCCTCGCAAAAGGAAAAAGGGGATGCGATCACACCCACACAATGCGTAAGACGAAAATACGATGTGGGGTCATTCTTTGACTATTTCCCTATCAACATCACACGCTTTGCCCGCATGTACGGATTCAACGCTTCACAGCTAAGGCAATATGTAAGCCTTCAACGTGAGCCGTCGAAAAAGAAGAAACAGCAAATCGCGGAAGCTATAAAGGATTTTGGCAACGCCCTCCACAACAACACTCATGTCTTGGACATGGGCTGATTAAGTGAAAATCGCTTTGAGCCCTCCCACGTGCGAACGCCGGAGGGATTACCATCATGGCCGAAAAGACGGGATGCAGAGAACCATTCTTCAAAGCAGGGGAGGGGAGACTAGCCGACGGCGTGGCTGCGATACGAAGCGGATGCTTGCGACTCTACTGCATAACCTACGGACAAACAGCCATCATCATCGGTGGAGGAGGAGGAAAACACACTCGCACATGGCAAGAGTCCGAAAAACTAAGCCAAAAAGTTCAGATGATGGAACAAATTGCCGATAAAATCTACAAGTTGATTCTCGACAAAGAAATAATCATCGACAAAAACGGAGAAATCCAAACAAACGAGTACACGTATGAAACCGACTAAGAAAGAAAAAGCTACTGGGGCACTCGCACGCGCACTGAAAAACCGCGACCAGCTGGCGTTGCGACAAACAGAAAACCGCATGATGCTCGCCGCAAAAATCTACGATGCCATGCTGGCACGAGGCATGAAGCAGAAAGACCTCGCAAAGGCAATGGGATGCACCACATCCGAAATATCAGATTGGCTGTCGGGTGATCGCAACTTCACCGCCGACACACTAAGCAAATTCGAGGTCATCCTCAACGTGCGACTGTTCAACGCTTCTACCACACGTCGCCGCACTTCACACGCCCACACCGCCATCTCAGCAACTACCATCTAATCTCGAAAAATCCAAATGGAACAGAGCGCTCCACGCTCCGACCCATCTGCCGACTCGTCAGGTAGGCCGTAAACCTCGCAGCGTTCTCCACAGCGTCATTCACATCCCTAAACAGCACATTCAGCGCCTCCGTGCCTATCTCGGCGGTCGTGATATGACCATGCTGCTTGATGGCCTTCTCCACAGCCTTCTCTATCTTACGCTTCCGGTGCTCCATGTCGTTCATCGCCACATAACCGGTCTCACCGCCGTTCCGCACAAACTCATCAAAAGCAGCCTCCAGCGGATCATTCATGTCCAGCTTCCCAGCTCTCCGCTTCCCATACAGCGCATGCATCTGCAATGGATTGCAGCGGTTGAAGTTCAGGTTAAAACGGCCAGCATACGCCGGATTCTCCTTCACCCACACCATCGTGTTCGTATACATGAAGTCCCGGCAAAAGTTGCTAATCACAAACTCGGGGCTCAGCGTCGTGTACAGGTTACTCAGCATCCGCGTGCCAGCACCCACCGTCTCGTCAAACACCTTCCAACCACCCGTCAGGTTCACATTCGGATTCGTCAGCCCATTCAGCGCCTGAGCAGCCCGCGGACTGCCGTTCACCGTCAACACATAGGGCTTGCCCTCACGCCTCACCATCACTTGGTGCTCGTTCAGCATCTCCGGCAACATCACATACCCAATCTCTGCAGCTGCATCACCGCGCCGATAGTCGTCGGGATTCTTCTTCTGCTTCTCCCACATGTCCTTTTCGTGCTGCTCCAGCGTATGGGCAATCTCCGTCGCGTCAGCACCATCCCTAATCTGAGGCAACACGGGCTCCCAAGCACCAGTGGCATCATTCCGGTGCAGCCACAAGCGGTTCACACTCACCACATCACTCGGATGCTCCAGCACAAAGTCCAAAAACTTCTGCTTCATCTCGTTCCTATTGGCCTGCTGCAGCGTGGCCTCCGCCATCGCCTGCATCACGGCCAGCGGGTTGTCGCTCTTCCAGTCGTGCCCCACCATCCGATGGATCTTCGCATTATAGATACCACTGTTCCCCGTCAGGTAGCCATACACATCCTCGCCAGTCTTCGCATCCCAGCCCTGCAACGGCACATAGTAGTCAAACATCTTCCTGATCTCGTCATACTTCTCTTGGCTCAGCAGACCACTCTCGTGCATACGCGCCAGCGTCGCATCGTTCACCGCCCTAATATCACGCCACAGCTCATCGGTCAGCGTCTGCCCTGCAGCGCCCTCCACCTGAGCCACCAAGTCCCGAGCCTGCTGCTCCGCGTCCGCCGTCGTCTGCGCCGTCTTCTCAAACAGACCCAACAGTCCAGCATAGTCCGTCTCCAGATTGTCCTGCAGCGCCTGCGCCTTGTCGGCAGGGTCTATCTTCGTCGACCACTTAATGCGCTTCTCACGCTGCGCCCGCAGATAGTCGTTGCGCTCCAGTCCGTGCTTCGCCAGCAGATAGTCCGTCGTCAACTGATAAGCCTCCTCTTTCGACAGCGCCTTGCCGTCCTTGCCCGTCAGGTGCTCCATCAACCCACCAGCAAAGTCGCCCACCTTCTTCTCCAGAGGCATCATCAGCCAGCGGTTAAAGTCCTCCACCTCCGCGTGCGTCTTGCTCGACATCGCATTCTCCGCCAAGTAGGCATTCACACGGCCGTCCACATCCTCAATGTGCACACCCTTGCCCGTCTCAGCCTTCAAAATGTCCTCATACAGCTTCTTCACCGACAGCATACTGTCCTGAAGAGCCTCCACACTCTGATACAGACCGCTCCTCATCCGCTGGTTATACTTCTCACGCACATGCGCACGACGAACCTGAGGCAAATAACCATCATCATCGTCATCCCAGAGCTCTCCACTCTCGTCTCTCTCTCGGGATAGTGAGGCCTCGCGACGCGCAGCCTCTTCAGCCGCCACACGTTCGGCCTCAGCAAACAAACCCGTACTCTTCTCCGTAGACTTCTCCTCGCCCATATAGGCTTCCTTGTCGAAGTTGTCCATAAACTTCTCCAGCGTGCCCTCCAGCTCCTTCAGCGCCGTCGTCGGCTTGCCGCCGCCCACCAAGCCGCCCACAATGCGCTTCACGGTGTCCACCAGCTTCGTCCACAGATTCTTCGCCTTCAACTTCGCACGAAACTCCGGATTGGCCAACTCGGCAATCATCTCGCTCGCGTTCTTCATGCCATACGTCCGGTAGGGAGAAAAATCTTTTTCGCCGCGCCAACGCTCACCTGCACGCAGCTCGTCATACAACCCCTGCAGCTCCTTCACAGCTTCCACCAAACCCTTGTCCGTTATCCTACCACTGTTCACACCGTCAATGGCATAACTCGTCACAGAGTGAATCATCTCGTGCAAAATGGTGCGCGCTCGGCGCTGGTCGCTCACACGACTGTTGGAATAAGCAAAACCGTTCAAGCTCACATGACGACCCTCGCCGTTCCAGTGCCCGCTTTTCTTGGCATGCTCCTTGCCAAACAGCTGACTGAAGGTATCTACACTGAAGGTGATGTCGTCGCCGATCTCCTTCTCAATGAAGTCAAACAGCTTCCTGCCCAACTCTGCCAGCTCCGCGTCGCCGTTCATCGCCTCAAACATCTCACGAGCCTTCTTCAAACCAAACGTCTCGCCCTTCTTCACGCCGAAGTCAGACAACTTCCGAGCCCGCGGCACATCAGCATCAGCGTTCAGCGCGTTTCCGGCTTCAACTTTTTCACCCATTTCCTTGCCACTCTCAACTTTTCCATCTATCTTTGCAGCAGAAAGGGCAGCTCCCAAATCTTCACGACTAAATGTAGGGCTGGTTTGCGTAGCTGCGGAGTGAGCACTAACCT
>Ga0065711_1000138_pt1 | contig 92741 bp, 62 predicted proteins | sample Hoacrofraction12_FD_59098 | JGI IMG/M metagenome (GOLD analysis project Ga0065711, IMG submission 59098) | Hoatzin crop microbial communities from Cojedes, Venezuela - Epithelial fraction 12 v2 (version 2) | ecosystem: Host-associated > Birds > Digestive system > Esophagus > Crop | place... | reverse complement strand
CCGGGCTGGCTCAGCCGCGGGGGGGGGGCGGGGAGCGGCGCTCGCGTCTGCAGCCGCGCGGGACGGGAAGGGCGCCCCTCCGCGGCGTGGAGCGGGGCCTTGACTTCGCTCTTGGTCCTCTGGGAGCTGCGCGGGTGGGCGAGGTGCGGGCAGCCGCTTGCCGTGGGCCCCTCCCTCTCCCCTTTCCCTCCCCTCGCTCGCCCCAGCCCCGAGATTCGCCTTCACCGGGTGCTTCCCCGCCGTCGGGTTCTCGTGGCGCGAGGGTCCCCCGCCGCAGGACCCCTCCCCGCGGAGGGCGGCCGCGCCGTTGGTCCGCCTGCCGCCGCCCGGGGCCGCTCTGCTTGCCTGGGTTCCGGCAGGGCCTTGCTGGGCGTGCGCAGGCGGCCCTGGAGATTTCCAGAGCTTTCCGGGGCGACGGAGGCGCCCGTTCGCTTTCCTGCTGCCCGTCCTCCTCTCGCTTTGCTTCCCCGCCTCGGGCTTTCCCGTGTCTCCGCCTGGTTCCTGGAGCCGGCTTCGACGCCTGCTGCCGTCGGTGCTTTGAGTCTGCTGCGCTCTGGCCCGGTTCAGTTACGAGCGGCGCGGATTTCACCCCCGGAGGCTGGTGCGGAGCTGCTGGTTGTCTCCGTCATTTTGTCTGCCTGTCTGTTCCTCATTTCGGTGGTCACAGCGTAGATGGTGGTGGTCTCGCCAGGCCTCTGCTGGCAGTGTTTTTCTCTCTACGCTGCTTTTCTATTAAAAAAGAGAGTAAGTCTGAAGACGTGCCGAGCCGCTGCGGTGTCGGGGGTGAGTCCTAGAGCCAGGTGCTTCAGCTGAACGCCCGGCTGCGGGCAGGCTCATTTGGCCCTCCCTGAGCTAAGCGGCTGCTCCCCTAATGGTTACGTGATTTTAAATGAAGATGACCAAAGAACGAGAAAGTTAATTAAACAATGCTGGGCGCTTCTGGAAGGAAAGAGTGGTTGGTGGTCCAAGTAATCCATGAGTTATCCCAATGGCCCTGCTGTTTCTGGTGGGATCTGACAAAGCAAACGCGCAGCAGCAGTGGCCGCAGGGATGGGTAACCCGGGTGTTGTTGCGTTATCTGCCACAGCACCGCTGACGGTGTCACACTTGGTGACAGGGAGGCTGCTGGCTGACTCTGTGGCCCTGTTTAGGAGACGAGGCAGCAGGGCCTGTCTCTGGGCTCTGTGTCCTCAGCTCCTGTCAGGTGGTCGCTGACGTTCAGGGGCCTCTTAGCCTGGTGGCTCTTTGTTCTGCTTCTCCTGCCCTATGGGAAAACACGTTGTCCCCAGAGCTGGCTACTCGTCCTCCGTGCCACTGCTCCCCAGCTCCTGCTCCAGCAGGTTTCACGGAGCTCCTCACCCCACCCGAGAGCTCAGCGGCCCTAAGTCAGGACCCTTCTTCCAGGTAACTAGTGATAGGACGAGAGGCATTGGCCTCAAGTTGCATCAGGGGAGGTTTAGATTGGATATCAGGAAAAATTTCTCTACTGAAAGCGGTCAGGCACTGGAACAGGCTGCCCAGGGAAGTGGTGAGTCACCATCCCTGGAGGTGTTCAAAAAACGTGTGGATGTGGCACTTCGGGACTTGGTTTAGCAGGCATGGTGGTGTTGGGTTGACGTCTGGACTTGATCTTAGAGGTCTTTTCCAACCTGAATGGTTCTATGATTCTGTGATTCCATGTGTGACTGGGAGGTATGATACGTTCATTACTCAGTTTATTACTCTGGTGGCTCGAGTAGCTGGATTTAGGCCAAACCACCTCCCTGTGTGATCTGTGAGGAGAGGTTTCCTGCTCCCCGCTGTACTGAGTGTGCTTTTCTCTGCTGTTTTGGGTGTTGGCTTTCCTAGGCCGTGTGTGACCCAGCCAGTGTGACAATAACAAAGACGTTTTGGAAAGAAGCACATTACTGATGAGGCACAAATCTGTTTTGCACACCTACCGCTTTGTTCCCGGGATTTGGGAAGAACGGTGATTTACCTCCAAAGTACGCATGGCTCTAGGAGTGATTCAGAGGTCCGAAGAGCCTGCTGTGGGCAATAAAATCCTTCGGAAAATACAGAAGAGATGCAATTAATTTTAGGAACGTATGACTTAAGAGAAGTAAGCTTTTTCAGAAAGCGAGCTCAGCTATCCCGTGCACATCTGACTGATGTTCCCACGAGCTGGGGACAGTGAGCAGGGGGAGAGAAGGCGTCCGGGCCAGAGTCTGCACGGACTGCGAGAAAGGCTTTTTTCTCAACTTTTTTGACCTTTTCTTACCCTGGAAATGCTGGTGCTTCAAACATCCTGGTTAGTGGGCAGACTGTTAACCCTTTTCCAATGCCATGTAAATCCCAGGCCCAGCGCAACTATGTTACTCATTAAAAATATGCATATGTCTGACGTTTTTCCAGCATGTGGTAAACCCAGTGATTTCCACAAACTCTGCTTCCTTGGGATTAATAACGAGCTGAGGAGAATGATCCTTCCACCTCCATGGGCAGGCAGCTACTCCCAAGTGGCCAACCCTGTGTCAGGAAAGCGCTTGTGCTGTGTTTGGTACCGCTGCCCTAACACTGCCAGCATTTTCAGCTTGAAAAAGCATGATCTGAAAGTAAACTGTGATCCTGGGGGGGATGGACAATAATCACTGAGACGTCACAGTGGGTTAACAGGAAGAAACCCCTGGCAGTCTGTCTCTGCGCGGCGCGGAGGGCTGCAAGCGTGGTGGCTGCTAACTTCATGGTGCACGCACACCCCAGCATCTTCTTACTTCTCCCACGAGTGAAGCCGTCGCCTGGGGTGGTGTCTGCTGGCTGCTTTCCCGTGGGATGTTGTGCACCCCCAGGATGCCTTTGCCCTGCCACATCCCCAGGAGCCCTTCATCTCCCCGCCATCGCGCTGCTGTGGGGCATCCTCCCTCCCCAAGCAGCGGGGCTGGAAACGCTCGCCCACTCTCCCCTCCATGCCTCGCCTCAGCTTTGGGCAACTGGGAAGAGGCTGGGGGTCAGGACTTGGTGGCAGACGTGGGGATCTCGGTGGGTTTGAGGGAGGCTGTCCTGAAACAGGTTCACCTGAGATGGCAGCAGGGCAGAGGATGGATGTTTGAAACAGGCAGCATTGCTGTAGATAGCTGAGATGATAGCTTTCCAAAGCACTCAGCTCTGATTTCTCAAGTGTTTCAGTGACTAAAGCATCTCAGAAAGCGGAGCTTTGCCACTTAAACTCAATATCCGTCTTCCTGAGAAAGGAGTAGAAATAAGTCTGGGCAGCAGATGGTAAAGTCTTCCGCGCAGCTAAGGAGGAGAGAGTGAACGATAGTGATACTTCTGACATCTCATTAAATAAACATGCCTCAGACATGAATACGCCGCAGTGTGGGTGACTAAACAGACTACTGCATATTCACAAGTAGGTGTCTGCCTAAGAGGTGCCTGCCTGTTGAATCAACATTTCCAGGACTTCTACACGTAGCAGCCAGCCACAGCTCGACAAACAGCTTCACTTGCTCAGTAACTCTCTGAATCTGCTTTCTGGCAGTTAATAATTTTTGGAATAATTATTTATGCTCCGAAGACCTGCTACCTTGCTTCTTGGGGGGAAAAGCATTTTAATTTCCCTTAATGATGCTAGTGACATGGAAGGGCATTGGGGTGTGGATAGCTCTCCGTAGAGCCACTGCAGCCACGTGTGCTGCCACACTCGCCTGTGGCTGAGGAAGGGGAGGATAATTCATTTCCATGTAGCACATAGGGGAAAATTTTCCTATTCAACCCTTAGCCTGTCTTCTGAGAGACAGAAATGGGCACATTGTCCGTTCAGGACAACGGATAAGCCAACATGATGTTCTTGTCTTGGTCAGAAGAGCAGTGGTTTGGGCCGAACAGGCCCTTCCTCACCATACCTGGAACTCCTGCTCCCTGGATCGTGGCCCCGTCTGGTAGATGCCAGAACTGTGCAGTCTGGAAAGTACTGGAGTTGTATGGTTGCTGCTAAGATGCCAGAATCACCTAACGCATGTTGTGGCCAGACTGGAAAAAAACACCGACCAAAGTCAATCATCTCGCGATCCTATGAATAGTGGTCCGAAGAGAGACCCTCCGAGCTGTCTGGGATCGCAAGCAGGCTGTGACCCTGATCTCCCCCTGAGCTGGGATACCTCTCAGGGTAGATTTCGTGAAGCTCAATGACTGTCCGCTGATAGATGCCAACAAAGGAGAAAGGTTCAGTGATTGTCCGCCGATAGGTGCCAACTAGGGAGAAGGGTTCAACGACTATCCGCTGATGGATGCCAAGGAGGGAGAAAGGCTCTGTGATCATCCACTGATAAATGCCGACAAAGGGGAAAAGTAGGTAATTCACTACAGTCTGTGCAAAGGGAAGTTTTGGTCAGAGGTTAACCCCTGTGCCTGTTTCTGCGTGTGTGGTTCGATGTGAAAACCCTGCTGCAAGTCCCCTGTGACCCTTGCCATGTTTGCGTCGTACTAGGTCGCTGTTTTGATTGTAGCAAATGTTATCGCTCTGTCAATTGGCTGGTGACTGTCATTAAATAATCACGATCTAATCTTGTGATTTACCAAAACAGTGTTAATAAATCTTAAAAGTTGCATACAACCTATTTGCGACAATTTGCCGTGGTCGGCAGGATCCCAGGTTGCTCATTTGCGACACGTGATTTTCGGAGGACTCTAGAAAGGCCTGGCAGGGCTGCCGTGTCCCCCTGACCCGCTGGCGGGCACCGCAGCCCTTACCCGGTGACACCTGTCGGTTACTGGTGATGCAGTTATGCAGGAGTGGTTCACCTGCCGCTACCGGGAGCGCGAGGCAAACAGGAGCAGGCAGAGAGAGAACTGTGAAAAGCCTGGGACTCGCACAGCGCTGGCTTTGATTCCGGCGGCGATGCGCTTCCCAGCCCTCGGGCGTTCAGAGGCCGGAGGAGCGGGGCTGGGGCTGCCCACGAGCACCGTTCGCTGCAGCTGGCGCTGGGGCTGTCCCTGCTCCCCGCTCAGAGGTGGTCTGCCAGTGCTGCTCTTTGCCGCGTGCCCCGAGACAAGGAGAGTCTTCTTGGTGTGAGCATCAATTGTCCTTCCTTCCCTCCCTCTCCTTCAAGGTGCAAGTGGATCTCTTTTGGGAGGAGCGTGACCCCAGGTTGGTTTAGCCCTCTTCTGTTGTATTGGAGGAAGCATGCTTTTTGGGGACAGGCCGTCTACCATCTCCTCTCCTCCCATTCCTCGTCTTGGGAAGGTCTGGCTGAGGTCTGCTCTTCCTTCCCCTTTTAGCAGATTGCAAAATGCTGTATTTGATTCCTGTGCCAAGAAGACAACCTCCAAGCAGGGGCTGAAATTCCAGCTTGCTGGGACAATGAGCCTGAGCTGGGAGGAGAGGGGAAGAGAGAGAAGGACCGTGCCAGAGAGCTTTCACTCTGGTTTTGTGCAGTTTTGAATTACTTTGTTGTAAGACCTCATCTTGTGCAGTTTTGAATTACTTTGTTGTAAGACCTCACCCTGGCATTGCTGAGGGGTGGTGAAGGAACTTCCCGTGCTCCTGCCATGGTGCAGTGGGTGGCTGTGGTCTGGGGTGGAGAGCATCTGCCTGCCTTTGGAGGTGAGCACCTCAGCCTGATGACTGCCGTGCCGCCTGCAGCGAGCTGGGTATGGGTACCGCAGCATGTGTGCTGCTCGTTAGCAGGCTCAGGCTTGAGAGGTGTGACAGGGACCACCTGGGGACCCGACCATCTCACCACCTGCCTGTCGAAGCCCTGGAGATCATCCAGTGTCCCGTTTCCAGCCCCATTTGAGCAGGCTCAGCTGTTTTTCCAATGGTGGGGGTGCGATACATACACCCTGCCTGACCTAAACAGTGACAGATCAGAGTCCTGGAGTTTTCCTGTTGGAGTGACTGTATTTTGGGAGCTGCTGTGCAAATCACACGTGGGATATTCATGTACTAAGCTACATTGCTGCTGTCTGGGCTCCTCTTAAAGAGCGAAGTGATGGGTACTGATGGAGGACTGTTGTCTTTGTCGTGGAGATGCTGAGGATCCTTGGCTGGGCACCGCACTCCTCAGGTAAAATGGTGTTAAGGTTCATCTTAGGAAATGAATACAACTTCTGTTTTTCACGCTCTCTTACCCTCGTTTCACGGTACCTTGGCATCTCGGTAAATAAACTTGGAAGTCAACAGTTTCCAGTTAGTAAATTTGTAACTGAAGAAGGGCTGGGGTGGTGGGGCAGGCAGCTGACCCTGAACTTTCCCCCCAGGGTTGTGCTGGGCTGTGGCCTGCTGGTTGGGCTGCCCAGGAGGCAGGGCTGCAGGCAGCTCCCACTGCCCGGCCGGCCGGCCTCCAGCCCTGCCCGTGTCACCGTCACCGGCCCCAGTGGTTGTGTGAACGGCCCCATACCGGCGTGCCCCCCCCATGGCTTTCCTGCGCCCCGGGTCTCCCCAGCACAGAGGCTTTGCTTGCCTCCGGCTGGCCTCGAAACTGGGGCTGGGAGGCTCTTGGCGCTGCTGGACACGGTGGATCAGAGGCTCCCTTTAGGGCATCTGATGGGGTTTTGGGCTTTGTTCTCTTTCTGTAGCCACCCCGGGCACTGCATTGCACGTAGCTAAGCAGCCTCTGGCCCCGCTGCCCTGGGCCGGGCAGGTGAGGTGGTAAAGCCTGAGGTTTGGCTGATCCCCAGCCGTGAAGGCAAGGGGTGGGAGCTGGCAGCTTCCCAGGCGGCCAGCCGGGCTGTCTCCTCTCACCAGCTGTGTGCCAGAGGGGTTGCTCCGCCGAGGGAACGCAAACAAACCGTGGCACGTGCCACCTGGGCTGTGCCTAGCGGAAGTTTGGCACCCTCCAAAAATGTTCTGTGTGTTCAATAGCAAATTCCTCTGTGAATTGCCTACTTGTAATACATCAGACATAGATTGAACTGTGAATAGATTTTGTCCTTCCAGGGCAGGTTTACGAGATGCAGAAAGGTACTTTTGCCTCTGCAGGTACACGCTGGAGTTTGGGTGAAACTGCTGTTGTGTTCCTCAGGGAGCAGCTGGGCTTTCTGAATGCGTTATATTCTAGTTTCTTTCTTTGAAAGAAATTTGAGTTTTACCTCTGTATCCCAGGTATATTAGGGGACTGATGCGGGCTCTCGGTAGTAGCCTGTCTCTAGCTCTAGGTCCAGGAGACCGTTTACAGAGAAAGGCATGGTCAGATGGAGATCCCTGCAGCGCCGAAGCATCGCTCTGCCTGGCACGGCTGGCTTCAGGGGAAGTACTGAATCCCTTCATCGCCATACGTCAGTCTCCCCCGACTTCTCTTCCACCTGCTGGTTTCAGTGCTTTGCTGCCCTAGGGTTTGGTGTGCCACCGGGGCTCAGACCTGGCTTTCAGAGCTGGTGCCTCCTCCATCTCCAGCTCCTGGGGACAAGGTGCGGAGCGGGCAGTGTGTGACTTACAGTGCTGGCTGAAGCCAGAGAGGTGTTCCCAGGCTGCAAGTAGTCTGAAACCATACTGGTTTTGTTGTCTCTGGACTACTTGGTGGAAGTGTTGGTGAGTTGCCTGGGACCCCCCTGAGCTCCTGCTGAAGGGGTGTGTGTTTATGTAACGTTTCAGCCTTGGCTTCTGGATATGAAGTAGAGATGCACTACCGACAAGGCGAGGGCAGGGAAAGGGTCAAGCAATAAAGCCAAGAAAGTGGTATTAAAAAAAAAACAAATCTGAGAATTTTGGGGTGATTTCAGTATTTCTGTATGTTGGACAGACAAAGGGCAGTTTTGAACAACTTGTCCTTTGCATGGGAGCAGAGACTGCCCCATGAAAACCCCTTCACCTCGAGAAAATAGGACCTTGTTCGAGTCTCAGTCCATTTCCTCTCCACTGAGCTGGGTCCAGGACAGCAGTAAATTCCCCCTGAGGTGGACAACAAGCCCTGGGCTCATGGTGATGAGGACCAGAGGGTGACTCAGAGGCAGCCTGGTGACCTGGTCCTGCAGCGAGCCAGCACAGAGCAAACCTGCGGACTGAAAAACATGCTTGTGAGCACAACGAAGCCGGGGTGGTTGCTCATTAGTGACTCCAGTGAGGTTTGAACACGTATCCTGGAGGGGAAAGGCCGGCTGTTTTGCTGTCCATGACCAAACTGAGCATCCCTCTGTGATGCCGTTCAAGATCCAAAGTCTAGCAAAGTAAACGTCTGATTTGTGTTCCAGCTCGGGGCTTTTAGGGCACTGTCAAAGGGCTGCAGCCTGGCCTGAGGTTGGGATTTAGCACTCCTGGCAACACTTACTCTTTGTACAGTATGAGGCAGACATACGCGTCAAGAAAAACCCACTCGCCACCACCGACTGAAACCCCGTCCAGCTGCTGGTGGTAGGCACAGCTGACTTCACGTTGTCCCCAAACCTTCTGCAACTGCAATGCCAACTTTTCTGGTAAACGTCGGGAACGACCATTTGATTGTGCTCATGAAACAGCATGGTTGTGCCACTCTAGGTTGCAGTGGCCTCTCTCCTCTTGAAGGAAACCTTCCCACCTATGCTATCATCTTAATTTAAAATGGCTGAGAGTGAACATGAAGGCCGGCTCCGTTTCTAGGTTCTGAGACAAGCAGGATAAATGAAGTGCTGCTGCATCTCCAGGTGAGGTGTTAGGCAAAGGGCAGAGCTGGCCCTGCTTGCGAAAAGTCAGGCAGGCTATGCACGTATTTCCTCGCCTGGAAAGCAGTGGGATTTGACTGAAAAATAAATATAGCCCAAGGCTGTTTTAGAGGGGAAAAACATAAGCTCGTGCGTCTGATGTCTTCGGGTCATGGGATGAGTTTTGTCTGCATTTTTTGTAGCTTTCAGCATGTGAGATGTAATTGCGTGGTGTCACGGCCCAAGCTGGCTTGGGGAGCTCAGCACAGCTGGCACAGCTGGAATCAGCACAGCTGATTCCACAGCTGCAGATGTAGGCGTATGGCAGAGCAGGGGCTTTTCCAAAATGCCTTGGTTAATAAGCACTGTGCCTTTTACAGCAAATTCTGTCCAAGATCTTCAGCCCCTGCCACTGAGATAGATGGTGAACGCCGCAGCAGCTTATTTTTAATAAAAAAAACCCAAAATAAATGTTGTATATTTATAATAATTGAATATGAGATGATGATTTTGGGTGATGGCAGTTTTTATTTGCAATCTCACTTAGTCAGTGTCTGCAGCATCCGTGCTGTGTGCTGTGTGTCTTTGCTGTGACGATGTGGCTGTGCCCTGCTGAGGCTGCTTGCAGGGAGATGCGATGCTGCCTTAGCTGCGGGTGCAGGGTGTGCTGGGACCCCGAGGGTCTGGGCAACGGGGTGGGGGCTGCTGGGACCCTGGGCCTATTTTCTTTTCAAATATGCATTTTCCAACCACTGTCCAGCTGTCCGGTTGCTCTGAGATGAGCGCGGTGCTCCCCAGTCAGCTCCTCCTGGGTGTGCGCGGGGCTGCCTTCGTCCGGTGTGGGGATCCCGGGCTCTCCCTGGGGAGTGGATGGGCTTCTCCGTGGGTCGGAGGGAGGTGTGCCGGCAGCACCTCCTGGCACCCGTGAGCCCCAGCGGTGCTCACCGGGCTGTTTGCACAGACACCAGAGGTAGCAAGGTGCATTTTATCAATTCCCCTCATGATCGCTGTAGTATCTTCTGCTTTGCTTTGCCCTGCCCCAAGAGCAGCCGTGCCTGTGCTGAGAAGCGCTGCTGTTCCTGTCCCTTAGCTTGTTTCTTCCTCTTTTGGCTCCTGTCCCTCTTCTTTTGAGAGTTTCTCTCCTTGCAGTAACCCCTCTCCATTCCTGGTGCCTTTCCTCCATGGCTGCAAACTTACCCCCTTCCGTTCTCCCAAATGCTGTGAGATCACAGGGTGTGCAAAAGCACCTCCTGACATCGGTGACAAACCGGGCATCCGCTGCAGGTGAGCCTGCCAACTGTTTGTTTTTCTTTCGGTGCCCACTACCGTGGCCGTGGTGTGAAGGCAGCGGGCTCCCGGGCGGGCAGCCGGCACGCCGTCCGCAGCCCGGCACTCCCTCCGGCTGCGGGAGCCTGCTCCCTCCTCTCCTGGGCCTTCCCCGCTGCGCGAAGGGGACCTGCGGCGGAGGTGGGATCTGTTTCTCGTTTCCCTCACTAACTGGTCAGGCTCGGGGGGGTTGCCCGGTGGCGGAGGTAGGGCAGAGCCATTCTCGATGTTCAGGCTAATAGCCATGCTGAGCGCTTGAACTCCCCCTCCGAGTCCCTCCGAGCACCGTTGCCCAGCTGACAGCTGAACTGTTCTGTGTAGTCCCAAATGTGTACGCCGCTGCTGCCAGAGAAACGCTGCTTCCAGCACGAGAAAAGGCATGGGGCTCATTAAGAGCTGATTGCACGCCAAGGCTCAAGGCGAGTGCTCGGGAAGGCTCACGTGGTGGCAGGGTGGAGAGGGACGTGGCTTTTTAACGGCAGCAATAAGAAACATGCAGGTTCTCGTCGCTCCACGGCAGCCGATCAAGTTATCCCGGGTTTTTCCCCACCAAATTAGCTCCAATAATTGCAACCGTGGGAACAGAGGTTTCGTTCATTGTTTGGGGTGCGGAGGCCGGGGTTGCCACGAAGCGTTTTGGCACCGCAGCAGCTGCAGATGTACCTGTCGCAGGTGTAAGTATAAGGACAGGATCTACCATCGACTCCTTCCACGCGTTGGTGGGCTTCAGACAGTGCTTGGCGGCCCCTCCAGCAATCAGAAATGTCCTGTGAACCCAGACTTGCTTTCAATTTCTTTTTCTTTTTCCCCGAGGCAAACGAAATGCAGTGCCTTGCAAGCACTCAATTTTTGTTGCTAGGTGAATAAACGAGTTTCTGCTGGGTTGTAATTCAGCCTTGTTTGCAAGTGACCCTTGGCGATCTCCATTCCAGCATTTCCAAATCCCCATTTCAGCTCTCGCAGGTGCAGCCCTGTGTCTGCAGGAGTTCAGTTTTCCTTCACTAGATGTCACTGTCTATACAGAGAATTTCAGAAGCTGGCGGAATGGATGATTAAATTAGGAAAAAAAAACCCCAAAACTATTTGGAGAAGGTGCATGACTGAAAAACAGATTTTCAATTATGTCCAAAATAAGAAGGTTTTCCTCTGCTTTATCCCCTTACAGCTTGCAAGAGTCATTTGGTGCTGCTTGGGAAAATGAAGCCCCTGAGAGCCCGTTCCAAGCAAGGCATGGGAGGCTGGTGGCCGTGTCGCCTTCGTCTGTCCTCGCCTTTGCAAGGTGCAGGTGGTAGGACCGAGCGTGCTTTAGTCTGCTTTCTCTTAGGGCACAGACCAAAAATAATAGTTTATAAGAAATAGTCCGCTGACTGCAACGAAGGAACAATTTTCATCTAGTTTCTGGAGTGTCTTTTTAAAAACTTTCTGGGTTGTGGAGAATTTTAATGAACCCTTTAATTAAGCTGGCAGGATGAACAGCCAGCAAAGAGTGTGTGCAATGGGCAGTTTTTGCTGGCTGCGTCAACCTCCGTGTTTGTGTTGTCTTAGCTAAACATTTCTTGCGTGGCGTAATGCCATTCTTCCTCCTTTTCCTCCAGGTTTTTAGTCAATTCTAAGGAAGCTTCAGCCAGCTAGTTATGGAACTAATAAATAGTGATTTAGGCAGAGCTGATAACAAGGCAAACCTGGCTTTTGCTACTTTTAATTTACATTCTGGTGTGCATTTAGCATCACAAATGTCCTGGAAATTACAGAATTTGCTTTCTTAAAGATTTTAACATGGAAGAGAGCGTTGGTAGCTGGGAATATTGCTTCTTTTTGGTTTGGCAGGCAGCAGAGCATATAAACACACTGGCGTGCCAGATCTGCCTTTATTTTACTGCGTGGCCTGTTTTCCCCGCCACTAAGGGATGACACCTTGTGTGCCACACCGATATCCTCATGCAAAGGTGGGGTGAAAACCAGGGTGTCCTCGCTGCTTGAGGGCGACTCAGCTTGCCCGGTGGGTGAGGGTGCTGCAGCGGCGACCTCCCGGGATGCAGGGTGGCCCGCGGCAGGGACAGATGCTCGTGGGAGAGGGGCGGGTGGGCTGCGCGGACCCTCTTCTCGGGTCTCGCTGGGGCGTCGCATCTCTCCTTGCCTGGCTGTGGGCTGTTAGTGGCACCCTCCCGCTGTGCCGTACGTCGGCCCTGGGTGCAGAGCAGAGAGCACTTGCGGCGCGTTGTTCGTTGTTTTCTGGCGACTTGGCTGATATACATAGGAAGGGGGTGAGCTGGTCTCGCGGAGCTCCCTTTGATCTCCTGGCACTTGAGTACTGTGAAATTTGGAAACGGTCAACACTGCCACCCAGATGCAAATCCAGCAAGTGGTCTGACCCAGTCAGCAAGGCCTTGGGTGGGACTCGTGTGCTGGAATTACATCCCCTTGCGTGTCTGGTGTAATCGATTTCTGCTGCAGCTCTGCTCCTGCCTTCGTGGAGCAGGGGACAGGTACCGCATCCCTCAGTATGGCACTGGCAGACCTAGCGATGAAGTGCGGCGGCTCTATTGTATTTTTTATTTACTAGGATGCAAGCAAAATCCTTGACCTAAAGCTAACTTTGTGGCTGTTTCTGAGGTGCATGTAGGGACACAAAGTGCTCACATTGTGTTTTACTGTCATTTGTCTCTGTTCTCATATTAACTGCTTAGCAAAATTTTCCTATTCCGCTTTCATTAAAGTCAAAGAGCTGCAGGGGGACTTTCCGCAGCAGGGCAACGATCCGTGCGAGCTCTGAACTTGCCTCTTCTCTCCTCTTTGATCTTGGTAAGGGCACAGCAGAGCCCCAGACAGCGGCTGTGGGGTGGAAGGACGTGTCCCACGTGAAGGGGGGACTGAAGGGTTTTATGCCTTGTCTTTCCATAATGGAGTTCCCTCACACAGAAGAAAGAGACTGAGGGTATGTGAAAGAGTGAAATGGCTCCAAATTGTCCTCGCCGCGGTCCGTAGGGTTCTGTTAAACCGAAAGAGAAATGGAAAGAGCAGCTCCGTGTCGGATGAATATCAGTTAATGCTTTTATGAAACGTGCCTGGAAAGACCTGGAGTGAAAGTAATGTGTAGGGAGGAAGGCAGCAGACACAACTGAAAAATGGCAATTGTTTTTTGTAAAGCATTCAAAGGAAATGGAACAATATTCATTTTATTGGGAATTTATAATCAAAAGGAAAGTTGCCATTTTGATTGGAGATGGAAAATTGCCTGATTATCTTCACTTTTTATGTGCCTGCGTAGAGAAGTGTTTCTCTGCTGCTGAAGCGGAGGAAAATAGAAAAAGGAGAGGAGAGAGAGGGGAAGAAAAATACTGCTTTTATTTCCGCTTTATGTTCTGCTACCGACATTAGCGAACAATGCTGTTGCTTTTCAAAGCTGTTTTCCCGTATGTGTGAGGCCTCCCCAGGGAACGACAGCAAGGCACAGGCTTCGGCAGCCGCAAGTCGGGATGATTTCCTTGCTTTTCCTCAACTTCTTCCGTTCTATCTGACTCCAGTCTGTTGGCTGTTTTTTCAGCCTCCTTATCTGTGAAATGGGACAATTCTATTTATTTTGTAGAGGCTGTGGGAAGGTTGAGTATTTTTCTCTTTTTGACATATCCAACATCAAAATCATGTCGAAGGTTTTCACTTCTTCGCTTTGGAGAAGGAGGGATGACAGGTGCGAACATCAGGGTTAGTGCAAAATGCTGCATCTGGGCAAGGATCTTTTCTGAGCTGGCTTCTGCACATCTGTCTGGCAACTCAGTCAATGAAAAGAAAAATGAGGGGCAAACCCCAACCCCACAGCTTGACCATTTGTGGCATATCTATTTTATCTATTTCTTGCAGCTTTATAATGGCAATATTCCCCCACCTCTGGTGCCAGCATCTTGAGTGAGACCTTGTGGAAGGAGCTGGTAGATGTCATGTGCCCAGCTGTGAGCAAGAGGAGAGTGGAGAGGTGCCGAGGCACAGACAGCACCCGTCAGCGAGTGCCGGTGTGCCCCGCCGTGCGAGGCTGCCCGCTGCTCTCCCTGCCGAGCAGGGGTCAGAGACCCCGCCAGCACCACGCTCCTGCTCCAGCACTCCTGTCGTGGCTTTTCATCCATTCCTTTGTGCTCCTAACACCCACCCACAGGCTCAGCTGGGCTTTGGTAGCTAAAATGTGAGCAAACATTGAGCTCCCCAGTGCCTCAAAGGCAGAATAAAAGCCTGTGAAGTCAGAAGCTTTAATCTTTTCCAGCGGAGTCTCCTCCTTGCCCACCAAACTCCCTGGGACCGGGTTGCCTGGAGGGTGAAGGGGTGCAATCACCATACTTGCATGCCACGCTTCTAGTCTTGCTGATCACCTTGCGAATCCCCCCAGCCTACATCTGTGATGGCCCAGCATGGGTGTCACCCCTTCCGTGGTGTGTGGAAGACTGATAAAAGCCATTAATATTTTTTTTCCCCTTGTTACTGGACTTTCAGGGGCTGTCACGGTCCACATGAGGCTGGCAGAGCGTTGCACAAATAACCCTCAGTCCTTGCAAACCACTGGAGGCCGACCGAGTAGCACGGAGGAGGAAAGAAGGTATTTCTTTTTGCAGCCAAAGTACGTGAGCAGAGAAATTCTGAAGCCACGGGGCTGCAGGAGTAGCCTTGCTCTGACCACAGTGCAGGCACTGAGAGTGGAGCTGTGGTGAGGGTTTTGCTGTTGGCTTAAAATACCGTCTCCTGGGTGCAGAGTGCTTAAAACCCCTAGGGTAAACAAGAGGAATGGTTGATAAATAACACATATTTGGCACAGCATTCCTTTAACTACCTCTTCTTGTGCTTGCCAAGCCGTGGCCCAATATTTGAGCATCTGTGACTCACCTGGACAGTGGGTGCAGGGAGCAGGAGTTGCCTGGGCTGTGCCGGGCCGGGAGGACTCCGGCAGCACGTGGGGATGATGGCCCAGCAGGCAGAGGGGGGAAGGAGGTACAGACAAGGCAGATTTCTCCCCGACTCTTCACTTTCCAGTGCGCAGCCTTTTAAACTGCACTTACTTTATTTTTCTGAATGCCTGATTAGAGCTGGTTAGCACGAACCGCTAGATGTTTGAAACCAGAAGGGTTTGCTTTTGTCTCGGTGACGTGTGGAGGACATAGGATGCTTCTGAGGGCTTTCTCCCTTTCAGGAGCAAGGATGAGCCTTCTGCGGCTGCCTCCCCCAGCCTCGACTCCCCTCTAACAGCAAGTCACTGAATTTTTGGCATGTCCTTCATGGAAATAGCTCCTTAATATCAGCTGAGCTTTTTGCAGATCTCTCCGTCTCTTGGTGTTTCTCTGTTCCCTTATCTTGTTTGCGAAACTGTGAAAATGTGAGACAAAACTCATTTGTTGGCGAGGAAGGGACATTGTACTCAATGGGATATTTACCATGTACCTGAGGTATAATCTGTCCTCTGCAGTAATACAGGCTCCAAAATGAATGGGTATTTATTTATAATAATATAGCAGACAGTCCATAGGGAGGTGTCATCTTGTTTGTAATCAATCCCGGTGCGATGCTCCAGTTGCAGCACAATAACGCTTTGCATTAAGTGATGAATTGGTTTAGTCTTCTTATTCTGACTGTCATTTTTCTTCACTGAAGATGCATTGCCTCCATTATGCGATCCTTGTAGCTGAGCATCAAATATCCACAGGCGCTTAAGAGGGAGCGGGTGAGATCGTGTGTATTCCCGTGTAGAAAGAGAAGAGAGCAGCCCCCTGAACAGCCGTGCTGTTGATTACAGGGAGTAATGGGTTCCAAATAGGTGACTGGGTGCAGCGCGAGCTGCGCTTGCGGTGAGGTAAGCAATGATTTATTCTGCTGAAGTGGGTCATTATTGAACTAACATTGTGTTTCTGGATTGATTTCAACTCAGAACCTGATGACAAAGTGGATATTTTACTGCCGGAGAAATAGACCATCCATGATACCAAACAAGCTAGATATATTTTAAAAGAGACATTCTTGGTATGCTGGGGAAAACATCAACAGCAAAACCTCTATTAAAAGAACTGAATATGGGTGCTACGGAGATGCAATTGATATGCCTGTGTCATAAATGTACGGCTGTTACCGTCAACGAGGAGAACCTGCCCATTGCTCAGTAGCTCATGATTGAGTTGCCAGAAAAATAACAACCTGCTTTATGAAAGGTACTGCGGAAAATGTAGCCATATAGTCATATTTGAAGGCTGTCTTGGCTGAGGTCTGGATGTTTTGCAAGGCGATGCTGCCCGGAGAGGGAGGGCTGGGCTCTGTGTGCTAGGAGGGCTGTGGGGTGGGGGCAGAAAGTGGGGCCGGCTGTTTTTTGGTCCTGTGTCCTTCCCTCCCATGCTTTTCCAAAGCCCAGGACACACCCTGTGCTGTCACTCTTAGGTCATTTGCCTGGATTGCTGATCCAATGGTCTGTATCTCCACGGTGTCCTTCAATGCGTGGCGGGTTGGGCTGCCCGTGTGCGCCTTGCCTTGTCCTGCGCATGAGTAGGTTTGAGGGCTGAGAGACTCTTAAAAGTAACAGGAGGAGAAAGCAGGTCCATGTTTTTAATCCTTTCTGCTCTCTTGTGATATATGAGAAAAGCTTGCAAATGTCCTTCTGTCTTTGTAAAATCAGAGATACCACGGGTATGAAGTCTGCTCTTCGCTGTATTTCCCTGGAGGCAACAGAAATGTCTCAACTCTCAAAGGAGCAGCTGAGATGTGCAGAGACAGCTCTTCTGCTTGTCTCTGGGAGTTAGGGAAGGGGTGAGGAAAACACACAAAACACCCAATATGTGCTACGTGTTCTTAGTAACAACTGCTCGGTTTTCAGTAGGAGTAGCTGAAATAATAATTCTTCCCCTCTGCCACCTTTCCATAAAGCCTTCTAAGAAAAGTGGGGTAGGTAAAAATAGATTGAAACACCGGGGAGAAATTGGCAGGTTTGAAAGAGGCTCGAGAACATCCTTGGCACCCTTTTAAGCATCACAAAGAAGCACAACCGGAAAATGGATTTTCCTTCATAGGCTGCCTTTGCAGAGGGCTGAAGTCAGAAAATCCACTTAACTCTCACAGGTTGCACCGTTTTTCTGCTGCCCTCCCTCCTGCCGCTGCTTGCATGATGCCTGGTCCCCGCCATGGGCACCCCGGCCTGCTGCAGTGGCACCCCTGTACCGGCCGAGGAGGCAGGCACCGGGGCAGCCTGCCTTTCCCGCTGCCCCCTCCCCGGCCGCGGGAACCGGTCGCTGAGCTAGCATGAGAAAAGGCTTCAAAATCAGTTGTTCTTCTGAAGTGGGAGCTCCCGCTGGGACCCGAGCTCGCAGCCGGCAGGGGCAGGGGGCACCAGGCTGGCAGTGCTGGTCGGCTGTGGGACTGCCTGGCAGACCTCGGGCTCGGTGGCCGCTTCCCTGGGCTTGGGATGAGTCGCAGGCAGGTGGGTAGCTGATGCGTGCGGGTACAGTGCCTGCTGCAGATGTCCTCTTGGTCCTCAGGTTGCTCCTAGATGTAGATGCCCGTCATTTCCGTCTGGGAAGAGGCTTTGGTGGCCCTTCCGAGCAAAGCAGCTCGGGCACTGGGCAGTGCAGATGCCAAGCTTATTTGCCTGTGGCTGGCTGAACTGCCGGCTTCCTGAGGGCGAAGAGGGGTGACGATGGCTGGTGTGGCACATACCCAGGCTGAGGTCTCTGCTGGCAGCACCATCCTGCGGCCTTGACAAAGGTGCATTTTCCTCCTGCTCTTGATGAGTCCTGGAGAGAAGACGGAGTCCTTCGCAAGGCACTCAGGCTTTAGACAAGTGGAAAAACACCATAAAATCAATAAGTGTAGGGAAGCAGCAGGTGCTCTGGGGCCAAGCGCTCAATGTAACATCAAACTACTCATCATGAGTGTCACCCTCCACTTCTGCCAACACCATTAAAGTCTCTTTCCAACCTGTCAGTTTGGAGCATCCTCTAGGTACAGACTGTAACTCATTTGATCATTTCCAGAGCACATTCGGCTTTCACTATAATGCCCTGTTTTGTACAGCCACTCTGGATATAGGCTGTTAAATCTTTTCTCCCAACAACAGTATGCTAGGTTCCATTACTGCAGCCTTGACATAAAGTTCTTGCTATGGCATGCCAAATTCTTCTCTCTCAAATTCAATCTTTGGACGAGAGGGAGATTTCAACTATATGGCCATCTTGAGTCTTCCCTCCCCTTTTTGGAAAGGGAAAACTGAAGCTCAGTGTGGATTTGAGAGGCTGATTATCTACTGCAGAGCATCTGCCTTAGCATCTGGGAGGCGGTGTGGCTTCTGGCTGACACGTGCTGCTGACTGAGGTCGCTTGGGTCTGATTTCAGCTTGGTTACTGACCTGGGAAGAGGCACAGGAGAGATCTCTCATTGCCTTACATTTCCCATTTGTAAACTGGAATAAATGCTGTCACTTCCATTGTCTGGTTCTGTGGCAGTGCCATCATGAGAAAGACTGTATGAGACAAGTATTATTTATTAATTTTCATTATAAATACATGTAGTTTTAAACTGAACTGTTGCCTTTGTAATGGATTTTAATTTAGATCTATGATCGTGTGTGAGCTTTTCTCTGGAGCTGTCATTACTATGTTAGATGTCTGATGTAAACTAGCTGGCTGGGCTTCCATTACAGTCAGTGTAAGAAGCATCACCTACAGAGGCAGGTGATAAATTCCAAATCAGCTGTGGTGGATCCTGCCCTAACCTTCCTATATGTAATAAAAGATCCAAGTTGTCTTGCATAGCTGTGTTCTCTTGTGAATCCTGTGCACTTGCACGTAACGATGGCATTTCCAAATGAAGTCCCTTTCCGTGTGTAGCTGTGATGCTTTGAAGGTGTCTACTGTATTTTATTTGGAAAATGTTTGCGAGACGTGGAGTTGCTGTTGCCAGCTGTTTACAAGATCACCCTTCTTTAAGGGGAAATCCCTCTGCTGTAAGGTGAGGCAATCACATGGGGGGCTTGAAAAGGATTCTTGTCTCTTGCTCACTGATCGGTGTAGCAGTTCTGCTTTTCCCAAGACGAACTTTGCTTTGATGAGTCTTGATGCTCTGGTACTGCATATATACCACGCGCTCAGCCTTGGGCTCATCCTTACAACGTCTTGTACTTTGGTCTGTGTACCTTCTTTCTCCGTGCGGTTGGTATTTTGCTTCCACCTCTCTCTGAGCCCTGCCTGAGTCCCAACTGGGTGGCTGGACAGCTTCTCGTCTAGGAGAGATGACTTGAGTCACTTGGCTCCCTTCTGCCTCTTCTTTGCTCCCTTTTGATCTTGAAGCAGGTTTTAGTTCTGATGCCTGATTTTCCTTTGTGTCTACCTCTCTCAGTCTATTAGAACTTCTTCATATGATCACAATCTTGTTTCTTTTCTTTACTGGCCTCTTTGCTCAATACAGCTGCTTGCAAGTTTAACTTCACTCTAATGTGTTTTCCAGCTCTGTCACTCAGCTGCCCTGCCTCCTCTGCTAGCAATTTCTCGGAGTCAGCAAAATCACCCTAATTCACAACTTTCAATCAGTCATTCCTGTGTAAATCCAATCTGTGTCTACAGAAACAGTAGCGAGTCACTCTTCTTCCTGCTTCTATTTTGAGAAAGGAAAAAGACGTGGAAGAGAAGGAGAGAGGAGATCGTGCCTGCATGCAGAACTAGAAGCTAAGGTCCTATCTTTTTCCTGCATGACATAAATTCCTATTAAAGTAAATGGGATTTATATCCTGCATTGAAGAAAGACACCTCAGGAGCTTTTTGCTTGTCCTTCTGATTACCACAGCACTAAGGAGGTCATTAAGGCCTCCGTTTCACTTCTAACTGAGCACCTTTGACTTTTCGGAGGTGCTGAGGACTTCTACCACCTGCTGACTTTACTAGGAGCTAGAAGTGTCTGGCAGGTCCTGGTGCGCAGGTGTGAATATCTGAGTGGTTTGTGTCTATGTTTGCTCTCTTTCTCCCCAGGCTCACTCTCTATTAGCTCATTCGTCTCCAAAATTGAGATAGCAGTAATTGCCTGCTGGCCAGGGGTGTTGTGACGGTTAATGGCCGTGCTACGAAGTGCTTTGATGATCGTGAGCACTGCAAGACCTAGCTGCTTGGTAGGTCTTCAAATGAGACTGAACTCACGGCCCTCTTTAAAACCGCCTGGCCTTGGGCTGAGCTCTGGCTGTGCCTTTGTGCTGGGCTGGGCAAGCCCGGTGTAGATGCAAGGAGAGGGGTTGCATGCACCCTTTTCATGGGACCTTCAGCAAGTGTGGAGTTCGTAGTGGTGGGACACAACCTGGTGGACACAGAGACACTCTCTGCCTCCTTGTCAGGAAAAGTGCTGTTGTGCTAGTGTATCCATAGACACACACACAAGGCATTTTTTCCCTAGCATAACTCTTGCCCTGTGTGGGTTAATGTGGGGAACAGATGAGGTCTCCTTCTCTTCTCAGGCTTCTGCAAATGGCCACTGTGCATGCGCAATTTGACTGTATAGCATATTCATTGCGTTAGATGTGTTTTCCATGCAGCAGGCTTGCACAGCGCAAATCAATGCATGTCATATTTTCTTTAGGAGACAGAGACACGAGAGTTCTTGCACAGGCTGTATCTGTATCCACCAAGGATCAAACCCCTCCACCCTTACCAAATCACCGTCCCCTGAGAAGTTTGTGGTGTGGGTACAGTCATCTCTTTTGTCCCTCTGTGGTTGGACTCTCAGTTCAGGGTCAAGAAATGTGTACTTAGCAGTGGCAAAATAGCTCCTTTCCACATGTCATAGCAGCGCAGGATGGCTAGCAGGCATCTTCTGGTGGCTGAGGGATAAGGCGTTTGTGAGATCTCTCTGAGACCGCAAGTCTGGGCTAACGCAAGGTGATCAAGGGCAGGTTTAAAAAAGGAATCGGGCACTTGAAAGCCATTGCAATTCAATGCCATGAGTGCAGCGACCTTGCAGAGTTTTATTTGCAAACACCAGATGTTCAAAGCAGCTGAATATCAGCCGGATTGAAAGCAACCTGACCTAAAGTGAACAAGCAGAATATGTGAGAGACAAGCATGTAAGCAATGGAGGCCAGCACCAGAGAAGTGACGGTGTGATTGTGTTTAAAGTGGAAGCTAAACACCCGGCATCAGAGCCAAACGTAAGAGCAGAGGAAGGCAAACAAGAGATGGAATAAATGATCTTTAAGGATGCTGTGGACCGTATGTACACGAATATGTTGGTCGCAGGAGTCACTGGTTCTTATTCATAGCCATCAGCACTGGAGAAAACAACTGCTCACAGGACTGGCTTTTGCTACTGGGATTTTCCCTTCTGAATGTTTGTTTTATTGTCTAGAGGCAGCCTTACCTACAGAATAGGCAAGCCCTTCTCTATGACACTTTGTTGAGCTGTTCTGGGAATTGCTAATGGCCAAGCTGTATTTTGAACAGAGATTTATGATCACCTTCGCAGTCAATTAAAATTCTAGATATTGCTAAGGCAGAATTCAATTAAGGTTAATTGGAGCTTCTGAAAACTGCTTTTCCAAAGGGAAACAATGGCGGGATTTCAGATCCTAGAGGGTTTCTATCACTTTTAAATAACTTTCAGTCTGTTCTTGCCTGACGCTGCTCTAATCTTCCCTCAAGCCCCACATTCTCGCTATTATCAAGCAATTCAAATGTTGATTTTTTTTTCTGTCATAATTTATCATTTTGACTTATTTGTTCTTTTTACGTCTTCTTCTAAAGGCGAGAAAAAAAAAACCCAAACCCTGCAGAAGCCTGGAAATGTTTTTGTATCAGTCCCAGTGGCCTGACATGAAAGATATATAGCCACTTCTAAGAATTTGACAACACTTCAGTAACAATTATCCAGACAGGTACAATAACAACTCCCTTTTCTTTTGCTGTTGAGAGGGATGATAAGGCTTTAATGAATTGTCAATAAAGATTAAAAAAGGATAAAATAAACAAAGAGTAGAGAAAACAGGTGCAAACAAAATGCCATTAAAATGCAACTCAGGTTTCCCATTCTCCCCTAAATTTTATTTTCTTGGCATCAAGGACTATTGTGACAGTTCTTCGCACAGTTGATTGAACTGGGAAAACACATGGGACTGTATCTTAGTCACAGAATGCAGAACATGTAGCTCTCAGCTCGCAGAGCAATCTCGCAGAGGGATGAATAATCCTTTCAGCAGTTCATTTTGTCAGAATTTGCAACTTGTTGTTTACTGTGTGGGGACTAATAACAAAATGCCAACAAGGAATTAAAAAAAGCGAGAGAAGGAGCGATGTAGAGAGACAGAACAGCGACGGCTTGAGGGTCCTGCTCCTTCTCGCCCCCATAGTGCGTGGTTGTCACTTGCCGACTGGAAGAATTTTTGTTGAGCTTTACTTTCCACGGTTTTGGGAGTAGATTAACATTTCTCTCTGCACATGCCCTGTGTTTTGCTGTTTAAAGGAAACCAGAGCAACCCTCGACACAAGTGTCTTTTTAGCGTTTCCCTCTCTTCATTGGAGATAAAGGGAAGTAAAGCCACGGGCAATTATTGTGTAGAAGTTAAAGGGAAAAGTTTCTTTGATAAGAGTTGATTGTGTAATTATACAGTCGCCAAAGGAGAGGAACATGTAGGTGGATGCACCCTCTGATGTGTGATTACTAATGAATTCTCTGTATTCCTGGTGGAAAAGAGCCACAACTGTAAAATTAAATAGTCAATGCTTCTTTGATGAAAGGGTTTGCAGCCACTGATGTCCTTTATCAAAATACAGTGAGCTTTGAAGGAACAGCAAGAATAGCAAGCCTCAGCTTCAAGTGAAACAGAGTGTAGGAACTCTACAGAAGTCTTTTTTCGCTAGGAAATTTGTTTATAGTGTTTTCTAGTAACAGAATCCTTTTGCCTGGGAAAATGATGGGTAGGCTATTACCAGGAGGCACACAGCTGCTGAAGTTACGGCCAGTACCATGCAGCAGATGGGCAGAAGGTACTAGATTCAGTGTCACGTTTGGGTGCGTGAGTTAGCAAGGACTGACAGATACAGAGGCTTTAAAAGCATCCTTGCTTAGAAAGGTGAAAAGTGCCCTATGACTACTTAGTGAAGCATGCATCCTACTTGACAGTCCCGCAGGTGCTAGTGTGCATCATCTGTCTCTCTCCCCTTCCCCTTCCCCTCCCTCTCCTCCTCCTTCAGGTCTCCACATAAGCTTATGCATGAACTTTTCAAAGAAAGCTTCTTTTCTTCAAGCTTGCTTTTTTTTCGATCTTGCAAGTCACACTGTACTCCTAGGATAAGAATTTACTTGTTGAAGCACAGCACTGACCAGGAAAAGAAACATTTATCTTTGGGATAAAATACAACAAAATCAGCTTTGACGTGGGATTTTGGATGTGGAGCCAGGCGGGAGGATGACACGTGGCAATTAGATGCTGTCTGCTGCAACTGAGGGGAAGGGACACTGTAAGCACAGACGTATTCCCTGGAAAACAGAAAGAGGGAAATGGCATTAAGGCAGTGGGTACCAGTCCCTGGGCTGCCCAGTGGCAGAGGACGTTTCGAGTCCTAGCCAGAGTGAGAGTGGACAGGAACCTGTGCGTGGCCCCCCTGCCCTGGTGCAGTCAGGTGGACTTTCTCAGCCAGCATCACTGGTGATATTAGCGCCGGCAGAGTTATGTAAATCGTTGTTTATAACATCCCTCTCATGTTGCTCAGCTGGCACCAGTGTGCAGGACTCTGAGATTCCCTGGAGGAGAAAAGTGGTGAGTAGCTGAATATTTTTATTTGCTAAAAAATAGCTGAGAAGACCTCTTAATACGTCGCTCCAGCCATAAAATCAGAAATTATTCTCCCCGCTCTTATCTTCTCAGGAAACAAATTCCACTGCAAAGCTTTTCCTAGGCCATTTTAAAGCAGTATTGTTAAATACATTAAAGGCCACTTATTTTGAATTCAAATGCAGCCAAGAGACATGTTATGACTCTATAACTAAATGGAAGACCTAGTAAAAAGAGAAAAAAAAGCATTTTTACTCAGACTGAATACAGCTGTTGCTGCCTAGGTAGATTCTTCTAAAGAAAGGATCCACGAGCGGAAAATACTCCATTGCTGTCTGTTGGGACATTGTGAAGAAGATGTAAGAGGATCTAGGTGATCCCAGCATCCCTGGAAAAATAATGACAGCAAGGTTGTCTGGCTCAAGGCTATCTATAGCAATCTCCTCAAACATTAAAAAAAGTGCAAAAGGCTATAGAACAAGCCTCAGAGCTGATATTGTGAAAAGAGAGGGAAAGGAATGTTGGAATAGTACTTTAATAAACAAGTGGAGTAGATTTATGACTAAGTGGACCTATTTCCCTGTAGATACAATGTAGGGGATATGCAAAGCTGAAGGAAAACGTTACACTGCAGTCTTTGGATGTTATACTGCAGTCTTTGAAGAGGAAAGAGCACAGGATGGAACCTGAGATCAGCTACTGCAAGAAGTGGGATCACAAATCTTAAACTCTTCATCTTTCTCTGCTTTTTATTTTTCAGACTGGAAATGTTATTTCATGGGAGCTTGTACTAGGAAGGCTCAGCCACGCTTCTGTCATTACAGCACATTTGTCTTGGATCACTCAGGATGTATTCGTGTGTAGCTCAAATTCCTGCTAGGTACTGAAAATGCAGTGAGATTATTTTATTATCCCTTTACTGCATGGTATATTAAAGGTTTCAAGCAAATCCAGCCAACTGATCACAAAGCATGCTGTCCTTGAAAGGTATGCTAGTCTTCCCAGTACATTTATCAACAAGGCAACTCAAGGCAATTCCATGTTGGCAACAGATTTCACATCTGCAGGTTCATAACCAGTGTGTGTATCCACATTTATTTATGTTTATCTCAGCTCCTGTGCTGAGAATTCAGGGTATGTGCGTGTGCGTGCATGCATGTTTGTGTGTATGTGTTTACATCCAGAAGTGACTGAATCTTTATAGGTGGTTGCAGTAATGCACTTTGTGTTCCTCAGGCTGACCTGCTCCCTCCAAAAAGTAGGGCAACTCTTTCCTGAAAACTGAGAAAGTAATATCAGCATTAACAATGTCGATCAGTTTTTGATTTGTTAAGGGGCATATCATAAAGATTCCATATTCTTCCTCATCCTAAGCCTTTGTTTGCTTCTTTGCTCTGATTTTGTTTCTTTAAAGAGGATGTAACCTATTTTTTCTGTAGCTGCCTCTGGCCATCAGTAAGGGAAGCACCCAGAAGAACCTGGGCAAACACGTGTGCATAAGTTTGAAATTTAAACAGATCAACTTTTATTTGTGCAACTTAACTGTAGGCTTCCTTTTCTAACCAGTTGGCCTGAAAAATATAGGTATTTGGGGTTTTGCTGGTAGTTATCTCTATAATATTACAAGATACCCTAATGAGAAGCTGCATTTTTCGTCTGATGGGCCTTAAGAATTCATCTGGTTACTGAACACGAGTTGCCTGAAAGTATTTTAGTTGAGAAACAAAACATATTCCAGTGACAAGCACAAAGCAAAACTTCCATGAAAATTTGTTCAAACACAGCTTCTCTTGCAGAACTCTTTGTGAGGGCTGAGTTGTCAGAGGTGTAAATATGTTAAAGAGAAATCCTCTTAATTGCCAGCACGTTCGGTGATCATAATCACTGATTATCACTGATAACTTCTGGATTGAGAAAACGATCATAAAAAGTTTCAATGCAAATGTTGTGCTGTGTCAAGGTACCTGCTGTCTAAAACAATGCTTTGAGATCCTTAGGAGAGGCCATGGATGTGCACCTTACAGAAACATCTTAATTACATACTGATGGACACCACAGTAGCAGACAGACAAGGGAAGGACAAAGTATTGTGCTCGTATTTGTCCCAGAAACAGATACTAGCTGGGAGCTGATTTTCGAACCATCCTTCCATTAGTGACTTTTAATTTTAAAGTGAAATAGTTTAAACTTACCTGTTTCTTTCTTATTTATGTTGATATGTTTATATGATTATACCATTCTAGGCTAAATCCTGTCGTCCTTTGTGTCTGTGAATCTCCAAACTGAAGGGATTTTACCTGAGAAAATAATTTAACACAACCTGGACTTTTCAAGATGATACTAATGAGGCACTGATGGCATTTGTTTTCCTGGGTTTGTTTAGGTTATTCATTTCATATCTTGAAAATGGAAAGAAAACAATTGTGAGTGCAGTATAGGTTCATATTCTGTATACCTTCTTTTTCTTTTTTTGAGCATTTACTTGCTCATTCAGAGCCCTTGGTTTCAGCTGTGCTCCCCACAATCTCAGTCTTGCCAGAGTCACACATCTTTCCTAGCTAACTGATGGTTTTTGTTAAGCACTCTTCTCAGTAGCTGTTTGCATTTTGAGCTTTTATGCAGCTTACTGGATAAACTTCTTGTTACCACTTTTTTTTTTGGAAACATTTAGAAGACAGTTGCTTCAAGACTTTTGGTTATACCAATTATTCAGTATAGCCACCCTGAAATTACTCTTAATCTAGGCGAGGTTAAACAAAAAGCCGAGAAGAGTGATTATCCAGAAAAATCCATAACGGAAGGCGGTTGCAGAGTTGCGCAGGAAGCCAAGCAGGAATGAAGGGGGTGTCATTTCCTAGAGCTGGGTGTATCGTGGAGGCCTTCCCTCCCTGGGCGGACGAGCCACCAAGCTAGCAGAGGCTGAGAAGCATCCTGCGCTGCAGCCGGCTTCTCAACCCTCTCCATGCCGTCGGGCAGCGTTTGTGGTAGGTGGTCCTGACCTGTGTTCCTTCATAGTTCAGTCCATCTCCACAGCCTCTTTTTTTCTCAGTCATTTGCTAGGTGCTTAATCAGAGCTAGCCCCTTGCTTGTTGTCACTGTAGGGGTGGGTGCCCCATCCCGCTTTGGGGGTGCTGCTCCACGCCAGCGTGGCCCAGCGCTCCCTGGTGCTCAGGTGGGCTTAGCAAGAGGCACAGCGCCCTGCTGTTCATGGGGGTTTGTTCTCAGGGCAAAGCCCTTTCAGGTATAAATCTATGGTTTGAGCTTTTTTCGAACTGTTGCAAAGCCAGGATTAATGCATAGAGTGTGGTAAAGAGCAAGTACGCAGGTAGTTAATCACCTTGCAGCGGCTGTGGTTGGAGAGGTGTCCCCGGCTCTGCTGCTGAAGGACACTGGGGCAGTGTGTTGGGAAGGTGCTGTGAATGCCTGATGAGGCTGTGGCACTTTCCAAAGCAGTGCTGGAAGCCGGAGCTGTGCTGGCTTTCTCGAGAAGTGCCATTAGATGGCACTAAAGGCTTTTGCAAAGGGCACTGCGGGAGGATTTCTTCAACTCAAATTGTTTGTCGCTTAGGGATCCTTGTAGGAGACCTTGATCATAAATCCCGCATGCAATAAGGGGTTCATAACGCGTCCTACAGAGTACGTGTTGTTTTGTTCCCCGAGATATAAAGTTTCATTTTCAATAAAGAAGGCCATTTTCTTTCCCCTTTTCTGTTTCTTTTTCTTTTCACGTCTAGCCTATTTCCACTGTTTAATTCTCTTTGAAAAAAACAGGCAAGCTAAGCCTTTAATGTGCACTGACCGACATCTATGTGATGGTTGCAGGGAAATGCAGGGTTGCTAGTATAAGGGAGTGAAAATGGATAAGCCGCTGTTGCGGCAGACTGGATATAGAGGGTTATTCCTTGCCTAAAATTGAACATTACCCTTGTCAAAAATGTATTCATGCTGATCCACCGAGACGAAGTGGCCAGATGCAGAAAAGCATTTTGCAGAGATCTGCTTCATTATGGGAACATAGTTAAGGAGGAAACTGAAACTTGATTTTGCCTTGTTTTGTCATCATCAGTAGCTATCAGGTAGGAATCTGGATGTAAAAAATGGGTGGGAAGAGAAACAGAAATTCTTTTCTGCCACATGGTGACATTGTATGTTCCCTTGATAATAATGTGATATGGAAAGAATTACTGATGTTCATGAAGGTGAAGAAAAGCAGATGTGTACCTGCCACACGCCCACACTTCAGCCTGTTCTTATCACTGGTATTACTTTTAGCACATTCTTCTCAGCAACAGTAATGAAAAATAGGTGAAAAGCCATTTCCTCCTTTCATCTTACAGGGGAATGGTGATAAAGACAATGTTATACATGATTTGCTTGAAAACAGCCTTTCTAAAAGCATTGGTTGTAATTTGGGATTTGGAAGCTGCAGTGCAGGAGGGAATTTTGGATTCTTTAAGCTGGTTCTGTGAAATACTGTTGATGAAGTTGGTGAGGGAATACGTGCAAAGACAGTCACCGTTTGAATCACATTAATGGACAGCCAGGATGATGGAAAGTAGAAAAGCCTTGGCTTGCCCAGCCACCCAGGAGCGTTCCTTGTTATCAGCATGTGCTGCCTTAGATCTGAAATAGGAGGATGAGGATCTCATCAGGACAGGCTGTTTCATGGCATTCCTCATAACTTCTGCTTTTAATCAGCCCAGAAATGCCAAGTGGCTGGCAGTGTGGGGTCTGTCGGTGGCTATACTCTAGCCAGCCATGCTTTTCTTGTAGAATTTGGGTAAGGAGAGAAGAAGGACGGTTATTGGGGAAGACAGATTTGTGATGTGGGAGTGTTCTTCTCCCCTACACTGGGAGCTTGGGAGATACTCTGGGCCTTACTGGCCTGCTGTCTTTTAGCACTGAGTGAAAGAGAGTGTCTGCAGAAGGCTCCAGGCATGGCTAAACGCCTCTAAGGCTCCTCTAAAACGTCATTCTTGTGACTTTTCAGGTTCTGCCTGAGATGAGCTTCTGAGAAGCTGTGGTAAGAGCTTCTCAGTTGTCTCTGACCTTCGTGGACATACTCAGGCCCGACATGGCATGAGGCCACAAGTGGCCCCAGGTGCAGCTCCACAAGACAACCGTTTGACCATGGACCAAGGCCAAAGTTGTCTTCCTGATGGTGCTGACTTGGTAGAAGTGTTGCTTTGACTGGAGCAGGGCTGTTGCTTTTCCCACTGGAAATCGGATGGTGACTTCAACAGTATTAAGATTTTACTACATCTGGTATTGTCAGTTGGATTTTTTTTTTTTGGTTAGCTATAAACCAACTGTATTCAAAAACTCACTACCTAGAGGTTTTTTCTTCTGTTAAGGCCTTTGTCTCCTCACTCGGGATGCTCTGAATTAAAAGAAACCTCTTGATTTCAGCTAGGTTGAAAGTATAATTGCATTGCCAGGATTTCAGAGTGTTTTGAAAGCTGGAGGTTATAAGTAGGAATCTTGAGGCTGGGAAAATTTTAGTTTTATTTCCTATTCTCCACTTTGTGGGAGTACTTGATTTTCCCCACCTTACAGTTGGGTATGTATTCTGAGTTACTCCAGGTTTCTGTAATCCTTGGTGGTTTCTTTTCTGTGGAAGAGTTGTGTGGATAAGAGATGTGTGGAGCAAGACTCCTCCATCTTCTTTTTTTTTACCAAGAATTTACGAGGGCTTGCTCAAAATGCAGACGTTTTAGGATTAAGTATTACTAGGAAAAGGTTCAAGGGAGATTTATGTGTGAACAATTCTTATTTCATTGATGTACCTTTTCTGAATGTCTTCTCAGGATCCAATGCCATTTTTTAAGCTGACTTTAGCTAATGATAAGCTCTGGGGTAGGAACTGTCGTATGACCCAGAGAGGTTCTGGTTATCTGGTTTTGAAATTCTGTCTGTTATTAGGGTTTCTGTATTGTAACAGCACATGTTCAGAATCTAGGGCTAACTCCTACCCTCAGTTGCTCGCAAACAACGCTGTATCTTGAAGATATGAATCTAACTGAATTTGCCTTTAGAATAGTAATCTTGGAAGCCTTGACTTTGTACTGTCATATTCACAGATAGAAAGGGAGAGAAATTAAGCTTTATATCCCCTTTTATTTTTCTTCTCCCATCCTGCCCCTCTTTAGCCTTTCTCTGATGCTAATGCAGGGCCAAGGTAGTCCCTCAAGGCCACCCTTTTTGTTACGTTGACCCAACGGCAGGTTCCCCTTGGAGACTTCCCCACGGGAATTTTTTGTAGGTTTCTTTTGTTGTCCTGGCTCCGTCCCTGGCGTGGGCCAGAGCAGCACCTCCCTCCTGAGGGGCAGCAAGCTGCGTGTTTGGGCGGATGGGTAAGGGCAGAGCTGGCAGCTGGGGCGCATGGGGGTGGCGGTGCCGCCGGAGGTGATCTCACACTGCAGCCTGGGCACTGGGCTCCCAGCTCCCTGGGAGCCCGGTACTGGCTCAGCTTTTCCTGCAGCCTTGTGTCAGAACATAAACCTGAAGCAATGTGTCAACCTCGAAGACTCCTTCAGATTTCACCTTCTTTTCCCTCTGTTCTTTGCATGTCTTTTACCCCTTCCTAGAACTGGAGATACTATACTCTGCGAATAACACCTACCCATTCTGCCTGCAGGCTGATAGGTATTGTGTAACATTACTTTCCTGCTACCTGACTTTAGGACTGACAGAAGCTTTCACAATTTTTTTTTTTTTTTGAGCTTGAAATGTAATTTGTCCCCAAACCATTTGTGATGTTCTGGAAAATAATTTCCCTTCTTTTTAGACACTTTGAAAATCTTTCGATGTGCTGGAATTGAGAGGGAATCTAGGAGTGCAGGAATGCTCCTTTTCAGAAGCCCATGGTCAGGTCTTTGACCTTTTAGCAGAAGGTGGTTGGGAAGGGATACATCATGAAAAATTCAGTTGGTAATATTTCAGGGTGCTCTTCACATGAGTGAAAGAGAGATGGGCACAGCCTCTGTGAATAACTCGTTCTCCCTGAGGTATATGCCATAAAGCATTATCAGTTGCCCAAGATTTGCATCATTCTTGCATGTTGGTGTCTTTCTTTGTACCTGTTTCACTGATTTAATGCTTAGGTACGCAGTTCCAGTGCTGTTATTCAGTAAACTGTACACATAGAAAACACAAAGCACTTCACAGCCCTTTGACTGCCAAGGAAAAAACCTTCATGGTTCCATTTGACTCGGATATGTTTTAGTTTTCACAACAAATTATACTGTTGGTGGGTTTTTTTGTATCCAGGGAGACTGAGGAATACAGAAAATACGAGTTTCATGGGATGGCAGGTTTCACCACAAACATGCAGGTGTCCTAATTTTGTTAGAAGTCAAATATGTGAGATAGATTGGAAATGTATTTTGCAATTTGAAATTTAATTGGATTTGTGCTCAGAAGAGGAATCCAAGTGAATGAAAGGGATCTCAGGATGTTCTTTTTCAGGCTCGAAAAATAATTGTTTTGATGAAATGCAAATCCTAGCATTTTTTTCTTGGTGAATATTTGCCATAGCCCTGCTCAGAACAGAGGCAAATCCTGTCAACCCTTTTGATCCTTTCAGCATTTACAGTTACCTTCACACCCGCTTAGGGATCTCAACCTAGTTAGTGCTTTGTGAAATTTAGTGAATTTCACTGTATTTACTAAATGCATTTGCAAGCACTGAGGAATGGCAGTGTTACCGTCAGTATACGTACTTCTCTCTGCCTCCCTTTGTGCATGGAGCTGGGCTTTCTCAGTGGTCCTAGGTGCTACTGACCTGTCAAAGTGGGGCTGGAGGAAGTCATTCATTGCATCTGTGGTGATAAATGAGTCATTTGGTTCCCAGCTTGGACAGCTGCTTCATCTTCAGTTGTGCAAAACAGACGGAAAATATTGATGTTATCTTGAAACAAGGCTTGCATTTAGTTTTCTGCTGCCGGTGGGTAAGCTCACCTCTGGGAGTCTGAATCCTGCAAATTCACACCAAGGCTGCTCAGACCATAATTTAGGGGCAGTATCAGCAGGCGGAATCCCTGCTTCTGCTTTGCCCCTTCAGTTGCATGGCAGAGCTGCTTTTGCAGCTGCACAGTGATCTGGATTCAGGAAGCTGAAAAACTGTTTGATTGGGTTTTTTTTCCCCCTGGGTTTTTCAGTTGAACCCATAGCCAGTTGTGGTTCACTATAGAGTGGCACCAAATGTAAGGGCCACAGCTGTGTGTATCATCTAGAGGGGAAGGGCAGATGGAGACTGGAAGATTTCCGCTGATTTAAAGACCGCAGCTTCTGAGTGTCTAAGGCCAGACAGATGTAGACTACTTTTCTAGTTCCTACCTGATAGAGGCTCTCTCTTGCAGGCCGCCCAATTTTCTGTCCTCTGTTCTGCAAAATTTGTAGGCATTTGCATGACATCTCAGTAATCCCAATGATGACAACTCCCTGCACTGTGCAGGATCAAGCCTTGCAGGTCTGGGTACAGGCTTGTAGAGTACCCTCAAGCAAAGCTAAAACATACATCTGTGGCGTGGAGATATGCACAAGAAACAACATAATTATTTACACTGTAAATGCTTGGTTCACTTTGTGTTATTTCCAGTATTCCCAACATACTTTGCTGGTTCCCCTTGTAATACAAAAAAACCCCATGGCAGTTATAGCGAGCTCCTTCCATGAACAGCACATAGTTTCACTCAAGTATTTCTTTTCCTTGCCTTCATCTAAAACCTAAAACCAAGCAAACAATGTTTCTGTGACACAGTAAGAGAGCTGGTATGAGAGAATTTTTCTCTAGAGACTGCAGTGCATTCTCAGCTATCAACCTGAGGCATTTTCTGCTTTGTGAAAGCTGTTTTTGCAATTCATCTGCTGTCCATTGCTTGGCTTTCATGTTGTTGTAGGGACCAATCCTGCGAACAGTGGGATCAACTCACGAACAGGCTCATGATTGAGCTTGGATTGGAAATTATACACCTAATCAGACATGCATCTACAGCTGCTGGATTGGGTCTCTCCTGCTTCTCCCCCCTGAATGAAATATTCAGTCTTTATAAACTGACACAGTGAGGTAAACCTCCTGACTTGCACATTTATAACACAGACCTGTAACAAACTCTGTGTTTTTTCCCCTAAAGGTTTGCGTTGGCTAGGATGGAAACCCCCTCACAGCTGAAGCAATCTATATTTTAAACATTTTCCCTTCATGTGCCTCCCAGTTAAAATGTCATCTAAAGAACAGCTGGAAAATCTCTTGTAGAAAGAATAATTCCTTTTCCTTTCTACTTTCTGGCTATATCTGTACGTTTTACCTCAGATCCACCTGTCCTCAGGCCCAGACAATGCTCCTGCAATTTATGGATGCCCTTTGCCTGTATCAGCTGCACTGGAGTCTGCAAAGCTTCTCCTGCCTCCAGAAATGTTCAGAGATGTTTGATGGTATCCTCATACACAGACAGTGCTATGATTCCTGCCCGTGGAGGGGAGGGGAATGGGAGCAGCGATGGGGGTCCTTAGACAGGGTGATTAAAAGCAGGCTGAGATTGGAAGAGGGGATTGACATGGAGATAATGAAAAACAAGCTTGAAACCTTAGAGTTCTTCATTTTACACTTGATTTCTTCTCTTAATGTCTATGTCATGTCTTGTTTTTGCCTTAGTCGTTTCACACATATGAAAACAGAGGCGTGAATAAAATAGCCAGGAAGCTTCTCCATGCTAGGGCTGGACATAGGAACCCCAAGACCCGTCTCCTGTCTTTTCCTCAAAGTCTACGGCCCCAGAAGTGGAAGGGAATGGCAGCTGAACTGCAGAGTTAGCGTCACTTGATTGAATGGACCTGTTTCTCTGGGGCTGTATGCCACGCTGCCATAACCACTCCAGGACCAGCAGATGACATCGGGCTTGCAGGCAATGTTCCTATTTAATTGTTAAGCGGCTGACAGGAACTTGCCAGGTCTGCCTGGGACTCTACCTCTGTCCCACTCCATAGTTTCCTTGTGTGCGTGTGATCCCAGCTGTACTACCCAGCAAAACATTGCATCAGGGGAGTGCGTGTTGGTGACAGGCTGACTGCAGACTAGCCAGAAGGCTGTTTTTTATGCAAGAAGGTCAGGACATAATCTAAGGAGAAGAAGGAGCTGTGATGGGACTCATGAATTTTCCTTCTCCCAGGAGCACGTAAAACTGCGGTTGATGGTAGCAGGCACTGCAGGGGATGAAGTAATCAAAAGTGTGACTGCAAGGTAGTGCAGTCAGTCTCTGGGCTGCCTGTAAACTGAATACTAGCCTGGGTGCTGCTAGCTATGTGGCCATGGCAGTGTAAAGCTTAGCTGGCACGGCTGAAGTGTTTATCCACCTTGTCAGGAGTTTTTTGTGCAGCTGTGCTAAGCCTGGTGTGCTGCAGCATTGCAGGAGGTTGTTCAGCCCCAGACAGCGATGTCCACTCACTTCACCTCCAGCCCCAAGCATCACCATGGCATACCCACCATGGGCAAGGTGAGGGATGCAGTGCCCTGTTGATATTACTGGTATATCTTTGGCATCTCTAAAATGAAATTTAAAATTCAAGCACGTTTATTGCTGCGCTATCAGTAAATTGACCTAGTAGTTAGCTAATGCGGAGGCTGGGCAGAGGCTGGCGTTTGGGACCACCTCTACCAGCTCTCAGAAGAGTTTTGCTGTGTGCTAGCAGAGCAGGAGCTTGGGAGTCCGGCGAGGAGGGTCCACTTCCAGTACAATAGGAAGATAATCAATCATGCTAGTAGCTTTTGTCTTGGCAAAGGTATTTAGCTATCAGCCAGCTGGTTAGCTGCCTCAAGGCCACCTGCTTGACTGAAAAACAGAGAATCAGTTTCTTTCCCTTGCAAAGGGAAGTGGGGAATATTGACTTGTGTGATAATTTTAGATGGATGATTAAATTTGGCCTCTTAGGCCCCAGCTGAAAATTCAATTCAGATGACTAGTTTTCTTTTCATACACTGCTGAGCAATCTTGTGTTCTGCCACCACTAATGTTCCTGATGTTGATTGTCCTTTCACTTTAACAAAGCGCAGAAATGCCCAGCCTGCTCTCTATTTCCCGTGGCTTTGGGCTATCAAAACATAATGAGAAGACTGCTTTCGGCTTAAGTTAAGGATACAGAATCTACCCTGAGACAGGCTGACTGTCTACCCCCATAAAGTCACATATTGACATTGTAATGGGTGCGATGAATAGTCAGGTCAGAAGAATCATAACTTTTCTACTGACTTAGCTTGTTTTCAGATATTCCTGTTAAAGCCGCCTGGGTCTGGAACATGTATTTCCTGGGGAAGAAAAACCCTAAAACCATTAACTCAGTGCTGGAACAACCCACATGAATGGTAGGACTGTAGGATAAAACCCTCTGCAAACTGGTGTGAGTGAGGTAGAGAAGACAAGGGTGAGAAAGGGGAAAAAGGAGAAGAATATTCTATTCTGTGGTGCACTCCTATGGATATACGTATCCTGAGGAGTCCAAATATCAATGCGAGAGCAATGGTCCCGAAATACAGTGAAACTGAATGCTGCTGGAGGCAGCTGATTGCCTTAAAGCTAGTTTTGCCATGTGACATATGCTTTCCTTACTGCATGATGCTGCTGCAATGACTAATACATGTGTTTGATACCCAGAGGAAAATCAATTTGCAGCTTTAATGGGTAATGCTATTATGCATATTGTTTACAGTGTGACCCTGTTTTCACTAGGACCACCAGACTGCTGCCTTAACTAATGTTAAGTAAATCGTTAGTGGAGAGTGTATAGATTTGCTGCACCAGATCTTATCTTTTTAAGAAGTCTGTTCTTTCAAAAAAACATAGGGATTTACTTAAGAAGGCTCCACTGCTGCAAGCACAACTTATTTCCCTCAGTTAATGAATGGAGGCACTCAGAAAGTGCTTTTGGGTGGCAGATTCAAAGAAGAGTGCTCATATCATAAAGGGATCCTGAACAGTAGCAAAGGCTTCTGAAGAAAAGAGTACATAAAGGGCAGTTTGGAGTGTGTTACCCAGAAAGCAGCATTAGGAAGTGAGCTTCTGGTTGCTGAAGATACACTGCTGGATAGTTTTAATGGAACTAGAATACAGCTGAGTTTGGGTTTAACAGATAAAGCGGATATAGATAATAGGATTAGGAAATAAGAGAAAGATAAATTTGAACGCTGTAAAGCAAAGGCCTTTGCCCTTAGCAATGCTTTCTTGTTCTGAAAGCAAGAAGTGGATGACATTTCAAATACTGTCTCAAAAGAAGGCAAGGGCTGCACAATATCTTTAAGCTGAGCAACGGTGGGGAAGAGGCAATCTGCATTGCCTTGCAGAAGTTGTATTTATTGCCTTTAAATAGGCACATTTGAAAGGCATATTTATGCAGCAAGCAAAGATGAGATTACAGTACAGGTAGGTATAATGTAGATTTAATTCTGGCAGCCATAACCTCTCTAATGAAATTGTGCAGAGCAGGCTTTAGTATGCAGCATGCAACTGGAGGATAAGCCCTGCAGCAACCTGGCACACATGCTCCAGTTGCTAGGTGGTGCCACTGCATCTTCATTAGCATTCTTATCTAATGACGGCCAATACCTGTTTGCTTGTATCAAACCAGTATTTTGCACAGCCATAAAGTATACAGGGAATGGGAGAATATAGACTGCATTGCCATATCTCTAATGAAAGATGAAAACACTTAATTTCCCTCTTCCAGCCTTTGAACTTAGCTGGAAATAAATCTATGTCTGAAAGAAAAAACGCAGAAGTGAATAAAATTAATTGTGGGTTATAGTGAACAGAACAGATAATTATAATACATTACACTAGATGCCTTTTATGCTACTGGTGGCGCCAGAAAGTTGCATTTAGTGTTTTGGCTGATGCATCACATGATATATCACAGTCATCTGACATGCAATATAAAACTTTAGTTATTAGGAGTGAAAACTAATGGATAACAACATACAAGAGGAGACAGTTAGCTGAGTTGTTACCAATTTGTGTAGAAGATTTTGCAGCTGCAATAAATACTCTGATAGGATTATTTATAACTACTTGTTACACAATGTGAGCTTACTGTAAATGTAAGTGCAGGTTGTAAGATTTGTAGGTGGTCAGCCAGCACTCTTTTGTGTAATGCTGGAGAACAGTCATCAGGGGGAGGCTACCATTATTATATTACTGTGGTGCACAAGCACCTAATAGTAATGAACAGAAATCTGGCCATGTAGTCTGACAGCCCAGTCTTATTTCCCAGGGAAATAGCTAAGCCATTGTTATAGAAACAAATAATAAAACACAGCCAAAGCAATACAATCACATGACTGAGCAGTGGAGCTGAAAATGCAAGCCTGGCCTGCTCAGTATTGGCACACGAACTTTAACCACTTCCATTCTAATGATGAATACGTTATCAGCCATTAGGATGATGACTGTATGTAGGGTTATCTTTATGAGTTAGGAAGAGACCCTCCTGACGGCCTTGGTCTGAACCCCCCCCTTGGTGCTGTTACTGGGCTTTTCCCCCTGTCAGTGAGTGGAGCCGATGAGCAGCCCTGTGCCACTGGCTGATGCTGGAGAATGACGGCAGCTCCTCACATCCCTGGAGAAAGGCACCGACAACGTCTGGGTGGAATGGGGAGATTTGGTAATCAACTTTCCTGGAATTTCCTGAATCATATGTAGGATTTTCAGCTCTGCCTGGAAGATCCAGCTGTCCTAATGAAAGTGATGAGATGATAGGGATGGGGATGATGCCTTTGATTTGGGAGATTACTTGGTTAGTTGAATGTAAGCAGAAAGACTGTGACACAAGAGCCTGCTTCTCTAAGCTAAGAGCACAAGAATGTATCTGCAGTTGCTAAAGTTGTCAGGTTATGATTTCTACATGTAGTTTTTCCCTGGCTGCCATTGTACATTTTTTTCTTAACTTTTGTCAGTTTTCGTATAAGGGCCAGTTGATTCACTCTCTTTTTTTCCCTCCTTTTATTGTTTCATATGCATAAATAAACAATAAACATTTTCATCATTTACTTGTGGTGAGTGTTTCCCCCCAGCTCAGATTGTAACCAAGCCTGGCACTGGGGCTTACCAGGACTGCAAGAGAAGGCAGAGTCAAAGGGTATCAAATCTTTTCATAAGGGCTGGTCACAACCAGCGACCAGGAGGATGGGCAGTCCCTGTAGACAGGCGCTTTCTGGCAGTGGGCATGGAAGAAGGCAAGGCAGAGCCTTTCTGCCATGGCTGAGACAGTTGTATGTTGCCATTGGGTACAGCTACGTAGATGGGAGACAACCATCCCTGAAGACACAGCAAAGCTTAGGAACTGAAGATTGGGGAAACTAAAATCCATTAGGGATACTTACTATTTCCTGATTGAAGTTCCTCTAAAAGAAACTCAAGCAGATGAACAAGCCAAGAACACACAGGCTAAGAAAAATATACTCACGGGTACTCACTTCACATATGTCATTAACCACTTGAAAGAAAATCTACTGCGTTTCCTTACAGCAAAAGAGTGTATGTCTGGGGCTTGGTGAACTGAAGCCACGGTTCATGTAACAGGATTGGACAGTAACAGATTTTGGTCAGAAGGGCATTTTTTCTTTCTGAGACAGTTTTTAAAACAAATGGGTTTTGCTTAATATTTTAGGTAAGAAAGTAATATTTTGGGATTTGTAACCAGCAGCCGGTTGTATTTTATTTTTACTGTCATATGTCCTGGGAGTATAGTGCAAGCGCTTTCTCTCTGCCACCCAATACATGTTGCTGGGGCGAGAATGATGGATGCTGCAGTGCCCAGGTCTGAGGAAGACCGTGCAATTCCAATCTCGAGATTGTCATGACGAGACAGGATTAATTCCCTGCCCTCTTCTCATTACAATTTGCGGCACTAGAATGAATCTGTTTCATACCACAAGACGTTCTTGTTGCAATCTTCATCGCAGGCTCCAGAACAAGCAAGCAGAGCAAAAGGAAGACAAAATAGTGACAAATGTTGCAAGGAGTCAGCCAGTCTTTATGACTGATATAGTAATGTGAGCAAAAAAAAGGGCCTGCTTCCATGTGGGAAGTTCATGCAGAGCATGCATGCAAATGACACATTAACCTAATTAGTACCGTGAGAGACATGTCTGAGGTGGTAGATTGCAGATGTAAAGACCTTGATGAGGCTTACTGCTGGGGGATCCTCTGGGAGTCTCAGATATTTTTGCTTATCTGAGGGAAATCCAAAAGAATGCAATTGCTTTAACGAAGAGCAGAATAAAGACCAGGATCTTGGTGTGTAGAAAAGGAACTTTTGGGTACAGAAGAGAAAAACATGTCCTCCATCCTCTGAATATTTTCAGCATGTCTCCTGTCTCAGCCCAGCTCAGTCGCCTGGTATGGAAGCAATTATGAGAGTTTATCCAGGCAAGGACTCAGGTTGGAACTCTGAGGATAGAAGAGGAGGGAAATGAGAATGGAAATTGAAGGAAAATCTTTGCACAGCATCCTCTGAAGCAGCAGTGCTGCATTTGCACAACTCTGGTGGAATCTTCATCGAGTCACTTAGGTACCACATTTGGGAAGCAGCTCATGACAATCCTAGGTGCAGACTGAGACAGTGAAGCAAGGTAAGGCAGCTTAGTCTAGGTGGAAGAGAATCCTTTGTCTATTTATGCTGACCTGCAGCTGAATAAATGTCCATCAATATGGAGTTTGATTGAGTTGGCATTTTGAACCCCCTTTGTATGATTTTTTTGCTTCAAGAAATATTAAAGTCTAGATAAAATTGGAATCACTGCATGGTAATGAGGTCATTACATATAAATACTGAATTGCTCACCGGGGGTATAATGATTCGTCAGCCCAGGTATGCAGCACATAACTATTGACTACTAAGCACATCCTGCCTTAGAGATATGTTTCCAGTGCTAACACACATAAACCCTTCAGCATAAAGTTCAAGTCACAGAATATGAATGCCTGGGAATGCGTTATTTACAGCTTGTGTTAGGAGGTGGAATGAGCTGGGGCTTGTTATTTACTTTTCATGTGGAGTTTTAAAGAATTGTGATTAAAAAGACAAAGAAGCAAGAGAGGGAGATGGTAAAAGATGAAAACCATATCAACTCGCTGTGTAAAGTCAGCTTCCTTTCAACAGCCATCCCCTTTGCACAGCATCAGGCGGGCTGTAGGGAATTAACAGTTAATAACAGTACTGCCTGAGAAGGATCTGTGGTGAAATGTGCTGCGAAGCCCGAGTCCCTCCTGCCTCCGAGCAGCAGAAACACTCGGTGCTCAGTGCTCGTACCTGGCTGTGGGCTGGGGGCAGAGGCTGCCCCTCCTGCGATGGGGTTTGCACGTGGGGCCGGGGGACACCCCTGGCTGCTGTGCTAGGCTGGGAAGTGGGTTTGATTCCCTGATCTGCTACAGGATGCTGAAGTGATTTTGTTTCTAGCTTACAAACAGGAAACTTGAGGTAAAGAGAGACCAAGCCTACGTGCATCCTTCTCCTTGAGTTCTCACCTCGGAGATAAAACCATCAAAACTGCCCCAGAGAGCATGAGGGCAAGTGCATTAAAATTATGAGGTGCTGAGGTATGAGGATGAGGTGGGATGAGTAAATACCGATGACAGATTCATTGCTTCTTAAGTCTGTATGGAGAGGATAGGACTGATAAAAGTAACAGGCGACTCTGGACTTGTTACCATGGCTTATATGCTCTGTCTCCATTGAAATCACCTGACTTACAGCTACTACACAAGTAACAGATAGGCCTGGTGCTGTTCATAATAATGAGGGAAAATATGCCCTATCAAAGAAACATACGTCAACTGCATGCAGAAAAGCTGCAGGAAAAGCATTTTCTGTTGATGTGCTTGCTTTACTGACCTTATGTAGGCCCATATGTTGAAGCAGAAAGCCAAATATGCCTTTGAGCTTCAGAGTTTCTGGTCATCATTTCACTGCGCCAAAAGACAAATCTGAGATCCAGTGTTTGCTCTCTGCCACGCAGGCTCTGTAGGATGTCCTGTGTGTATTTTGCCTGATGTCTAGGTTTATTTTTTTTTCCCATGATTTGATAAAACAATGTTTGTATGTGTTAGAACAAAACCAGTCCTGGAAAAAATTGATAAAGTATACGTCTAAGTTGCTTGACTTATGCAAGCCTTGTCATACCAGTAAAATAGACAGCTGCCTAGAATAACAAACCAGCAGAGGTACGTGGATGACTAAAGGCGGGGAAGGGGAAGACATCTGTCTGACTGTCTTGAGCTGCCAAACTCCTACACTCAGCCCCAGGGACTAAGATCCTGCTGTCACTGTCAATATAAAACTCTTTAGCTGGGCATTTAATGTGCCTTAACCTGGAAAGCTATATTTAAACTAATAATCCAAATTTTTTTGTATGTGTGAACTAAGTGGATTTTAGGATCACTTGGAGCTGCCTGGCATTATGGATGCAGAATGAATTTGTGTCAGCAAATTCAAGGGGTTCACAGGACCACAGAAAGATATATTAAAAAACAGAAGAATTGCAGTGGCCTGTTTCAGGTGGTGCATCCCACTACAGTGGTGACACAGGTACAGCCACCCTGAGCTACATGAAGGGAGGGACTGAAGAACATTAAGGGATGCTTTGTAACTTCAGAGAAATCAAAAAGGCCATGGCTTGTTCTTAACAAAATGTTGAAGGATTTTCTTCTCTTTTAATTTCTTTTTTATGCCTTTTTATGCTATCTCAAACCTTCTCAATGGACTCACTTCAAAGTCTGAAAAATGAACTTGACCCCTTCTGGCAAAGGCTGGGCTGGGCCAACAACAAAGCTTGTCTGCTTGCCTAAAGTTCTGTTAAAATATAAACCCATATCAGTGGGTTAATGGGTCGTTAAAGCATTCTGCTTTTCTTCTTCTGTCTATTCTGGAAAGCTTTGCAGAGTTAATTAGGAAATTAGAGATTAGGAAATGACATTTTGTAGCATTCCCCTGGCAAAGTGGCACTCGAGGCCACGGGAGCACATTGTATACCCTCTGTGCCAAGCCACTACACCCCAAACCTTTTCCTCAGCTGCCATCTCATTCACCTGTCTTGGCGTAGGGGAGAACTGCCCTGGCTGTGAAGAGCCAACACACCCCGTTATACTTGGATATCAGTGCTCAAGTCCTGGTTTTACAAAGTGACAAACTGCATTGTGCACTCCGTTATCAGTTTCTCCTTCTTTCCTTCTTGAGGCTTTCTATAAGCTTCATAGGCAATTTACTAAAAAATTAGGGTCACTTACTTCATTAATCGCTTAATAGCCCTTCCCTTTTGTTCTCCTTTCTCTTAGAGAGAGGTTTGCATTGCCACAGAACAGCTGCAGTTGTGCCTGCTTTGTTTTTGTTTGTATGTTTATTTGCCTGACATTGTCCCAAAATTAATTGTAAGGGAGGTAAATGGTGTGAGGCGAGTTCACTGGGTTTAAACTGTGGAGAGATTTCAGAGTCATGTATTTAGCTTCTCTTGCCTGGTGGAGGAACTGAGGTCTTAACATGCAAACAACTGCGTTCCAAGTAAATTAAAAGTCACTATCTGACCTACGCTCATTACGGAGTTAAAACGTGACCACAGCACTTTCTGGTCTTCTCTGCAGCCACAGTGTTTTAATGTGTCTGTTTGGCTATGTAATTTATTACACTCAGGGCTTTTCAAAACCAATCCATTTGGCTGAGACAGGGTCATGAGACCTAGACCAGTTTTGTGCTATTGCTCTCCTAGTTGGTCAATAACTTTTGAACTGTTGACCATCTAGCAATTGGCAAAGAAAGGTCTCCAGACCCCGTGAACTAAAAATAAATCAAGCTCTCCAGAAGGTAAATGTAAAGCTTGAAGGACTTTTAGAGGAAATGTGCTTTTTAAGCTGAGATATTTAGATATTATTCCACACTTTGTAGCTTCTAGGGCTTGCTGCTTTGCTCTCTGCTTGCTTTATGAGACTGGCAGGTGGATTACAGAAAATAGACTTTGTAAAAAAAAAAATCATCATGGAAATAAGAATAAATAAAAATACTTGCAGATACTTCCGGGGAAGTCCGGTAGCATTTTCAAGGCTGTCCTGACTAAAATGAGATTTTAAAGTTGATATGACTGACGGTAGCTATATAAAAGTAGTTGAGAAGAAATGTCACTGGTATTAATCCAAGATGGAGGCAGAGGCTCTTTCCAGTGGTGTTGCAATTGTAGGTGACAGGGAGAGAGCAGAAAATACTGGCACGCAGTGTAAAAATATTTTTTTACAGTGGCAGATGAAAATGTCTATGGCCTGGATTTTAAATTTCCTAGGGAAAGGTTGTCTCCTTTATCACAGTGGGGATACTAGATGCCAGTGCTGATCCCTGCTATTAAAATTGCTCTCCCTTTTCTCATTTTGCTGTCTTCTGCTGTCTTTTTTTCTGGAGGTGAGGCAAGTTCTTCCACCCCAGATGTTCTTGTGTGGTTTGTACTTGGGTATAGATTGGAGTGTCTATCACCACTGCCATTTCCCTTTTTTCCTTTATTTATTGTTTCTTCGGGATGGATGAGATCCATCCAGTATGAGAAAAGTTCTGCCTTATTGCTGAATAAGTCTGGCTAAACCAGCATCATCTCACCTCCAGATGGGAAGGGGAGCTTGTGCTGCATGCGCTCCCCCTGTCTGGCCTGGTAGGAAGAGGACGGGCTCTTTGGGGTTCATTTCTGTGCTCCATTTTGCTAATATTCCCCTTTCACCAAATTCTGAGTGTGGCTAGCTTCATATTAAGAACATGTGTTTTTTCACATCAGCAAGACTGCTGGCGAGAGACTGGGGTTCTGCTACAAAAAATACATGCCTGGAGAGTAAGAGTTCCCCATGCTATTTCCAGCAAGATCGTTCTTTTATTTAAGGCTTTCAGAAATGCATTGGTTAGCTGGAATAGTGCTTGGACTACCAGGACCCTTCTTGGCAGAAAATCCAATGAAACCTCTACCACTGACAGCCTAAAATGCATGTTTTTTTCCTCTCTGGTAAGCACGGCTTCCTGGTTGCAAAAGCAACCCCCTGAATATTCACCTGTTGCGTCAGCGTAAGACTCCTTGAGATGAGTAGAAGCTCTCTTTTCTCAGAACCACAGAACCACAGACTGGTAGGGGCTGGAAGGGACCTCTGGGGATCACCTAGTCCAACCCCCCTTCCAAAGCAGGGTCACCCAGAGCAGGCTGCACAGGACCATGTCCAGGAGGGTTTTGACTATCTCCAGAGAAGATTTTCCCCATTCCTGAAAGACTCCATGAGGGGGAAGAAGTTGGAGCAGGATTTGACCCCCCTGCAGCTGTGCTGGCAGTGGCAGCAGCAGCGACCGAGTCCCCATTTGAACAAGACGGGACCCCTGTGCGATGGGCGCCCATTTGGATCTGCAGCTCTTTCCTCTCCACATGGGCTGCTGTCAGAGGAATGCTGCATCGTAGGCAGTGGGCTGCACATGGGGATTTCTCTGAATTAATTTTGGTTTTTACTTCATGCTTTTGAAATGCCTTTTGCTTGAGAAGAGCTAGGTAGCAGCGCTCCTGTGCCTGCTGTAGGGGTGAGCAGAGATGGTTGATCTGCGTGCTCAGTACGATTCCCTCCTACCTCTCCTCCCCAGCCCTGTTTTGTCTGATTTGTATTAGGTTCTGAATGTCCTTGTTTTCTCCTAAAGCATCCTAGCAGAGTCGCGGGATGTGTTTTGGCAAACGCAAAAGCCAGTAGTCGTTGAGCCCCCGATAATTTCCCCTGCTCTGCAGCGGTGGGCTTTCACTCATCTGCTTTTCCGTGAGGTAAGAAATTAAGCTATTACTTTCTAGGCATAAATTAGCATTTGTAACAACGCACTACAAAAGATGTAATGTAAGTGGCAGCGATTATAATGTTGATAGGGCACCCAAGAACGCCCAAACCGTCGCTGATCTGGTAATGAGCCGGACAAACCATTTATTTTAGTGATTCAGGCACCTCCTCCGCCTTTGGACACAGAATTCCAGACGTACCACGACGTGGTGACTGTGTGTTAATTATACACTTCTCACTTGGTAATTGTCCCATTTAACTACCCATCACCAGCTTGCATGTGTGGGCACATCAGACAGCCTATTTTTTAAAAATAAAGGAGGCGGCCAGGGTCGGTAGCTACCAGCAGGCCTGCGAAGCGCCATTTCATGCACCTGCACACGTGTTGCTAGAGCTGGGCTGCAGCGTTTGACAGCCTGCCCCGGCCAGACCAGCCCCACCTGGGGCCTCCTCTCCCCAGCCCAGGGCCCCATTTCAGCCCGGCCCGGGGCCCCAGCGCCCTGGGGATTCTGGGTCTCGCCCGGCAGGGACGGGACGGGACGGGACAGGGCCGGTGCGTGGCCTGTCGCCAAGGCTGGCTCCCCAGCCCGCCTGCTGCATGACGGGGTCTGGTGCGTGGGAGAGGGCTGAGGAAAGGCGGGCTTTTCCTCTGAACCGATGGGGTCTGCGGGCAGGGGGCTTGCGGCAGGGCCGGAGGAGCAGCCTGGCCTGGCCTTCCTCCTCTGGCCGCATGCGGAGGGACGGCTCTTTCTGGCAAAGACAAGCGCGAGGCTTTGGGGTACACTGAGGGTGTTTCCAGGTGCTTCTCTGTTGAAATGCATTTCATACAATAAGCTATCGCCAAGATATTCCTAGCCGCAGACATTCTTGAGCAGGCGAGGCTGCAGTGAGAGCTGGGGCATTTGGCTGGTAGAAGGCAGCAGGGCTTGGCTCGGCGTTGCAGGCGGATGCACTCACACTTGGCTTGTCTTGGAAACGGGGCAGGAAAGGCCACGTCTCCATAAGAGACTAAGCACGACTGCCTTATAATTATCAACATCTGAATACTAGACCCGAGCAACATGAGTTGCCCTCTGAATTTCAAATGCCAACTTAGCTGTTCATTTGGTCATCTTTAACTGAAAAACATCCTGCAAGTTATTAATGTTGAATAACATGAAGTTATTCATACTGATTTTTTTTTTTTATGTTCCTCTGCAAGATTGATTCCCTTGTATCGCATTGGGTTTGTGCCTTGGTTTCCTGACGGTTTCAAAGGCTGTGCTTGTTGCTGCAGATTGACAGGCGTAGTAATCGCAGGGGACGAGCCTTGCTGAAGACAGGCACTTATTCTTGAGCTTACTAAGACTCGGAAAAATCAGTCTTATTCCACTGTGCAGGGCAATGGCTTTCAAATACATCCTGGTGAAAGCATGGAAGACCATAAAGTCCCTCCCCACTTGAAAAAGTAATAACACTCTAGACTTGGGGCACTCTAGGCAGGCAAGTATCTACTAATAATGTTACGTAGTTTTAGGGCAAAGGAATACTAAACAAGGAGGTGTTATAATCTTGGCAATTTTGAAGCCATGAGTATGTATAGAACAACTAGTATGAATGCATATGAAACACAATGTACAGGAGTTGTTCTGTCTGTGCTACTCTGTACAGTCGAGTACTCATCCCTGCTGGTACTGAGCGGGAACCTACCTGTGCGAGAGCAGTAGGTAACTCCTGTGTGCAGGAACCTCCGGTCCTGAGACACTCGGCGAGTGCCTGGGTTTCTTCAGGCATCATCTGTGATATCCAGATGCATGTCCTCAAAAAGCAGGCGGGTTGTATGGTTGATACCTGCCATTAATGTCGTGGGTATTAATGTTTGTAAAGTAGTCTGTATACTCTGGCTAAGGTTCAAAAGTTTAATACATTAAACCAAAGCTAAACAGAGGCACGGCCTGTACATCCCTACAGTATAGCATCAGTTTCTTTTTACAACTAGTCATCATGATAGAAAGGGTTATTCGTTATTCCAAAGTATGCATTTTCTGTCAAAAAAAGGCAAGAAATAGAGAAACACTGTATTCCCCCCCACACCCACATAGTCAGAGCTTTATTTTAGGAATGAAGATCTGCAAGTATGTGAACAAAGGCGATCAAGGATACTTATCTATTCAAATAGCTTAATGGACAAACTTATCTTTTGTATCTAGAGTAGGAAGGATGCTGCACAGAGCAACTTAAGTAGTAATGAAGTGTATCAGTTAAATCGAGTGTCATAAACAAGGTGATGAGATGCTTTAGTAATGATGGCATATCATATGTTGTTAGAAGATTTTCTCTAGCATATATGTCTATTAGAGCTACAGGTACATAGGTAATATTGAAACCATTGATACAAAGCCATGTCTTGCATTCCTTGATGTGGTGTGTTAAATGTGATGACTTTTGGGTGGAAAAGAGTCTTTCTATTAAATAAAAGGAAATCTTACAATGTACAGCAACTGGCATATGTACTATTTGCATTAAGTGCAATTGGCAGCAACCAGTGTAGGCAGCACGAAATGTGGTATTCCAGTTTTACAGCAGTGAGAGGAGGCTGGCTACTCACACAGCTCTTCAATCAAAGCAGTGAGGACTTGACTCCTCAGCATTAATGGTGCAGCTAGTATGTATTTCTGCAATGAAAGGTCATTTTCCCTCTCAGGAGAAAAACATTAAAAGTGTTTTTTTTTCCTTCAAGAAAGTGAACGGGATGGACATAACCTTTAAGGATGACATTATGCCTTGGACCACATACCTGTGGTAGGAAGCAGTCGCTACAGGGGATTGATTCAAATATGCTAGGTGCCTTTCTTCTCCAGAGCGGATGGGTGAGAAATGTGACAGGACACTGGAGTAAAGAGGAAAGACTCCTTTGCTTACTGGCCACAGAAGGTAGTGTGAGGCAGCAATAAACTACTATCCCTTACTACAAAGTTGAAGTCAAAGAGAAACTGTGTGCGAGGGCACATCTGAGGGCAAGGTTACTCCTTCATGCGGTATAAACACATCACACTTGGGTAGCTTACATGCTGGAAACAGGCTAGCTGCAGCAATATGGATCTCTGAGCAGACTAATTTACTTGCAGAGCTCTGTGCTGCTGTAACTAGGGGGGCTTTCAGTTGAATCATTTTTGGAAAGATAGATGATTGCATCTGCTGATTCAGCTTGCCAGCAGGGCTTCCAAATCCCGGTGTTAGGTTGTGGCAGGTACAGTTGTAGTTCCCCTGTGTATTAGTGAGACAGAGGTGGCTGGTTAAAAGATCGGATTAATCATTGCTTATGGTGAGAGTTATGAGCACTTTCCTCTCTTTTTTTTGGGTAGGTGTAAAATGACTTTTTCAATTTTTCTTATACTTGACATTCCAGGGTCTTGGAAACACATATGGCCAAGTCCTAAAGATTATCTTTACATCTAGGGGAACAATGGAGCTTGTTCACACAGCTGCGCATATTCTTTGGGATGAAACAGGTACATCTCATCATATGAACTCTTAAGTGAAAACTAATCCTAATGAAAACAGACTCTACAGCCTATTGATTTGGATGAAGAATTACAGCTTGTACAAGCATACAAATCCAAGGATCAGGCTATCAGTTTGTGTAAACCAGTATGGCTACACTGAATTCAATCTGCATTCACCAGTTGACTCTAACTGAGGGAGTACTCCTAGCTTTTTGCAATGATGGGGGTATGAAACCTTCGGCACATAAATTTGGGACATTTGACTTTAAAGTGGTTGAAGTCTTTGAAATGTCATATCCTGAAGTTTGTGACTGATCTCTAGTTTTGAAAGATCAGCCCTTTTGTTTCTTCAGTTCCTCTTAATTAAAGCTCCTTTTGTGATTGCCATATGTTCTAAACCAAAACGATTTTCTGCTCTAGATTCTTTGGAGTATATTTGAGTCTTTGTTTTGGTTCTTAATTTCCTAAAAACCACAACAGTAGCAACAAAGAACAACTTACATGAATCCAAAGAATAGTTCTAAATCAGAAGCAAGAGATTTGTGGTACAGTACATCAAACACCACTCGAGAGGTTCCCCACAGCGTGTGATCCTGCAGCTGCTCTGTGTAGGCAGAGCTTGTTTTCAGTAACAAGCATGCACAGAGCGGTGTTTTAAAAAGTAAAACCAACAAACCAACAATGAATCAATAATTAAAATCCCATGCATCTGTTTCCAGTTGGAATGAAAATGACATGACTTTGTTGCATCATTTAATATACTTCTGGAAGGCAGTAGATACTTACAGTGATGAGGGTGTTATTAGAAATGGTGAAAGAATAGAGTATTGGCGCTGAGCTTTCCTGTGATGGTAGGATTTGGCCTATACTTCTAAGTGAGATGCAAGCTGGTAATAGTGCAGACATAACAGTTATGTTTGTCTGTGAAAGGCTTAACTACAAAAAGTATCAATTAGGGCCAATACAACATTGCTTTCAGTAGAGGACCAAATAGGCCTTGAAACATACCCCCTGAGGCCAAAGAATGGAAAGCAAGTGTGCCAGTGCAAGAGTTTGTTACTTGTTAATTGCAGGCTCTTATTGACATTGCTCGCTTAGCCTAGGTGGGTGAGGTACAGGGCGAAGCGAAGAGCCTCGGGTGCCTCCTGCTCTTGCAGAGCTCTGTTCCTTTTGCGGACGAGAAGGCAGCAGTGCGGCCTTTGCATGCATGGGATTAGTTTTTCTGTGACACATTGGTATTATTTACACTGAAACGAGAACAAGTCATGGGAAGGGGCTGTGTGTGTGTGTGTGCGTGTGTGCGCGTGCAGCTGCATTATGTCCCATGCTTATCTCTTTACCTGTAGCTTCCAGGGAGACGGTGTGGTGGGTGGACCCTGCTGGCTGATGGAACTCTTCTGACTTCTTCTTAACCTGTGTGACCTCTCAGCCTTTAAATTTTGTTTGAAACAAGTCTCTGGCAGAATTGATGGTGTGCCTTAAGCTGCTTCCAGGATGTCAGATGGGTCTTTGATAGAGCTGATCTTCCTAATTCTCTAGTGACAACACAAATGACAGATGATACTCAGAGGAGCCCCTTTCTACATCTGCAGCCACAGTGACCTCCAGTGCAGTCAAGCTGTGCAGAGCCACAAGGCACAGCAGGGGCATAGCATGGCCCCAGGCACCCGGCTGTCCTGTGCAGGCAGGCACGAGGTGGACTGTGGTGGGACAAGGGGCAGAGCTGGAGCTGCCCTGCTCCTTCAGTTGCTTTGCAGATCTGTTAAGCTGTCACAGAAAAACAGCAGTGTGTAACCTCAAGGCTGCAACAGCAATCTGGGAGGTGCTCAAAGTGACTGAGTTTTATAAACAACGCTCCACAAATACACTGTGTCTCACACTTGACGTCTATTCTGTTTGGCCTTAAGTATTGGTTATAATAATACAGGGTTTTATTAAGTGTTGTTTGCAAGTTTCACATCCCTTTTCTTTTTCTTCTGAAAGCTGCCATGCTTGGGCGGCTGCTTTTCAGACTTTGTCATCTGAGCCACTCCTGTTTCAAATGTTGTGCTAAAAGCAGAGCAAGCTGGCTGACAGGCAGGTTAAAAGACACTAGAGAAGAAAAAGGCAGTGAAGCCGAAAGAGCAATTGGCTGCAGAGTTGTCACCTGTAGTGCTTCTAGATCCAAAAACCCACTTAGAGTCACAGTGTGCCAAGGCTCTGTCTACTTGGAGGCTACCACAGCTTCTGGCTGCTGCTTTTTCTGGTTGCAGCTCCCCCAGCCCATGTGAGTACTGGAGTTTTCTCAGCAGGTGGAGAGGACAGCAGGCTGCTCTGCTGTTATGCACCAGCTCTGCAATTGAAGGCTGGATAAGTATAGTAATGCGGTGCCACACAATGCAAATGAATGACATTTAATGAAATACAAGCTGATGAAAATGAGCATCAGCAGAAGGATCCTTTCAGGTTTAGTTTCTTGTCTATCAGCTTAGGCCTGCGATTATGAGTGTGCTAGCTACAGCAATTCAAACCCTATGCTAGCAGCTCAGCAGAACGGCTCAGATGCTGGAGGAGCCATAGTTACTCTAGTCCATCCCTGTGCTTGTGCACAGCCTGTTGCAAAGGTCTGGGTGAGGCAGCTGGTTCCTCTCCTGTTCCTGTGTTGCCAGGGTAGCTCTTTCTGCTCTCCTAAATGGTACCTGACTTGATATGGGTGGCACAGAACCAGAGCTGGGGCCCAGCCAGGGCACTGGTAGCTATAGCTGCATCTCCTCCTCATCCTGGCAGATTCCTGATTCCTGCTCTTGACCTGGCACCAACACTCAAGTTTGCTGCCAGGAGCCCTCTTTGCAAAGTCCAAAACCCAGACCTTACGGGTATTTTGCAGTCACTTAGTACTAGCCAAGCCAGCATAAGAAAGCAATAATGAATTCTGCCTAAAGCTACTGGAAGAGCTTGTGCCGATGGTGTTGCTGAGCAGATGATGTCAGGAGCACCGGGCTGACGTTGACATATCAGACCAAATCCTGTTTTGTTCCTTCAGAGGTTGGAGTCTGGAGGGTCACATCCAGCTGAGCTAAGGAACATCTACAATTCCCCAGCCTGTAGCATCTGAACCCTTAACAATCTGAACGTATTTCCCATAACACAAATATTATGAAACAAAGAAGTATTCTGTCTCCCATTTTACAAGTCCAAACCAAAAGAGAGGTGCTGAAAGTCCTGGTCTTATGAAAACAGTTGCAATTTTAGCTTTTGTTCTAATTCTCAGTGCATCATAAGACGGGATAAAATGCAGTCTAATCTAATCTATAGTTTTGTAGTTTTTTTAAAATGCAGATTTCTTTTTTTTGTTTGTTTTGTAGTTAATATCTTAGTAGGAATTAAACTTCAAATTAGCATTAGAGTATCTCAGAGGATGACCCATCCTTCTTTGCTCCCTCTGCTGGCTCAGCAGCTGTTTGCTTTGCCAGCTGCCCTGCATCATTAATTTTGCAGAGAACAAAAATGGAAGTGTTGTGGCATGTCCAACACTGATAATCAAAATTGAAATCATTAAATAATCCCATTGTGTTCAATGGCTTGTGGAGTATAGGCAGAATGACAAAGAGATAGAGGGCTATAATTTTTGCTCTTAGTGTTTAATAGATATTTTCTACTTTAATGAATGATAGAGGATACTTTTAGTAATACAACCGATGTAATCATGATGGCAAGGGAACAATATCTGTGTAGTGTTACTTCCTCCTACCCTCTACTACCCAACATTTCCCACATTTTTGCTGTCCAGGTTGTTAGGTCTGTTTTCTCCCAACATACTTCACAGTTGCTGCAGTTGCACATCTGTCAATGACTGGAATGTGAGTTTCTAATTTCTGGTCTTTTCAGTTGATGGGTTTTCCTTCCTAAAGATGGGCAGTTGGTTTCCTTCGCTGCAGCCCTTTGAGACTGGGCCTGTTCTCAAAGATTTTTTGGAAGTCGTTGCTTGTAGCTATTCCTTCTACTAGATATTAAAAAGCTGTAGGATCCTTCTAGCACCTGCTTCCTGATTTTATACACTTTATTTTTCTTTTCCTCTCAAACATCTTACTGGTTCTTTGTTTTATATAAATCGTCTTTAGCCTTTAATTTGCAGTGTTGTCATGTTTCTTATTTTTTTCTCGTGTGCGTGCGCTTATGCATGTAAGACTGAAAATAATAGCTTTTCACACTCTCTGTTATTTGATTTCTGAGCTTGACTATCTGGGTGCTGGAAATTTCTTGAGAGATGCTGTGCACTGTCAGATCCCATGAGCCCAGATGCAGCTGAACCCCGTTAATGACAGTCAAAGCTGTGATGCACAGCACTTCCCTGGAGACACAGGGTGCCCTGAGGAAGAGCTGCTCAGTTTTTAGTGCTCTACCAGACCATGTTTTCTTAGTAAACCTTCTTTTTTTTCCCCTCTTTGCCTTTTAGCAATGTCTGCTTCATTCTACTTCAGTATTTTCCCCTGCTGGATTTTAATGTGAGAATAATGGCACTACAGGCAAGGAGCAACAGGAGAAATGCTTTTCTCAGCCAGCGCCTGCTTATCTGCTTTGGCAGTGCCGTCTGCCTTTAAATTCCTGATTATCTTCCTTCATTAGTCAATACATGGAGAAAATTGCCTTACCTTTACCTGTTCCTTCGACTCAAAGATGAACTAGTGTTCTCAGTCTGATCCAAAATGTACTTGGTTTCTATTTTACTGGGGGAATATTCCAAGAAATTTCAGAAAACAGATTTACCCCAATGGTCTTAGACATAGAGGTCTGTTGTCTTTATTTGTCACCACAGGCTTATACACTAGTGCTTTGGTCACGGTTTTGTAGTTAAAGGCCTCCACTATGCAGCTGTGCTCTCCACAGCCTTCCCAGCAAAGGGGAAGGTCTGACGCACAAAATGTGGAGGAGGCTGAAGAGAACACAGGCTGAATGCAATAATGGGAATATCATAAAGTTGCATGTATTTTAAGGACATCTAGATTCAAGTCTCTCCACAGAAATTTCCAATGATTGCCAGATTTCTATTTTCAACCTTTAGCACTGATGATACATTAGTAAAAAAGAATAATGGAAGTATTGTCCTCGAGTGGCTGAATAAGCTTTGCTCAAATGTAAAAGCCAGAAATATCATACTTAGGCACAGGGTAGTGCCAGAAAAATCCATAATCTGAAACTTTAGGAGTGCTGAACACAGAAGCATGAATGTGGACATGAAAGCGGGTGCTTAAAGGGGAAAAGTACTTACCTTTAAGTGGCCATCTTGGATTTATTGCCAAGGTTATCTCACTCTGTCAAAATGTGTTTACCCATTTAGTGTAACTGCAACTGATGTGTAAAAAATATGGCAAGAATATTCCATAAAGATGTCATTGCTTCAGTAAGATGGAGCTTTAGGAGACTTGATTAATGATCAATACAGCTTGTTACATAAAAACTCCAGCTGAGCCAGATTATTGGTAAAAAAATATAATAGCAAGCTAATCCTCCAAAAAATGATTTCTAAGAAGCTAGGAGCTAAACAAAGGAGCAAAAGGTCTAAAAAATTGATTTTCATCCCTAAGATTATGTATATTTGACCATGAAGCCTTCAAGACTTGGACTATTGGGAAGATACAGCTGGACATTTGCAGGAAAAGTGACTCTGTCATTGCTAAGCATTTTATATTTTTTGAACTACATTTTCAGAAATAAAAATGAGGCTTTTTTGAGGGGGAGGGGGGTAGTCCCTAATTAATCAGAAAGCCCCATTTTACAGGTTAACTGCTGTGAGGGCTTTTTGTGTCTAGATTATGGCAGAGCAAATTTTAAGATAAAATTTCCCTTAAGACTCTTCCTCTGCTGGTAGTATTCTTTTTTCTGGTCTTTTCCTCTGGTAGCCTGCTGCCTTTTCCTCAGTATTCCCCTTCTCTCTCTGATCTCCTTCTGCCTCTGATTTTGTGTGAGTTACCTGAAAGTGTGTGTTACCTGATGGCCTGAATTCAAATATCCTTTTAAAGAGATATTGCCGAGTTCTGGGTCAGACTTGAAAATACAGTGGTTGAAAGAGCTGAATAGTTCTGTGTTTTGGAATGTTTTCACTCCACTAGTGATACTAAATGAAAATTATTAGTATTTTTTTTCCCCATTACCTTAATTATGTAGGGATTTACTTAGGGCTTCATTGCTTATGGTGTGGAGGTGAAGCATGGTTTTAGGAGGACCAGGGACACATAAGAGGAAATGTGAAGATGGAAAAGAAATGTTGTGAATTGTATGAAGAAAGTACTGAAAAAATTAGGAACAGCTGTCTGCAAGATTTTTTAAATGTCTGAGCAAATATGCACAGCTGTTAAATATCAACTTTCAAATCTAGAAGTATAATGGCAACTGGGGTTGAAGGATATAAAAGCAGAAAGATGGTCAAAGGAAAAAAATTTCTTCCTACATTTAGAGTATATTTAATGGATTATGTATGCTTTCAGCATTTGCTGAATACTGATTAGTAAATTCATATTCAATTACTATTATTTTTTGCTAGAGGACAGTATTGTTTAGTTGATGAGTTCTTACTCCGGGCTTAATCTCCAGACACTGAGTTCATTCAGGCAAAGGGACCTCTGTGTGCCAGATAACCGTAACAGGGACAAGAGTATACAATCTGGTTTTGTGCTGGCTTTGGTGCTGATTTCTTCTGTGATTTTAGTCAAGCCACTTCCATTAAGGTTGGGTGTCTAATAGGAATGGTGATATTTAACTCTTAAGTCTGAACATTTTATGTAGGGGTCCATCAAGGATGCTGGAAAGGAAAGAAAGACCTTCATTCACAAATGCGGACAGAATAAAATTAGACATAAACAGAGATTATCCTCCATAGCCCAGCACCCCTGCTCCCTGCAGTAATTACAGCTCAGCTGACTGTGTGGCAGTGGCTAACGTACCCTATGGAAAATGGATATCAGTGCTGATTTCTTTAATATGTGTTAGTGTGCAATATAATGTCCTGGGGCAGGGGTGAGGACCCACGAGCGGGGGAGCAGCAAACACAGGAGTCCCTGGAGAAATCCCAGGGCAGGCTGCCCTGCTCATGAGTCTGGGTTATGCTCCTCAGGCACTGCATTTGGAAAAAAGTTTGGCCTGCCTGTCCTGTATCCTAGTGCACTTACCCATGAAAAAAAGGAGAATAATCTCTGTAATGTGCAAAGTGCTTTGAAGTCTTTTCTGAGCTAGAGGGTCAGAGTATTTAGTACTTTTTCCTGTGATGGGTCTCTGATACTTAAACATGTAGCAGTGAGTCAGAAGAATCAATTTGTTGCTTCTATGAGGGCCATAATTCATCCTCCCTGATTGAAATGATCAAGAATGCAGAGGCGGCTCTCTGCTTCTGAGTAAACACTCCTTTTATGTTCCTTTAGCACAAATACCTGACACTAAGTGGGGATACATAAAAGGAAGTCAGGCTGCAGGCTTTTTCCTGAAGTAGGTGTTTTGTGATGGATTAATGGCAAACCATGATACATTATTTATCAGATAATAAGTGTGATAATTGTTCTTATTTATCATGAGTCTAGCTCGGCTCATTCTCCTGTCATTCCTTCAGTCAAGCTGCCCCTGGGGATTCACCAGATAAAAAACAGTCCAAAGGTCACTCCAACAATTTTTACTCATAATGGCATGCTGATTACCTCCTAATTGAAAAGTGTAAACTACAGACACTGTAAGTAATGCAAATGACCCCTGTCCTCATAGCATAATGTGGAGAGTCCCTGTGTGTTTCACAGCCAGGCATAGAGAACAGCATCCCCTTCCTGTTGTACTCAAATTTCCAGAATAAATTTGGAAGAAAGTTCTGTTATCATTACAGGGGAAAAAACAAATACTTTTCCTAAAGCAGGAGCGTGATGTTGATGTGGAGATATAACATTATGGAAGCAATGCAGACATGATTTGGGCTCAGTTCTGGGTACGTGGTAGCACAGCCTTTTGGATATCAGTCAAAAATCTATCTCTTCTTGTTGAGCAGGTGAGAAGATAGTGCTTCCATTTTTGCTACTTCTGAATTTATACTTCTTCTTGTAAGGTATTGCAAAAAGAGCCCATGTGCAAAATAAGCTTGTAGTTGTAGGAGTAAAAGAAAAAAGTGGGATCTATGTAAAATATCTTCGAAAAGAAATTTGCCAAAAAGCACAGACATTACAGTGCAGGAAACTCACTGGTTTTATTATCTCATATGTCTAAGGTACCCTGACAGTATCCTGTTGATACAAAACTCTAAAATACTGCAGATGAACAAATGCAATTTGAACATTATTTGGCTCCACAATTCCGCCTTAAAGCCCATACTAACTGTGCAGCATCATTTTCTACTAAATCGTGTTTTTCCCCAAATTCTTATCATGCACTCTACTTTTCATACTTCCCTCTTGTTGTCAGTCCCACAATGCTTTCCTTGGGATTCTTCTGACTAGAGTCTGAAAACATCAAGTTTTCATGTTGCAGCTGCATAATCTTTGGCATATAGCTCGCATTATTTCCTCTCCCAACTTCCCAAATAACATTCTTATGAAAAGGAGTGTTAAATACTTGTCTCAGTCTATAGTTTCTATCAGTACAAAAGGAACGCCAAAATGAGCAGCAGACAGAGCAGCACATCTGTGATTCACCTTCTGCAGTATTCCCTTTGGAAATACTGTCCAGCTGCTGGCTGGCGATAACCTCATTGAGCTGGTAATTTCGCATCCTCACACCAAAATGATTTCCTCTGGATTTACTCTTGGAAGTTTGGGAAATGTTCTGAGCATGCCGAGACTCAGAAGTACCAGAAGCCAGCCGGTGCCAGAGCGTGACCATCCACAGGGCACCAACCACATGCTGTTTTTCTTGAAGCAAAGTTCCTGGGATCAGCTATTAGGACACTGTATGCCTGTTGTCTTCCCCCTGGATTATTCATCTAGGCATCTCCCCTCTTCTAAAATATAAGAAGAGCTTCAAGTTACACAGAGTAGGGACAACAGATGATTTAATGTGTAAAGCAATGACTCCCACTTCTATTTAGAATAGACCTGAGTAACTATTGTAGATAAAGAGCAATGAACAGCTCTTCCACACTGTGGCCTTTTTTATTACAGTTCATAAGCAATGCTTTGCACAACACAGATCATATCTGGGTGGAATTAATGTTATTAGCTTTATGCATGTGCAAGGCAATTGTCTACATTTGAGCTAGTCAGCTTGCCTTTCCCAAGAGAAATACGTGTTCTTCACCTAACTTTCTTCACAGGCCTGCTTTAGTATGAGATTAATTTGTCCTAGAAGTGCCACTTTAATTTTCATTGATTATTAAAGGAGCCTTGACAACCAAGTCAGATACAGATGTTTAAATCTGATCAGATGAATCCCAATTTCTAGTCCAGAGTAAGCACATCCCAGAAAGAAATGAGTATGAAATTTAGTCCACTATAAAGTTCAAATTTCCCTACTTTAAAAATTGAATACAAGGAACTTTTATTTTCAGACATGTAGGTTGTTCAAGGTAGCTACACCACTTCTGCATTAACAATGCAGTTTAGTCCTTTTAAGCCAAGTTTTATTTTTTTGTCAAAGCTTTATATAGATGACAAAAAAAAAAGAAAAGAAAGACTTACTGCAAGGAAGAAAAGATGTTGAAAAGAGCCCGATTTGGGTAACAGCTCCCAGATGTGGTCACAGCCATCAATGAGCAGGTCAAGGTTAGCAACTGTTTACTCCGTAGAAGCAGTATCTGACCTTGCATGCTCCTAGTTTTTTGCAAAGAGGCAAGCAAACAGGTAAGCCTAAGGGTAGACATTCCTAGTGTGATTAAAAAAAATAATCTTGGGATTTATTTTAACGTGATTCCTTGTATACAGTCATGCTAGAAATATGTCTGTTATAAATTGCTGCCTTTTAGCTGAGATTTGTAGCTTCCAGAGAAAGCGTAGTAATTTCCTTGAGGTGCATTAATTTAAATCCTTGCAGTGGTGTACTCCACCCTCAGATTCCTGGGAGTCTAATGGGATACTTTTTTGATAGGGGGACACAAGCTTGTGCTGCTTTGAATTTGCATATCAGGAGAAGGATAGATGGCATAAACTGAGTCTAAGGTTTTTTTTTTATGAACCAGCAAGTTACAGAGGATTTTATCAATGAGTGGGCTGTGAAGTAGAAAAGAGGACTTTCTGCAAAGCATGTACAAATTCATGTCTTTTTTGAGCATCTTTCTAGCCTGACTAATAAAGACATCCTTCAGGTATTTGAGCTAATGTCTAATTTGTTTTAGCAATGAAGCGCATGTTTACAACTAAATCCTTCTGAGAATACGTGGATCTGTCTTGTTGACTCTTAGTTTAGATTAAGATTAGTGAGCATAATACTTGTTAATCTTAATGTGATTTTTCCTGATCAGAGGCAGTGAAATTACTAAGAAGCTTGCAGGCTTACTTCAGCAGAAATCAAGCTGCAAGGTCTATCCTTTTTGCCTCAGAAAAGCGAAGTGTCTATTTACATTGTTTATCGTACAACCCATAGTTGAAGCGGGTGTCTGGAAACTTCATACTTGGGGAAGATCTGAGGAATTGCAGCTGCTGATGTATCTTTTAAAACTTAATCTGTTTCACATTTCAGTATTTTTCAAGCATTTCTTAACCATGCTGATCAATATATAAAAAAAAATTTAATGTGCTGTACACATGACTGTATAGTTCAAATCAACATTTGTTACCTGCATGTGTTCTCATTTTAATGTTTTTATATTAATACAACTCATTTACTCTTGCTTTTCATTACTAAGCAGTAATAGACTTTTTTTGAGAAGAAAAAAAAAAGGAGGTCTGGGACATAGCCCTACAAGAAGCCCCAGGCCTGTGGGCAGAGCTGGTAAATTGTTACCGCTCCATTGCCCTCGGTGGCTAGATGTTAACATCTACCACAGCTGAAGGCGCTCTGCCTTCTATGAGGTACACCAGGAGCTTTTTTCAGGGGCTTATCCTCTGCAACAAATGTAATAGCAGCCTTAAGGACCACATCCAGCTGACCTAAATTTGCTCATGCCTAGTCAGTCATTGCCTGCCTGAGCTTGGGTGACCCAGTAGCCCCTTATGGTGAAGGCATGTTGGTGGTTTGTATGGGAAAGCAGGGAATCATATCTGCTTGTTGCTGGGTTCAGTGGTGGCAGCCAGTAGCGTGAATCCTGGGCAAGACATGGAACTGTGCTTCAGGAGCTCTTGTAAGGTGCCTTTGCTAGTCTGAATGTGTTTTCCTTGGTAGGTATTGCTTTAGTGGTATTGGCTGGTATAAATAAAATTTGTCTGTAATTGGAAAGCTGCGGTTTTAAAAAAGAACATGACTCGGTGGAGAACCATGCGGAGTATGGAAAATGCACATAATAATTTGCTCAGGTGTAAATGTTGCCTGGTATTCTCTGCCAAGCAATTGCCTGTAATAGCAGTTTTTGGATCCCCTGAGGTTTCAGAAAGCCCCGGATTATTACTGGATAATGCTTTATATCACGGAACTGATCCAAGTTCAAAGGCATGCTCTTCTTTTTTGTGCCTCTTGAAAAGCTAATGATATCTCTCTGTGAAAGAACTATGTGAAATGAGCAAGAGAGATGTACTAATGCAAGCTGGAAATATGAGGAACAATGCCCTCTCAAAGGTGGATGCGTTGCTAATGCATTTATTACCATGCCTCACTTCTATATGGTAGCTCATCTCTAGTCTCGGAGAGAGAGAGAGAGAGCGTGAGCGCACAAATGTTACACGTTACAGGCCACGGACAGTCATAGGCACTCAGCACCTCTGAAGTCTTTCCTCTTTTGTCTTGCAAGCAGTAAAGGTAATAGAAAGATGGCCTTCAAAGCTGGGTCTGACACTGAAATAATTTCCAAGCTGCTTGGTTTTAAAACTGTCCCTTGGACTGATTTGCCTTTTCTGTTGTTTGTAATATCTTTGGGGGAAAGAGGTGGAGAATTGAGTGGCTGTGCAGGAAAGTCTCCAGATCATGTGCCTGGTGAAGAGGGTTGGCTTCTGCTGTATATGGATGGTCTTGAAGAATGAAAGAGTGAGCTGGAAAAAGGGACTTGAAATGAGCTGATGTAGATCTGGGCACAGCTGTACAGAGAGTATAAGGGGATGCACAGTAATGTAATTTTTTTCTCTAATCTTGCTTAAGGGGCAACCTCAAATCCCAGTTACTTGGGCTTTGTGTGTGTTTTCAGAAATGTACTCTCAAAATACAAGTTTAGTATGTTTACAACAGGCTATTCAAACTAAAGTAACAGAGACACATGGTGTGAACGCAAGTTACCGCACTGTTTATCTTGATATGCCTGCAACTTTTAGAAAACCCAGAGGCTGGAGAGCATCAAGCAGATCATGTGGTATTGTGAGCGCTTGTTTTGGATGACTGAGAGATTTTTGAGGATCAGGAGGAATTTCTAAACAAAGTTGGTTTTTGATCACATGCAGTTCTGGGTCTTCAGAGTGTCCTTTTAAGCTTCTTTTGCTCTCATCTCCAAACCCTGCTTGAAGTCCTCGGAGGCTCCCACCAAAGGGTGGTTGGGATTTTGAGCCAGCCTGTTTCATCCCAATGCTAATCAGTCTCACCTCCTCCCAGTGAGTTAGGCAGAGATGCATCTTTGTGAAAGATGAGTGTTGTTTGATAACTATGACTTGCAAAAAAAAGAAGGTAGTCTAAGGCACAGTTTCAATCTTGCATGTAAGTATCTGTAGTCAAACCACCATGGCAGCAGTGGTTACTTTGCACCTATTGGATGGAGAGGGTTGTCCCTTCCCTGCTGCAGCTTGCACTCCCCCCTCTTTTCTGAGAGAGCGGGTGATGGGGCTGGCTCTTCTCCATGCACTGGTAGGCAGCTGCTGACCTGTGCAGAGGTGTGCAGGAGCAGCAGCATGGCCAGCGTGTTACTTAACCTGTGCCTGCCCTTCCTCAGCCTACCTGAGGCAGGGCAAAAAGCCTCACAGAAGTCACATGCTAGAAGATAGCAGTGTAGTCAGTTGAATGAATGAAGGCTTTGTTGAGAGAGACACTCATTTGATTACCACATGGGCTCTACTTTTTGCCTTGAATACCTTTTGGTGTACTTCAAAGGTACAGTATGGTACCTCACAGAGATACCTGCACTTACAAGCAGTGTCTTTGTATTGGAGAACAATTCCCCTTAATGAGTCGGGTAAATCCTGCAGACTCATTTACTGCATCACCTGGCGCTCTCTTTGCCGTACCATGGGCTCCTGCTGTCCTGGATGGATTCTGGTGGCCACGCTTCTTGCAGAACCCAGCTCTTCTCATAGCAGCAAGAGGCCAATTCCATTGAAGTTGGTGTGAAAGGATTTGATTAGACTTGTTGCTACTGACTTCTGTTACTGAATTCAGCAGTACCAGGATTGCGTTCATGATCGGCGCTTGCTTTCAGGTGGTGTTGTATCACGTTTGACATTGTTGTAGGTATATCAGACAAATCGCTAAGAACGGGAAGTTTCTCATATTGGTTTTAATAGTCCAGTAAGTCAGAAGAAAATGTACATTTACTGTATTTAATGAGAAGGCTGGCATTGAGGGAGTACGTTCTGAAATTTCCACTTGTGCTGTATAGTCTGCTGGTAAGTAGGGGCCTATAGTTGTTAGGCATGTGTTGATGGAGGTGCTGATAGCAAACAACAGGGGGAAAGTGTCTGGATTTGTCAGTAGAGAGATATTGCCACATAAAGAGAAGTTAAAACAAACTTCCTATCAGCACTTTTCTGCCAGTCTTGGTGAGGAAAGTTTTCTTTCTTTTCAAATATACCATCGCACGCATACAGGCCAAATAATGAAGACGACAAGCAGTCTTCAGCTGTAGAGGGGAAAAATTATCTAATGCAGAGATGTATGCAAGTGGGCTTGTGCTTTTTTTGCTGCTAAACTCTAAGAACCTAGATATTAAAGTAGTAAAACCTAAATCCAAGTGAAGTTCATATCCCTATAGCCATCCTCATTGAAGCTGGGCCTTCTTACTTTGTCATAAGGATCAGTCGCTATATTTGTATTTTTGTTGGTTGAATGGTCATGTTTGGCTGAAAGACTGCTGATTTCTCAGTGAGATCTGCAGAAGTCAGTATACATCTCTGTGTATAACCTGTTTGTAGAAACAGGTTCCCGTGCTTATCACAGAATGACATGATTTCGGCCTATGCTCTCTTTTGCAATGTATTTAGGATGAAATTAATCTCTGCAAATCTAGTGAGAGATTCAGTGGAGTAGGCAGGGTGGAAATTTAAATGATTCTTTTTGGATGAGCTTGGTAATGACCAATAGCACAGCAAATGGATCAAATTACCTTCAAGTGTCAGACAGGTTTAAGCTCTGACTGGTGAGAAGTTTTTCTAGATTCTACATTGTTTGATTTGAGATGCTTGCATGTGCTCTCAGGAAGTTGATGCGTGTGGCACAAGAGCCTCAAAGTTGCCGAAAGCCAGTGTCACAGGTTACTGTGTCTTTCAGCACAAACCTCCAACAATTACTGGCATAAAGGGAAGAGAACCAAGGCAAAGAAGTGTACCTGCCTCTCATGAACAGTATGCTGATCTGCAGTGAGAAAATACAAGAAATGCAAAGTTATTTGTCCTTCTGCATGAAAAAAAAGACAAGAATTAAAATCTTGGGGAATGTATGTGTTAAATATCCAAATGCAGACGTGTCTGGCTTAGGGTATGAAAGTTCCATCATCACTTTCATAGTTAATGGTGCAAGTTTCTCTGCTTTTCTGTACTTTTAAAAGTTTTAAAAATTTCTAACAATTTGGCCTGTGTTCCCAAAGCCACAACTGTGGACTAGCTTTACCAAAGAGAACACTGAGGGCTTACGTTTATGTAATGTGTCCTTTCTTCCGAAGGATGCTGGTTACTTAGGTTGGAATATGGCTATCTGTTGTCTGTAATGAGAAGCAATGGCACATAGCAGCTGGTCAGTCACGCTCACTGGCAGGCATTTTTAGTCAGAACTCAATTCTGTATCTTCTAGTTCAGAATGAAAAAGGTTCCCACTGTACCCAAAACAGGATGAAGTGCAGGAAAACAACCCCACCTGTATTGAGAACATGGAAAGAATATACAGTTAGGTAACATGCAATTACTTAGCCAGTATTGGGCTGAGTCTTGGCTCCGTAAGCACCAGCATCCCCGTGACAGCGTAGGTGTTTGTTGTGAGGCATGTTTGTGTACATGCTGCTCATACAAGCTATGTATCTTTTGTGCTGTGGCCTTTTTTTCCCCCCATCCTCCCATACATAAACTGCCCTGGGCTTTGACACTAACAGCAGCACAAGTTAATCGCATTCCAAAGTTTCCCCTTCTGTGTGATGTTTCATTTCAGAGCAAGACTTGGGCTATGAGAGGCTCGTATGGCATGTGCACAGTTTCAGGGAAAGTATGGGGAAAATCAGGACAAACTGAAAAGTGACCCAGCTAACCTTTCTCCCCGTACACAACACTCGCTTTTTTTCTTCAATAAAGTCTCTTTCAAAGCAATCTCAGTCTTTCATCAAAGAGATTTCCAGTGCTTTCCCAATGGGTTTACATAAATCTCACTGTTCTTGCTCTTTTTTCTTCATTCATGCTACCTCCCTCCCCCTGCAAGTTCTTGTGTTTCAATTTCTTTAAATCTTTTATCCTCAGGTTGGTACCAATGGCAATATGGATTACCTATCAGCAGCTCCAAATATTCCACAAAGTCCTTGCCTGTTCTCATCCTGCAGTGCTTACAGTCGCAGATGTGATGAAAGAAATTTGAAAGGCACAGCTAGGTAATCCTGAACCCAGCTCGGTGCATTCCCCTTTTTACAGCTTATTGCTTTCTGAATGTTTCTTCTGACCGGTCATCAATCATTGTGGTGGTAACTCTGAAGTGATTCCTGAAATATCTGTTCCTCTGATAGAAGTTAACAATAGCACATACAGTATGGGGGGGGGGAGGGCGGGGGGAAGGCAAGTTAGGCTTCAAGTTAAACAAGTGCTTTGTTCTGACTCTGGTTTTCTTTTTTCTTCTTTTTTTAAAGTGAAAGACTTTCCTCAGCAGGACCTCACTTGTTAGCCCAAGAGAGACCTTGGTGTGCATAAGTGGCAATCAGAAGCAGCAGAGAAACAGGGTTGAAGACAAATGGAGACACATACAGTCTCCAACAGAAGAGCTCCAGGGAATGGGAGAGGAGAGAAAAGCAAGACACTAGCTTAGAGTTTCCTTTCAGTCTCCAAATCTTACCTTTTTGAGAAGTTTTTTAAAGAATGCTCAACTTTGAAAGCCTAGTGAGCTCAGCAACAAAGACAGATCATTGCCTGGCTGATGAAACAGGCCCTCAAGCCCTGTGTATAATCTTTTAAAGAGTCAAAAAAGTGTAAGGATCTCCACACAGCTCAGGCAGCCAGGCTGTACTTTCTAGGGGCTCAGCCGCACGATGCGAGAGCGTGCTGGTGCCTCTGCGTTACTGTCTGCCCTTGCATCAAGGGATGGTAGGATGGCTGGTACTGCAGGACACTGCAGTAATTTGAGTTACCTTATATTTCTGTCAGGAGGTGCTACAAGCCTCAGTCTTCATTTAAATGCTTCTCGCTCTGAGTTGTGCTCAATTTCTATGGGGTGGGAGTCAGAAGTGAGTAAAAATAACTTGTCTTTACCCTGCTTCTGCAGTCGTAGGGCTCTTCCAAAAGCTTTGATCTGCTCCTTTCCTTTGCTTGGGTTATTTCCATTTTAAGGCCTTGTACTCTTAGAAGTGAATCACCCTTGTAATTGAGTGGCAAGCTGTGAATCTTTCTCTGTTCTTTGATTTATCTGGTTCATTGATCAGAATCATTTTTGGGAAGCTCTGGAAGCTTCTAAGTCAGACTCTTAGAGTTTAAGATGTTACTCTGCTTTTGATTAACTTGAATAAAAGAGTCCTAGGAGGACTGATGGATCCTTTTGCTCTGATAGTGACACTGACAGTTCATTCTTGTCCACCAGCTCTGCACTTTACAGAGAACTTGCAAATGGAGAAATTTATTTGTCACTAGTGGATAGAAAGGCAATGGAAATGGGTCTGGATTAGTGAGACTTCAGTGGCTATTTTCATCAAAAGACAGGAAGTTCAACAACTAGCTCTGAGCTGTGAAGTGAGAAATCTGATTTTTAGGATGCTGAAGGAACCAACCATCCATCCTTCACTTCTAGAGTAAAATTAATCTCTAGAGTAAATGCAGGTGTTACACCAGGGACTGAATTAGTCACAAGTTTAGGAGAGGCAGCTCTCAGTGGATTGGCATTGCACAGAAGTTATTTGGGGTTCTACAGGAAATTTATCTGTGAAGGAGTTGCCAGGTTTTGTAGTTCTTTTTAAAAGTTCAGACTATCTCTTTTTTTATTGGAAACTGTTTATTTGGCTTCCTCCACTCTGCTTGTTAGAGTGGTCCTTCAGACCATGTGGATTCTGTTCTGGCGATATAAAAATATGTGGGTAGAAAGGCTTACTCTGACAGTATTTCAGTGTAAAACAGCTAAGATTGTAATAGGTCTGACATCAAAATGAGCAGAAAAGTAGGTTTTGTTCTGGTTTGGATTCAAACCTGAAATTCCAATCAACACTATCATGTTTACTCCGGCTGTCACTATGCCTTTGGAAAGAGGTCAACCAAGTAAAGCAAGAGGGGTGCCTGGACCCTCCATGGTGCAGGAGGAAGAGCTGAGGTTGGGCTGACTGGGCTTGTTAGGTCTAGAGCAGAGAAGGCTGAGGACGTATACTGTAATAGCTTCCAAACAGAGAGAGAGGAAGAAAATTGTTTGCTCATCAAAACCAAGGACAGGACAAAAATGGACATAAATTGCAATGGGGGATATTCGGATAAAATACTAGGAAAACTTTCCCACAGGCAATGATAGTAAACCACTGGAAAATATTGTTCAGGTGTCATGGACTCTTCCTTGCTGGAGGCCTCTAGGAAAAGGTTTGAGAAACATCTGCAGAGAGTAACACAGGTACAGCGGAAACCTCCTTGGAGCAGGAGGCTGGCGTTAATGAGACCCTGTGGCCCCTTCCAACCCTATGACTACGTGACTCGCAGAAACTCCTGTAGTGCGAAAGCAGTGACCCTGGTGCAGGCTTCCTTTGCTTGAAGTGGGATAAAGGAGAAAAGGTGCTGGGGCTCATATGATTTGTGTTCCTTCTTGTCTGCCTCAGGGTGCTGATGGTGTGTATTTCCTCCTTTAAGTAGGATGGAGAGGAAGGGACCGATACAAGAGTCTTAATTCAGAGTTCTTTGTTTTAGTTACCTGCAAAAAAAGTCATTTGAGTTTAATACATGTGCACTACACTACACACCACATTTTAGTAGCTTTATCTAAATGTAATGCTCTAGGCTGTGTTATGAAAAGATCGTTTAGGATAAAATTGTGGTGGTGTATTTATTTGCACAATCCCAGGCACCAACAGCTAGACAAGTGTGATTTCTTGCTCAAAAATGATGAGCCTGGGAAGATAACTGCAGGCAATTCTGGGAAATCTTGAGTGGCAATGCCATATGCTGTGCTTACATTGGAATAGAAAATAAATACATTTCCTCGCCACATTTTTGCAAATCATTTTGGATGATAAGCTGTGAGAGATCAGTAAATGACTGTCACTGGTTAACTCTTGATAAGAGTAGTAGAGGAACGGTGCCTGCTGCCCTGGGGAGGGAGAGCACTGCGTGCCCTGCACTGCTGGGTGCCCTTTCCAGTCTTGTTTTCTGTGCTTATCAAATGGTACTATGTTGTGTTGTAGGTCCAGGCTTACCACTACATCCACCCTTTGGAGATGGGTTTATGGAGGAGGGTTGGGCAGGGTAAAGCCTTTAATGTCTTACTTGGCTTCTCTGTGCCACCAGTCTGTGAGGCGTGTAATTTTATGTCTCCTGATGCAATTGCAGCGCTCTCCCCATCTGTACATCCATCAGCATCTGCTAAATTATAGGATTTTGTTTCGGATTTGGGCAGAAGAGATTGTGACACGTGTGTGTATTTGGCTCCATGGGGAGACCTCCAAAGAAGCATTACTCATTTTGAGGATGTCCAGTGTCAGGACTGGATATGATTTTTGAGGTTGCTAGCACCTAACATGTGTTTATGGTTCTGGCATTTAAAACCCCCCTGTATTAGTCAGTTATTTCTCCTGTTTTCCTGTATTTTGCGATTTGCTTATTGCTGGCCAGGCAAGCTCAGTAATTGCTTGCAGCATGCTTCCTTCCATAGTTAAAGATTTAGTTGTTTTAAACATGACTCTTTTTACAATGTTCTTTTTCTTCAGTAATGCATCCAGGTAATACAGATATAAATATTAATTGATTGATTGCACCTTAAGGCTGAGAGAACAAAATTATGCTGGATTAATTTGGTGCTCTAAATTATACTGTGGACCTCGTACAGTATCTCATCAACAGGCAAAGCCATTTCTTCTGTGTTTTCCAACTTCAGATAAGAGTCAGGCTTTCTACTGTTTATGCTCCTTCTGCTTATAGTCTGAGTGCAGAATTTACCACTGCCATAAACAGAGTTTATTCAATGTCCTCAGTGGAGTGGTGCCTACCAGAGGTTAATCCAGTGGCGAATGTCCTCTGTGCTGTGTTCTCAGCAGCACAGATCTTGTGGACCTTTGCTTTCTTCCTTGTCCCACATTTTAAATGAGAGAGGATTTTAAATCTGTGCAGAAAATTGGGTACTTTCTGTGGGCACAGGAGTGGATCCTGCAAATTGTAGGACAAATCTGTCCCAGGCTTGTACAGCTAGGGAGCTGCCTACTGGAAAGACAGCCCTTCCTTATGGGGTGTTGCAACAACTGTGTCAGCAGGGAGGGCTGAACCTGTAAGTCCCCAGGATTTATGAAAGCTTGTTTTTTCATAAATATTTAAACACCAATCTATTTGAATAGAAGTTGAATTTTGTATTAGATTAGGTTTTACAAACATCATTAGGTTTTACTGAGTGGTTTGTGGAAGCTCAGCAGAGGGAGGTATTGAGATATACGCGAGTAACGACTGATTGATAGGCTCAGCTTTCTGTGGGTTAGTTTTCTGTTTGTGAGCTGATTAGAGCCCAAGTGTATTGGTGTATTAAATAGGCAAAATAATTAAAAGAAATGAAATTAAAACCACAATTGTACAGGTTATTTTGCCACTGGGTCTTTTGCATTACAATCTCTTGTCAGCTGTACTTTCTGTATTGTATTTTTTCCACTGCGTTTGCCTGAAGGGCTCTCCTACAACAGGGGAAGCAGAGTGGCTGCTTTCTATGCAGAAATACTCTGTTTTTAAATGGAATTTTCAAGAACTGTAATATCTTTTGTAAATGAAGGAGCAGTTGCTTCCTGAAATAAAGCATTGCTTTTTTTTAGTCAGCTCTACATTTAGTACCTAGATGTGAGATGACAAAGGAAAGGTCTCTGCAGTATGTTACTCGTAGTAAGTGAGATATCACTTACTATTAACCAAACTTAGGTGTCTAGTTTACCATAGATATTGTCACTCCCTCGGTAGTAAATGACAGGAGAGCAGCACCTGAAGGGATCGGTCCATCTACAGACAGGTTTCTAAGATAAAACTGTTTCTAAGATGGAGTTTGCTTTTGGAGATGTTTCCTTCCAGTGACTATAGACAAAGCTCAGGTAGCTGGTAAAAAGTAAATGCCTACATTTAAATAGTTAGTATCAGTTGAATAAATGCAACATTATGAGAGTTCTCCCTTCTGGGAAAATAAAAATAAACAAAAACATTTCTTTTAAACTTCATATGAGAATTGTGAGCTCTGAGCGAAATCAAAGTGTAAGCATTTGTTTGAAATGATCTTTGTTCTGGAATTACTTTACACTGGAAAAGGAGGCATTGCAATATAAGCTTTCTGTGGTACAGTATGTAAGAGAGCTTGGGAAGTCTGAGTTGTAATGAGGACAGGAAAGAACCAGGTTGGTTTTTTTAAATAAAATTTTGAAGTGGCATATGGGGGAAACACACTTCCATGTTTTGGGTTTTATGTGTGTTAGTGTGGAAAATTAAAAGATGCCACTGAAAGACTTTTGGACACCTATTTTTCTTTCATAGTGGTTTAGACAGAAAAAGATGCCACTGAAAGACTTTTTGGACACCTATTTTTCTTTCATAGTGGTTTAGACAGAAATTTTTCAGGCTGCCTTATGAGTGGGACTCTTGTGTCTCTGGAATGTGTGTGCTGTGGTGTGCATTTTGTTTTAAGGTATAAATTCAGGCAAGCGTGACTGACTAAATTTGAGGAGTACGTAAGGAAAGAGGTGAGGCAGCATCCATCTGGGTGAAAGATGACAAACTCTATGTTGTAGGTCTGAATGTGTTGGGGTTTTTTTTGTGTGTGTGTGTTTGTGTCTCTTTCTTGGTCTGTAGCTTCAGAAGAGTGTGATGGCTCTAGAAGGTAATATAGATCGCCTTGCCAGCCTCCATTAATGACAAAACTTGTTTGTGAGCTCATATGGGTCAGTCCTGATGACACAAGCCAACAAGCAGGGCACTGAGTGGTTCAGACAACTTGCAGGAGGCAAAACAAGAGAGACTATCCAGAGGAGCAATTCACGTGCAGGAAACTTTGGTCCCGTGTTAGGACTGTGGAGAAAACAAGGCTGCTCTGTAATCTGCCATAATTGCAACAAACCACGGTAGCAGTTCTTCCCAGCTTTCATCCTTTTGTGAGATGCTTCTTTGGTTGGCAGAGGCACTGCGTCTGTGACACATGAAAATAGAAGTGTCACCAGGCTGCTCTGTGGCCATTGTGCATGTGGTAGACCTAGCAGAATGCATGTCTGCTATAAATGTGAACCACAGACAACTTAATTAAAGAAATAAAAGAAGAAGAAATGCCAGCATCTGGGCAGTTTGATGCTCAGCCTTAGTGGATGGAGCTGAGGGATGTGGGATCTCCTGTTCCACATAATTGTATAAACAGACTTCATCATCTCTTCCCCAGGCAGGTCCTCTGAAGGTAGTGTAGATGACTGAAGCACTGAAGGGTGGCAAACATACTTCTTTCCATCTATCTCTTTTTTTCTTTTTGTAATGAAGAGGGGTGTTGTCAGCTGCCTGCCTTGTGTTCATCACTGTCAGGGCTGGCAGTGTAACAGATAACTGGATGGATTCAAGGCCACCCAGGGAATGGAGTCTGACAGGACCTCATTCATCACTTCCATTTCAGAGGTCTCTATGGAAGAGCTGGCATCAAAGAAGTAATCAAGGCTCACAGGGCCATGTGGGAGTTTGGGAGGAGTGCTCTGCATTGCAAACAAACCGAGCTGTCAAATCTGTTTTGTAAATGAAGTGTTTTTCTGGAGACAGTGTGTTTATAACTGTCACCCTAAGCATACTCCCCATAATATACATCTACTATGACAGCCTAGGGCCACAACCTGGTCTTTTCCCAGCTTCCACATAAAAAAATTGCAATTGCAGGGAGAAGTTAAAAAGGTGCGTGTGTGTGGCATTTTAAAAAGTGGTTCATCCTTAACGGTTTGTTTAATCAGATAGCCTCTGTATCTTTGGTTCTGGTCTGGATATTCAAGCTCTATTCATCTCACGTAACTGGCCCAGCAAGTGTGATGCCTTGCCTTCTGAGGTCTAGATGCGTGGTGCAATTTGCCACTGACTGTGTGGACTTCATGACAGTCAATGAGTCTGCCCCCAAGATAAAAATATCCTGTTAATATAGGACCAAGGGGACAAAGGAGAAGGCATTCGTCAGCAGTGAAAGCCTAGTATTGATAGTGCTTGTATATGAGATCATGGCAAGAGCTTTAGGGTTTTAGAATAAGAATAGGTGAGCAGTCTGCTCAGATGGGCGCCTGCTTGCCTGTCAGTCTCTTGTAACAGGGAAGATATCTAGCTGTCTGTACATAAAGAATTTGAGAAAGGAGGAGTCTGTGAAAGGAAGTCAGTCTGTGCTAAACTTTAAAGGTAATATTTGCCATGGTAGTTCTTTCTTGATATTTCTTCTTCAGTTTTGTACTTAAAGCCTTGCATGCGGTGCCTGGCCAGGTATGCTCTGTCCTTTGGCAGCTGAAGCTGTGAAGGGGCACTGTCATTCTCTAACCTGTTTGTCCTACCACTTCACCTGTATGGGCTGTTTCCTGGAGATGAGCCTACCATGCTGCTGACCCAGTGACGATAATCACTTTGTTCAGGAGAACAAATGTACTTGGACACAATAATCTGAGCCTATCCCTGTTATACAATTTTTGCATATGAGATCTAGACTTGTCTTTCATCCTCCAGGACCTCAGATTCCTGTTGAGAATGTGCACAGTTTAACTTGAACTTACCTGTTTTAGACTGGCAGGGTAGAAGCTTCCTATCGGATTACCATTTTTCTTAAATACTTTAAAACACTTACTGTGATATACGCTTTGTAGAAATTATGTGTGTGTGCTAAGAATAGCTTTACGTCATATGCTGAATATTTTCTATCAAGTTGCTGAGTTTTCTTCTGAGTCCTAAGCTCTCTCGAGACAGGAAAAGCTTAGCGAATCCTGGAAATAGTACTGATTAAATGGAGCATAGGTGATAGAATAAAACAGCCAGAGATTGTGCAAGGCCTTTCCCTGCTTTAGTAGGCTGGATTACAAGCAGTGTTGGCTGCCCAAACAGATCTTAAAGGCTTATCCCATGGCAAAATGTTTGCCACAGCCTGAGAAGAGTTTCTTAAGATGACAGTGTACATATTGTCATGTATATATTTGTATAGCACCATGCCACAGAAACCACTATCGGCAAACAATCCCTTCCAGGGTGAACCACCAGCTGCTTAACAGCAGCACTGCTGCATGAATAAAATAAGAAAGCTATTTGGAGAGAAGTTAATGGCTGCTGTTGAGTGGGCCTCTGATCAACAGGCAGTCATAGATTTTCCTGAAGGTGATGGGAGTACTGAACCTCTTTGTTCCCAGGAGGGTGTAGGAAGCAATGAAACATCCCTTTGCACAGCAAGTACTGAAGGGAGCAGCCAGCTGTCCCTTGGCAATGGGCCTGGGAGCAAGGGGTGCCTCAGATGCTGAGGATGCAGGTCAATGGTCAAGTTAAAGGAAGGGGGGGAAAAGACATAGATGGAAAGGTCAGCTAATGCAGTTGTGTGTGGGTGGTCCTGTCCCCTGCTGGCTTCCACTTCTGTGTGCCTATGCAGCCTGAGGATGAGCTGACATGGCTGAGAAGAGCTGGTAGTCCAGGAAGGTTTCACTTTCAGATGGGATGCTGATTGGGCGAACTAAAAAACCAAAGGGGTAATGCTGCTTTCTAGCAGCAGGGAGGTTATAAAACATCACAATAAGATATGCTAGATGAGGGATTTCTCCAGGAGTTGTTGCAAACTCATAGCAGGGGTGGGGAGAAGGAATCGGTCCTCCTTAGCTGTGTTTACGCACTCCAGTCTCATCCATGTCAGAGCTTTGTTATTGACACCTACTGTGCAGGATTTTGTTCATGCTCTTTGTAGACAAACGAGGTAAGAATACTTAAATATCTACAGTTCCACCTTGCAGGCTAAGAAACAACCTGACAGGTCTTGAAATGTGAACGAGGCTCTCAGGCCAAAGGGTTAAGAATGATCTAGCCTAGTAAAGTGGCACAAAGACCATTGGAGCCATGGAGTCTAAGCAGGCTAAATTAATGTGAAAAGTGTTCTGAGGTTACATCTGTCACAACTAACTGCAACTTCTCCTTCATGTTTCTTTTAGGAGTTGGACGAGATGACCCACAGAGGTCCCTTTCATCCCCTACTATTTTGTGATTCTGAGTTGCACCTCTAGGGACAAGTAATCATCCATTCCTGAGTGGCGGAAGGATGTGTTGGTGCGGGGAAGGGTGCATTGCTGACCAGACTTCCTCCATAACTTGACCCATTTCCTAGAGGTAAAATCATTCACAATCATTTAACTTTACTAACTCTGATTGTACATGAACTTCAGTAGTCATCTGGTGAGAATGTAAGATTTAACAACAGATAGAATGCGGATTTTGATCAACTGAAGAACCACTTGTAAAGTTCAAGCACATTTGGCCTTGGCTTTAAAAGTAGCGAGTGTGCAGACCCAGTGTTATAATTTAGGATGGTCTTTTGTTTACAGATGTAATTATTACTTTCATGATAACTTTTTCAGGAATTTTCTGTGGCACAGTGGAAGTCTGTCAAAGAGAATCGCTGTGTAAAAGTCATGAGCTGAAGTGAGGAAAAGTGAATGTCAGAAACTGGGGTACAAATAAGGGTCTGAGAAGGGGGGGAATCATGAGTAAATTGAGAAAGAATGTTGGAAAGCAATATTGGGTCTCACAGTGAAGGACTCAGATTTCTAGTTAGTAGCTTCTGTGATGGCTTTGTTAAATGAACAGTTCTGTCTGGGCCAGCTGCTATACAGTGATGCAGCACTTTAGACAAGGACACTGAAGCCATTAAGACAAATGATACAGTCATAATAGAATGCTATAATAGATAGATATTCGATTCAATTAACTGATCAGAAGCAGAGGAAAAAAATACTAATTTGCAGTTATGATGCTATAATCTTGTAATCCATGGGTGCAACATGTAACTGCAATTTGTACCCTCAGTTCCATTTGCCACATGAACATGTCCTTTTAGTATGAATAGTTGGGTTCATTGCTATGGAACTATTAAGAAATACATATATTTCAAGTTATTCAACATGGTTGGCCCTGGAGATGTTCACAGAATGTGTTAAGCCATGCAAATCAAGTCAAAATGAATACAGTAGAATTATGTGTCAGAATTTGCTCTCGGTGAGAACTGTTTTTTAAACAACCAATCTGGATGTGTATGTGGGCCTTGTCTTGTGATTTGAAGATGGGTCTGTCTCTGGCTGTATGCCATTGCCTGGGAGCAAGGTCCGGAATTGAGGGTGCTTCATGGAAAACGGCTATCCCAACCATGCAGCTCCATGGAGAACATGGAATCAACATCTTCAGTATATAGCAAGAGGTAATCTTCGAAGAGTGTGGGAGCCCACAGGTGATAAGTGCCTCAGCCTTACAGAGTTCAAAACCAATATGATGTTATGGGTCAGCTAGTGTGCTTGTCCCTCAAGTTACGTACATGAGAAAATAAAGATTTGCTTCTTCCCCAGAATCGGAAATTTTACTCTATAAAGATCCTGTACTCCATTTTAGAATCCTTATTTCCTCAAATGTTCTCTCTAAAGCTGAAGTCAGCTATGCTTAGGTAGAACTTCAACCAAGAGAAAGGTGAGGACAAGGAATCGTGGATCAGGCGTGACCTGCTCTGAGTTTACAGAGGAGAGGGAGGAAACCAGAATCTTTGCCCCTCTGTATTGCAGTAGAGCCTAGAGCTAGAAACGGAGACACAAAACAGAAGCAGCAAGATGTCAGTTGGCAGCAATTTGTTACTGATCTGTATTTGATGTTTATAGTATGTGGACTGGAAGGAGCAAAAGGGCCTCCTGTTCCGTGATTGGCTCTGTGTTGGTTCCATAGCCCGCATGCTGGGGTGGTGATAAGCTGCTTGTCTTGGGAGCACTCGCTGAGGAGTCTTCTGATTGTAATGTAACTTCAAATAATTACAATGCCCATTTTCCCATGCAGCCATTTAGAGCTGGAGCCCAGGGCCAAAAGAGGTCTGTGGGACACTCTCCAATTTCAGTGGGTCCATTCTTCTCTACTTGAATTATTAATTCAGAGTATATTCAACTAATTTACCCTTTGTCTTTGTTTGGAATCACTGTCAAGGTTGGCCAATACTGAGCTGAATATGATAATTTGTTACTGTAGTACATGATATAGGAGAAAGAGTAGCAGATGAGGGGAAACTTGTTCCTGGAGAGGAGTCTTCTCGCTTGATGCTAGAATAGCAATTGCTTTACTTACATTCAGTTTGACTTCTGGGAAAGAAACGAAGCCCTTCATGGAGGCTTTCCCCATGAAGTTAGTGATTAGGAGTTTCCTACGTCTGAAAAACAGGCTACAGAAAAGGGGCATGAATCAAGCATAAATGGGATGTGGGCTCAACCTCTTATTTTGAAACCCAGGTTCGCAACTGGCTTTTCGCCAGAGAGGAGATTCCTGGTGATATATGGGTGGAATCTCTATTAAAAAAAAAACCAACAACTAGGAAGAGAAAATTTTTCTTTTTTTCATATCTATAACTTCTCCATGTCCGGCTTTCCAGCTGCCCTAGTGCCCACTGTCTCTGAAAGGACAGGTTTTTCGGTTCAGTGGGTGTCCAGGGAGAGGGGTCATACTTTGTTCTTTCTTTCTTATCCTTTGTGCTTCACGACTGAGTTAGTGGCACTTTTGATAAAAATATATATATATATATTTGTGTAGGTACAAAAGGTCTTGGCATTGATGAGGTATGTGAGAAGAAAACTGTCAGATGTTTTTTCCTGCTTTTTCAAACCGATCTGTTCCGTTGAGCTGGCAGGCAAGAAGGAAGGCTGCTCGTCAGAAGCCTGCTCTTTCTAAGTAGTAATTAAAAATGATTTTGCTGCTCTATATTTGACTAGTAATTTTGCTTTTCTTAATTCTAAGAGCAAACCCTCTGCTGGCATTAGTGATCCTGAATATAAGAAGGATTTATACCAAAATCCCACTTCCTAATCTTGTGCAGTCTGAAGTGTTTAACATTTGATAAGGTTTGTTTTCTGAAGTTTCATATTTGTGCCTCTGGGAGTTGAAACAGTGGTGTAGTCCCTTCAAAATCAGGAATTCAGAGAATTAGGTCAAAATGCAGTCAGCAAGTTTTGCACAAGTCTTTTCTTCACCTTGTGCTGTCCTATTTAAATCCCTGTAAAGTAACTATGAAGAGCCTTGTCTTCACTGCTAAAGAAAGGATTGGGGTTTTTGATGTGTAATATTTAATGTGTGTGAAGAATCCCAAAGTGAAAACACAAGGAATATGAGGCTTGTTTTATCACAAACTAAGCAAAGAAAATTGACCTGTGGCTGGATGAATGGTGATGATCTCCTCTTTTTTTAATGCTTTCAACTTCCTTCTGAGGTAAAACCAATTTATTCTACATTTGTTCTGTTTTTCTACAGGTCTGGTTATCCAGAAATATTACTGTTATAATAGTGAAGAGAAAGCCTTGCGTATGTATGTGACCTCAATTCCCAAAAGACAAAGTTTTCAACCAAAGTTTTCATAATGAAGATGACTAATGAATTAAAAACCTCTCTGGCACGGGGAACCTGAACTGTTGCTGGCAAAAGGTGCTGGGAAGGGGTCTCCAGGAGATAGTGTAGCAGGTGGATTAATACTCCATTGAAGAGATTCAACTTTTTTTTCAGTCCTCTATGGAAAGTGTGACTAGTGAAGTCTAAGCCAGCAAATTGACCTGTAGTGAGGCCATAGTCCTGGTTAACCACTGTAAAAAGGAATTACAGATGCAATCTTTGCAGAAAACTTTTTTTGAAACTTGGATCTGAATCTCCTTTGGCCCCTTCATTCTGTGTAATAATCTAAAGAAACCTGGTACCAAGATTGCTGGGGTCATGCTGATCGTTGGTCTGCATGTGTCCCAGGAGAGCAGAGAATGGGCTCCTTTATTTCTTTTTGCCTATTCAGGTCTCTCAGTCACTAATTGGCTCAAACATTCCTCTCACCTTTTTGCACTTACACTCTTGATGACTCTTCTGCAGCCCTCCAACCTGAGCCTAGATGATTCTGCACAATGTTTTTCCTTGTAGCTTAGGCTGACTGCTGTTCCTGGCTGACAGGGCTATTTAGTCTGTGCGTGACTGGGGCTGTCTAGAAGGCATTGCATTTTGGATCAGAAAGAGCCCCAGGGGGTGCGTAATTAAACTTTAAGCTGGCTGAAACAAACTATTTCCCTTCAGATAGAGAAGAAGGTTTTTGTCAGGAAGAGATTTTTGGCTGCAACAAACAGATTGCTATAAGCCATCATTAGAAACGAGACAAAAAGACCTGAGATGTTACTTCAATGGTATGTGACTACACAGCTGACGATCTGAGAGGAGGCATCTCTTTTTCTACTTACGTTAATTTTTTTCAGAGTTTACCACAACTTCAACGTATCTAGATAGCTGCTATCATGGTTCTGACTGAGGCTTTAGTTTAGCAAACAGTGCCAAGTAGGCGCCTGATAGCCGTTTTCTTCTGTGCAAGTCTATCTTCTTTGAAGGCTGCAGGCCTGTGGCTGCTCTGCTCTGAGCCGTGATACCAACTCTTGTTAGTGTGTCTGTACGCTGTACACAGTGGTGTTTGTGACTGCTCCTTAAGCTTGACTCTCCTGGTCTTTAGGTGATGTAATTACTGCAAGAATGTTTGTGTCGTGAGGTATGGAGATTGCAAAGAGGTATTTAAAATTTATTGAATACTATGTTTTCATAAAAGTGGTAAAAATTATATTGTCTGTAGAAACACAAGAAAGTACCAGTTTCTGTGATGTCTGAGAGACAAGATACCAGTTGCCTGGGCATCTTGCTGTGCTTTGCAGAAGGAAAAAAGAAAGCATTACAATTTCAGTGCAAATGATAAACCCAAACCCAGTAATGGTTAGTGTGTGGACTTCAAAGGTGGCAGTTTTGAGTATGACTTCAATCAAAGGGGACAAAATATTCCTGCAGCTGATTGTGATTGTTTTTTCTCTTACCCTGCTTAACTAAACTGTTTCTAAACAGACAAAATAATTTTGAGACTAAAGGCGTTCTGTCACATATATTGTGCTAGCTCTAGTGGATAAAAGGGACTGATCTCACCCAAGCTGTATGAAATCAAAGAGAGCTGGTTACTCCACAGAAGGTATTCCATTCTAAGACCAGGTTTAAGGCTAGTAAGTAAACTAATACTAAGCATCTTAAATTTTCTTTAAATTTGTCTGTTTATCATGTGAGTTTCTTCTCATTTCCAGGAATAAGTAGTGTAAGCTTTATGGTGTTTAACAGGAGAAGCTGTTGTTACCTTAAACTGCAAAGGTAATGTTTTAATATCTGACTAAATTTAATTTTTCTCATAATGAGTATAATTACTTCCTCTGCTCAAGCTAATTTCATTTTGCTGTTGGTGATGAAAGAACAGTGCTGAATTCAAAAGCATCTTCTTCTGAGCTTGGGTTTGTGCTGCTTTGTTCTCTCTCTGAGTGTGATAATTAGTGGTTTGCTTGCAGAAAGACCAGAAAAAGCAGTGATAAGGTGAGGGATGTACAAAAAGTCCACTTGCTTACTCGGTCTAGAAAATTTTTGTTTTTTTTTTCCTTTTGGATATTTAACTAAGAAGGAAGCCATGCCTTTCTGAAGGCTTAATGGATATTCAAAAGGTGCTCCTTTGATCTTTCCTTCCTTGAGTGTCTTTGTGCATTTGCCTTGTTATCTGTCTCTTCTCATGCATAGTTGATCTATGAGTAGGTGTGCAACAAAATTCACCTTAATTATAGTGACTTTATCTTATGACAGAATGCTATCAGAACATTTCTAAAGCAAGAATTTAACTTATTTGTATTCTCTGTGTTATCATGTGAAGTTTCACCAGGATTTAAGAGAAGATCATGTATTTCAAATTTTCCATACTCTTACAGAAAAGGTTTTAAGTATAAATTAGTCAAAATATAAGTTTTGCAAATTTTAGTGGTAACTAAATTATGTCAGATTTTTCCAGAATAATTTGAAAATGTAGCTCATGCTTTTCATGATTAGTGAAGTGGCTGGTTAAGTATTCTCAGGTGACTAGTTTCATAGTTTTAACCTTAAATGGCCTCTTGTATTATACATAAGATGATTTTGTTTTTCCTTTGTGTTTTGTCCAAAATGGAGTTCTTAGATGATTTGTTTGTCTCTTACAGTGAGAGACTTATGTGAAATAGACTTTATGAAGTAAATGTTAATGTCATCTTTCAGAATACAATAGAACAATAGATAATATAAATTTCTAACACAAAATGGAAGTTATCATCTGTGTTAAGAGTTTGTCTCTACACTGTGATGGCTTCTAAGTCTCACCCTCTGATGCCTGAAGTGATCTTTAAGAGATAAAGGAAAAATCTACAGGAGTGACCTTAATTTTCCTGAGCATTTTGTTAAAACAAACAAACAAACAAAAAAACCAACCAAACAACAAAAAACAAACGTAACCACACACATCAGCAGAAGATTGCACCATCTCTCACCATCTGTGTATAATTGTAGATAACCTATTAAGAGTGCAGTGGTGGATGATTGCAGGTGGGACTGGAAGCTTCACTTTTTACTAGGGTTGCCTGACATTTTCCATTATTAGACTATTTTCTGTTCCATTTGATAACTTTCCAGGATTTGAGCTTATTTTCCATGCTGGGTGACTGCCTCCAGCTCTTCTGTTTTTCATTTGTTTAGAGGAACTTCCAGTGTTGTGGGGTGTGTGTTTGTTTTTTGAGGAGAAAAAGCAGATAAAATTTATTTTCTCAAGGAAATAATCCTAGTGACCTTTCTCTTTAGAGGCCTGGCCTCTCCTCTTTCCCCCAGCCCTTCAGGGCAGATCTACTAATAGCTTTTTGCAGGGATGTGCCCTTGTATATGTGAGTGGGCAATTTTATTTAAATTTTTTTTACACCAATGAAAATCCTGCTTGTTTGGGCCATGTTCCAAGTCTTAAAAAACTCACCATGGCTTTACAGCCCAAACCTCAGGAGATTTGGGTGCCTGTGGGTTGGCAACAGCTGGCAGACCCTGAGCGAGTGTGTCTTGGTCCTGCGTAGGAGTGATGGAGCTGCAGAGGCAAATTCCTCATGTGGAGGCTTGGGGATGCTCCCTGGGTCCCTGGCTGCAGGAATGGGGTCCCACAGCTGCTGGCTGCATGTCCAGGCTGTGTGCTACAGCTGCCCACAGGATTCTACTTTCACAGATATTTGGCACAGGCTCCGGGAGGCAAGCGGAGGAAAGGGTTATCAAGGAGGTCGCGTCTCCCTTGGCTACCAGAGTGTGTGGCATCCCCATCCCTGTTGTGAGATGTCTGCCCTGCAGGTACTGGGAAAGGGGCACAAGCCATTGGGTCGGAAGCAAAGGGCACAAGTGTCAGGTTGGCAGTGGTAGAGAAGTAGCTATGAAATGCCAGGATGAAGGCTCCCCTTCTCCTTTCTCATTACAAGGCAATTATATTTTCCTCCTGAAATTCTCAGTTATTTGTGACATTCTTGCCACCTCCTCATGCAGCAGGTATTTGACAGATGATAATCTCTTTGACTGTCCTGCCTGGCTCTCATGAAGTTACCATCTACCCTATGCAAGGGATGCACAGTGCACTTGGTGGCTGAACTAGTTTTGCCAGCAATATTCCTTTTGTGTTTCTAAATTTGACACTGACTTTTTTTTTTATTTCCCAGCCCATTACAGTGGAATGTTTGGTTTACATCAGTTGCTAGCCTTGCCCCTTGTGGACAAAGAAGGGACCCTCAGCTGCAAGGATGAGAAAGGAGGGAATGAGGAGTGCCATAAGGCTACTTACTGTCCCACTACAATTGTCTTCCAAAGAAGCAAGGGGTGTACTTAACTTCTGTTTTCTTTGCTCTTTGTGCATATCGACTGCCCGCAATGTAGCGAAATGTCTGGCTAGTTGTGAGCTATTCACCTACCAGTGTAATTCAGTAGCGTTAACCTTTTATGCCTGAAGTTACAGTGCCTAGAAAATGGAAGCCTATTTAATACTCTTACTGTACCCATGGCTTCGTATTTCTCCATGTGAAACAAAATATGCACTTACTAAACACTACAGTTTTATGTTGCTTATTTCCATTGGTAATAGGGAAAACAAATAGTTCAAGTGCGATTACAGAATTGAGTATGCAGCATATATTATTCATACCTCGCCAGCACCCTTCTCTCCTTCCTTGCTGTGCTAATGCGGCCAGTCCATAAGGTGCAATATTTGGGAAACAATCTGTGTGTAGTCTGCTTGGAGCTTTATCATCTGTATTATACACAGTTTAGCACTTGCAACACAGCCAGAAGAAACCCCAAACACAATAGCTGATCTGTATGTAAAGGAGAATTGCAGAAACAACTTGTTTCTTGTGGTGTTGGCTGTACCCCAGAAGCATGTAGAGCTCCATTTCTGAGCAGGAAGCCGGGGTCTGGTGCTGTATCCAGCCCAAGACCCTGCTTTGCCCGCTGCTCTGCCTCTTGCCAGCATGTAACTGCAGAGACCTCTGATGGGTTTCTCTTCCTTGAGAGGCTTCATTGAGAGATACAGCAGCTCATCACCCTGCAGGATCAGTCCCAGCAAGAGTGATTCTGCCCTGAGTTACGTTTACTTCTTGCAGTTGGTGGTTTTCTAGGAGTGAGAAAGGATTATCAAGGAAAGGATTCAACAGGGGAGTAAATAATAAAGGCAATGACTTGCAGGCCTTGTGTACTGACGTGTACAGTTTACCTTACATGCTGTGCCAGTTTAACTAGGTTCTTGTTGAAAGTGATTTAGTTAGTGTGGATGCTCTCTGAGAGATTAAAGCGCAGTTAACACCTTAAATGAATTAAATTTGCCAAGAGTCAGGGTGATAAGACGCAAATAGGGAGCTCTTCTAGGATGCCAATCTAAAGAAAATACAGGAAGCTTATTCCTTATTAGAACACCTTAATTTAAGGCTTTCACATTGCTGGAGCAAATAGTACACAAGGTTTTGAAGTAAAGAAAGCAAGTAACAACTGGAGGAGGTGATTACTAGCTTTTCATTATCTGTTGATGGTTATAGTATCTAAGGCTAGTCCCTGATGGTTTGGTAAAGGACTGAGAGCTTTGTAAATATTTATTCATAATATCTGCCTGATATCTAGATATAGCTGAATTCAGTGAGAGCAGAGAATTTCTTCATCTGTTTCAGGCTGTGCTATAAGTGTGTTGTGTGGGTGTGCTGGACTGTGGGGAAAATAGCTTTTTTTGATTTCTTCTTGGTGCACTGGACTATGGGGAAAACACTCCCCCTCCCCCTAATTTCTTGTACCGTTCAGAGCCAGTGAGTCTGCATAAGCAATATGTCTGAGGATTGTTCTGAATAAGAATAGACTGGACATTAGCTCTGAGATGTAGTAATTTAGCTATCTGAATAGACATGTATTTAAACAGTCAGGAGTGTTGCTGTTCAGCAGTTATTTCTGTACCTACAAAAGGCAGGAACCGAAAAGCTGGCGCACTGTGGGCAGATGGTACGGCACCTTTCCCACCTAGCACTGGGTTTCGTTAAGTGGGCAGAAGAGACAACCAGGGATGACACCTTCTGTGGCGCAGCAGCGTGGGGTGGCCCTGCCTTCCTGCCTCGCAGGCCCCTTGGCCCAGTGCCGGCTCTCTGCAAGAGCTCACCCTACCGCTCGGTGCTCTGGGGAGAGCTGCCTCTGCCTGCGCTAGAAGCTTCGTTTCCAGCTGTGTTTTTTCACACTGCAACCTCCACGGACCAGGTTTCAACCCTTAGCTTCTTGCCTTCCGTTTGCATGAAAATGCCATGATTTCTACTTTACCACTTGATTTACTTATAAGTGAAATAAACTGTGCTTTGTTGGCAGGCAGTAGTCTGTGTATGCTGTGTTTAATTCTTTCATGGACCTTTTACACTGGTGAACTTGCTTGATGATTATTTTCTTAGTGTGTTGAATCACAGCTGCTTATTTCTAGCCTGTATAGCAATTGGATGTGGCAGTTTTAGAGAAAGTCACGGAAGTGTTATTGCAAGTAATGGGAGGCAGGGGCAATGGTGGCCCCGCCTGCCCTTTTGGTTACTTCGAGCACTACATTTCTTCCTCTCTCTGTGGCTTTCTTCACTAACAGTAGCAAAGAGTAATCACTATCTCTGTTAACTGTGCTAACAGCAATCCTTGCTACATATTACATTTGGATTGCCCAATTCCTTTAAAGTTCTATTAAGGTAATAACAATGAATAAGTAAATAGACTCCTTGCTCAGTACAGGTTCTTCCTCACCAAATACTGACTGGGTCATAGGTGCTTACCTGAGGGATAAAAAACAAGTTTCTCCCTTTTTTTTTTTTAAAAAAAAAAAAAAGTATTTTCATCCTCTGTGAAACCAGAACAGCTAAGAATGTACTAGGCTGTCTCTTCTGATTTTCTGAAACCTCAGCCAAATTGCTAACAAGGTTCCACTAAGATAACTTTTATTCCTGCTAGGGTCAGAGACAGAAAGAAGTGAATTTGACTTATTGTACCACTTCTTGATTGAAAGAAACAGCTCGCGCTTCAGATTGGTGATCTGTTCCCTTTCTATCTGCCCCTTCTATTTGTTTTAACTCAGTTGTTCTAACTTGTATATAAAACTGTTTTTGGGGTATGCTATTTGCACATGGGGTTCAGACTTGACTCAACTATAAGCAAGAAAATTCCTAAAGGAGCAACAATGAATTTGATGTCTGGATCCTAAATTGTGACTTCAGAACTGGCACTTTCTGTTTTGAAATCAGCTTCTGCCATTACCTGGGTTGATGTCCTCAGAAGTTTGCTTATAACAAACTCTCTACTTGTTCAAAATGTGCTCCTGAAAGCATTTCAGGAATTGGGGAATGACAATGAAGGAAGGGTTAACTTTTTAGGTGCGTTTGAAAGTCGTTTTTCAGATGATAGACACCTTAAAATCAAAATGGATTCATCATTATGCATCACAACCATTGCTTCCCTAAAATAAAAATGATTAAGTTGCCAAAATTAATCACTACTAGACTGACTTGCCTGGTAATTTAACTGGAGCACAGTCATGGAGGTATGGATTAAGTGAGTGGGTTTCTGGAATAATGTTTTTTATTATGTCTGTCAGTCAGGGCAATTTATTCTGGAATTGTTGTCAGAGGAGAGAGCATGAATAGGGTCACCCTAGAGTACGAAGCAGTCACACATATCAATCAATCATAGATCTAAGCACATTTAAACTTGCTCGAGAAGTTCATTCTCCTGCTCAGGATTTATCTGATTCTTAATGCAGAAACACTTTAAATACCAAATTTTATATAGAGCTCCATCCTGTACCTGATTAATCTTTTATGCTCTCCTGTAGCTGCCATGCAGCGATTTCCAAGAGATTGCTCTGCAGATGGCTTGGGCTGTGCAGAAGAGCCCAGGAAGGGGATCTGTTCTTCCCTCAAAGGAAAAAAGGGGTAGTTTGCCATTACTGGTATTTGGTGAAAAATGGAGGAGGAAGAGTTTGGGTGCATGGGGAGAACAGGAGGAAACATAGCAGAGAAACAAATGCTGCTTTTGTATCATGCCCCAAAAACTAAATGAGAAGACATGGAGAATTACGGCATTGGAGGTGAGTTGTTGCTGCTCTCCCTCGCAGCTGACTTGACATTGTCCAGCCTCCTTCACTTCAGTTTACGAGGCTGCTGGTGCTCAATGGTGATTTTATTAATGCTGACTGGGATGTCACCTTGTGTTTCAGCAGCAGACAGCAATGCACACTAGGCATAGCCAGCACCCATGATGGTAACAGCTGTCTCCCTCCAGGTAGACAGGGGGCTTTAAGTCCCCTTAGAAGCTTCTGCAGTGGACTTTGCATTGCTACTTTCTTAATGGTTGCAGTTGTGTCCTACAGTGATTCCTGTCCCCAGAGAGACTGAACTGCTGAGTGTTTTCTTCTACCAGTGGTTTTCTTCCCTTCTGCTCCTCTGTTGAGCATCATTTGGGCTGTTGGCTGCCCTGTGTGGGAAACAGGGCACACTGCCCTTGCACAGCACACACGCTGATTGCAGAGGGCTGGAGATCAAGCCATCTTTTTCTCTTTGAACTGTTCATGGTCCATTCCTTTCACGCAAAACTGTCCTTCATTGTTGCCTCCTCCTAATGGCCTGCTGCTGCTGTTTCAGGAAAGTGGCAGAGTTATATAAATGATGTGACGTGGTGTGTGATGCATATGATGCCATTGCTATTGTAAGCTATGGATTGTCATGCAGAAGGGTTTCAAACTATAATGGCCCTAGTATCACAACAGTGTGACATTTTCCATGTCAGCACTCCCTTCTGAAGTGACTTCTGTTTCAAGCTGAAGACAAAGCACAAGAATTTTGTTTGTAATGACACATAACTATGGCTGGCTGCACAATTACAATTAACTTAACCATTTAGTGGGAGGGGAGGAGGCGAACAGGGGAGTACATGGAATGACGGCTTGCTTTTAACATATTTGGAGTATTTGGGTATCCTTGTGCCATTAACATTTTTATTATTTATTAGGTAGAGTATTTTGAAGGGATTTTGTTTCTGTCTTGTCCCACTGGCCCCAGCAGTGTGTGGTCCCTGTTTCCAAGGTGAGGAAGGTCAGCAGCACCGCAGAGTGATGCGGTAATAAATGAGAGATAAGAAGATGAACTACCTGGTCCCGCCTACTCACCTCCATCCTTTAGATGCAGATTGACTCTAGGACATGCAAGGGCTGCCAAGTAGTTAACCCGCTGAAAAAAAGAATGCAGCTGCAACGAATGAACTGTCCTTTAGTGAAAACATCTTAATGCTTCCTTAATTACACCCCTGTAGGGTATGCACATCTTAATAGTCAGCAGTGTCCACATGGAGATGGCAATTCAAACTTAACTCTTGCAAAGTTGCAGAGAGAACAGATAAATAACCCTTTTACCGTAGTTCTTGAAAAGTCATAAGGGAGAAGAAATTGAAGTGGGTTGGAGAACAGGACTCTAAAGTGTCTGATGTTCTTCTATTACATTTCCTTTCTGCCCCCATTGAAATACTGAAGTGCAATATAAAATTATCTCCTTACTGAACAGATTGTTACAGGTTGTCTGTTTGAATGGGGAAGATTTACAAGTTATTCCAACATAGTGGTACTGGGAAATTGCCTTTTGTGAACACTCCTATTCCATCGTAAGCACATCTGCATGAGGAAGCAAATGGAACTAGACGTATTAAAATCGGTGATTTCGGCTACCCTAGTATCTGTTCCCCCTTCATGCAAGACTGAATGTAGCTGACCAGATTTTCAGCTGAAATGGATGTTGTAAGGAGAAGGTGATTGCTGAAGATATGAAAAGAAAAATAAGTATACGTATCTTGTGGTAACTAAGAATCAATATAATCACCTGTCACGTACTCAAGTGTGGGAAAACTGAGTAATTTGTCTGTTTTTAAGCCCTGAAGCTACATTGTTTGAAAGCGTTTCAACTCAAAAATTATTTTTAAATTTGCTATTGCATAGACCTGTCAGGATTTTGCCGTCAAGTCAGTGGGATGCACCAATCCGAGGTACTGACACACTGCCTTCTGACAGCTGGCTAAGTGGTTTTTGAACAGAGAACTGTCTGTTTTCTTGCATCTGTGGCAGTAGCATGTTAGGCCTAATATTTAGAGATATATGAGTCTATAATTAGGTGAAGTGTTGAGGATCTCTACTTTTGTGATGCTTATATGAAAGTAGGAGTGATTTAACCTGGAAGCAAGAGGATGTGAAGTTACTGGAACCTAACAGCAAGGCAGATTTTCCGCTTGGACACTCAGCAGGCTGTTTATTTGGGTCCTATACCTTGGGACCTGTGTACTCTTCAGTTTCTGTTGCTTGAGGTGTTGCAATACTGGCTAGCTCTTTATCTGGTCTTTTGCACGCTGCTTTCAATGACATGGGACCTAGCAATCTAGATGCCTCAGAGTCTGGGGGTTTGTCCCTATCTCACCTCTCATTTTTTCCCAATTCTCCCTCAGATTCCCAGGTGGACCAGTGAAAAATCGACTTTTTGCTGAAGAAAATTAAAAGCTGAAGGGGGGAAGATATTTTTGGATCAAATATTGTCTTTGGGAACTCTTCCATTTCAGAAATTTTTTTGTTTTTAAGTATTTACACTTCAGTGTGTTTTGAAATGAAATGTTTCCAAGAATATGGATGATGTCAAAATGAAAAGTTTTATATCCAAAACACGTTTTCAGCCAAAATGACTTGCCAGATTTGGTGTTAAAATAATCAGTAGTCTCAGTTGCCTTAAGCCTGTGCTTTTCAGGAGCACAATACACATGGTTGAAATGTTGCCCAGTAATGTGGCCCAGTGCCTTCTGCACAGCCCACTTCAAGGGTCCAGCCTGGGACAGTGCATGACACACATTGCTGGGTCATGCTGAGGTTCTTGTCATCCAGCACCCCCAAGGCCTTCTCAGGGCTGGTCTCAATCCATTCTCTGTCCAGCCTGTATTTGTGCTTGGGGTTGCCCTGACCCATATGCAGGACCTTGCACTTGGCCTTGTTGAACTTCATGAGGTTTGCATGGCCCCACCTCTCCAGCCTATCAAGGTCCCTCTGGATGACAACCCTTCCCTCCAGCGTGTCAGCCACACCACACAGCTTGGTGTCATCAGCAAACTTGCTGAGGGTGCACTCAGTCCCACTGTCTGTATCACCAACAAAGACGTTAAACAGTGCCAGTCCTAATACTGACAGCCAATTCCTTACCCACTGAATGGTCCATCCGTCGAATCCATGTCTCTCCAATTTAGAGACAAGGATGTCATGTGGAACAGCGTAAAATGCTTTGCACAAGTCCAGGTAGATGATGTCAGTTGCTCTGCTTTATCCACCAATGCTGTAATGCCGTCATAGAATGCTACCAAATTTGTCAGGCATGATTTGCTCTTACTGAATCCATGTTGGCTGTCACCAATCACCTCGTTGTTTTCCATGTGCCTTAGCATAGTTTACAGGAGGATCTGCTCCATGATCTTGCCAGACACAGAGGTGAGACTGAATGACCTGTAGTTCCCCAGGTCTTCCTTTTGTCCGTTTTTGGAAATGGGTGTTATGTTTCCCCTTTTCCAGTCAGTGGGAACTTCACTGGTCTACCATGACTTACCAAATATGATGGATAGTGCCTTAGCAACTTCATCCACCAATTCCCTCAGGACATGCGGATGCACCTCATCAGGTCCGACGGACTTGGACACCACAAGGTCTTGAACCTGATCTCCTACAGTGGAGGGTAGCACTTTGAATAACTCCCCTCACTATAGGTAGATGTCAAAGTTTGAATTCTCTTTGTAACCAAATCATTAGGTCCCCTCCTTTGTTAAAAACAAGATAATCATGCCTCCTGCCCTAGTCAGCAGAAGTTTGACTTCAAAAGGCAGACAAATCAGGAACTATATGAATATTTCTGGGGACTTTGCTGGAAGATATGAACTAACTAAAGGGAAGTATGAGATCTGAACATAAGTGGCATGTATGAAGTGGTAGTCGGCATATCTGCTAATATGCTCTGAGAATAAAGAAAAAAGTTCTTTAGGAAAAAGTAGTGAAGATCAGTTGAGACCAAAGCACTGAAATTTACAGTCCAGACTCTCCTGAATTTTTTGGCACCGGAACGCGGGTTGTGGCTTGGCTCATTTCTCTTAAGAGACGATGAGAATAGCTACGAACAAAGCTTTCATCAGGGTGCAAGTGGCATGCCAGGCTACCTGCTGGTAATGTCTCTCGAAGCATTTCCCAGAGGAAAGCTGATGATGTCAAAAGTCTAATCTTTTTTTTTCTGATCTTCAAAAGAAAAACTTCAGGTAGATGCAGTCAGCAAATCATAATCACTGCTGAACTGCAAATTAGACCGGAGTGAGTCTGAGTGGGCTTTGTAAATTATATGACTAGAACTGAGAGCTGCAGTAAACCCTTTGAATTTAATCTGAATGTTGGCAGTCATCAGTGGATGAAAGATTTCAGGCATCTCAGCTTTAATTCTTTTAGTGTTGGTGTGTGTGCTTTGTTTTTCTTTGTAGGGAAATGAAAGAGAGAGAAGGAGAGGGTCCCATCACAACAACATAAAACACTGGCCTTTGATAGGCTATTCAGGACAGTTGATACATTAAAATGAATGTAATATCAATATTATAATCAAGGCACATAAGCCTCAGAAGAGAGCAAGCTCGCTTTTTTTGCTTTTGACTCATTATTTATACAAATCTGCACTGCCATTGTGCAGTGCTTACTACAGAAATGCTGGTCTCCCCTGTAGAGCTGGCTTACACCCGTTTGCATGCTAATGCAATATTCTATTTCTAACTTGACGGTAATAGATTAGAGAATACGTGAGAGTATCGTTCCTCTGCTAATGTGATTCTAGCCATGCAGAAAGCTTGAGGTTTGTCTTAAACAGGCCAGCTTCTGAGCATTCTTCATATAAAATTCAATTTAAATGATTTCTAATTTACATGTCTACTTAGATTTCTGCCTGTCAGCTTTGACATACTTTTTCTCTTTTTTCCAGGAAAACTTGATGTTTTCTGCTAGTGGAGGAGGATGGAATCAGTGCTGTTTGCCTTCATCAGCTAATTGTTTCAATCTTTGTCATTCTCTCCTTGAACAGGAGGCATATTTTAATTATTGTATGGAAGATTTGTCTTGATTAGAATAGGAAAGCTTCTGTGCCTTTTCTAGAGAGGGAATGGGGACTTCTGCATTTAGTTTTGGCTCCTGTTCTTTCTGGCACTTCTGCACAGATGGTGGTGCAATCCAAAACCTGACAAAGAAACACATGCACCACACCCCAGTTATACTGTAACTCCCCTTGTTTCTGAACACTGAGTCGTGGGTGACGTTGTGAAACTCTCCACGTACAGCCTGCTGGGCTCACTGAGAGCATAATAGGGAAACAGAGGTGATTTTATTCTTGCTTTCAGAGTGAAAGAAGGGGGATGTAGGCCATGGTAAGGTCTTTCAAGAGATAAAGTAGGCTATTTCAGTGATGTAATCAAACTGGGTCTACACAACCACTCTTTAGCTGCTGCAGTGTGGGATGTGCGTAGGACATTAATAGTGCCTCCCTCTGGTCCTGAAGCCCTGGATGTGAAAAGTTGTGTACCTGACTTTTCTCTCCTGGTAACCAGGTACCAAAATATTCATGTGAGTAAGGGCCTCCTGGTGCTTACTGCAGGGAAGAAACTGGAAAAATGGGAGTTTTTGGAGATACTTGGGGCTGGAAGATGGCCACAGCACAACGGGTACCCTGCAGATGGGGTTGGGGGGGGATGAACTGGGATGGGCATGCAGGACATCCCTAGCACTGGGTGATGCTGTCCTGAGTTAACTCTACCATGCTGCTTCCTCCCATGGCTGGGCATCTGGATGATCTGGTGGCCTCGTGGCAGTACAGTGCTGTCAACAGTCAGGAAGGTAGTCCTAGCACAGGAGCCAAGTCTGTGGTTGTTATTAATGGTTTCTACACTGCCTGGTCCAGAGATGCTATGTCACAAGCTCTCATGTCTTTGCATTGTTTTGGCAGAATAGGATGGAGATACAATGGGTGCTGTTGAAATTTGGACTAGCCTAGGGAAGTCAAGAGAAGAATAACCCTGCTGAAAAATCTGAATTTTTCAGACAGAGACTGGGCACTGCAGTTAGAAGTCATTCATTTGTGGTCCAGTCCTCTCCCAGCTTTACTTCTTATAGATTTTAGACTTTGCATTTTTATGGTTAATTTTTTTCTTTAAGGATTTCTTATGTTGAGAAAAAATTATATTTATAAAGTGTATATCTGTTTTTGCTTTGGGCTAATCTCAGGATGAGATACAATAGCTTAGGGATCTGGGAAATAAGACATTAGTCAATGCTATCTTTCAGTTCCTTTATATGTTATAAGCAGATTCACTTCACTCGTAAAATAACCTTGTACAGTTGTATTTTAAAGATGATTCTCTTTTTGTTTGTCTATTTCTATTATTCACAGTGCTTTGATATTTATGTGTCAAAGAATTCCAGAAAAAATCACCTCACAGCTCAGAACAAGTGCTTTTTAGCTTGAAAAGAGAATTTTTCATTAAGATATAAATAAATAAGAGTAAGGATTATATTTGAAGCTAATTCTTATTTATTTAGCATCTACGGTTATGTTGTGTTTTACAGAATAATGTAAAACTTATCCCTTTGTTTTACTGAACAGTTTCTCTTTACTTCTGTAGACCTTAGTGATTGGAGTTGAATAACATTAATTTAATCCTGTCCCTTTTCACATTCATGGGAGCGTTTCCACTGACTATGGTGAAGCCAGAATCTGTCTAATATGTTTTAACTTGGGTGGCAGAGTTTAAACCTGGGTAAAGCTGTTTCCTGCCAGTGTTGTATCATTTTATTTTTACTTATGTGTGGTTGTCCAGTGTGTAATGGGATGTTTATCCAGACTTCCAGGTGCCAGCAGGAGTGTTCCAGAAATAAGAGCTGTTTGATCTTACCTTTCACCTGGTAAGAGGTCTCCTGCCCTACACAAAACATGGTGAGGGAATTTTCCTTCCTTATGTCAAACTCTAGTCCTGGTGGGACTCCATAAAACCACTCTGGACAAAGCCCTGTGGAGGGTTTGCTCCTTGGGCTCCTGGGGAGCACAACCCTTGGCCTCCCCCATCCTCTCTAAGCCGATGGGGGTCTGGCTCAAGCACCTGCCCTCAGACCCTGGGCTAGGGTATGGTTGAAATAATTTAAAATAAAGTACTCTTTCTGAGTGTAGCCAAAAAAGGCAAGATGCTGTAGTGAAGCTGTGTGGCTCAGTAGGTGCTCTGCTGTAGGCCTTTGTCGCATTTGTGGAGCTACAGAGAAGAGGGCAGCACTGCTGGTTGTGAACCAGTTTCCAAGTCAAGCTGGCATTTTGGACACTGTGATAGAGGGCACTTGTGTCATTACTGGAACAAAAGGCAAGTGGTTGTTGGGTGTAGGGATGCATATGCAGATTTCTAACAGGCGAGCAGAAACTGAGTAAGACCCAGCTAGATGACTTATTGCTGTACGCTTTTTTTAATGAGTTAAGGTATTGCAAGACAGAGAACTATGTCAAATAATATTTTATTTTCTCATATCTATTAGTTCCTTCAAGAAGTTTCTTTAATAGTGTGGATTTTTTAACATTAGACATCTAACTGGGGAGTTAATTTCCTATACTGCCAAACTGTGCTTGTAAAATGGCATTAGAATGCTGAATGCTGTAGCTATGAAGTGTGGTAATAATAAGATCACTTGTAATTTGAATTTCATTACTAGAATTTTTCTGAATGAGCTTGTTATGCGGTTCCTCTTCCAGCTTACCCGTAGCACTGCACTGCTGTGGCCAGTGCAGTGGTAGCTGCAATTTTTTTTCTTCCCTCCTCTAAAGCTGTCTCTGAGTGTGGCTGAGTTGTCTTTCTGGTCCAAAGAACACTGTAAAGAACCACAGCTAAACAACTAATGAGGCATGTGCCTCTGTCATCTATTAGAGTTGTCTCTCTATCACACAATTTAAAATAGAAAAACACTTTTTCTTTTTGTCTGTCCAATATTACATAAAGTATTTTTTTCCTTTTCAGAATTTTCAGTTTGAGTTCATTTTCAGAGCTTTAGTTTTACAGTTTTCTGAATTTTCAAGTGGTAATGGGCAAAGTTAAAACTGTATTTGGTAGAGAAGAAAGGGGTGACAAACTGAACATCATTCTTTCTCTTTTCTAAGGGAAATAAAGCAAATGCCAAGGGTTCTTACCTTTTGTTTTTTACATTTCTAACCACCTTTAATTTTTTGTAACTCCTTCAACTTTGTAGAGATTACACAGTGGAAAAGTTAATTTGATTTTTCTTCTAGGCAGCTGGATATCTCCTTCAATATTGAAAGGATTTCGAAAAGCTAGAGTGAAAGCTGAACAAGCAAAACATGTATCTGAATTTGTGAAAATAGAAGGCATCTTTCAGTTGCGTTCAATATCCTGAGACAACGGGAGTGGTGTAATGATGGTAGGTCTATTTCTAGAACACGCTGGTCTACGGGAACCAGTTCAAGATGAAAATTTCCTCTTGAAAAAACAAGTGTGAAACCTCTTTAAA
>Ga0065711_1003276_pt1 | contig 92833 bp, 40 predicted proteins | sample Hoacrofraction12_FD_59098 | JGI IMG/M metagenome (GOLD analysis project Ga0065711, IMG submission 59098) | Hoatzin crop microbial communities from Cojedes, Venezuela - Epithelial fraction 12 v2 (version 2) | ecosystem: Host-associated > Birds > Digestive system > Esophagus > Crop | place... | reverse complement strand
GAACTTCTTCCCTCTGAGGGTGACGGAGCACTGGAACAGGCTGCCCAGGGAGGTTGTGGAGTCTCCTTCTCTGGAGATATTCCAGACCTGCCTGGACAAGGTCCTGTGCAGCTGCTCTGGGTGACCCTGCTTCGGCAGGGGGGTTGGACTAGATGACCCACGGAGGTCCCTTCCAACCCCTACTATTCTGTGATATTCTGTGATATTCTGTGATTCCATTCTGTGAGTAGAACAACCTCACATGAATCATCTTGGGAAAGTAAAATGACCTCCTTATTTTTGAGTGACTAGGTACTTGCATTTGTGAATGTTTTTATGGCACTTTTAGTCTTTTTTGTCCACTGGTACAGTTATGAAAATAAATGTGTAACAGTTATCTTGAGAGTAAAACCAACAAGTGAATAATAAAGCATGGAGTATCAGAAATGATGAACTTTTGCTTCACTGAATGGTGATTTGCAAGAGGGGCTAGGATTTGTTATATGTACACATTGCACATTGCTCTGATGATCTATGATGATGGAAGTAAGGTAGCATGGGATTTTACACTTCTAAATTCCTCTCCTTACTGTTTTATATACTTTTCTTAAACATTTACATTGAAATATCTTGTTAGAGGAAACAGCTATAAAAAGCAGCCGCCGAAACAATATAATCTAGGTGTTATAAAAAGCTTCAGAAGTAAAATATCATGATTTTTCTCCAGAAAATAGGTACTCTTCTGCCTTTCAGTGGAGGCCTATTGCTTCTTTTAAGTAATAAGGTGGAGCCAGGAGAGCATATGGCTAGTGAAAGGAGGTAAGAAAGTAAGGAGCACACAGCAGTGACGCTGAAATGATGCTAAAGTTTAGTGATCATTTGTTGGTATCAGCCATGCCAAGGTAGCTAAGACCACAACTTATGATTTTTGATAAGGCATAAAAATTAGTATGTAAATTGCTGAGGGATGTGTACCAGACCAATGTAATTATCTAAGCAGAGCCCTTTTATGCTGTTATACTTATTCTTCCTGCTTTCTTTTTTGATTTGAGACACACAGAGATCAGTTCCATTGCTGAAATGACACAGTACTTTAGCCCTTAGCCTATCTTTTTGTTGTATCCAAATCTTCACTAACACAAAGCTAAAAAGAAAAATCTTGTACTTCTTGTACCATTTTTGTGCTTTCATGGATTTAGTTCCAGTTCTTCCGCTCTTTAGCAGAGCCTGAACTCTGAGACAACTCCTTAGGGTCTCCTCTAGGTCTCTCTGTTTGGAGGCAAAGCCCAGGCTGGAGTATGGATCCTGCTCTGGGTCCAGGCCTCCACTTTGAGATGGCAACTAGTGTCCATAACTTTTCAAGTCAAGACATTTTGTGGCTTCTTTGAGCATTTCCTAATTCAACCACTGGATTTTTTGCCTCTCTCTCACTTGTGCAAGAACAAAACAGGTTTGTTAAAAGTACAGCTGGCCTTGGGTCGTTCTTAAAAGCATTGGTTATCCTGCGAGAAAAGATGATGTTAATTATCTCACTGCTGTGTGGTGTTTGCTTGACAGTTGGTGCTGTGAGATACTGTACACCTCAGCATTGAACACACTGTTGGTTAACAAGCCATGGGGTGTTCAGTAGGGAGCATGAAAAGTTAGGCAAGCCCTTACATCACCTTCTCCTCGAGAAAAGGGGTTTTGTGTGAATCTGCCCTGTGCACTCTCTCACCTTCCTGAGATAGAAGTGGACAAAAGTTAGCAGCTGGAGATCTCTGTTAAGTCATATTCAGTCACTATATGTAGTCTATGTATGATTCCATTTAGAAAATAAAAATAGAAACACACACCCTGGAATAAGGAGTCTTGCCTTCTGGAGAGAGGAAAGTTGCTGAGCAGGAAATGAAAGTCGCAATGTCACAATGAAGGACTGTCACAACAAATAAAGGAAATGGATGTCACAATCTTGATTTCTTAAGTTTGTGGAAAAAAAAAAATCTGGTCTAATTGGGACAAAATTCAAAACAAACAAAAAAATGACTTGACAAATCAAGCCCAAAAAAAACCAACAAAAAATGTAAAAGTTTGTATTTGAGTCTGCACTTTTTAACAGAATAAGTAGGAGGAACATTTATAAGAAAATTCTTGATCTGCTGTCCTGATTACCTGACAAGAGAGGTGGCTGACTCTTTTACAGTGTTTGTAACTTGCTATAATTATTTTCAATCTACTGTGATATTTTAAAAACAAACCTGCTGTCAGTAAACGTGCTTTTGTTTTATGTACTACTAAATACACCATTATACATAGCCTGCCTACCAGCAACTGGATGTGAGGAAGGGTAGCACAGCATTCCTCAGAAGTGTATTTCAGGAAAGCTTTGCAGTTGCAGGACGTAGAGCGTGCAGAATGTAGAGCATGTAGAATGGAATACATTGCATAATACACTCATAAAAGAATTCCTTGGGTAACTTAAAATGAGACTAGACACAAAAAACATTAAAATGTATAAAAAGGCGTGATGGCACTGTTAGGGAGCTGGAAAATCTAATCTAAGGAACAGTAACCTCTGCTGTTCTGTAACAATAACCTGCAGATTCATTACGGTCATGATCAAGGAGCTTGACCAGCAGTGAACAATTTATTAGGCAGCTGCTCATTTTTTAAATAATCTCCACTGCAAGAGTGTAAATTCACAAGAAAGTACCTTTGTGCAATACTAATTCAAATGAAAATTATAGGAGGGATTATGTGAATGAAATATTGGGATAAATTTGCTCAGAAAAAGTAAATACTTATGCAGGTAAAGAAGTTTTCCATTTCATAGCTTGGTTATTTATTGTAATTGTCAGCAACAAAAAAACTTCAATATTATGCATAAATCAACAATTAATGTCAGAATATTCTCACCATTTCTGGATTACTTAATTCCAGCGTATCTCATTTAACTTTAGAAGGAAATTAATAGTGATTTATATGTCCCAGAGATGTCAAAAGAGATATTAAGTAGTATTAGGCGTAAAGAAATAATCCTGCTTTATTTTCATTCCTTCTGCAGACTGTACAGAATAATAATGTGAATGGATTAGGAAACTGGTGTAATACCTGTCATGTAGTGTTATGTGTGAATATCTATGAACTCTCGGAAGTTAAACTAACTATTTTATATTAACTTCCTCAAGTGCTTGAGGAAGAAAGGAACAAAAATAAGCTACCGTTAAATTGGCTTGTAAAGATCCACTTTCAATAGGTCATTTTTATTTTCTTGGTGCATACAGAGCCTAATCTAGTGCTTTGTAACCATGTTGTTTCTGGTTGAAGACACAGTTCTTTGTTGCAAGGATCTTTCTGCGTCTTCATTGAGGGCCAAGCAGAAAAGGGGGATAGCTTTGGACATGCCACTTCAGTCTTTGCAGCCGCATCAGAGTGCAAGGATCTGCAAATGTTTGGGGGTACACAACTCCAGTGGCACACCCACTCTTTAGTGATATGCTCTCTGCAAGGCTGAATGACTAACCCTATCTAAGCACGTAGCTGAGAGACGTTGCTGCTACTGTTGATGGTTGTAATTGAGTAAGCTGCTTTCAGGAAGCAAGTCTTGTCTGGATGTAAGATACGTATAGTAAACAGAGCACCCTTTTATTTGAATATTAGATCACTCTTCCTGAAGGTATACTTCTGATGTGAAGGCACAAAGCCTCACAACGCAACTTTATGGAAGTTCAGGAAATGGACTTGTCTCCTGCTGAGGGGTAACTGAAGCATCTGCCTGGTCTGGAATAGGATATTTTGATTGCAAGCATTCAGATAACATGCAATTCTGGAGAGGACCTAGACATTCTGAATTTTGGAGTATATGTGATGAGGGTAGAAGGTACAGAGTTAATTAGTTCTGGATTTGTTGAAACCCAAGGAAAAGCTTTTATTGATCCTTTTATTGATGTCAGCTGTGTGGTGACTCCAGTAGACTCCAGGAGAAAGTATTTTTCTGTGACTTTACTGGAGTCACCACACAGCTGACATAGTTACAGAAAGCAAAGAGGCGGTTGGTATAGCTTAACATGCCCTACCTTGTGCCTGATGATGACTGTAATCTGCTTCTTAACCTCCTAGAATGATACATGGGTCCATCACGTGCAGGGAAAGAAAGCAGTGAGGGCTCTGTAAGGAAGCCTGGATTCATAGGACACATATATTGTCAGCTGTTAACTCTCAACAGCCTTATTCCACATTCCACTTTGTTAAATTTATATATCTTGTTATTTCGTGTTCATATAATTTGCAAATGTTAGGACTGACTTCCTTTATTTAGAGCTAAAGCCAGCTCCTGCATTATCTGTGGGAATTGGAAGCACCTACTTTTTCTTTGTGCTGTGATGCTATTCAGGTGTGTGCCTGTAGCATGCATCAATCTGGTAACCAAATTACATAGATCCTTTTTATGATCTATATAACTTCCAAACTTCTTGAGAAATGAACATAATAAAAAAGGATTGTGAAACATGTCTGTGGTTGAATGTCAGTGCTAATATATCAGAATGCACAGAAATGGGTATTACGTATAACTGTAGACATTTTGCTGCATTTAAATGGGCCTGATTTGTCATAAAATAATGTCTCTGTGGTTCTAAAGAAATCTAGTAATGTCATAAGAAATTTTACCCATTTAGAGTTTACAGGAGAAATTATTGACTCTCAGAGTAGTTCCTGAAAGTCTTTCAAATTTTCATTTTTGTCTTTTTGAGGGGTTTTTGTGTTCTTTTTTCTTTTCCTTATACAGTTTGATGGTATGTTTTAAATTATTTTTATTAGAGAAAAAATCAAAGTAGTGATATTCATGTAAAATTAACATGAACAGGACAGACCCTGAAAAGAAGCATAATTTTAGCATTAATTTTTATTGAATTTCTTAGCTATAAACAAAGTGTGGTGAAGCAATCAGGAGAAGGACCTCACTTCCCACTTTTGGACATATGATTAATGATATTACAGGGAGATAAGTAATTGTTCACTTTACATTTTAGATTGTGTAGGAACCATAAGAGAAGCCTTAACTTTGACACGTAGAAGCATTTGTTAAACACTGTCTGCCTGTTCTTGTTCATCAGTGGAGTCTGAAATGCTGGGGGGATGATGTTATCATAACTTAATTGGCCCACGAGCCAGACAGACTTCTGAGACGTTCATGAGTCCATTTATCCTTTGCAGGGAGTTAAAGCCTGATTAGGCTTTTAAAGATCTCTTGTCTCTTATCTCAACTGTTTTTTATGTTGACAGCCCTGTAAAACTAAACAATTGTACGGCATACTTCATTGCTCATGATACATCCAGCAGACAAAACTTTTTCATCTGTGCTCCCACCTAGACCCACCAGACCTTGTATGTTCTGTGCGAAGGGCGTTCAGCTGGCACCTGCAGCTCGGTAACGTCAGTCGCACAGCAGCAGAGTCTCTCTCTTGCTCAGTGATCGTGGGTGCCATGCAAGAGACAGACCGAGGCCACTGCTGTTATTGCTTTTCCACACTCCTTCCTCTGCTAGGTGATGTGACACGCAGGCGTAACCCCCAAAGCGTGTGATTCAGCTTACAGAGTTTCAGATGCTGGGTCAGAAAAATATTGAGAGTTTTGTCTACTGCATTTGTACAGGTATGTTGCGTTTCCTTCTCGACTTGTCACATATCCAGTTTCTCTCTCTCTCACTGAAAGTATTTTTAACATAAATACTGACTTTTATTTCTGTTATTAAGTTCTATTTTAACGCTCTGTTTTGCATATTTCTTTTCCAGCCAACATTCACATTCGTACGTCCTAACTCATTTAACACAATGTGACCATTGTCATGCTGTGAGAAATCCGAGCCAGGACATGCAAATATGGGGACAAGAGGACTTAGTCTTTGACGTTAAGTAGTTGCCACAAAATGATCACAGCTAATAACTTGTCAACTTATGTCCTAGTTGTTTTAGAGCAGTCTTGTTCATAGTTGAAAGACTGTTAAACTCTAGTTGAAATAACTGATTTCACACATTCTCTTTTTTGATAGAAGAATCTGAACAAAATGGTAGTATTTCAGTTTACTTATTTATTTCAGAAGATAATGCAACTTTGTCCATGTCTGCATGTATAATATGGCAGCTCATCCAGGTAGACATGTGACAATTTTTGGGCAGACACAGCTAGAATATGTAAATATGAGATTTGCTACAAGATAAAGGCAAAAGCCAGAGTGAAAGATGAGCAACTTACAGTTTGTTAGAGCTGGCAGTCATCTAAACTTGATGCTGTTTCCTGAGTTCAATAAAGAAAAAAGCCTAGATGACAGATTTTTGGGGGGTTTTTTTGGGGGGGGGTTGAGTTTTTTTTTTGTTTGTTTTTTGTTTTTTGGTTTTTTTTTTTTGTTTTTTTTTAAACACTGTAAATACAGATTAAACACAGCGAAGCCCATTTGTGGTGACATGGGATCTGGAAGAGTTATTCATCAAAAGCTGACTTCAGTAAAGGGTGGCCCAGTTCTCTCAACTGCCACTGCAGTCAACAGAAAGGAAAAGGTTTCCATTTGGGTTATCTGAGTAAGTCTGAAGCGCCTACTGTGGATGGCACTGTGAAGGATAATGGCTCTGACAGTACGGAGAGAGCCTAGTGCCAGTGGCTTGTGCGTGTGTCCGCCCTTCCTCTTGTGGCATCCCTTCCCCTGAGGATTACAATATCACTGAGTGGGAAGCGAGTACAATACGCTACTCACGCAGTGGCATTAATGATCTGATATCTAATACATACTTGTCATTTTCACATTTGGACTAAATCACCAACTTTTTCAGCCAAGTGTATTGCTGCTTTCAGTTTACTTTTGCCTGATGCATTTTAATTGTGGGAAGGAGGGCCTCTAGTGGCTGCTCTTCTGTTGCTCTGTAGCTCTACCATTCCGATTTTTAGAGATAGTAATACTTAACTGAGAGTGCATTAAGTGGAATTTGCGACACAGTTGTATTTATACAGCACAAACATCATTTCAAAAATTAAGTCGTTTGTGTATTTTTATTCCAGACAGCCAATTTATGAAAAGCCTTAGTTACAGGGAAATGTCCCAGTCGAACAGTTGAGACAGGAATTGTTTCAGGATCTTTTGTTGTGCCTCCTACTGGCTATTTGATGAGTTAATAACAAAGAAGTCTTCTGATAAAACAACAAAAGCAATTAAGCCTGTAATTTCAAAATAATACTAGAATTTCCCCAAGTAGATTGTTATTCTTTTTTCTTTTTCATTCTCATTTCTATAGCTCTAATGCTTATAGGGTATTTCATGTAGTAATGTATGCAAGTTGGCAAATGAAAAATAATGTAGATAATTACAATAGCAACAGCTAATAGCAGCTGTAATATTGACATTGTGTCTCTAACCATTACAGTTTGTAGTATTACATAAATTTAAGTGAAGAAGGGATAATTTGCAGTGTAGCAAATTATAAACCTCACTTTCTGCTATTAGCATACTCTCTTATTTCTCTCTGCCGTATTTCAGGCAGCATGCTGTTATTGCTATGAGAATCTAGGAAGATAGAACAGCAGTATTGTAAGATGTCTGTAAAAACTGAGCTATTAAGCACTGCTATCTCAATCAAATGGGCTCAGAATTTTCCAAAAGGCATTCTGGAGTCACTGGTTTCTTAGGATCTGGAGACAGTTTCACAGTTCCTTGCTTTATAAACTTACTTTCCCTGTGCAGATGAGAAAAATTTTACTGAATGGCATTTGGTGTGTGAAAGCACGTAGAGAAGTATATGTGAGTTTGTTAGAACTAGAAGCAGATACAGTTCTGTAGTTCTAGAGAGCTGCATGCTAATGAGTAAACTGGCCTCAAGTTGTGTCAGGGAAGGGTTAGATTAGATATTAGGAAAAATTTCTTTACTGAAAGAGCGGTCAGGCACTGGAACAGGCTGCCCAGGGAGGTGGTGGAGTCCCCATCGCTGGAGGTCTTTGAAAAACCTGTAGATGTGGCACTTCAAGGCATGGTTTAGTAGGAATGGTGGTGTTGAGTGGATGGTTGGATTCGATGATCTTAGAGGTCTTTTCCAACCTATGATTCTATGATTCTACGATTCTGTGATTCTATGAGTAAAGGTTCACAGTAGGTGTGAAGTCCTTTGTCACTTCAGCGGTTTTATTATGAATGGGAAAAATATGTAACAACACCAGAAATCACTTTTATTGTGAAATCCAAAAAGCAGGAGGAATTCCTGAATGCTTCTTGAAAATCTTCCACCCAGCTCCTGACGTATCTGAATTTCACTGTATAAAGCCCTGCAAGACTAGTTGTGCTTCCAGATTCCGTNGGCTCAGACTTCGCATGCCAAGCAGGACTTCTGCTTTTATGAGTAGTTCTCCCTTTCCATGATATATGGACAATGAAGAAAGCAAAANTATTTGTGAATCTCCCAAGGTTCCCTTAAGCATAACATTAATGATTAATTGCCCAAACTGTCCCACCAGAACCTAATTGATATTTACTGTTTATCTCTTCAAAAATTCACCCTAATCACCTGACTTTACTAAAAAACTGAACAGCACAAATGTTACATATGAAATAGCTGCAGGAAATATGCCTTTACTTTTACATAAAAGTTATTCATACTGACTAAGCAGTTTCAACAGACAATTCTGTATTATACATGCACTTGTCTTCAGTCATTGATTATTCGCATCTTTAGCATCCCATATAATTATCTTAAATACTACATATAAAGACTAAATACTTACAAGCTATAGTTTAAAACCAATTGCCACATAAAAGAACATTCCAGATCACCAAGTGGAGACCTTCTAGAGTATTTACACAGCATAAGCTTATGCTGTTTATTGTTTAAAAATGTTTTTCAGAATAATATTTCAGAGCAACAAGAAGCACCTTGTAGATTTAATGTTAGAATTTAAACTGTCCATGCAAACAAGGAGAAGACAAGAACATCTGAGATATTAAAACCTGGTGTGCTGTGAGCTTGAAAAATGTAGCACTGACCAGAAAAAATATTTACTGGTCAAGCAACAGAAGGAAACAGGGCTCTACATAGTGATGTGCATCTTCCACTCCGATGCCACTGTGTATTTTCTTAGTTCTTTGCTCACTGTAGGGAAGATATTAAAGCAGATGCTCAGGCAGGCATCCTCATGTATTGCCTTCTTAATCAGTTGCTCTTCAGGCTCTCCTTAAATAAAAATCAGTATCTAAAATGGAAGGCAATGGTATGTGCCTCTAAGTCTGATAATACAGCAATCAGGAAACTTAAGTAGCAGACGAGCACTTGCTAAATTAAGTGCAGGATTTTACATAGTCTGAACAGATGTGTGCCTTTTTTAAATGCGTGCATTTGATATTAATCAGTTTCTTACCACAACACAGACTTAATTACATTGCCGCTGTAAAATGCTGTAATAGTTTTCATTCTGTTGGCGGAACACTAGTGTTTTTAATGTTTTCTTAATCAAGTATTATTAAAACACTCTCGGAAAAGAGTATTAAGTGTTCTAATTTCTTGAAGTTTTCTGGGTGAAAACTCCTCAAGCAAAGGAAATTCACAACCCAATATACTGTGTTACAAATAGTATTTTAACTCAAGCTTTACTCGTCCTGATTCACGAGCATGTATTAAGGAAAGTCAGTTTACTTAGCAATTTTGTCAGCCTGTCACTCCTTGCCTCAACTAACTGAACTGTAAACTTCTCAAGACGAAGTCTGGCTTTTGCCTTACTGTTTTGCACCATGATCTGGTGAGGCTTTTGTTGGCCTTCAGCATTTACCAGTTGTTGTTGGTGAAAAGCCTACATGTGCTCTAAAGCTTATGAAGTACATTATTTCATCAGAAATACCTGTCCTATGTTGAGCTCGTGATTTTTTTGTGTGTGTTGGTTTGGTTTCTATTTAAATTTCCTTGCAATGTGGATGAATATTTTTTATACTCAGACAATGGTAAAAAAGCAGTTCATCTTTTGTTAGAGCTTTTTGTGTGAAAGTTTAATAACAGGCATTGAAACTTCAAACTCTCCTATTAGATCCATTAGGAAATTTTTATGAAAGCTAAAGCTTTCAAAGTAGCAACAAATGGTTATATTTGCAATAAAAGTTTATTTCCTTGTATCTCATCTCCTACATATTGCAGTGTTTGTAAATGTGTTTTCCTTAAAAGACAGACTCTATTAGTGTTTGTTAAGCCACTCACTAGAATATTGTTTGTCTTTGAAGTGAATAGATTTTTTTCTACCTCCCATTAGAACAATTTCTTTAAAATACTTCTGTAACCGGGAGATACAACACGAGATCACGGTCTCTCTCTTTTTACTTCATCTCTGATCATACAGAAAAATAAATTTGGATATCCTTTATTTTGAGATCCTCCTGTTCAGTGGTTGGATATTTAATTGTTTTATTTGTTCCTGAAATTATTTTCAAAGTAGTTCTACTGCAGAGGTGAGGAAGGCAGTTCTGTAAAGTGATCTGCACTGTTTTAGTTGCCTGCAGTGCTTGCTGATTCACATCATAATCCTAAATTCATGACCTGAAATACATTTCTAGTCTCCCTGATCTTTTTTCCTCCTTAGAGAACTGGTTTGGTAGTAATTCTGTCTTTATCTGACATTCATAAAGGTGGCTGAATGGCTTCACCTTCCCTAACCGAATGTGTTCTCAGAAAGACCTCAGGGAGACAGCTGTTTCGTGTGTTGAAGTCGCATATGCAGCCAGATCAGCCCATGATTAAATAGAGTCACAATCAGCTTCAACTGTATGCATCTTTGCGCATAAACCTGTAGGTTTATTTCAGGCAAAGCTGAACCTGCAGCTCATAAACTGACATGCTGATATGAAATCATTAGCAACACGTCTGACAACACTCCTCACATAGAGATGTAACTTAATAATTTATTAATTTCAATTTTTCATATTGAAATAGTACCTTATAAAGAAATCCAGAAAGTATTTCAGTTCCAGGTAAACTGGATTGTAGAAATTGGTTATCTCTTACTCTCCTTTTTCTCCTTTTTCTCCTCCTTGTACAATCAACCTCCTACACTGTTAGTCATCATGCTTGTTAATATCTCAGATTCTTGAAGATTATTTTTAGAAGGGCCTTGCCTTCAAGAACCGCTCTACTTGGTTCATCCAATTATTTCTGGCAACTCAGATTATTATACATATTTTGAATCTAATTTTTTTGGTGGTTACAATATTCTATTTTTTCTTCTACAGTTAGTTCACAGAAGAATTTAAGTATGATGTGACAGATTATTTATCGGATCTGGAATAAACCCCAAAAGTAGACAGTAAACTTAAATAAAATATTTGACAGGAGGTCGGTTTGGAACTGCCTCCCATGTCTCGAAATACTCCCCACTACTCGATAATTCACTGCTCTTGAGGTCAGCTATATCTTTCCCTGCTACCATACTAGGATACTACACCTCTTTTCCTAGTGATCTGTGCAGTAAAGCAGGTGCCTGTTTATCTTCCATTGTAGCTTCCCCTGCTAACCCTGTTCCCAGCAGCCATTTAAGCATTCTCTCTTACAGGTTATTGAAGAAAAGCACTTCTGCTTATATTAACACAAATGTTTTCAGGAATTTGCTAGGCTACTGTTTTACTTTTTTGCATACAGTTTACATAGACTTTTATATATTCTTTTATATATAGGAGATATAGAAAACCACCTTGTTGTATATTTTCTTTGTACACACCTATGCTCTGATATTCTGCCAGCAAAATCACCAACTTCTGCAGACCACGGAGGACTTTTTCCTTAGAGGCGTACAGAAAGGGCACAGCTAACTTGTTTGCACTGGGGTCCTTGCAAGACCTTATAAACTGGAAGAATTTAGTACAGGAATTAGTGCATATGTAAAGAGTTTCCTGCTCTGCATTTCTCACCTTCAGAAACCCCCACAGTCTGAGCAGCATATCATGTTTTCTCTTTGAATCACAGTTTACTCAAACCCTAACAGAAAATGCTATTCTGAGTTGCAATTTAGCTTTGCCTGTGGTCACAAAATAATACATTTAGAATGCTTTGTTTTAAAGAAGCAGTTTTTTGAAAGCACACCACTGAAAAAGACAGAGTATAGAAGAGTAAGCAAATGGCAGGTAGCTGACTTCTCTGTTTGCCTGTCCTCTATGGCACATCCAAGTAATTCCACTCTCCTCTGGGGTACTGGTAACCCTCCTCCACCGGTGCCAAACAGCAAGCTCAAAATACAGATTAACGCTGAGCAGCAGGAAGAGAGGTTGCAGTAAATTAGATAAAAGCGCTGACAGCCATTCCTTTGCTTGAAGTCCCTGGCTGTAAGTACTAAGGGGTACACACTGGGGAAGAAATGAACAGTTCCCAGCTCCAGGTCATTATTTGGCAGGTTTTGTTGATTTAAACTTGTCAGACATGTGCGCCTAAGGGCAACTATCGTTGTTGTAGTCTAAATAGATAAATCAGTATAGCGAAGTGCCTTTCTTGTCTTCCTCAAATTTAGGTTAATTATTTGATCTTTACACATCATAAATTATTCTTATTCCATGTGGATTTAAATTGATGACAAAAAGGAACTGACTGCTTATTAGTTGCTGCGACATGCAATAAGCGCTCCACAGGCAGGGCCTCCGAGGGCGAGAGGAAATCACCATTCACCACTCCCTCATTGACACCTCAGCCCTCTCGGTTTCATCTTCAACTTTTGCACCATTTGTGGTTACTTTTTACCTCCCACTCCTAAAATCATAACTCCTACAGGGCGCTTGCAAGCTACCAACGTTTCCGGTGCTGGAAGAGGGACACATCGTGGGGCTTTCCTTGCTGGGCAAAGCAGAAGGCAGCGAAGCGCAAGGGCTGCCCATGCACGGGGGCGTGAGCTTCCCCCTGCCTGCCTGGGCTGCTGCCTGCCCCGGGCATGGGGGGCCCTTGGCAGCACCCCAGGATCAGAGCCTCCCAGGGCCAACCAGGAGTGACCAGCTCGTCCTGCTGGGAGGAAGCCACGGTGCGGCGAGGTGGTGGTAATGGGAGGCTGGAGAACAGGGCTGTGTTGCTGCCCGCCTGCAGACCCCCTGGGGTCAGCCAGGCTGCGGTTTCCTCAGGGACAGCCCCACCTGCCTTCACAGCCCCAGGGGAGGGGAAATGGTGTGGTACCTGTGGGATGCAGCGTCTGCGGGTAGGGCCTGGGGAACCAGCACCCTGGGAGATGCGAGGCTCTGTACGCCTGCCTGCCATGGCAGCACTGGGGCCAATGGGTCCAACTCCCAGCAAGCGTACCTGCCCTGGAAGGACCCCCGAGAGCAGGAGCGTGCTGTCACCATGGGTGACGGATCCGTGAGGCCGCTGCCATCGCTGCAGTCCTTGGGCTTTCTGGCGAGGCAGCCCTGCTGCACGACTGCCGGCTCAGGACAGCCTCTGGTCACCGGGAAATCCTCCACGCCATGGGGCTCCCTCACAGCACGCTCCATGATGGCCCCCGCAGAGACGCTGCATGGGTGCTTCGGCCTGCGCAGGCCACCCCCAGGGCTTTGCCTTTGCTGCAGGGAGAGTAAAGGAGGGCACGCTCTTTTGGCTGCCCTCACAGCGAAGAGCAGGGTCTTTCTCATTTCATCACACCCTTTCTGAACACACACAGTACCGGGGTGAAATAATACCTTTTTTTTTTCCCCGCTTTTCAGTGTTGTAGCAGCTCTCCAGTGGCGTCATACACTAAAACTTGCCTGAGCATGTCCTAATGTGTAAGGAGAGACGAGCAGAGAGGATGGCGGAAGAAAGAGCCCAGCGATCTGGTATTTAATCTCAGCTCTGTTACTGACCAGCAGACATTCAACACTTGCCTTTTTTCATGTGTGTGCTTTAGATTCTCCTTCCACAAACTGACGATAGAAACAGATTGCAATGTCTTTTTAGATCTTTTATATAATTTTCAGTTTAAAAACACATAGAATGTTGTCTGAGGAGTTCTTCATCACTGTTTTAAATATGCATATTCACTATTAGTAGTTCTGTGTTTAAGTCCTAAAAAATTTCTGAAATACTGTCTCAAAAAGAAAGTAAAACCAATAAAATCTCAGATTATATTCTTCCTCAAGAAGAATTAGAACTATTTGACCCCTTAGACTCTACTTTCAAGTAACACTAATGAAAACAAGGTCTAGTAATTATATTTATCAAATGTTATTATATATTTGATATGAGGGAGATATATATTAATCCAAAATAATTTGGGGTTTGTCCTTTAGGATCTTTGGCCCTGGCTGATGACCTCAAGGAAAAGCCACTGTCTGAAGGGAAGAGAGACTTGGACAAGGAGTCCGTGTTAAATGTAGGTTTTCCATTTTTTTGTCATATTTTTCAATGTGCTAAGGTGTTCTGCACAGTAAGGATTATTTATTAGCCACCCAGAGTTTTTCCAGATTTTATTTTTGGAATTAATGAATGATAAATAGAGAGTTTATAACAAGGCCAGAAAACATTATATGTGCAATTTGCTTTAATATTTTTCCTAAGAACAAAAAATCCTAAAAAAGTGTGTACTATAAATTTTAAAATTCAGATTATACTCAATTTTAGACAGTTTATAGTCTTAATTGTCTCCGTATTTTTACTGGGTTTTTTTAATTAAAAGTTAAAGGAAGGGAATATGATCTCCAACATAAGCAAAAATATGTTGAATATAAGATAATTACCTGTACAGACATGAAAGCCTTTTACCATGTTAATGTCACAATAGCTCCATCTTGTGGTTTACCAAATATTACTTTGTTAATTTTTACTTAGATTCTATAGGAAAATTAAGGTCGAAAACAGAAATGAAAACGTGCTTGTCAGGAGATGAATATTTATATACGATCAATTTCATTGTAGTTGTTTCTAAAAAAAGAAAAAGAGGAACAGAAAACAAAAGTAAAGCCTGAATGTTTATTAGTTGCCTTCAGTAGTTGCAATTTGCCATATCTAAGTGGATAATTACAAAAGGTGGGAAGTTTTAGTTAAAATATTATTTCAGACAATCAAACAAAAACTTCTGTAAAGATTATGATGATTAGCTGTGTTACTGAGTTTATGAGTCATATGTACACTGCCAGTGAAGTTTTGTATCTGTTTCATACAGGCATTCAAGAGTGCTGCTGCTGATCAGCAGTTTAACCTTGAAGCTGCGATTAAAAATGTTGACAAAATGTCCAACGAGCTGAAGAAACTAAATGGTAATTCTGAGTTTATCTTCCAGCTAAACAAAAAGCTGCCTAAGACATCGATTTAAGAAGTCCGCCGTTGTGAGTGGTTCCTGTATTGTGTCATACAACCGTTTTTTAATCTAACGAAACAACACAGTTGCTCTTTTGCTTTGAAATATTCATGTTAGCTAACCATGGAAAAAAATCTGTTAGGCAGTCAAACTCATTCCTTTGCAGGGACAATAATAGTCTCCTAATAGAAATGTTATGGGTATGCTACTACTGAACTTTATTTAACCATCTGGAAGTAAGCAAAACAAGGCAACCCTTCAAATTTTTGAAAGAGTCGGTAGATGAACACTTCAATAAGTGATATGTATAAATTGCCATTCACTTAGCATCTGCCGTTCAATAAATCCCACGATGATACATTGCCCTTTGTCTTTCAGTGGAAAGCCAGCTACTGCTTTGTGACCTTATCTTGAATTTCAACCGTCCAAGGAAGGCCAAAGATTTAAAAGAAGCTGAAGAAAAAACCTGTAGTTTGACAGATTAAGTAATAACATCTATTTTCATGCATTGTCTTCTATTAATACTGCTTCAGTTTGAACTGTAAAATGATAGTATGGTTTCCTGCAGTTAGGCCAATTTTATTTTAAACTGAAAATGCGGAGTGGAAAAATACTGTAAGTAGGTTATTGATTTTGAGAGGGTTTTTTTAACCCAAATTTCCCAAATTAGACCCCTAAGACTGGAAAGACTGATGTAATTACCTAGGAAGGTTAGGAAACTGGGCACAAAGGTTTTCAGATGGGGTTGTCTCCTTTTAAGCAAAGACATATTGGAACAGTAACAGGAGATTTTAAATTACTTCAGGTCAAGTCATTGCTCTCTTATCTCAGTTGTGTTCCGGAAAATGGAGTAAGAAACAGTCAGTAAAGGAGGAACTGCAACTTGTCATTTGATCTGCCTTCCTCATTCTAAAAATGTTGCTGAGGAAGGAGGCCAAAGAGCAGATTACTGCTGGAAAACCGAAAGTACTTTCGTTCTAGTTTCTGTAGTGACTTTCTAATGCACCTAGATACAAAAGGAGGAGTGAGTTAGGGGTCTAAATACTCTGTCCTGGAATCTTCTTGGCCCAAAATTTGAGTAGCCAGTATTTTTGTGTGGTTCATTACAACTAATATTCAATCGTACTTTACTTGTGGACATGTTTGAATGTTGAGATGTGTTTTTATTCATATACAAAATATATTTATCTGAATAATCAAGATTTAGTCTGCTGAAAAAAATTTGCAGTGTTATAATTTGTTATGCTAGTTTACATTTTATTTCTCTTTCACTAATGAGATGATTTAAAACAAATAAAACACAATTCCATAGGAGGTACTTCTGGGTTGTCAGACTTCTCAAGGCAGTGCAACAGAATTGAATCACATCCTCCAGCTCCCATAATCAGTAGTAATATGGGGGATGTTGTTCTTAATTTTAGCATTTTTTGAAAAACATACATTAAAACTGACTTTTCTTTCACAAGATTAGTAGTGAGCTTTTAAATATATTGGGCTAGAAACAGGTTTTGTCAGCTGAAGAATTTTTAAAATTTTATTTTCCATCTTTTTTTTTATGACTCATAGTTGCATGGGAATGAAATGTGCTAACTTTGAATTCCAGCTCCTAGCTAAATATACTAGAAATGAACATAACATTTACAAAACACATATATTTAAAGTAAAACTGTTTATGAAATCTGATGATCTCATCTGAGAAGCTATACGAATTATATGGAAGATATTTTTCTGTGTTGAATTTTGGTGCAAATGTTTCAAGTGATATACACACAAATGGCTTTAAAGGAGAAAAAGTGTGACAAAGTCTAACATAATTATCAAACCAAGGTCTCGTCAGAAAACAAATGTTACTAGAAAACCGAGGCAGAGGGTTGGGTAAACCCCACTTAACAAAGGAGAGGGAAAACCTCGTGGCATACTATGCTTCAGTGGCCCTCAGTTGCAACTTATATTTTAGAACAGAGAATGTTATTCTTTTGCTTGAAGAAAACCACAGTGAAAACAAAGAAGTTGTACAGGAGGAACTACATTTAGCCTGGTTGTGTCTGTCTGCTTTCTAAGAGTTCGGGGTGTGTTCTGCTGATTAAGAATCACACGATGATAATCTTGTTGCTGTGTCTGCTACAAAAAAGTGGTTGCTTAATTTGGAGTCAGAAAGACACGGCTAAAGAGCAGGCTGTGTTAAGGGAGAAAAGCTGGTTTCTGAGTGAGGTTCAGGGATCCTAGGAGATGCATAACTCCAGTTTGTGGGCTAAGATGTGCTATCAGTGAATCACCAGTGGTACGGCAGAGAGAACGTGGTATTTGTAGATGTTTTATTCTTCTCAAGAGCTGTGAACAAAGACAGTTTTGTAGCTGAATAATGTAGACACAGATCTTGACAGGCAGCTGCATATCCAGGGTTGGAGGTTTTTTTTGGTGTCTCTGAAACCTAAATGTCTTTAGGATCCAGGTCAGAGTTCCAATCTTTTCATAGTAGCGGCCATAGTAAGATTTATTGGGAAGTGTACTGTGGGAAAAAATTGGGCTTTTATTCTCATTTGTCTAGTCCTTAACTTTGACAATGTTTGGGTCTTCTCTATCACTTTAAATAACTTGATTGCTGCTGCAGTTCTGATCTGAAAAAATAGCTTACTTTTTCCTCCCCCACCTCCTATGAAAGCAGAGGCTCATGTTGGTGTTAATTTCTGGGTCCTTTAATTTGACGTGGAAATAAGTTCAAGGAGATACACATATGTTGGAAAATAAAAACTTCTCATGTACTGTATGATTAGTGCAGAGTAATATTGTAGGAAATTCAGATTTATAAAGTACCACATTTAAGGCATAATTTAAAAATAATATTGTCCTTTTTCCTTAAAATTTAAAGGATTTTTAATGAATTAATGATTTTAGTTTGCTGAAAAAGGAAGTATCTCGAAGCTTACAAACTTCAGTAGGCTTCATTACTATATGTGGTCTTCATGAAGGTCTCACTTAAAGATGTCCTGCAGCATATTTTAACATGCACTGGTTTCTTGAACCTCTGTCTTTTCCATCAATCAGCAGAAGAGGTGTTCTTTGGAAGTAATCAATGATATCTGCTACAGAAGAAAAATCCTGTGGGATGGAAAAAATGAGAAGGCTATGGCAAAAATGTCAGAAATACTAGTAATCAGTAAAACCAAAAGAGGGTTTTTTTTAAACTCTAAATAATTAGCAGTCTTATAAGGTCCAGTAAATAGTATCAGATCAGTTGTTTTCATTCCTGTCATAATCTTTACCTCAGTAACTCTTAATCTAGTGTGTGTATGAGCTACTGCAGTGCTGTATAATTAATTTATGCAGTCTTGACCTGTTTAATACATGATGTTGTCATTCTGCTTGACATGATGACTGCACTTGAAAGTTCAAAAAGTTGACTGATAAATTCAGAGAGTTCTGACTCAATCAGAACTACAGTAGGCGTGCTGACCAGTCTGCCTGGTGCCAGTAAATCCAGTGCAGTACTGCTGGACGTAAGAAAACCAGCAGTCTGGGAGAAAAGCAGTAAAGGGGGCAGATACAGTTTGGCTCCCAAGTGTATATTTCCCCTATCTGGTATCTGAGTGGTAAACACACATTCACTAATCGGGTATGTGGATTTCTAATAGCTGTATTCTTAGGTTATCCCTTCATTCCCTGAATGCAAGCAGGAGAATCTGATTTTACTCTCAGCAGTAACATACGCTGTCGGGAATAACTCTAAGACAATAAGCCGAGTCCCACTGGAGTAAAACAGCTGCCAAGTTAAGTAGCCTGACATTTAGGAACGAGACTGGAGGTATCTCAAGATGAAGGGAAGTAGTGTGGAAAACATATAGTACCTCTTTTCCTTTTAAGCCAGTTCCTAACAAATATACGTGATCTTGCTCCTGGTAACGAATCTGAATGTTGTATACTTTATCTCTGTACAACACCATCAGTACGTACGGATGAGTAGCAGTTTTTCTTGAGCTGTCTCTTACCAAGAAAGTTCCATCCTGAAATATGAGAAAATGAATGATGACAAATAGACGTCACTTCTGGGTTTGATCAGCATCACAACCTTAACTAGAGCACTCATGCTTTTAAGTGTTTTTTCTTTCTGAAAACTCTTTTCTCTTGGTAAAAGAAACTGCACTGTTAAAGAGTTTAGGTCATTTCTCAAAAGTTTTATCTTTCCATTTGCATGTGCTGTGAAGCATCACAGAGCAAACAGATTTCCCACAGTGATAGGATACAATTTGGTTTATCTCCACATGCTCAGCTAGGCCTGGGTTTCACCTATTTGAATCTGTTCTTCATTTTGCTGGTAAATATGACCTAGAAAAGGGTGGGATTCATCTCATCTAATTCAAGCTATCTGAAACTTGGGATTTGCAACAAATTCCTCACTTCATCTGGTGACAGAGAACTATTTCCAGACAGCAAATCACTCCTTCTAGGAGAGGCGAAGTGAAACTGCTTTCTGGAGACACATTAATCTGTTCTCTTGGACTATGGAAAATGACAGCCCTCATGGCTGGTTTAAACTAGCTGTGTAGCTTTTATGTGGGTAGAGATATTTGAGATGAATCCCCCACTTGAAGTATCTGTGCTGGCGTTATAACCTTACCATGTTATTTACCTTTACCCTTCCCATATGACTGCAAGGACATCTAGCTAGACCGTGAAGGAGACGGAGAGAATCACCAATGATTCAAAGAGTACCTTGTTTATTTTTCGAAGAGCTGCCTCTGCCTCTGGCCGGGTGACATAAGCAACATACCATTCACCATTTAGTGAGCCCTGTGTTTTTGTGAGAGAGGAGAAAGTCAGCTGTCAATGAATGAGCTTGTGAGGTTAACAACAAAGAAGTAGAGAGAAATTTGAATGTGAGGGATATTCGGGTTTACGTGCAGAATCTCTGAAGGTATGAGCTTCAGGGATCTTACTAGTACATATTACTGTATGGTAAGTGGCACTAAATGATTTTAAAATTCTTTGCTTACTTTGGTAAACTTGAAAATATTACAGACCTAGCTATGATATGTCTGCAAGTAAGCTGGAAAAATGGATATTTCCAAATATTTTCAGTAAAAGATAGATTTTAAGAGATATTTTCTCTTTTTGCTGCCTTGGACACTAGCATCCTTTGCCTTTGTTTCTCTGAGGGTGTTTTTTAAAATTATTTTATTTTTCCTTTTTTAACTATCATCTCAGACAATAATGCAGACTTCCTGTGAACAGACCATGTATGGTTGCCCAGCAGTGTTATCACCAGGAGTGGTTTGCTCTTAACTTGTTATATCTAAAGACATGTGAAACAAAAAATGCACTTAAAGGGTATGAATTCTTTACTCACCAAGGTTTTCTGGAAGAAGAACTGACTATGTAATGGTAGTTGAAGGCAATTGTGCAAAACAAGTAAAGCAGCAAACAAGTATTTCTCTTATTTTGTTCTTCTGGGTTTTTGCTATTGTTCTTTTTCTTGGTGAAGTCAAAATAAGGCACTAAAGTTTGACACGGAGAGGAAACTGAAAGCACGTCCTAACATCCTGACAGTGGCTACTAACTAGCAAAACAACTCTGAAAAACAGTCTCTCCTGAAATCAGAAAATTTACTGTGTTTAGCAGTTATGGTTAATACTTGTAATGTTTTGTACCTCGTCTTCTTCCATGTTTGTTTGGTGAACAGTCTGTCTGCTAGGAATTGGCAATGGAGGTCTTATATCAACTGTGCCTCTTGAAGGAGATCTGCTATTGCTGCCTTCAAAGATATAGAAGTAGAAAAAATGTTAAAACCAGGAAAATAATTTCATCTGTGGAGTGCGTACATGGTGTAGAATCTTGATTTTTGTGAGGCATGAAGATTTTATATCACTCTTTACGTAAATTCGTTCTTGGTGCACAGAGACTTTAAATGAACTTTTGCAGTTCAGCTTTCCTAAGAACCAGATGAACTTGAAACACAGGTCATGTCCTTTTAACTTCTGTACCACAATTACTCAGTTGAGAGAATCTCCGGTTTCTTTAGGGACAGAAGTAACATTTTGTCTCTGCGTTCCTTGCCTTCTTAGCATGTAGAAGCTAAAAAATGTCACTGTAAGACATGGGCAGCTGTTACCATAGGTGAGAAATTATTTGCAAAGCAACTGATTTCTAAGCTTGCTTTATTTTTTACTTGTCATTGCAAGATAAATAAGCTATATATTTCACACGGAAAGTATTTTCTCCCTTTTTCCAGAGTATTAGTATACCACAGTGACTTGCAGGTAGTGTTGCTTAGCTCCCAGTAGTGTTAGCTGTATTGAAGAAGATGCTTATATGAAGTTTGGACAATGGTTTAAGTAGGCAATAAGCCCAAACTTCATGGGGAAAAAACCCCTTAGATTCAGACTAATTTACACAAAATGCCTTTCAGGAACTTGATAGTTTTCTGTTCACAGTTCAACCAGAAACATCCAATATGAAAACAAGATTATAGGAACTGCACTGAAACCACCTTTCAACCTTCAGTCAGTTTTTGCACAAAAAATGTAAGAATACAGGATACAAACCTGGATGTAAACGTGGTGGTAGAGAGCCACTTGAAGACAGGATTCTAGCACTATTTTAAAAAAAAAAAAGTAGTCAGTATAAATACAACATTGCTATACAACATTTTTATGCTCTGAAGAACAGATCTGGACTTTGTGCCTGTTTTACAGAATGTGAGATCCTCTTGAGATCTGCGCAGGATGAGGATAGCCTTCTCTTTCTTCTTTTTGTTTTTCTTTTTCTTTCCTTCTTTCTGTGCAAATAGATCTACTATTAATTTCAACTGAAGCTCAGTATCTGGGAATAAGGTAATCAGTAATGGGCCACCAAGTGCTCTGTGCCAGGGCCAATGTAGAAAAGTACTTCAGCATGTTGAGTTTTCACAGGGAGCGACTACTTCATTGTGCTAAAGCAGGAAACACGGGCAACAGCTTGCTAGATATTTCTTTCTGTGGGGTTCCACTTACAGAGTCATTTTTCTTGTGGCTTCTATAACATTGTGATGAAAATGCAGTTTCTCATCATTAATGTTGTAACTATGCATGTGGAGCTGCTGGAAAGAGTCCAGTGAAGGGCCACTAACATGATAAGGGCCTGGAGCATCTCACATATAAAGAGAGGCTGAGGGAGCTGGGACTGTTTAGCCTGGAAAAGAGAAGACTCAGGAGGGATCTTATTAATGCATATGAGTAGCTGAAGGGAGAGCCAGGCTCTTTTCAGTGATTCCCAGTCGCAGAACCACAGGCAGTGAGCACAAACTGAAACGCAGGAGGGTCCCTCTGAACAGCAGGAAACACCTTTTTACTGTGAGGGCGACTGAGGACTGGAGCAGGTTGCCGAGAAAGGTTGTGAAGTGCCCATTCTTGGAGATATTCCAAAGATGCCTGGACATGGTGCTGGGCAGCCTGCTCTAGGTGACCCTGCCTGAGCAGGGTGGCTGGGCCAGATGACCTCCAGAAGTCCCTGCCAAGCTCAGCCGTTCTGTGATTTTGTGAGCTATGAGCTGACAGTGGCACAGAGCTCCTAGCTGTAGCACTGTAACATTTCCACGTGCCCATGCTTTCCCTCCTGCATTCATTTTTATGCTTTTTGTTAGAAAATCTACAATTTCCTTTTATGGCCTGATCCCAGAACCCACATCCAAAACGCCACAAATGAAGAGTCCCAATCTTCAATTATTTACTTATTTTTAAAAATTTCTTCACCTAATTGCGAACAAACTGCCTGCACGCTTTTCCTTTGCAGTCCATATTTCTCTAAATGAACTGTACAAAAAGCTCTGGCGTGAATATGTTAATTACATTTGCAGAACAAAAACACTCTGTCGTGACTTGTGATTCATTGGAGAGAATTGGCCAAATGGGGCCTCTGCCACAGCAAAATTTCGACAACGCTGTTTGAATATAAGCAGAAGTGTTCATCATAGGAATAGTCCATATTTGCATATGACCTTGCTATTGCTGCTGCAATATTAGTTCTGCTTGGCTGTCAGTAGTTCCACAGGTTGATAGTGAATCAGAGGAATTAATCAAAGAGCTATTAAAAAAATACAGAGATTAGAAAATGTACTTCAGAGTTAGGCTCAAGGAGCTCACTCTTGACTCATTAAAGGCTAAGTCTGTTGCACACTACACCAGAAATCAAAATTTAATTAAGGGCTCTTCCATCTAGCAAATGAAGACATAGCAATCTAATATTTGGAAGCTGGAGCTAGAAAAAATGGTAGTTGAAGCAAGGTTCACAATTTTAAATAGGAGTTATTAACTAACAGAGTGAAATTTAATAAAGGGGTGGGGAAATTCCTTCAGATCCAAATCTAGCCAACTAAGGTGTTGGGTTTTTTTTTAATTTTGAAGCAATTCAGAGTCATAGCTCTAGCACTTAGGCTCCTAGAGTGTGCAGAATCCTTTTAAAGAAGGACCTCTTTGACCTANATCTGCATAGTTTTGTAGGAGAAGATGATCNGTTCCCCAAAGGGTTTGTCATTCCTACAGATTCTTCAGGCAATGGGAGAANTGTCTCCAGAATGGAAGCNGGGGTCTGAGTGCCGCCCGTTCCCCTGCNCATCAGGGCCAGGGCGGCAGGAACTAGAGGCTGCAGTTTTGGGTTTTTTTTTGGTTTTGGGGTTTTGGGTCTGTTTGGGGTTTTCTTCGAGATAAAGACTCTTCTTGTACTAAATCCAAAACACAGCAGCTACTGGGAGGAAAATTAACTCTATCCTAGCCAAAACCATGACAGAGGCATTGTACCATGTAGGCCTTAAAATATTTCCTTGACATAGAACTGAGAGGTCTGCATTATTTTTCCTTGGTTGACTGATGTACACTATGTGCTTCACTGAATACAGAGATTCAATTACATGAACGATTCTCCTTGATAGTAGGAACAACACAAATTAGCATGTAGTGGAGGCAAGGGTTTAGCCTGAAAAATAATGGACTGCTTCAAGTAGTGACCTTGTGTTTGCCTGAGAATCCTGTAGCCACATACATACTATTATTTGCTAAATTGCAGAGATTGAGATGCAAAAGGAATGATGCAATAATGGGTGAAACAAACCTTTCTGCACCAGGCATGCTGTTGGATCCTGGCTTAGGTGGAGGCTTGACAGATTTGGATGGGAATGTGTTGGAGCTGTATGGGGGCAAAGATAGCTGTGGCACTGGTCTTTGGGGTGCAACTGTGGAGAGGAAGAGAAGGAAACTTAAAACTTATGTGAGACATTCTTAAGTGAGGTAGAAGGAAGAAATGCTATCACATTACTGCTGTTTCATTAGGTAGACATATTGGAGTAAACTATTCTATAAAAAGTCCTTGAAACGTTACTTACAGATTGTAAATTCATATGGTCAACTGAGAACTTAAAATTAGGTACTAAAATTAAAAATAAACTGAAACAGGCTTGAGCAACATTTACATTTTATAACTTCTGTTTTGGATAAGCCACAATTCAGGTACCTTAATTGCAGTAGAGCTGAAGGTGGTACGTAACCCTGTGTCCTCTGTTACATTGCTTCTAAATAGCAGATTTGAGGTTACCTTTTTGAACTTCATTCCTTTGTGAGATTTCTCCCATATCGTCATAAACAACAGCATAAAATAAAACATCTTCTCCCTGCAGTGTCCTCAGACCTCAACAACTACTGAAAAGGGAACAGATTAACTGCGCTCCGCACAGCTTAAATAGCGCTAGTCTTTATGGAGTCTTGGAGGCAGTGACAGTTTGTAGAGGCTGGGCCAAATCTTTTGCTTCTGTTATGGCATCATTTTACTAACTTAATTTTAGGAACCAGGATTCTGAAGTAATTAATAAATATTATTATTACATGAAACAAGTTCTACTTCTCTTCGTTAGAGTAAATAGCGTTACACAGAAGACTCATACCAGCAGGGTTTGACTGAATGCTTTGTTGAAAATTGGGACGATGCCAGGTTTACATGCCTCGCTGCTTGATGCTGTGGGCAGATGACAAATCTCTGAAATGTAATGTGTTTCAAAATAAGAAATCCTGCTATCTTGTAACTGGCTGACTGAAGGAAGCCATTAGCTATTGATTTCCTGTGTTTTGCAGCTTTGATGTACAAATCTGCATGAGGTACTTTGTAAGCATTCTACAACCTGTCAAGTTACCACTGACTATTTGAAAAGGCTCGAAAGAAATGACTCTGTGATCTTTTTTTTTAGAACTAAGAGAAAAAAAGACTTTACTTTTAAAAATCACTGTAGAATTACTTACTGTCATCTTCTTCCTGGGGAGCCAAAAGAAAATAAGCATTAGCAACATATTATAGCACAGTTCTTAGGAATGTTTTACAAAACAAGAACCTGGAAGTTCGTGAATTTTTACTATGCAAGGACTCTAATACCTATACTGTCACTTTCATCTAAAATGCTGGGGTTCCTATCTTCATACAACACCAAATAATTTTTAAAGTTCTTGAGTTAAGGTGCAGCGATTATTTACAAATAAGCTGTGAGGCAGGTGTTCCATAAAGGATCTTGACCGAAAGTAGTCAAAACTCTCCGCAGATGTAAACTTTCCTCATTCCTTACAGTAAGTGTTGGCTCTCAGAGTTACCCAAAAGTGAAATCCTTAGGTCAGCTTAAGCAGAAAAAATGCCCAAAAACTAGTGCAAAGCAAAATCACTTCTCCTATGTCATAAAAAAATTCTGGCCTTATTGTTCCTGTTATCTAAGATGAAGTACTCAGGGAATAAACTGAGCTTGACATAGAAGAACTATTTAAGAAGAAACCAGGTGCTGTGAAAGATCCGTGAGTATTTGTTATAACTGATAGAAGAAATGAGTTTACCTTTTCCAGAATTATTAGTTTATACAAGTAGTTTACTGTAGTCCCTATACTTATAAATATTTGCTTTGAGACTATACTTACTTCATTTTTTTTGTATGGTGGCCAACCCTGCCTGAAATGAAACGAAGAGAACAAAACATGAATCATAGATGGAATATTACTGATTTATTTTGTGTGCATTAGGCCAGATTTTCTACTAAGACATGAATTACAGACCCAATGAATGGAGAAATAAAATATATAAACATCACAAAAATATCTAACATCCTAGTTTTCAGCCATAATGTAAGACATTGTGCTAGTCCTTAGACCATCTTGATTCTGTCAACAAGGAAAATGTCTGATGAATTTATTATAAGATTAGAGCTTAAAACAAGTTTTCGTGATGATGAAACATTAGACTTCAAGTCTTGAACTCATTTATAGTACTTAGCAACATCGCTGGAGCACATGATAAGCCTTCCAGTCTTTGTTTCTCTGATAAATTTATCCTGGCTGATTAGCAGATCTCAATTACTTTCTTATTTTGTGTTAAGATCAGCCCCACTGTGCAGCCAACAAGTTGTCTAGAAAATGCTAGAGAATCATCTAATTATGCTAGAGAATGCTGTTTGCTATTAAGGAGTTTCTCAGGCTAGTAAAATCAATGGTAGGAAAGTAAAGCTTTCTTTTTCTAACATCCTAAAACATACAGTAATAGAACTCATGAAAGAACGTTCCATAGAGCAAAAACTTGATCTGGGGATAAGAACATGTATCATACATTTCTTTGTACAACTTGGAAGGGAGTCATGCCCTGCATAATGGTTGTTTCAGATGTGACTGGAGAGGGAGCTGCTTCTGCATTCACACTTCTCTGCAGCTTACAGCACATCCTGTCCATACCCATAAAGTAAAACTTTGATACCCACAGACATGTCATGCAGCAGCAGTAAATTATGCTATTCTGGGTTGCATATCCATATTTTTTTTAAATTTAATCTACCCTTTATTAAATGTCGTTTACATGAACACTTACTTTACAGGGGTTTGCTTCCTTAGAGGAGGTGGATTGCCTCTTTCGTATCTGTCGCTTGGTGGTACAGGAGGTTTTGGCATCATTGCTAGCTGTTCCCCCAGGGATCTAAAGCAGGAGCAAGATGATGAAATAAAGGCAAAAAGCTGCTTACTAAGAAATAATGGTAATGCTGGCACCTAAAGTCTTGTTTCCAGAGGCAAAACTCTTACCTTAGCTGTGAAGTCAGAGGCTGTAAAACAACAAGGGATAGTTAGGAGAATGCGTAAGTGTATCAAAATAGGCGAAAAGCATCAATAAGCACCAAACCAAAAAGACCTTACCTTTTCAGCAAAGCCTGGCTTCCTCCCTGAAAACAGTAAAAGCTTACATTTAGAAAAAATGGAAGTTAAGATAGCTAATTAAACTTTCTATGAAACAAACAAGTTTTGGATATCATTGAAAGTGAATTTTGCAGATTGAAGCACTGAGCCTCCTGAGATGTAAACCAGAAAAATATTTTGGCTTTGCAAGAGATGACAGAATTGCAATATCTCTTATGAAAGGAAAATTTAAAACTTTTCACAATGGCATGTATTACAGTCAGATTTTCTATGGTTCAACTTTCGATTACTGGATATGCTTGTGCCATTAATGTAACAGACAATAGTGTTTAGATAATAAAGAAAAATCATATAGTAGTCTCTTTAGGTTCTTTGTAAATTATGGTCTTCAGGTCTGAAACAAAGGCCTTTTTTTTCTGTGTTCATTCAGTTCTCAGCATCATTTTACGTCTGGGTGCCAAATTACATATAGTAGTGTATGTAGAGTTTCGTTAGCTTTGTATGCAAAAGCTAATTCTTCTTTTAACCTACTAAATATTTCCGTGTTCATTCACTTAATTGTTAGATCAAACCTTTATTGCACAGGGATCTCATAGTTTCTTTCTTTTCAACTTGTCCCGAGCTAGGGTTCCTACTTTCTAGATACAGTTTCTCTCACTTTATAAGTATTGCGCACATTATTTATTCTTAAACAGATGTATGTTATTGGATTATGGTATGTTTCTTTGAGCCTTGTTCTTTTGCATGAATGATATTCAAACTGGTAATTTTGAATAATTAAAAAACACCATTGATATTAGCATAAGCAAGTACTGACCTGATGCTGAGCTTTCTCTTTCAAATGGTGGAGCAAAGCGATCCAGTGGGGGCTTTGTGCTTCGGTCTATAGAAGGGGCTGGGGCTAAATACAAAAGCTGTGTAAGGTAATTTTCTAGTATAGGTCAATATATCTCTATTTTGTATAGCCATGAACTACTGTTACTTCTTAGAATAAAAAATGAAGTTTCTGTATAAATAGTAGAAGAGAGTGGAACTGAGGAGATACAGGCATAAGTGAAGAGAACATTACAAAGAGAAAACCAGCTGTACTTACGTTTCAAAGGCTTAATATTTCTGTCTCTACTCAAGTCATTGTTGCTTGATGGAGGAGGAAAAGCCGGCAGCTAAAACAAATATTTTACATGTGGTTAAAGTATGTCTTCACACTTCTGATTTAATTTTATTATATTAACCCCGCCACACCACATCTGCCAATCTTCGTCTCTGGTACAGCACAAGGAATAGGTCTTTGCTCAGAGCAGGAAGGACAGGAGCCATTAGCACTCCTGAAGAATGACCTATGTACATGGGGTTTTGTTAGGTGCAGAATGGCCTCCATCTCTTTCGTGTTGCAAGGAATACTCTAGTGGGATGTTACCTTTGGAGACAGCAGGAGTATTGTCAAAGGAAAGAAACAGGAGCTTCAACAACACTGTTGTATCTTTGCCACTTCAATGCAACAGGTGTTAGTTAGAAAACAGGTATTGAAATGGGTATTGAAATTAGTGGATGTAAATTTTGAAGTTGAGAAATTTATGAAGTCTGTGTTGCTGACTGAGGCAGGGGGAGAAACGACTGTGCTTTGTCGTTTGTGCTTTTTGGGAGAGCTGAAGTCAAACAGCATTGTGCTGTCAGCAGCTGCAAAAGGTGTCTGCATGTAAACCTAGATTTCGCCAGACAAATGGCTTCCAATATTTATTCTTAATTCAAAAAAATAGAGCAGCAATTTAGGACAGCAGTCTCAAGAACTCATGACACCTGAGAGTCCTGGGGGGTTTATGTATATGAACTATGACACTGGGTCAGACCAAAACTCCCTGTATCACATCCTAAAATTACCTTTATTTGTGTACAGGGTAGGTCTAATGTAGGTCTATTCAGTGACCTGATACAGTGAATGTATAGTGCCAGTTGTAAACAGCACAATAGCTTTCAGTTTTTATGTGGTCTTAATTCAATTGGATAATTGCTAGAAGTATAGCTGGGAAAAACTTAGCCTTTTTTTCCTTTTAGAAATATCACTAAAGAAGTAAAGAGGCATCCATTATAAATCTAAAATTTCTATGGGAAAGGCATTCACAAGTGGGTACAAATTTCCAGTGTAAGAAACAGCCAAGTAATGTGAAATACTTTAATATATTTGTCCCGTGAAATGTAATTGTTCCATGACAAAATGGCCACCCTGCAACAGAGTTCAAATCTATTTTGGTTCCTAACATTTTTCCTCTACATACACGATAAAAATGGCATTACACCTGGACTTCTAAGAAGGTACTAGCAAAGGAAAGCAGTGAAATATTAAGCAAGGAACCTACAGAAGCACCTCTTCCCCCAAACGAGGCTGGTACTGGGGACGGGCCAGGTCTCTGGGGTGGTACTGGAGGCTGATGTGATGATCTAGTTGTTGGAGGTCTGTCTAAAGAAAACAAAAATCCCAAACTAAACAACTACACAGAGTTTGGCTATTTTATTCTCATTAGACTTTTAGCAAAAAGAACCCTTGCAATAACCTGCAAACTGAAGTTAATATATCGTAAAGACATTGTTTTGGTAAATAATGGAGGGTTGCCTTATGCTCAGTGTGGCCCTGGGAGTTACTGGCTCATCTGCCCCGCTGGCGGCGAGGTGACTCCGCCTGCTAGTCTGCTGCCCACGCTACTTATCTTTGCAGTGACTGTGTGAAACCCCGGCCAGGCTAAACGACAGTTTCATACTCCTGTATTTGACCCTGCAACTGCAGGCTGCTGAAGAATCAGACAAAACAAATGACAGGCAGAGAAAGCTTTTCCCAGTTTTCACTAGAGTTTTTTGCCACTGTTGTGACAACTTGCTCTGTTCAAGGTTGCACTACTAAAGCAAATACAGTATGCACATATGTTTAACTTAATGCAGATTCAAACCAAAGGCCAGAGAATGCACACATCACACAAAACTGATCTTTAATCCAACAGAGCTTGTCTGAAGAAAATTTGGCTTTAGAAGTCACAAAGCCACCAATATGCTGTAAGCCTGTGTCACTAAATCTTGTTCATGAACTACACTGTTGACTTCAAAGCCTTCTGTATTCTGTTACCAGCTGCCTTAAAATGTGGCTGATAATGTATGAAAATACCATTTACAATTTATTAATAGCACTTATGTTTTAGTAATTACCTATATAATCTGTGTTGTTTGAAAGTGACTTGGCAGGAAATATGACATTTTGGTGTGCTTCCTCATTATTGGATGGAGGTGGCTCATAGCCATCACTGTCATGTTCTGCTTCCTCAGGTTCTTCTGTCGGTGATTCATAGTCAGCCTCATCTTCCTTTTCCTGGTCATCATCAGGGCTTTCATAGTCATCATCTTCATCCTAGCAAATGTACATAAAAGATGGGTGCTCTAACAGGGTACTGAACACTTCAGTGAAATTTCCTTGTGGCCTTTCACTGTGGCATTTTTCACTCTGTAGAATATGAAGTTTTTAAAACCAGTTTGAGTGAAAAAATGCCCTGTTGAAATAAAATAGGGAAAGGAAGCAGCATGCTATTAATGCATACTGCACTCCACAGGTTAAGAAAGGAAACAAGTCTCATTTTATAACAGTAACTGCAGTGGAAGCTGAAGATAAGGTGATAGGTTATTGAAATGCACAGTGCCTTTGTTTTAGGTAGCAGACAAGGCACCAGCAAACAACTCAGTGCTTCCTAGAAACACATTGGAGCAGCAGTTAATGCCTGTCGATTTTTGTTCTTACCTAATAGCAAGTACTCTACAGTCTGCAACTCAACTATTTAAAAATGCTTCACACAAAAATGAGGTCTTTCATATGAGTCTTGGTGTGCTCCACTGACCAGAACAAAACAGCTTCATACAACTTGCAGGACCTAGTAGGATCACAGTGAAAATATGGTAATGGTCATTGCACACATCTTCTGTGCAATCTGCCAAGGCTTACAAGAAGAAGAATATTCAATTTGTCGTTGGTATCTTGACTGAAAGTTCCAGACTAGCTCTGTATTGACATAGAGCCCATCTGCTCTACGGGTGACTATTTTCATGTTTTGTGCTCCTAAAATAGCAGCAAATCTCCTGCCAACTTTGTAGCAAGTGGTTTTTAAAAATCCTTCTCCATTTTTTGCAGAAGACTGTTGGCACTGATCAATGTAAGAGATCTTCATAAAACCCGGACTGTGCATCAGTCAGCTTTTTCATTTAGCTAGCTAAGTTGTGTATGCTTCATCTAATGATGTTTACCAATGCATTTTCTATGCTAAAAGGCAAAAGGAACTTTTGCAGTGTAGCTGGCTTCAAAAAGTTAGATTTTTCAACAAATCAACTCTAGAGAATAAAATGGCAAGAATTTACCGTTGAATGATATAGCAACCTTTCCTTTATTAGCCACCTCTTTTAAGAGCTTGAAATAGGAGTATAAAATTCAGCTAAGGTTCTGTGGAGACCTGGTCATAGGCTGTGAGCTTCTACTTGAGCCAGAGGTGCAGCACTGCCATTCAGAATCTCTGTCTGGCATTACCGGGGGAGACTCTTTTCTCAGTGAAGAGATTTGTGTGCAGCTACTCCAGTCAGTCATGCTCCTGCTGCTCTTTCTCCTTGCCCTAACAACCCCCTGCCATCTCTCACTCCATCCGTGCTGCCCAAAGCAGAGAATGAGAGAAATGGTAGACCTTACGGAAGGGATAATCCCTTCAGCCAGTAGGTTTTGTCAATCCTGATACTCACAAACGAAGACCAGCCACCATCTTCTTGACTGTATCCTGCATGAAGAAGCATAACCACAGGCTGCTTAGCAAGTACAACTTTAAACTAGCAAGATGTAACTTGACAAAAAGGACACAACAAATCCCAGATTAGTTCTGAACCACAATACTGTGTCACAGGAACAAGGCAGGCAGGCAGTCATGAAAGGTACTTCAGATAACATTCTGATTCAAAACTAAGAGTATAGCTCTCCTTGTATAAGATGATATATGTGCTGTCACTTCAGGTTTGTCCTACACTTCCAGTTTAAATATAATTGGAAGTAGAATGCTTTCAGAATAAGCATAATATTTTTGCTTTCATATCAAAGGGTTTTTTTTAATTTCAGTAGGACTGGGGGAACATGGTAGCTTGCGGAAGTTTAATAGTGGTCTATTAAGAAAATAACTGAAATAAAAATTCAGAACACGGCAGACATCTAGAAGCTTACCTCTCTAATATGGGGTGCTGCCAGGAGTAGGAGGAGGGGGCAGAGGTATTGGAACAGAAGTATATAAGCACTGATACTATGTATTGAGTTAAAGAAAGGCACTGAAGGTGGTCATGTAAATGTCTCTGCTCTTGCCTTTCTTCACCATGTTTTCTAATTTAAAAATATTTTTTCTTACTTGTTCTTCTGTAACTACTCTATTCTTCTTGCAACTTCTTCATGCTCTCATCTTTTCCTGTTTGTTGTTTTGGGTTTTTTTCACCCCCCATTTACTCTGCCCTGCAAGGATTAACTTATTATTTTAATATTTTTAAACACTTTCTGTTGTTAGATATTATCTGTCAGTACACACTTACCTGGATTTTCAGGAGATTTTTGTGTTTGGGCCCTACAACAAAGATATACAGAAATAAGTTCCTTCCATTTGCAATTCTTAAATGTTTGAAGCATACTGAATTCTGTTACAAATAAAGGTAATAGCTACCTTTAAGAACAGAATGAAGTTTATATGATGAGTTTAACTCTGCCCAAAATGCCAAAAACACACTACTTCATATTTCACATACAGCATCCTAATGTAAGCTAAACTGTCTTGAAAAAAGTTCAAGTCAGTGAGGTCGAGTGTTTAGAAACAAGTGGACTCAGTAAACAGATTTACCAGGGGCCTCAGTCCTGAAAATAGAAACTTTCTTTACTGACTCCATTCAAGCTGCTGAAAGTCAAGTTCATAAATATTTGTAGGGTTGGTCAATATTTTTGTGGTTTTCAATTCTAGTTTTGAGCTCTAGTTAATGTAATGGTGTAAAATCATGGTATCAGGTGATGTAAAACTGTGTTATGTAGACTAGACTTAGCTTTTCATTGTATATGAATATAAATGGTTCTTTTCTCATGCAATGTTCTTGCAATTTTTGCTCTTTTTCTATTGCAAGAATATTACATTCAATGAGAAATCATAAAGTATTAAAAAGTGTAATGATGTATAGATCTGTGACGTGCATTAATGATGATTTATTAATGGAGTAATATGTGCTTAGACTTTATAGCATTCCTAAAGATTAATTTACTCAGGTGGAAAATTCTATGAAATTTATATGTTACTTGGTTCTGGACATAGCAGAAGTATCTAGGGTGTTCATGGGCTCAGGCTTTGCTAGTTTCAACAGATGACATAAGCAAAACTGAGTTTTATTTTATATAATTTACATGCTGTTCCTCTGACCCAGCTATTGTTGACCAAAGGGAAAACAATCCAGAAAAGATATATCTGAAAGCTTTGAACAAGAAAGCTGAATTGTTTTACTTACCATTTGGGAAAGAAAGATAGCCTCCCTTCATTTCTGTTTATTTCTTGACTTAATTTACTTACAATTCTATTTAAAAGAAACACAAAAATAGTTTAAAAAAACTCCTTGAAACTTGTCAGTCACTATCTTAGCTGCTGTTCCTCAATATTTACTAAATTAAATCTGGTAATTCAGAATTATTATTTATTATGTGGTAAGAATATTGAATTCGTCATCTTACTGCAAAGTTGCACTACAGCATATCCAATTGAAAACGAGACATTTTTTTACATAGATAAAACTCCATATTGTTGGATCAAGTTTAAAAATAAGCATTAAATCCAGCAAGCCTTAGAGACTTTGGGTGTGGTAGGCATTGTGCACTAGAACACTGCTTTAAATAACGACCATTACTTTGTATCATTTTGCATGGAAAGAGCAGATAACACTTCAGGAAACAGCTTCTACCAAGGTTATAGTTGCAAAAGCAGGGATTACATGTAACCTGCATCTATTCTCTATTCTTCTTGTCTCCCTCCCTCTACAACCAAGGTGTACCTAATCCAGAACCCCCCCAGTAAAGAAGGTGAAAAGATGCATTTAGTTCAGTGTTATAACACACTCTCTGGGCGAGGCGGGGCAGAAATATTTGTGGAACATGAGAAGACTGTAGCTTTACGTCTACAGAGGTTTTTCCACCTGGAGGTGTTTGTCATCACTCATGCATAGTTTGTACACAGAAGTAGGGTGAATAGCAACCCATGAAATGCGGTCTTGAGTAAAATCTTGGTCAGGAGCATGCATTTATCCTGCTAATATTGCTGGCATCTGTAGCCAGCACAGACATCTGGGACTGAGAGTTTTTACATTGACTGACTCCTTGAGAACAACTCTGAGGTTACAAGACAGTCATAACTGAGATGAACAGAATTAAGTCTTCTATTTTTTTCCCAAATGACCTCATGGGTGCATATATTTCATGTCTAACTGCTTTTCTGGGCTGGGCCTTGAGGAAGACAAGCTTTCAAGCAATCAAGTTGTAAAAAAAATTCAACAAAGACGTCGATCTTTTTTGATCCTGAATCATGCTAAAAATCTTTCTCCCATTTTGAATATCCCTTCTCTTGCTCTTGCTACTTTCATAGCACTTTCATAATTAATTCATATTAAAAGATAAATTAAAAAGATAAACTATGGAAAGTGCTATGACGACAGATCAGGCTGCCAGCAAGTGTCGGAAAACAAGCCATTTCAGATCAGTGTGATCGTGCGGTCTGAAAAGGATGAAGGTGGGTAATTTGAAGTTAAGGATATGTACTTAAGGATCCAAGAATGAAAATAGAAAAGCAGAGGAAAAATATTTTTGGGTTTTCTTTTTCAATACAGTACTTTGCAGTTTTCTGATTTGAAGCAAATATTGCCATACTTGCCCCTTTTGAAATCAGCACATGCACAGATACTAATAATTTAAGGATTATAGCTGTCTAAATCTGACATTGTTACCCAAGCAAATTGGATAAAGCACAAAATATGCCAAGTTATAGATATAGGACTCCTCTCGCTCTTCTTCTTTCCCATTCGATCAACAGTCCCCTGCACAAGATATTTCCTTCTGCTGCAGGTGATAAGGAGGTTGCTGTGTGAATAACAAATTCTGTGTGAGACATCAGGAAATGTTCCGGGGTGAACAGTGCACTGCGTATACCTGTTCTTTGGCTGAGAATTGGATTACAGAACTTGTGTGTGGCTTGTTCTCTGTTGTAGAAGAGGTAGAGGAAGGATCTTTCATAATATTGTGTTTATTTTCGGCTAAAAGGGTAAACTGAAGATCACGGGTTTTAGAGCTGGGAATTCTTTTAGTTCAGACTTCCATGGGTATGAGTGAGGTCTGAGTGTTTGGAAGCTTGCTGGACTAAATCTATGCTGGCTGCTATGAGGATTTACACCAACTGGTTTTTGAGGAAAAACTGAAAGGAAACAGCTGCTCATCCTATCTTGCTGCCAAAAAATTCATTGTTTGCTGCTTAAAATACAGTGCCTAAGCTTTACCTCAGGTTTATGTGAAATGCTTCAAATCAGTGGCTCAGAGAGGTTATTAGAAGAAAGCAAAGTTTAGAATGGTAACAATTTTCAGGCAACATTATTACAGAAGGTCGGGTGCTCTGAGCAGCTGAGTCTGAAGCCATGTGAGGAAGGAAGTACCAAAACCACACTGCGAGTTGTGGGAGTGGATGATAGGAGAGGATAAGGCAACAGCACTTGCAGAAAATGTTACTCAGACTTCTCTTTCTCTTTCTACCTCCTCCACCAGACACTTAGCTTAAAACTGGCAGGAAGTCAAAAATAAAAAAACCCCACACAACTAACCCCAAAAGCAGTACTCCGAAACTGGCTTTTGTTCACTTAGCTGCAGATACTGTTGTCATGAGTAGAATCTTCTGCAAGTGTTGGGATAAAGGACTTAAGATGGGTGAGAGAGATGGAAGACAAAGTCCTCTAGGACCAGGAAGTTGCGTGGTTGCGTACTGAATGCTGTCGAGATCCTAGGTTGTGACAAAGTCTTTGGTTTGGCCTTTGAGAAAAGTCTGTTGGGCAGATGCAGTCTATCATGTGGGCTTCAAAACTGGCTGAGTATCAGTTATGTTCTAAACCTTTCAACAACCATTAGCATCTCAGCTGAGAGAGCGTGTGTGCACACACATTCACCTCTGCCCAGGGCATACCTTTTTAAAAGAGAAGGGCATCATAGGTTTCTTAGTTTTTAGGTTTGCACTTTGACTCTCCTGAAAGCAGAGCGACTTTCAGACTGTGCCACATTTGTAGGCTCTGAATGTGTCCCGTTCAGAACTCAGCACACTTATCATGCTTGAACAGGTGGATGCAATTATGTACTTCAGGGCAATGGTGCTCTTTTTATTACTGGGCATTTTCACAAGTGCTACGGGATATGCCATAAGCTTTCTGACCAAGGTTGAAAATTTCAGATCTCAGGTTTGCCAGCAACCTGCCGCTAAGGACAGCCAGAGGGATCAACAGCCTGTGTTAGTACCTTGACTTACTGAAAACTTGGAAAGGTTTTCTCTGAAGATAGTAAACAATAAGAGTGGCAAAGATTAACTTCAGTGCTTAGATCATGGTTCAGGTATCGACCAGCCACCAGTGTTATTTTGAATGAGGTCTTTGCTTTTTTTGTTTATTTTTTCTGACCATATCAATTAAGATACATTCTGTTCAACGTGCTTTAAAATATTTTGCAAGACTCACATTTGTTATCCACAAGTGTAAACCTTTATAACCTTCTATGACTGACTATATGAGCAATAATGAGCAATAAGATGACTCCATGTGTCCCTTAAGCTGTATATTGGCCAGTTGTTTCATTAGATTTATTATCAAAATGTTAATTACACCCTCATGTAGGCCTGGATTTCATTTATCGCTTAAGACAGATATTCAGTGTCTGCTCTGTGTGAAATATATCATATCCCTTCCCTGTTTCACTAATGTACCACTTACTCTTTCAGGACGCAGTGTGTTGTTTATGAAGCTTCAGGTGTCTATGTTAACCTAGTGGTATTAATATTAACTTAAATGATTCTTTCGTAGGATTTGGCAAGTACAAGAATGAATGAGCTCAACAAAAAAACATAACACTATGGTTTTTAGCAGTTTTTCATATTGTTACAAAAATGCCAAGTGTTAAGCATAGTGTATGTTTGAAGAAAACAGGTTGCAAGTGAGCTAAGCAGTTAGTAGCTGAACAAATGGTTAGGTTAACCCTGATGCTATCTCTTACTTAGGATGACAGCTACATTCATGATGAACCAGTCTCTAAAGAGTGTGGTCATGGTACAATTATTTATTTTAATTTCTCAGTGACAAAAGGGCGAAAAGGTGTGTGTTAGATGTTCCTACCAATAGATTACTTGGCCCAAATATTGCTGCTCCTCAAAGGTCTGTGGCAATATGATAACATTGGGATAATGGCTGAATGTCTCCTGGGCCATAGATCTCCACTAAATCTGTGAACAACTGTTCTGAATGACAGTAAAAACTTCATATTTATATAAGAAGCCCCAAATGGAATAATAGCTTCGAATTTGCAGGTTTATTTAAAGGCCTAGATACTGCAAGCAAAGGAGGGCATGTGCATTTCCAGTCATCTAATGCTCCGTTTGGCACAGCTTTACGCATAACTCAAAGATGCGGACAACTGTTGGGTTTGATCCTCTCCAATACTCCCTGACAAAGTTTGCCTTCATTCACTCTTCATTTTCCATCCTACACAAGAGATAATTAACCGTGCCACTGCAGATCACCTGGTACAAGACCTCGGTATCTCTGGCAGGCATACACGAAAGTTAGGTGGTGACCGCGAATGAGAACGGGAATCCCTGCTGAGGTCCGTGGCCTGTGTGACTTGTTATGATCCCTCAGGAACTCTGTGTGTGGCCTGTGCATATGCAGGTGCAGTGGATCCTGGGCAGGCTTGTTGTCCGTTAACCCTTTTGCCTGCAAAAGCGTTGCCAGGGTAAAACCTGCAGGACTGTCTGGATGCGTCAGCCACTTCATATAGTGCCCTTATACATGTAAATTTTTTAGCAAAGTTTTCAGTAAAGAGTTCAGCCCTTTTAATGGAGAGTTTTAAGATTTTTAAGAAGTATTTTAATTTTCAAAATAGTGTTTAAATCATATTTTGGTATTTAAAAAAGAGCCAAAAGAAGATCCATGAAGATGTGCACCTGTAACATGGCTGGTGGAGATTAACTTTCAATATAATAATTCTGTTAATAAAAACAGAAGATTGCGGGAGTTTTTGATTAGTTTGAGGAAATGGCCTGTCGTACTTTGTAATGACAACTGTTACCCACTTAGACACCTAAAGGCTCCTCTAAAAGTCACAGAATCATCTCCAAGTAATGACACAGTTATATTCAAAACATGATCGGTAGATTTTCTCAAACGTATATATTTAGTAAAACCATATACCCAGCTCAGGAGGTCTGTATGGATGTAGGCTGTGGTTTGCAAACCTTGTATAGCTGCAAGTGCTGGGTTCTGTTCTCTGTACATCTAGGTCAGCATAACTCTGCTAAAGTTATGGGAGAACAATCTCTTGTATAAATACTTTTTATTCATTCCATTGGCTAGTGCTATAAGTGTGACTCTTGATATTTATATTAAATATTTTTTATAGAATATGCTCAGATTTTAGAAGGGTTGTTAAGTATCAGGTGCTATAACTACAATGTGCTAACATGTATTTTAGCTTGTAGAAAAACTCTTCCTACTAGGTGAGGTTTACACTATGATATAAAACGTAAGGTGTGAATGTGCTCTGGTAGAAGTCAACAGCAAGCACTTTCTGTTCTGGTGAAAGCATGGACATTTTGAACTAATGAATTTAATGTTGAAAAAAATGACAGGTTCCTCTACTCACGAATTTTATTCTGTTGGGGTTTTTTGATTTGTTTTGTTTTTAAAATGACAACCAGTTCTCTTTCCTAGTAAAGCTCTAAATTCTTGTTTTAAACAGTGGTGTTACATGGAGGACCCCACATCACACCAACCTTTTTCCATGTGTATTCGTAATATTCTGGCAAATTGTCCCCCTGCTTGTTAGTGTGGAGAAAGCTGAGAACAAGGGCATTAGTTCCAGAACTTTTCTTCAGATTTATTAATTTACTTATTTATTACATTCTTAAAGTTGTACACCAAGCTTCACTCCTCTTTTAAAGCTCTTCATTTCATGTTCTCTTCTTGTTGAAAATCCCAAAAGATCTGACTAGAAAAGGCAGTTCGCTTTCTGCTAGAGTATTACAAGGTAAGTGGACTGTGAAAATGGAGTTTTCAAAACATTTTTAAGATATCGATAGATTAGACAAGGAGATAGGAGCAACTCCACATTGTTAGATTTCATTTTAACTATTCACCTATGATATTAATATCTCTTACCACATTGTTAGATTTCATTTTAACTATTCACCTATGATATTAATATCTCTTATATGTGTGTATTTATTAGACCTTCCTCTGACAGGTTTGGACTCATGAATTTGAAAGGAAATCACCAAAAGTTCTCAAAAGTAGAAGGTCAAACAAGGAGAACACAAGACAATTTTGCCAAAGGACTGTTAGGGAGGGACAAATTATCAGAGATTTACAAACAACCTGTTTTACAGTATTGAGATGAATTTTTCACAGACAGTCTGGGGTAACTAGTCCCTCGATCTCAGTAACTGTAGTTAAATGTTGCTTTTAATAGACAGTAAGTTCAAAAACACGGAGACATCAGGGCATCTTTTTTTAAGAGCATCTGGCCCCCCTTAATAGCATGTCACACACCACCAATCCCGATTATTGGGAAATTTTTCTGTGAAAATATAGATGTGATCTTAAGATGTAATGTCTGAGGCTTTGAAGTTCAAGTCCTTGCATATCTGATCTGAACAGAGGTATCCTCCTGCCCTCAGATCTCGCCACCAGCTTACCCATGAGCACATGAGTGTGACAGACCACGCAGGTATTTCAAAATTTTTCAGTATTCTTAGCTTCAGCAAAACATCTTACACAAGCTCTGATGCATCAGAAAAGGTGAGGCAGACTATACCTCCCGTAGCAAAGTGAAGATATGCATAGAGGGAGTGAGTCTGGAACTGGGAAATGACCAACAAAGAAACAGCCATGTTGGAACAACTGGAGTTCTTTTTTTTTCCTCCTTACTTTGTTTAGACCATGAAGAGCTCTGTGTGTCTCATGGTTAGGAATGTTCTAATTTCTGTCCTAAGTATGTACCAGAGAATTCATAGCAAACTAAAATCCTTTGTTTTAACCGTGAAATATTGGAAGAAACTAATTTCTCAGTTACTCAGTATTGACTTAATGAGATTATTGTTCTATATTTAGTAAATTCTATGAAATTATGAAAGGTATTTGGATAAATTCAAAACTTTTTCAAGGCTTAATCCACAGTAGCTAAGGAAAAATATTTAACAGTCAAATGTTCCAGACCTATTTGTCTTTAACACCTACCTGTGGAAAAGCACAGGATGAAAATAGCTTGAGCTCCTCAACCATTTTGTACTTCCCTGACTTTTTTTTTCCTTTGAGTTAAAGTCAACAGTTAAGCAGTGAACACCCTTACTTGAAAGGTAATACTTGCAAAAATGTTTAACCTTTGTGTAGCTGCTCTCAGTCAAAGAATTTAGGGATGAGTTCTTTTGAACATCCCTCAGACAATTTTTTTGTATTGTTATCATTGTGCCTCAGCAGTCATGACAACATTTGCAACATTCTTCTTTTTCTCTCAGTACTCTGTAACAAACAGGTCTCTAACTGATTGCTTGCAAGTCATTTGCCTGATATTTCCTATAAGTTTTCACTGCAGACCAGCTGAAATAATTTTTAATGTTAAATTGACTTGACTTTACTTACGGCACTCTGAGTTTGGGAAATTTCTGAATATCATTTTCAGACATGTTCTGAAAAGGAAACACATGATATAAATCACAAAATTGTCCATGGAACACCTGCAAATTACAAAAGCTTGCATTTTCAAAAAAGTGGCATGAAATTTCAACTGATAGGAATACAAAGTGCATAGAAAAGCAGTGCAAGATAACAGCCTGCCCATCCCATGGATCATAAGAGAAGTGAACCCATTTTCATAAAAAAATCCTCTCTATTTTTCCTGTTTTGCTAGATGTTGGTTTTTACTTTATGTTGCTGCAATCATATGTATTTGTTTACATACAAAGAACTTCAACATAATAATCCCATCTAACTTCAAAGAGAAGTATTTCTGTAGCTAGAATTTTTTAATGATAGCTTGTTAAAAAGATCAGTAAGGAAAAGTAAAAATCTTAAACCAGCTCTTACAAGATGAGAGTTGGGTAAATTTGTTTACTAGCAAATAAGCCATTCTTCTAGGTTTAATTTCAAATTAAAGGGACTCTGTGCGAAGTTAACATCAAGTCATTTGCTCTCTGGCAGATTTGGAATTACGCTTCTCACAGTAAATAACAAAGGACAGAATATTTCAAATGCTTTTTAGATTGAAACTACTATAGCGTAAAAGTACTCTTGTAGTTTTAAGGCAAAGTGCAATGAAATGCCCTTTGTAAAGGGCTGTTCCTGGTAGGGAAGACAAACTTCCACCATAAATTCTGATTTTATGCAATTTTGCTGCACACCTTTTTAGTACAGCTAAAAAATATGGTATTTAAGTGACTTCAGAAGCTAGATATATTGAATTACTTCATGTCTGCATGGTGAAATCAGGCAAAGTTGTGCATGATTGCAAAGTTTCAGGGTAAAACTGTAAATTTTAAAATGGAGCACCATTTGCTGGAGTTTTCTGCAAAGAACCTTCTCTGTAACATCACAGTATATGTAAAATCACATATTCTACTGGAGATGTAGCTGGAAAACTGCTTGAATTTAAGAGCAGCCTTGGCAGCCTAACAAAAATCTTTCAGGAAATTGGGATGGGGGGAGAGTGTTTCTTCCCCCTTCGACCATAATACAGCAATTAGATTACAGATTACTCCTGACCTCCGCTGAGATGTGCTAAATTTGAGAGCTTTACTGACGCCCCTGCAGAGAGAGTCAGCCCCTCCCTTCTTCCATCATGTGCAACCCCAAGTTTAGGACAGATTAGTGCAGTATGAAAACTTTTGAGAAAGCGTTTTGTTTAGTTAACTACAAACTTCACAAACTCTTTTTGGAACATGGATGAATGACAGTCTGGTTCTTGCTCTCTTTCTTACTGCCAACAATGAGAAGTTTCTAATTACACATTGGTTCACAATCCCATCCATGATTTTCAGGACAGAACAAATCGTATCTGCTGTTTTGCCTCTGGGAGTACTCACAAGAGTAAAACACAGAAAAAATGTATTCCCTTTATGAAACTACCCTGCAGGCTTTACTGAAGAATCGTGATTTTTTTTCTAAAGACTTTTCAAGCTTCTCTCTGGAATTCTATTCTGGCAATAAACCTGACAAATATTATGAGTTTAAACTCTCATAAAAGGGCCATGTTGCTGTTTTAAATATTAGAGAATTTTATTAGAATAGTTACATGGAATCCTGCTGGTTTTATTCCTACTACATCTCAACTGGACTTTCTTTGTGGTAGCCAGTAGATACAGAAATATGACTTTGAAATTACTATGTTATTCTGATGAAGAAGACAGCAAAACTTGTAGTCAGGTTTACCATGTAGATCTGACAATAGATACAAAACCTGCAAACACTCAGTCTTAACTGACTGTAGCATTGCAAATGTAATTTGGCAGTTTCCAATAACTTAGAAAACGTAAGAAGATATTTCTTCAAAAAACCATTCGTACATAGAAGCAGGTTTTTTTTCAAGATTGCACTGTACTCTAGAATATTCCACTTAAATTCTCCTTTTGTTTTTCTGTTTAACAGATGAACCTTTTTTTGCATTAGACAATTGACAAGTAGGTCAAAACCTTAAAAAAAGTCTCAGCAGACGTGAGCAGCTGCTTGCTAACTTAATAGAAAAGCATCCTTTGAATCTACTAGGATGTTTCTGAAGAAATGCTGCACGCTGAGCTATGTATTTACAGAAGCACTCTGGAAATAAAAAAAATCACTTTGGAATCACACAGTTATCGCTCTTGTTGTTTCTACCTCACAAACCTCCAGAATTTCACAGTGCTTCCAGAGCCGGAACTCCTATGCCAGCCACAGAGCCTCAGCCCTTGAGCTAAGGAGAATCTCACAGGGGTTAGCAGGATAAATCCTACAACACCTATCTGAATAACTCTGACTCCACCCAGTAGGAGGGAGGTGTAATATCCTGTTCCTACAAAAGGTGTTGAGAAATTTTTATGTTGCGTTTCAATGAAATGTCAAAAAGCTTGATATATGAAGACAAATAAACAAAAAGTATGAAGGGTTGAGAAGAGGTATGCATAGATTTCCCCACAATGATTAATTATACAGATGATCAAAATGACTACTTTGGGGGAAAAAAGTGTAGTTAAAATTTGGAAATAAAATAAAACAGAAGCAAAATGAAGTAATAATAAAAGTCCTTACACATCTTCATGGATGTGTATTTAAGACCTGAAAACAGCAGCTATGTCAGTGGATGTTGTCAGCTTTTCTAAAGCTAAGCCAAGTTGCTGGTAAAGCCTGGAGCAATGTTGGTTTAAGTCTACTGGGAGTTTGCTTACTAGTTTTGATGCTCTTAAAGTTCGTTGACTTTGTGTATTGCTGCAGAAGAAATCTAATTTTAATTATAGAGGCATGAAATAGTGATTACAATAGAAGGCCAGTCATTCTGACCAGGTCTGTGTCTTCCTGAGTAGGAGAGGACAATTAATGAATGTGAATTTTCTGTAGTTAGTATTTGAAAACAAGCACTTCCTGTAAAGGAAGAGATGAATTCAAGACAAGACTGTGGTTTTATAACACTTCCCTGTCAGTTTAAAAAATACTAAAAAATATGCATATTAAACAACATGCTTGGGTTCCCAGCATTCCGTATTTAAGGCAAGATGTCTAGCTGATTTTAGCAAAGGCATCTACTTCTCCTATTTGTACCTCAGTAACCATCTGTGAGCAAAGTACTGTTCATCTGCCAGTGCAAAGTAAGGAGGAGTCAAAAAGATCGTTTGACTGGAATTTTACAGGAAGGAATTTTACAACACTACTTACCAAAAACCTTTGTCCATTTATGCTGTACTTTCTCACGACTTTCTCACAGTCCTTATACTTTAACTGTCAATGAAAAGACGATGATTATTGCACACTTAATTATAAGAATGGATTAAGACGCTTAGATATACAGCTAGCTTTGAGCAGATGCTTGCAGTTACCCTTTGGTGTGCTGGAGCCTGTCTAAATGGCTCATTTTGTTCTGTAAACATGGATTTTTAAGACAATGATTCTCCAGTGGACTTGAGGATTTTCATCCATTTAGGAACATGTAATTCCTCACATTTAAAAGCCATCTCACACTTGCCTGGCCCAAAGAAATATTTAGAAAACGGAGAGTCGTGGTACTGACTGTGATGAACAGTTGCGGAAAACAGGAAGTGCAGCGAAAACCTTAGTATCTTGGAATAGTGAAGCCCTGATGCCAGTCGCTGAATTCATTGTTGTGATCAAAAAGCTTCCTGTTCTGGATGGAAATGTTGCTTGTTAATCCTGGAAATTATCTATAATATTTGGAAAGCTTTTCCAGAACACTATGTTTTACAGTAACATCTAGGGCAAGGACATACATTTTAGAAGTTGATCACGGACATAAGAAAAGAAAGCTCATGGTCCTACCAGGCAAAAATTTAACAGTAATTTGCGGGCTTTAGGGAAAAAAAATAAACGAAGAAATTAGCCACTTTTAGCAAGACTTGACTCCAATATTTCCAGTGGGTGTTTTAAGTTTGGTGGTTTTTTTTTTTAAGTAATAGCATAATGTGAAAACATGGCTTATATTTTTGATCTGGTTAGAATGTTTCTTCTGTTTCAAGTTGATGAAGTCCATTCCAGAAGTAACCCAAAGAGCCAGCAGATGAAATGACTTTTTGGAGCCTTCAAGACAGAAGAATGGCTCCGGTCCTGCCTGAAACTTTAGTTGGTGAAGGTTAGGCAGACCAATGATCCTGTGCTGCTGAGCTAATTCCCCTAAAGCAGAGAACTTCTTATAGGGAGCATTATGTAATTTCTTAGTTCTAGCCTGTTTATTCATTTTAAGGAGTAATTTTGTAACTTAGTCTTATATGAGAACAGATCCTGAAAACATCTGAACAGCTCAGACAATATTTTTAGAAGGCACCTTCAGTTACTTGTATGCACAAGCAGACCTAACTCTGCTAAATCTTTTAGGGTACAGAGTGAGACTTTTGTGCAAACTGAGGACGTAAACCTTCAATGACTCTCATGTAGTGAGTGCTCTCATGACATTACCAGCACAAGTCTGCATGCAGCAGTGAGCAACTGCTATGCTTGGCAGCACACATCATAGTGACTGAGACCTAATCTCATTCTTAAAGTAAATGATGAAAAATACTGTTTAGCTATTCAAGATAACCTTCTGGATATTACAAATATGAACATCTTTGCTTTTTCTAAAAAAATTTAAAGTCATTAGAAATTATTTGAAGGTTTAGTTCTTTATTAATCCTTCCCTATTTTGAATGCGCAGTTTAAATTAACATAGGCTTTAAGTTAACACACCTAGGCTCAAAAATTGGATGTTATTACTGTTAAGTATGAAGAATTCTTCTTTGACGGAAGCTGAGCACTTTATGCACGCCAGTAATACATCATAGTATTGTTACATAAATTATTGACATGTGTGCTGGCTGAAGTTTTCTAATATGAAGGTGTAAGCTAAGAATGAATTGATGTAAATCTTACCACTGCCCTGTGTCATGACCAATCACTTCAGTGAGAGAAGATGTGAATGGGATTGTCCTTGAAAATCATCCCACAATTATCTCAGTTTAGGAGGAAAAAAAATTGCTTATCCCTTGTGGACTCCCAGACTTTGAACATATGGCAGCAGGCAAGATTTATTACTCAGATTCCAATAAAGCATTGCTAAGGCGTAGCATTCGACCCTTTAATGATTTGTGTGAGAGAAATTGTATGACTTTATCTGGGGAGCAGTTCTCATCACTTATGGCAGTTGCCCAGAGCTGGCTGACTTATGCTGACATTATTGTCTTACACAGATTTCTTAGATTGCTTTAAGCACCTTTTGCCCTGATTGACATCCCCAGAAGTGGAATGCCAAGATATTATCTCTATCCTGGAGGGTATCTGGATCAGTAGAGGGGAGGTACTCAAAAATAGTATAACTGGGCCCATTCATTTATGATAGAACTTACAGTTAATCCTTTTATTACTGTTAAGAGCATATTGTGAACTGTCTCAGGAAGCCATTTCCCTTCTTAGTCTCTTGGAAATGGTGATCCAAACCACCATGCACCAGTGTTGTAATGTTTTTCATATCTGTCTGTTGACAATTATCTCATCTGTTCCATCTCCAGCTCTTTGTTTCACTTTCCTGTACCACTAACCCCTGCACCCCAAGGTTTACAAGTAGTTGGCAGTTTCACTTCTCTGGAGATTTGGTAGACATAGACTTTGTGTTTGATCTGCTTGTCTTTATTAGCTGCTTTTGCATTCTAGTATCAAACTTGCCCCAACTCCCCAAAGAAAACTCTCACAGAGTTATAGAAGCGGTTGAAACAATAAATTTTGTATGTTTTCAAAATGAAGCCCAAACTGTTCCAGGTTGTACAAGTCTAGTCTGACAGTTCACTTGAAAATTAACCAGCTATGCTGACATTACTTGAAAATCTTCCTGAATCTCCTGATGGAGCCGAATACTAAATTCCAGGTTGACAGTTTTGGACTTTGTGAAGAACGTATTCAGTTACAAGGGAGATGCAGCAGGCACTATCTCTGATGTGGATTGAAAAATGAGCCATTCACAGAGAACACACAGAAATGAAATTTCAGTAAAAATGGCTCAGTTACACATTCCTGGGCAATAACAAAGGTGTCAGCATTGCTGTGCAGAAGATATGTATTGGCAGTGAATTCCTGTATTGCCTTTCAAAGTATGACTTCAGTGTGTAAACTCCTCTGCATTGTAAAATGAAATTTATAGATAGTCACAAGTTAAAAGATATCAAAAGAAACAAGTTTGTAGCTAGTCACACAAGGTAACATCAGAAAAAGTAACAGTGACAGGAAGCAAGGGGTAGCTAGTAATCTTGAGCCGTGAGTTTTGCCCAAGAAGTTTTAGGATAGGGAGGTCAAATAAAAAGGCAAATGTTTTTTCCAAATGAGCCTAAAAAATTAGGAGTCTGTGTATCCACAACTGTTAAGTTCCTGGCTGGGTTCTCGTGGATGTGATTAGCAAAGACATTCAGAGGCTCCTTTGTGAATGCCCAGCAATTTGAAAAAAATAAATCTTTCTTCTGAAAATCATTGAAGACCTAGAAAACTTGTAATCTTCACACATTAATGCCTTCTACAGCTGTTAATATGTTGTATCAACAATTGTTATAGTAAAGTGTGCATTTTTTCTGACATGCCGTGACTTTCTCTTCTGTCCGATTTAAAACACACTTTGAAGATTCGTACATAGATTTCACTGGCCAGTTTAGCTCAGCTTCTTACTTGTCGGTGGTTTTGCTTTTAGTTTTGCTGCAAGCTTTGCCAATTATAAAAATACGTAAATGTAGCACAAGCAATGTTACAGTAGTTTGCTCCTCCATCATACAAAGACAAAACACAGTTAAACTTACCGTCCTAAAATACTCTGCTAAGTCATCTGGGTTCCACGTAACCACATCTGAACGGTAGGGAACGTTTCGCAAATCCATTGTAAGTTTTCTCCTCTAGGCAGTTAAAGAACGTTCATAGCAGCACTATCGATGAAACAGCCATTTATTCCCTGTGTGTGACCACCTCCAGCGTGTCCAGTAGTTCCTTGCCTAATACCCAGCTTCTTCTGTGTAAGACGTTTTTCTCAGTTTAGAACTACGTTGTTAGGACATCCAAGAGAGATACTGCTTCCTCTCATACAAAATGGTCTCTTCTCAGAAAAGCTGTCAGCTAGTCAGCCTTACCACTTCCTTTGTCTGAATATAAATAAGTAAACAAGGAAGCACAGCAAAGTGTTGAGTGTGTTCTGCCTGTTGCATGGAAGTAAGCTGCTATGGACCCTATTTGCTTGTAATTTCCTACATAAATATTTTTCTTATTTACACACTTTGTGCAATATTAAAATTATTGGCATGTTATCTGCATAGACATTGATACTGCTTCTGTGCAAGTCGAGCCCAGGCGAGCGCCCCTGCAAAGAAGAAAATGTTCAGTTAAGAGACACTTCTTCAACCTACCTCACTACCTGAAATGTCACATTGTCTTTCTTTGATTTGTGCAACAATAAAAGGTTATTGCTGGAATTGTACAGAAGGAGGTATGCATGAATTAAGGATGGAACTGCAGTCAGCGTTCCTTCAAATAAGGAATCTTTCAGTGAAACTAAAAAATGGACAAGCTTATATGAAAGATTAGTACGTTCTCATTGTTTTGTTGGTCCGTTGTTCATCAATCTCTAATGATTTTTGTGTTTGAAAAGGAATCCACAGAGCCTACTACCACAGGGACACGATAGACCGCCTCTGTCACACACAGCCAGTTCAGGCACCACGCTATCACTAGGTGTCATTGGTGAGACTACATTTACTAAATCCGCAGGTGCCTGTTTTTAAAGAAAAGCCAGCACGTCCATTCTCCATGTTCCTCCCAAAAGCTGTGCTGGTGTGAGTGCTGGGGTCACTGCTCACCTCTGCTCCAGCAGGCTGCACAGAAGGTGGTATTTCGTGAGCTTCCTGTATTAGTAAGAATAGATGCATGGTTCTGAAGCACTGGAAAGGAAAGTTTCTCTTTTTTCTAATGAAATGCATCACTCTCGCTATTTCTAATCATTGGAGACCTTCTAGCCTTGGGTCTGTGATTTGCAAGTGCATTGCATATGGGTGCGTGTATTTGAGATCATATCTACAAGCCTCTATAGCACTGAATGTAAGAGTTTGCCCTTTGACATTCACAGTCTGATTTAAAGTAGCTTACTTTTTCTGGAGAAATTTTGGTAAATGTTGGCAGCATGGTATTTAAAACACTGAAACTAAACTGCTGTGACAGCTGTTCTAAACAGTGTAGCATTTATCAAATACATGGTATAGCTGGGTTTTATGGGTTCTTATTTGAAATGACCTGTACGAACTATTTGAGGCGTGTACTGACAGTATCACAGAAATGTCATCACCTCTTCACTGTAAATCTAGGTCTGGGGATGCAATAGGACTAAATGAACTGGTGACAAAGAATCCCCGAAGGAGAAGCTGTGTAGGTGGTGTGTTATCAGCAGTGGGGCAGGGGAGATTGCACAGCATTCATCTCAGACACCCAGTCACACACCACGCCTTTCAACAGAGAAACACGTTCCGTACAGCACAGAGACAGGAAGAAGCCTGCGCTATCATTTCTAATTGTTCATTCCATTACACTGTCTCACTACCTTCTAATCTAGTTTCTACCCCAAATTCAGCATAGCAGCTCTAATTTCAATTTTGTTACTCCTTATTTGTACTAATATGAAATTAATTAGTCTGGTCAAAATTTATTCTGATGATGTTGTAGAAGAATCACAGCATCATTTATTCTGATGCTGAGACAGGAGAAAAGCAGTCACCTTTAAAGTCACTTCCCTAGTTTAGAGGGCAGCTAACACAGAAATTCTAACACGTTCATCTAATCATTACTGTTTGCTTGGATCCTGTCTATGTCACTGTGAATACATTAAGCTACATGCATGTTTCATGCATTTTGCAAAACCCAGCTGCACACGTACTTGAGCTTTGCCTTTTTCTAGACCTTCTTTTGTAATGTGAATGTGTAGGATGTGGTGGCCAGGTGAGACTTGCTGAGGAAACATCACTTTGTATTTTCTACATTTGAATTTTCAGATACACTGCCAGATTAGTGTTACAATTTTAAATTGCATTTCCAACCTGTGTATGTATTTGAATATATCAGCGGAAAATGTTGTTGAACTGGCAAATAACCATGCATGAGTCATGGCCCCCAATCCCAACCAGACTGCAGAGAGCTGTTTTGAAAGATGCTTTTAAATGTCTGTCTTCATGCCCGGAAATGCAATGTGGCAAATCCCTTATTCCACAAAAGGAAAATCTTGATGCTGGAAAGAAAACGCCACAGTATTTCCTCACCCTTTTAGTTGTTCTTCTGTTAACTCTTCCCATATTTCCCACTTATTTCTCATTCTTGCTTCAGAGTCACTGTTGTTGCCTCCAGCATTAGCACTTTCTCCCAGGTGCTTCTCTTGCCTGCAGTGTCCTCTGCTCAGAGAGGCAATTTCAACACTAGTGGTCACCAAGACAGGAAATCGAGAGAGAAAAAGTTGCATGTCCACGCTTGTGCAAGCCCAAATGCCAGAATCTGTGATCAGCTGTGGGTAGCAGCATAAGGGAGGATGTCTGGGAAGCAACCACATCTGATTACTATGGAAGAAGACAGAATGACTGCAGGGATACCATTAGGGTAGTTAAATGAGCTGCAGCCAACAGAGTTCCTGGGGAAGAACGTCAAGTTTGACAGACTACATGCAGAAATCTGCTTGATAACTAAATACATTGCAGAGGTGACAGTCCTAACTGCCTGGTAGGAATGAGCACCTGCTTTGAATCTTAGTAGTTCAATCTTATATTGCAAGAAACGAAGACACAAAAAGTAGGCAGCACAAGATACGTCTGTTCCATAATATCATTTGTGATACACTTCAGTTGGCAATCTTCCATGAAATGAATTTTAAGCTCTTCGATTTTCAAATGCTGAGAAACGTTGACATTACAACTATTGTCACATGCATACCTTTTCCGTTGTGACCTTTTTTTTTCCCCCCCTCTTTTTAAAGAATTAGGTCTTTTATAGTTGATGCCTGCAGTGATACAACCTTCACATAAAAACTGTGTCTCTTCAAATAACAGCTGCCAATGGTACGTTCTTTCAGATGTAGCGGTGGTCTGGTGACGGATCTTTGAAGTGTGAGAGTCAAACTATTTTAGGCACCGCAGGAGGGAAATTCACAGTGCCCACATTCTGCTGCCTTCAAAGAGCCTCAATATTTTCCATTTTCTCTCACCTATTTCTGGTGGTCCGTCCCACAGCACCCCGTTTTGAGTGGAGTCAAGGGCTTACTTTGAACAGCTTTCAGAATGGCTAATTTTTCTAGAATAACTCAGTTTAAATGTTAATTTTCCTAGAGCAAAGCAAAGAAAGTTCAAACTTCATACGAATTTAGTCTTCCTGTTCATCTCAGTCCCAAAGCCAAGTGGATCTTTATGACATATTTTTCTTTTGCCTTGCCCAATTTTTTTTTTTAAAGGACTTGGGTACTTTCTTCTTTTTATCCTAAGAATATTTAACATTGCCAGCCTGTATTTCCTGTTTTAACATTGCAGGCCTTATCCCAAGCTGTATACATGTCTATAGCACATGGAAAAAATGCTTTCATTTTTATACCCTTTACAAATCACCACAGTATTGTTGTATAATCCTTGCTGTCTTTAATAATCACTGAGCAAACATGTTCTACTCCTCAAATGCCCTTATCTATTATTTCCTAAATTCTTATAGTCAAGTGTTAACCATGACTTTACAATGTTTGTACATTAATAAAAGATCCAAAACTGAGTCTTTGCCACCTTACAAAAGCTCTTCCGTAGGCATGGAAATCAGAGCTTTCCTCCCCACCTGGTGGCTAAGTCACCAAGCACAGACACAGGACTGCTGTTTTCAGGAACAGCGATGGACGTCGGATTGCTGACACTCTACAGATTTGATACTTGGGTTATGCATACGCACTTCAGTGGGACTAGCAGTAGAGGCAGATGGTAACCAACCTACCTGCATCCTAAAGGCATGCTTTGCGTAAGCCTGCGTCAGAGACATTGGCTTCAAATCCAGTTTCACAAAAAATATTTCTGCTTACTCTTTCTGAACTCAACCCTCACCAATGATTTTCCTGGGTGGAAAAAAGATACGCATACCTCAAGAAGCATATTTTCCATTGCTAGTGAATTGTGTTACTTTGAGTAGGTGGAAATACGCAGTTTCAGCAATTCTGAAAGGCCTGAAATCCTAGAATACAGCCACTAGAGTGCAGCTAAACTCTATTCAGAAGAGAGAGAGACTCAAACACCTATTCAGGTGCTGGAAAAAAAAAAGGCAAGTAATTAGAGATATTCTAGCAAGAGTACTGTTTTTTCAGGTACTTATTTTGTTCCATTCTGTTCGGGCCATAAGTGTTTGTCTGGAGATGCTGCAAACAAATGCAGAGGAGAATACCTAGCACACCTTAGAGAGGATGTCTACTGAGGAAAGACAGAAAAAAATTAGTTGCTTAGTCTGGGAACTGGAAGTTGGAGACAAGGGAAGGAAAACAGAGACAGACTTAGTGACTTTGGGGATAGCACTTAGCTGTTCTCGTGACCAGGGAAAGGCTCTGCTGACAAGAAAAGCAGCTGCAAACTTGAAAAGCTGATATTGAAGAACTCTCCTGCCCCGTGTTTGGACTGTTCAGTGCAATTCAACAGCTCAATTCATAAGCTGCCAAACAATGCCAGCTGTGCTGTGACTCAAAGAAAACTAAATAGGCCAAAAGGACAATGTGAAAGGATGTTCAGTTTTGGATATGATATTCCATTTTAGTACAGTGTCTTCCAGGTACAGAGCTCTAACAGCGAACACACAAGTTTTGTAATTGAATATGCAAGTTTGACAGAGACACTGAAGTTATTTAAGGTGAAGATGAAGAAAGTTAGAAATCTACCATTTAGCCTGCGGTGACTGCTCAGACCCTTTCCACCTGTGGTATCAAAAAGCACAGGTTTCCTCCCACCAGCTCCAGATGAGACTGCTGCCAAGGGGGCAGTTGCCAAGACCTTGGCTCGGCAGGACCCCAGTTCCCCTCAAGGCCCTCCCTCACTGGTGCAGCTCCGTTTTGCGATAACAGCTTCTGCTCTAGCTCTCACCTGACCCCTGACACAGTCCTGGCTCCTCTGCACCACTGCAGAATTGGGCTGTGCTATGCTATGCTGTGGGAACCTGCCATCTCTACAGCCAAACCTCGCCCAGCGGCAATTGCTTTGAGCATTTTGGGGTTTCTTTAAAAAGAAAATTAAAACAAGTCTAAATGTTACTGTTGTGGTGTGTGAAATCCTGCTACTTAGCTCTAATTGTAAGGAGAGGTGATCAGGCTCAAATAATTTTTATCAGTGCTGTTTCAAAAGAGGTGAACAAGAGAGTCCCTGAACAACGTGATAAAAGCTAGGAAAGGAAGAAAGAAGGACAAAAGTGAATCCAACCAGGGAGGTCTCCTTTCTGTGTCTGGGGTCCTACATGCGCCGGTTCCTCTGAAGAGCTGAAGCAGGGCGGAACCAGCAGTGTGCAGGTGGCGGTACCAAGTGCCTGTCACCGGTCGGGCAGAAGATAAATACTATTTTTATTTCATCAGTTTTTTAAACAGCAGTATTTCAAATTTATCCAACTATTCTGACAGCTAAATATATGATGATTATTTTAACTCATCCCATTGTTATGTTTATCAGATGAGCTATTGACCCCAATAAACAGCTTATTGGCTCTGACATTTAGATTGTAAGTGACCTCTTTTTGTTTAGACAAGCTGTTCTTGTCTTAACCTAAACAAAGCTAACTTCATAGAACTTGAAGACTTTACACAGCTTTCTGCTCAGATTTGTCCTGGTTAACAACATCGAATTTTGTCATTGTACCCATCACAAGGAAGGCTTGACAAACTGGTAAAGAAGAAAATAATTGCTGTTAAATGCAAAGTCAAAATCTGGAGTGAACGTTGCAATTGCAGAACATCCTCTCCACACACAAACTCAGAACTGGATTCCAACCCCAGTGTATTTCAAATGCTCTAAATATTTAAACAGCTGGCTGAACAATAAGAAAACTGCTAGCAATTTTGCAATGCTGAGAAAAAGAAAAAAGCTCCAACAGCTTATACACTGATATGTGTTCATTTCAGACCTTCATGGGAAAAGGTTATGTCAATCCTGAAGGTTTTTGAGAGTGAATTCCATGCCAGATCAGGAAATATGTTACTTGTGAGATTGTTTTGATGAAAGTAATGATATTTCAGCTGCTTTAGTTGTACTTGCAACCCAGTGCTGCTATTGGCACTCTCCTTTATTCCTGCAGTGTTCCTAGCAGACGGAGCAAGAAGCTGGGCCTCAGAAGAAATACTTGGTGTTCTCATCTTTGCAGCACACTTTGTTTTTTTGCAGGCAGAGAAGACACCATCCCATGAATGCCAGAACATTTCCTTCTCTACAGATTTTCTGAGAGCTTCTGAACTAGTAGTTTAGCATGGGCTGGAGGCACAGAGGTCTAACCCACATAGTCTCAGGTATACTTTTGGTTTTAGTGTTAGTTTTAAGTGTTTATATTCCTCTCTATGACTGACTCAGAGTTTCCAAGGAGCTGAATTCTCAAACACCCCATGCTTTTCAAATTTTCAGTGTCACCTTATGTTCAAAATAAAGTATGTTCATAAAGAGAGATATTTTTTCTGATAAACAAGCACTTTGCATATATTTTTATGTGTATAGTACTATAAGCGGACTTAGAACTATCATTCTTTTTAATCCTCTGGCTCATTAGGAAGGAGGGTCAGCAGAGATCAAAGGTAATTATCCAGCTGGGCCAGTACAAATCAGTTAGGTCTCTCATTCAAGATGTGGATTAAAGTGACAGCAGTGTCAGAGTAGGATCCCACCTTGCTGCTTGTTGATACGTGACACAGTGCGTTCTGTCACCAGAGACAGGAGTGTCCATTGCCCAGAGCAGTGCAGGGATGCGATTTGGGCTTCCTTCACTGGCTACGCTGGTGTAAAAGCTCAAAACCCCAGGAGGAAGACCCGTGAGTGCTGGACTTTCACACACATGTTGGCGGGACCACATGAGGAAACAGGACCAGGGATTTGGCTGTGTAGGCTAATCTAACAAATCTAATGCAAAATAATGATGAAATGGTTAGTTTCAGACTGTGGCTCTTCTCTGACATGGCTTTGCTGTATGACTGTGCAAGTGGTTATACCTGCACAGAGACAAAGATGCAGCATAGCAAGAAAAATTTTTGGCATTGGGTTGACGGGGAAGTCTGGCCTGTTTCTTTTGGCAGCAAAGCCAGTTCAGACTGTACACTACATTGTAACATAGGCGAAGTGGGTCGTCCTGGAAAAAATTGGAACCCTTTTCGTTTTTACTGTGTAGCTACTTTCAGTTGACCGTCTTGTTCTGGATGATGGGGCATGTACTACTTCTTGTTTAGGATTTAAATTTACTGTATTAAAATCCTGTTTTCCAGAGGAAGTTGAGCATTCTTTTATATACTGCTTACATTATGACTGTTATCCTCTCTACAGTTTAATACACAGCAGAATTTAGACATTAATTTCAGGTAGTTTTCTTATAAGTGACTTATAAATAACAAGCTGTGACACTGAAAGGAAGCTGAAGGCAGACACAGAGGTGTCTGAACTGTCTGCTACTTAACGCAGCACAGTAAGTGCTGAAGGTTTCCTACAACTGTCTATTTTTAACTATCCTGCAAAACTCCCACTTGTTTCACATCCCATCTCATTTTTACTCTGAAGTTATTCAGATTCAATAAAGAAGATTCTGCATTAAGCTCCTGGATGTTCGGGTGAACTAGATATATGATACCAAGTCTGTGAAGAAATAGAACTGCCCTTTATTATACTTGTCTTTTAGGTGTTTGGGGTTTGGGTTTTTTTGGGTTAGTTTTGGTTTTTTTGCTATATAAAGGCACAGTTTCTCACTGATCTTGGATTCTGTGGACAGGATTGTTTCTTAGTGTCCATATACTATCCTATTGGGCACTTCTGCTCACCACACTGGATTGTGATGAAGTTCTGGTGATTACTAAAGTCTCACGTTCAGACGTTAATTCTGGCCTGTGTGCTCTGGCTTGCAGGAATTCACACATGAGAAGCTGCTTTGCCTTCAGTGGTAGCAGCTCTTCATCCAGGGACTTTCTCTCTGGCTATGTCATATAGATTTGATGGTCTTCTACTGTCACCCCATGCCACTGCATCTGGGCTGTCTGCCTAGTACAGAAGTTGAAGAGAAGGCAAGCAAGCCCCGTATCTGGAAAGGTTCTTGCTGTCTTCCATACAGGGAGCTGCTGATCTCAAACAGTATTTCTAAGCTAATAGATTTTCCAAGCCATTATGTTGCTCACAAATTAATCTTGCTTATGATATAGCATGTCTGGATGCAGAAGTAAGGAGTGTATGTCAGGAGACTGGGAGCACCTACTCTGCCAGCAGAAATCTCTCTTATACCTCAATAAGAAGCACTTAGCTCTATTTTTCACCCAGTTCTCACCTGGAGAAATTCTTTCCTTGGATCACTCAAGAATATTTGTCCATACCCTGTATTCCTGTATATCAGGCTCCTGAGGGCACTAATAGGCCCTAATGACCCTGATCAGCTTCACCTGGGACCTCCACCCACCACCTGCCCATAGTATGGGGCTGTATTTAAGCTCAGCTCAGGAGTCTGCAAAGGTATTTGCCATTGAAAACTTCAGTGCATTGACAGAGGTCTCCGCAGATAAGGTGATATTTGCTTTCCAGTGAAGCTTTTGCTTTCAAGCAAATGTTTCTGCTTTCTGTTCTTCATTGTGTCAGTCAGAGGTGTGACATAGTGGGGATGATCAATGTTTGGATTGCTCTAATTGCATGTATTTGAAGAGGTGGGCTGCTTAGTGCCCTTATTTAAGTTGCTATGTTACTTTAGGATGGTCTTGAAAATGAACGACTTACTAGTGTTGGTAGTTCCTGGAGAGTGAACTTGAGGGTAAGTTCCCTGATGCTGCTATGAAGAGCACGTGGGACTGCTGAATACTTTCTCTCCCAGCATTAGCTCTGATTTAATGGTGTTGGGGAGCTGAACTAGTTCTCCTGTAGGCGAGAGGGAATGTAAGTAAGGAGTTGTGTGAATCCGGTTCCTTGCTATGTAAGGTGTATAAACAGCATACAGGACCACAAGAGCTAAGATGACAGAGAACAAGGGTGCATCCTACGCAGCTGGGTGCATGCAAGCTGCATGCTGTGGGTGCAATTCCAACTGAGAAGCTGTACAGGTATTTTAGCTGCTGGTTAAGCCCTCCTGATGGGGAGGGGGACTGCATGTCCCCTGTGTCACAACTGTGCAGCTATGACTGCTTTCTGATTGTAGTATTCACTCTTTTGGCTGGTGTGGCCGTGGGAAGATGGGCTGTACGTCTTCCTTTGTGTAGGCTGTAGATGTGCCTACTATTACACCTTTCATACTTATTGTCCAGTCTGTTTAATCCAGACTGCTTGAATGTTTGTGCAAAGTCCTGCTAAAGGCTGGCAACGTAAGTTTTTATGTATGTACATCCACTGTGGAAAGTTTTTTGCAGTTCCTTGATGAACAGGTGAACTTAATGAGAAACACTGAGTTTTTCATGCTGCTGTTGTTTTTGCTGCCATTCCTAAGACCGGTCCAAGTGAGTCTGGATGTGGTCAAGACACCTGCTTGGACTTGGTAGAATCAGATCATCATTTACCTAGGCAGGCTTGTTCTTGCATAGTGGTTTGAGTGTTTATAGTTCAGAAGCAAGTTAAATGATTCTTGCAAAATGGGACACTGATGTGTCTAGTGAAAAAGGGTAAATTTAAACCTTTCCTAAAACTTCTGAATAATACTTCTTAGGTGCAGGGTGAGACATCCCCCTTTTTTCCTCTGACCCAAAGGAAATGCCTGGTAAGTATAATTTGGAGAAGATATGGGGCCATTTTTTCCTCTCTATCTAGGTAACATACAGAAACTATTTCTTTTCATCTTCATACTTCTGCAGCAACAAACATACCTTTGTACTTTAACGTGTTCTGTGGTATGGATGCAGCCCTCCAGAAGTTATCAGATGATTGGTAGGGTATTTTTGTCTTAATCCAACCAAGACAGAATCATTATTGATCAGCATGAAGTTCTGTAAAAAGTTTAATATTGTGTTAAGACTCCTGGAAATGGATCTGTGTACAAATATTGAGTTTACTTAAAGTAATATTATTACTATTTGTGTGGAGATAGATGTCTATAGATAGGAGCAAAGAAAGGATATTCTCCATGGCACATACTCCACATGAACAACTTGCTAAGCTAAGTGCTTCTGCTGCTCAGTCAAATAAACAGCTGCTAGTTGCAGACTACTTCTTAATAATGTTGGGAATCGAATGGACAGTGTAGTTCCAGAATGTTCTTTGTCTGCCTGTATTAGTGGGTAAACAGGTTAACGAGAGAAGCCATTTGTACAAAGGTTTTTTTTTACCCTTCAGGTCTACCCATCAAATCCATGTCTCTCCAATTTAGAGAAAAGTATGTTGTGGGGGACCATGTCAAAGGCCTTATGGAAGCCCAGATAGATGACAGTTGTAGCTCTTCCATTGTCCACTGATGTAGTCATTCTGTCATAGCAGGCCACTCGGTTGGTCAGGCAGGACTTGGCCTTGGTGAAGCCGTTGTGGCTGTCTCGAGTCACCTCCCTGTCCTCCGTGTGCCTTAGCATAGTTTCTAGGAGGATCTGTTCCATGATCTTCCCAGGTATGAAGGTGAGGCTGACAGGACAAGGGGCAACAGGCACAAAATGAAGCAGAGGAAGCTCCAGCTGAATGTGAGGAAGAACCTCTTTACTTTGAGGGTGATGGAACACTGGCTGCCCGGAGGGGCTGTGGAGCGTGCTTCTCTGGAGATATTCAAAACCCTCCTGGACAAGGTCCTGTGCAGCCTGCTCTAAGTGAACCTGCTTTGGCAGGTGGATTGGACTAGGTGATCCCCAAAGGTCCCTTCCAACCTCTACAATTCTGTGATTCTGTGAGTAGTTGTCACGCAAGGAAGTGAAACTGGATTACAAGGGGTGGAACTGGAGGTGGTAAGCTCACGGCCAGACTGGTTATGGAGGTATATGGCCAGTGATCTGCTGATATTTACTAGTTTTGAAGACACTCAGTGATTCTTCTATGAGCAGAGGAACAAGGCCCAGCCCCTGAACGGTGCAGAAAGGGGGCATGACAGATGCGTTTAGTCTCCCTATAGGCTCTACTGTGGGATGAGATGTTCCATCCTGAAGCTGTGTGCAAAGCAGCAAGCTACATGAGGTTCAGAAAAATGCAATTTCTTGGAAGTGTGCCTTAGTGATATAAGAAATACTTTCTTCAGAAAACATGAGAAACTTGATACCCCATCTTCTTAGAGGTAATATAAAATAGCTGAACAGTGTACAGAGTCACTGGTTGCAGGGACAGGAAAATAGAACACTTCTGAGACAAATGCTTGCAGAATCATGAGCAGTAAGAAAGATGAGCAATAACTGCAGTCATTGAGGGTTCAAATATTCAGCTGGACACGATCTTTTACAGTTCTCTTGAAGAACGTCATCTTTGCTTTAAGTGCTATATGTTGGTCTGAGTCTTAGTCGTGGATCACTGACAGCAGATGGAGGGCCTGATCCAAAGCCAGGTAGACTGCATGGCAAGACCCAGGCTGGGCCTTGCTATGCGCTTTGGCTAGAGCTAGAGTACTTGCTTTGCTATTAATAAAGGTGTTGTGCAGACTTGAAAAATACTTTGGTTCCAGCAGTTAATATCACATCCTGAATTCCTTCTGCCAAATTTGTGAAGATTGTAGTAAGAAATTGTTGAGAGCAGTAGAGCAGAAAAAAGAGGTGGAGGCTGGGCATGATCCACTTCATGTGTGGTTTTGGGTATTTATAGTTTGAAAGGGTTGATGAAAGGAAGATAAATCACTTGATACTCCTCAAATGGTGAGAATCAGTCCCAGGTGGGGAATATATAAAGAGAAGGCTGGGAGGGAAGGGGAAAAAAGTTGATTATACAATTATAGGTATTCATTTTACTGCAGCACTTGGTGGAAGAGGTACAAACCAATTTTGTTGTATTTTAAATGGGCACAGGCTTTGGGTGACTGCATTGCTTACAATGAGATGATACTTGCTATTTTTCTGGAGTGGAAACCCAATAGGCAGCTGTTAACTCTCTAATGTAACCTATGGGAGCGGTTTGAACATGGCTACAACATATTTTAAGGTAAATATTTTTATTTATGAAAATGCAGTAAGCAAGCTAAAGCTATGGTAGGGCTGGGAAAGAATTCAAATCATGTTTTAAGCATAGTGTTTTCTGAGGCAGAGTTAGTTATATTTGTGTTTTTAATTTTCATTTCCATTTCGGAGTGTTTATTATACCAGAATTATTCATGGATTTAAATCAGGTCTGAACACTGATCTTTGACGGAAAGATTCTAGCTTTCCTCTCCCAACCAGGCATATCACCATTTTCCAAAGTAAACTGTTGGGAATAAGGTATGTATAGTATAGCATTTAGTAATTTAATTATTTCTGAAATTTTCTCTCTGAAAAGCAGTAAGACACGTTCTCTGAGACTTGTAACAGAGAAAGCTAATTTGCTGAATAAGCTACTGGTCAGAGATCAGGTGATGGGGAATCTTTCATGGGGAATGTAAGTGTCTGTGTAACTGATGTTTTTCATTACACTTATTTTCCCCTGCAAACTCTGCATGTAAAGAGGACACACATCTAAAGTGTAGCAGCAAATAAAATAGTGCCTGTTTCCACCTTGACCACAATGATACTTTTAAATATCTCCTTTACAGCTTTCTCTTACAATACTGCTTTGCTGCAACTGAGGTATGGGCCTTATTGTAGCAGCTACTTTCTAAAGGCACAATTCTTACCCCAGATAACTTATGGAAAGATCCCTCAGGAGTTGTAGAAACTTCCAGGATACCAAGATCCACCAAACCCACTACCTAATATCTAGATATTTCAGCCTGCTTAGACAAGTTACATTTTTGCTGAAGTACCTTGCATGTATATGAAGCACTGCTGTTCTTGTGCTGGCTGGGGTGTCATAAATTTGCATTCCTCACAGCTGCCTAGTGCAAAGTGCTGTGAGACTAAGCACACAACACTATATCCTTTTATAGACCTTGTAATGTGTAGGACTAGCTAAGTTGCAAAGAGAAAGGAGGCTAATTTACACTTTGCAAATGAGGGATTGGAAACTTCTACAGAACACTTTAATTTTCTAGGAGTGACTGACTGTCATCATAAAAAACGTCTTCCTGTGTGGGTGCAAATATGTGCCTTTAACCTTTCCCTTTTGCTAATGTAAGTGTGCAGGTGTGGATGAGCTGGAAGTGCTCGGATGTTAGAGGGATGAGCATGGCATAGGAACCTGTATAGCACAGAATATCACTAAGGTCACGCAGAACACATCTAGCAGAGCAGCAGCTTTAATCCATGTAGTCTGAGCTCCAGTCCAGGGCATTAACTGTCTTTCAGAATTAGTTGTCCCTTGGCAGAAATCTGAACATTTTGCTAATTTGCAATTTTGCAGTACAGAGATGTTAGTTATTAAACCAGGTATTTCCTGGTCTGTGGTAGCATCCAATGCATATTTAGTCAGAAAGCCATTTTGCTATACTTATCCTTAGCAGGGAAGGATCTCTTGTGTGGACAAGGTGTTGCTGTGTATGCATTTACCGCTACAGTGCCTGGTAATTGACCTATGAGAGCACAGGTAACAGTGTGGCTGCTTTGATTTGTTTGAAGATACTGGTATGCCCAGAGCAACTAGTGCAGGAGGAGAGTGTAAAGATGACTTAGAGCTAGCTTTGTATAGCCATGGTTGTCTTTGGCTTGAGGAAGAAGCATTCTCTTCCTCCCTTCAAGTCCTTTTCTTCTGGTTTTACCCTCTGTTATGATCTGTGAATGAGAGTTTGCTCTGAGTGGACATGAATTCATTGTCAAGTCAGATGGCTTGGAACCAACAGCCTTTGTTAGGCTGAATGCAGTAAGACAAGCCCCCTTCAGAAGTGGTTTAAACCTGTTTATAGGTAGCTTCTGATGAGCTATGTTTAAAAGAAGCTGCAGGTGACACATAATTCATCTAAATTTAACATCACCCTTCACAAAAGAACTATTTTGAAAAGGAAAATATGGTAAGAAATTGAATTAGATTTCCCACTGCTGAAAGCTTGTGAACAGCAGCTTAATGCAGGAAGCCTGATAATGAGGATGGAGTACGGTGTTAGCAAGGCCTTGACATTAAAGGGAAAAAACAGATGATTCTATGGGGCCGCAGTGTTGTGAACAAATGATCTGTATTCAAAATAAAGTATAGAGCAAGCATTAAACTTTAATGGAATAATCTCAGGGGGAAGGTTGTTTTCATGCAGCTGAACATTTTTCTTATTAGCATAACACATGGTCACTTCTGCAGCAAGCATAATAATGTTGTTCATCATACACTTGTTCTGTGTAAAGGTTAAGTGTCCTTGGAAGTATAGTCAAATAAGCTAGTTTACTATCCACTTTGGAAGGCAGCTCTCGTGTGATGAGGGCATGTGTGAGTTCTAGGCACTACTTCAATGCCAGTGCATTTTTTGAGTATTTGCAAGGAAGGGAAGTGCTAGTGGTTTGCCTTAGCCACCTGTGGAGATCAAAATTCCTTATGAAATGTGTGTATGTACTCATTTTAATGCATCCCTTGAGAGAGAAATGGGATTCTTACTCTACGTGGGAAGAATGGAGAGTGATTTAGTCCCCAGATTTCAAAGCTGGGTATGTGAAGTGAGGTACCTGATTTCATATCAAGGATTTTTTTTTTGTGCTCTGAAGAGATCATTGGTGGCAGGCACTGGCTTATTAGAGGTGCCTAGAAGTTGAGGCTCTATTTTGAATATTTTTGAGCCCAAGTGATCACTGAGGTTGGACAGGGGTTGTTGGTTATAGCTTCAGCAGTAACACAGAGGTGCATAGCTCTGGTAACAGACCATGGATTGCACTGGGAGTCAGATTGCTGGGAGCTACTTGATTGTCCCATTAGTTCAGAAGGGTGGTAACCTTTGGGAGCCTTTGCCCTTACTGTGCTGTTTCAGCTGTGCTGCCTTCTTCATTTGTAAGAAAGATGAGGAATGGCTTTTCAGGCTTACCATGGTCTGCTGTATGGATGATCTCAATTGCAGAACTGAAATACTATTGTTAAGCAGAAATTTCAATAAGGAATCAGTGAGCAATGAAGCAGTAATTACTGAAGGCTGAAAATCACTTAAATCAGTAATATATGCTAGTTGATATCTGGGCCCCAGATAAAATCACTTTCTGAAAGTTAAGTGTTGGTTGCAGTGAAGATTGTTCCAAGAATATTCTTTACCCACTCTATGATCCATGTCTATTACATTCAGGATTGTTTTTAAGAGTTTCCTATAATAGCTACAGTTAATAAGTTGCTGCAGTCCGTGCTTTGTACTTGGTCCAGTGTTTGCTTTTTATCTGTTGTTACACTTGCTGTTATGAGCAGCTCATGCCTTTTTCATACAGAACTTCTGCCTAGCTCTACTATTTCCTTACTCCCTCCTGCACTGGTAGCTGCTATTTTTTATAACTATTAGAACTAAACCAAATTCTACAAAGATGCACTTATACAGTTTGTGTTTATGCTGTGTATGAGTTGAAGCTTGATTTCGTGTCTGCTTTCCTTATGAAAACATCTTAATTTCTTTAAAAAACAAGTACTTTAAAGCAATGTTCTTGGGTTTGCAGTGAGAACACTGTACTTTCTCATCTCAGTACCTGTCATTCAAGCCTGCCATAGGCTTCTTCCAAAAAAGTTATAGACTTCTTACAGCACGAAGCTGGAGAATCTAGTGATAAGAGCAGGAGACTAAACATGGATGAAATCAGACAAATGTCTTGAGCCTTTGATCAGTCATCTGTGAAATGCTTCGACCAATGCCCTCATTGTGAGAGGGTTGAATTTCCAGAACTGATCCTGCTAGGTCTGGAGTTCCCCAGCTCCTGTTGAGTTTTCCTCCCTGAAACACAGAGTCACTCAGAGGTGTCTAGGACCTTGGTGGCTCTGGCTGATAATCAGCAGAAAGGACATGTACAGAACACTCCATTACTACTCATTATTTTGGAACAATAACATATAAATATGTATTTGTTGCAAATGTAGTCTGTGATTAATTCATCCATGAATTCCCTGAATTATGGCTGGTCATGTTGTATCAGGAGTTCAATTTTTGCATGTAGAGAAGAACCCACTGTGATTTCAAATGTAAATCAACAGGATTTATGCTCCTAGCTTGGAAGCTTTCATAAATCCTATGCAGGAAGTCTATTTGTCATTCTCCCCTCTTAATACTGCAAATCATGTTAAACTCTTCCAGTGTACAGGCTTGTATCCTGAAGTGGCGAAAATTGCATGGTGAGGTTTTTTGCAATTTTTTTATGAACATTACAATACTAATTTTTCTTCTTTATAACTCTAGTGTTTATGCTGTTAGATTTTTATTAAAAAAAAAATTTCTAACCTTTGCAGTAGAGAGGGAAATCCAAAGATCTCAAATAACAGAACCTGAACACACACTTAAAATATACTTAAATATGTAAAACCTCATATAAGTAGCTTGCTATTTGCTGGACTCTAATCTTATGAGTCACACTGTGTTGTTGTATTGTGGACTTCAGGCTGAATATTTGTCTTGGTAAGTATGACCATGTTAAGCATACAAGCACAGAGTGCTTCGTGTCTGGAACAGGAAAGTGTTCTGTGTTTAAGAAAAAACTAATAAACAACAAACTAGAAAAAAAACACAACAAACAAACAAAAAAACCCAAACAAAACAAAAAACCCGCCTCAGGCTTTAAACACTGAAAATGCTAAGTAATCTCACTGCTCAGTGTTTTTGTCAGTTGTTATGGTATCTCTCTTATTGGTAGGTGTTAACTGAAGCTACAAACACTTTATAACGTAATCATTTTTATGAAGACATTCAGAACAGTGGAAGCAAACACTCAACAGTTGCTAAATATTTCTGAAAGGTGAAGCCTATAGTTTGTCACTCATGGAGAAGTTATACAAATTTATTCTCGCTCCATCTTTAGTTACTCATAAATCTATTGTGATGAGCCAAATGTTTTTCTAGGTTAAAATCAGATGTCTGTAATAGTAAAGATTAAACACTATATACTGCTAACACTTAAACTGATTCTAAAACCAGAGATGATTACTAGACCTTGGTCTCTTCCTCAGTTTACTTATGTTCTGTTATTCCACTTGAGGACTTGGAATACTGTTTATCATGACATTCAAAACTCAGCTGGATGATGACAGGAGGCACAATTTAGTGAGTTTAAAAAAAAAAAAAGAAAAAGATTCCCTAAAGACTGTAGGGGACATGACAAACAATGCTTAGGTTTTTGATTTATAACTGGAGACAATGCCAAGCTTCACTTGAACTGTGAAGCAAAGTCCATATTTTATTACAAACATCAGCCAGCATAAAAGAAGAATTTAAAACATTCACCAGCAGTAAGGATGTAATCAAAAATTGCCTAAAGTATGTAGTCAAAAAAAGTGAACATGTCAGCCAGTCTTGACTTTTAAGGTCTGTGTTTTTCTGTCATTTTTTAAATGGCTGGAATATTTTCCTGAGGGAAAAAGTTGAAACAGCTGGAGCTTTGCAGTTTGTCTTTCCAAATTAAGATGGGCAAAGCATTTATGCAATCCTGTCCTGTTTATTGTGTTCTGAGACTGAGAGAGACTGCATGGTTTTACAGGAATTTTTTCTAGTTTTTCACTTATATGTTGATCTTCCAGATCACTGATTTGTCTTATGACAGAAGTAACTGCAATGTCTGTTACCTGTGTAGCCAGTGGGAAGCATATTGAGTGGTGTAGTTTGTTTTCATTTTCTATAAATATTGACCTTCTCGTAGCAAAGGAAATAACCTCTGTAGGGTTGTGCTATGTATTGTACTAATAGATCAGCTCAAACAAAACTTAAAGGTTTCTGCCAGAGTACCTGTTTGATTACTGCAGTTACCTGTCAATGAATATGCAAAAATGCAACTGCGAAGGTGTTTGAAATCAGGTTGATGGTTCAAGATGACAGATGTATAAGAATCAGCCTTTCATGGAGGCTTTGCACATTAGTACACATATACTTGGGCACAATAATATTTTGTAGTCATTAATATTTTTCAGAAAAACCATAGCTATCAAAAGCATCTCATCAGCAAGGGTTATTTTTAATGACACTAGACTAGAAGCAGACCTGCAGCAGGGATTCTCTAAGGAGGACTACGACAAGACAAATATGTTCTTCTACTAATAGCAGGAAAAGGGACTTCGAATTTTTCTGCTTTTAAAAGCTAGAGGTCTTCAGAAGACTCAAGACTTCATTTTCTAATTTGAAGTGATTGATATAGGAGTAAGCACACAGTGATTTTAACATCTTATGCAGGGGTGAAATATCGTGTCTGTTATAACAGCCTGTTGTCACCAAGACAAAAGAATGCGTTGGAAATTTGCAAGTGAAATACTGAAATCAAATGAATTTGTGTAAGAAATAACAAGCCTTTCCTTGTCAAATTCACTCACTGCTAATCATAGTCCCCGCAGGACAGTAGCAGGCTAGACTCAGCAGGCACGTTTTACCTAATGGAAAATACTAGTTTACACTTCCAGAAAAGGGAGGAAATTACTGTGGATTCTTTAATGGAGTAGAAGAATATGAAGCGAGTAATACTTCAGAGTTGCTTGGTGGTCTCATAGACCAAAGTCACTTAGCATGGTCTGTTTGGTTTTTTTCCCCCATGTTGTGACTGTCTTTGCATCTATCCCAGATTTAAGGTTCTACATTATACCCTCTTGTAACAAGCTGAAATGAGTTTTCCTGGACTAGAACACCTAATTCCATTAAGAGGATGCAAATAAGCTGCATGTCACCATTATGGTACCAGAAGTCTTACTTGGCCCTTCCATCTTCCTACTAAGCAACTTTGGCACACACTTTGTTACTACCAGGTTCTGGAAGCTGTAAAAGGATGATTTATCTTGCAATGAACCCAGCAAAAAAGCTGCCAGTATTCTGAATGGAAGTTAAAGCAATCATGCTGTGTTCACTCCTTCTTTTAGCATGTAGTTAGATATTCAGTGTATAGTGACCACTTAGTGACACTTCTAACTTATTTGTTCCAAGCAGTTCTTATCACTGTATGTTCAATTTGGTTTCAGCTATTTTGAACTGAAAATGCTGATTACAATATCAGTCTGTCAGTGTATGACTTTGTATACTGGGTAATGCTGCCTTTGTCCTGGTTCTTACAAAAATCAACAGAAAGGCTTGAGAACACTTAATTCAGAATTGGACCGAGCCTGTATACACTTGTCCTTTAATAGTCTAAATTATTTCTATGTAAAACAAGGTGAAATTATATAATCCTTTCATTCATTCAAAGATTACTAATAAAATTTAATACATTTTAGCACTTGGAAATTGTGGGCATGACTGTTCCAATTATGCTTTTATTGGAATAGGGAAAGCTAAAGAAAATGAGCCATTTTTTTATTTAATAAAAGTATAGATTAAATGTAACATAGTTCTTTTTTCCAGGAACTACCTCGTATTATCTAAACATATACTATCCAGTAAAACATGCCTTTTACTTCGCATGCAATCACTGTTGTCACAAATGAATATTTTAATTGCTTGTAATCGGAGGTATGATCCAATTTTGAAGTCAACTATAAAACTCCAATTAATTTCAAAGGGTTTGTGAAACGTGTAAATATATGTCAGCTCATGTGGCTGATTTATGGCTGTCTATGCCCTGTAATATCATGGTGACAAAGTTTGTTATGTACTACTTCTATCAATAAGTGATACATAAAATTACTTTTTCCTTGACATTATGAATGCAGACCCACAACACTTTGGGGTGTGTATTGGTAACGTTTTCCTGCATTCTACAGCAGTATATGCTTTCTCCTTATGAGGCAGAGGTAAAATGTTCTCAGCTCAGGACTGCTGAGTAAAGAAGGAAACTGAAGAAGAGAGTAGAGAAATGAACATTTCAGATCACAGTGCAAAACCCATTTGTTTGTAAAACAGTTTCTATTGTTATAATTAAGAAAGAATCCCAATATGGAAGGACAGCTGAAAGGAGCAGAGAGAAATAGTGTTGTACTCAAGTAAGGAAGGTACTATTTCAAAATTTACGAAGAAAAAGGGAGAGCCAAGAGAATGACTTGCTGAGGCAAAAATGGATGAAAAGGTGTTGAGATCTTCAGAAGAAATCTTTTGAAGTAGACACAGAGTTTAGAAGGGAGTCTGTGGGTTAAAAGATTCTGGAGACGACAGTAATTGATGGATGCCTACCCATCCTTTGGGAAACAAACAGCGAAAAAGCAATTTAAATCTGCTCTTGTTTCCGTAGTCAGCAACAGCTCTGCCAAACAGGGACTGCTTTTTTGTAAGGTGACTTGTGAGTAGCATTGTTGTTCAGCTGTGCAGGTAGGCACATGCTTTAATTTTAAAGAGGAACACATCAATGAATCTTTTGCATTAATATGCTCTACCTGTACTGGCCTGGGGTAGGTACACCACAGTAAACTGTAAGGATTCCAGTGGGTGAATTAAGGTTAGAATAATCCTATTCAATACTGAATCAAGATGGACTGGCTTTAGCTCACCTATCTTTAGTCACCTGTTTTACCTAACCATCAAGAAGGCATCTAGCAAATGGAGAGAGAGAGAGAAAGTAATCTCATATTTGTGTCTTTGTTTACTGAATAGTTCTTGTCCAAAATGCAATCATCTGAAGACAGCTGTGTTCATTTTGCCCTCAGAAATGTGCGATTCTCTTCACGGACTTTCAAGGAGGTTGAGGTAACCAGCGTAGCCTGGAAGAATAACGTTAGATAATGCAAATAGGCACTAAGAGATCTTATTTCTCATCTTACAAAGAAGAAGCTTTAGTACTTTTAATTTTAAATTTTTGTTGCAGTTTCACTGATTTCTGTTTCAAAACTCTCTTGAGATACATATGGTTGTATGGCTTTTTTGTTGCCAGTGCTTAAAGCAGGAGTTTGAACTTATTTGAATTCAGGTAACTTGTTTGTTATTGAGTTTGTTCTTCCTGCACAAGCTTGGGGGCAGTTATACTAATCTAACTGCTCCAGTAATAGAGTGAACATACTGATCAGTCCAGAATGAGGTGGGCATTTTCTTTGAAATCTGTAAGGTCTATACTTAATTCTGCTTAACTTCTTCAAAAGAGATCAACAGCCTGAATGTATATTACAGTGCTAGATTGGCTTAAAGTACATTTCTTTCACTCATAAATTTATGTGCTTAAAGATGTATTAGCAATCTTATGATCTAATATACAGCTTCCCCTGCAGTGATGTCGCTTACAGTAATGCATGTGAATGTGTGTTTTCTCAGGGGTGTTTGCGGGTAATAGGTTCTTTGTAGCTATATATTTCTGGCTAATGGAGAAATCTACAGTGGATAAATCGGATAAAAAGGTGACTTTTGTTTGAGCTGTGGGGTTAGTCCCTGCACCCTGTTCTATTTAGGGCAAGAATTATCTAGTCAGTACTCAGGAGGACTACTGTTAAACTTGCATTGCTACGAAGTTAGGGAGTGAGCTTGCCTGCATCTCACAGTGCCAATCCAAGCTATTGGCAAAACCCATTCTCCTAGTTAGGAAGAGGAGCTGCCTGCAAAGCCAGTTTCCCCATGCAGTTTTATTTATTTTTATGGGATGTTTAATTCCCTGTACACTGCAGGTCCTGAACAGCAGCAGATAATGGCCCTGTGCTTGTTCCCACACTCTCTGTGCAGCTGGCACTTCGCTTTGAGGTGTTCCCCTTTCAATCTTAAGCGTGAGTGACACCATGTGTGATATGTTATCTTCTTGAGGATCTCGGGCAACTTCTCAGAAGTTGCACTCAAACTTCCAAGTACATCAGGAACCTTGTGTGCCTCTGCCTAAGGTAGGTGTATTTTCCTGCGTTTAGGCTTTTTCCTGCAGTTTCTGCTACACTGTTACATGAAGATGGATAATTCCTTGCCACAGTTAACTGCCGAAATACAAGATGGCAGTTACATCCCTACTTCCAAGTATGTTCCTTGCTTTTAATCACCACACCAGTAGCTGCAAATGGATTTGCATCAAGAACATGAATATTAACACCTTGCTACAGTGTTAGTTTTTTTTGTATTAAATCTGCTGTTCCTTTTTAAAAAATGAACATTCTGGAAAAAAAGCAAAACCAATTTTACCTTTCATGCTTGTCTGTCTAGACTGGATTTTGATGAAATTGATACAACTTTCAAAAAATTGTCAGAAGAACCTACTTATAGGACTAACGTGTTCCTAGTGTAAAAATAGGTCCTGGCCATATGTAGTCCTATAGCTTTTGTACATGCTTCTGAGACATTCAGAGGGTCTTAAGTTTTTCCCTTTTCTGGTAACTATTATTTTTAGTATCTGTTATTCTAACAATCCCACTTTTGATTTTTTTGTTTGATATTACACTTAGTACTTGGGAAAATTTTCTTTAACATAATCATGTCTTCCCAACTGAATAAATATTAGAAAATTAGACAATAGGAGCTAAATGTGGGAATTCCTCAGTATCTGTTATTAGTGTGATTTGGCAGTGTGCAGCAGAGTATGCAAAGACCAGCTGTTATCACAACTGCTAGATTTAACTTTACCTTTTTTGGTGACAATACGGATCAAGGTGAGATGCTTATTATGAAATGACATAGCATTCCAAAAGTGTTTCTTTGTCTGCAGGTCAATTTCTTTTAGACAACCCCCCTGAGATTTATCATACTTGTTCTTCAGTGGTGCTTGAAAGCTTTAGATTACAATATCATGCTACTTTCAGAATGTGCAGTGGATTCTTGAAAATAAGTGTACTTTGCATTCTGAAACATCCTCCCCTTCAGATCTGTCGTGTGATTGAGCCTCTCTAAGAGCCAAGTGGGAGACAGAACAAAGGAAGTAATTGTTGTTTTATAAATCTTCAGAGAACTACTAAAAAGCCTTTGTAGTTTTTTCTCTCACTCTTTTGTGATGATCTCTTATGCATGACACTTTGAAAGCAATGTTAGATTCTAAATTCATACGTAGGTTAAACAAAGCTGGCAAAGTTTGGAGAGGCTTGACAAATCTCTTCTCCTGCATAAGCATATATAGCTAATAGTGAGTGATAGTCTGAAGCTTACAACACTCATTATGGGCAGTTATATCTTTATATAGGAAATCACTTCATGCACTGTGAGTTGTTTAAAAGTTATTGAGTATGGTCTAGTGTCAAAGCAAGGCACAACTTTGCTCTGCTTCTAAAAGGGCAGATAGTTCACCTAAAACAGACTGCCACTGAGTTCGAGAAGACAGTAGTTATCTCCACTGCTACATCATGTGAAAACACAACTAATATCTTCAGTAGGCAGGTGGAACTCACTTAGCAGGTTCCCTTGGAAAATACAGTCATGCATTGGAAGTCAGCACAGAACAGAAAGAGTCAGAGCCTTATCTACTTGAATTAACATACAAAATGTTGAAGCTGTGGCGTGATGCATAAGAGCTCATTTTAAAGGAAATCACCTGGCTATATCACAAATTCAAATTTTACCCACTATTCTGTAATTCTGCAACCTGGTCCTTTTCTGTATGAGGGAACATGCTTTATAATACCCCAAAGGAGGACATAGGTTTTCTGTATTTAAGTTCGGGCAGCAAGCAGGAAGGATCACATTCACAGGTGAGTGGATTGCCTACAAAGGGCGTCTTCCAAAAGACATCACAATGAGAGTTCTGATCTAGCTTCTTACAGGAGGGTGACAGGATAATCTGCAAGTGCCAATCACATTAAGATGCATGTAAACACAGAATGCTCCAAACCACAATTCAGGAGGAAACGCTATATTGATTTGGAATGAAACACTGAATTGACAGATTGTGACTTCTCTGCCTACTTCAGCCTACAGTGTGTTTAGATCTGAATCTTTGTTCTTTAAAATGTCTAGAATGAAGACCAAATCCAGGAACTGCAATATCTGATGGTGGGGCACATCTCTGACAAACCAGTTGACGTATCACCACAGATTTGACCTGTTTTAATGAAAGGCTCCACTTTGTAGTAGAGCAACTTATTGCCCTTAGACAACTAAATATATGAATACAACACAACCTGTTTTGCTCCCTCATAATCAGTATAGAGAACATTCAGTGTCAGGCAAGGTGACATGCACAAATGCACCATATCCTATTGACTTAAACACACATGATTTGAGTACTTAATGCATCTCTGGCATATTGATAGGCCTTCATTGGTGGTGACAATGTATTGTGATAAATTCTTTCTAAAATCTGCCATCTAGAGTAGGTGCCAAGAATTGCAAATTCTGGTCAAGATTTTTGAAAAGTGTGTTATTGCTGGATTTCAAGATTAAAACAATGTTTAGATAAGCTGGTCTAAAGGTAGATTTCTAGCTGGAGCTAAATCTTAATGCCATGAGTGAAAAATAATCTGGTTCAATGGGTGAAGCAATAAGCTTAATGTACATACAAGATGCCTTATCTGAAATTTTGTGTATGAAAGTCCCAACATCCATTTATTTCTGAAGTTTTAGAAGCACAAAATGAATATGTGTAATCTCATGGGTTACCATTTATTTGTTCGTAAACACTTTTTTTTATATTCTGTAGCAAAGCAGCATTCAGTTTCCTGTGAAACTGATACTACATTGTCTTAGCTCTAGTACAGAGCTAGTCCTGGATTTAGAGCTTCCGGTCTGCATTAATGGGAGAGACAGTCAAAGAAATAGGGGTGGGGCAGGGGGGGAGTGTTTAAGGCAGGAAACTGAGATCGCTTTTCTACTGTTCTCCCCTGTCGTCTTGCAGCCTTGACTATTTAGACTGGTTGGCTCCTTGTAGAAGGGACTGTTTTATTTTCTCTACAGAACCTCATGCAGAGTTGAGTGCTGTGCTATAGGGCTGTAGCAGAGCTTAACCACAGATTTTAGATTACTACTGTAATGACGTAGTCAAAAGAGCAGCTTGTACTTGCGCAGTATCGCTTAGAGATGTCTTTGCAAACACTGCTTTCCAGTGGCTTTTTGAAAAAGAATGATGTGGTAGACACTGGGGAAATTAGTTATGGATATACATTCTACAGATGAACATATGAATCAGACCAGCATATCTGAGGGTTTTTATATGTTTTAAAGAGCTCAAGGTCTGCAATAGTGACCAAAACATGGTTAACTCATCCATAGCAGTTTCATCTGGCAATTTGTCTGCTTTTTCCTTTCTCTGGCCTTTTGATTTGATGCAAGCATCTGACAGTGATTATTTCATGTGGACGACAGAGGCACTGGAACCTGTTGGGCAGCCCTTCTTCACCATATTAAAGTATAGGGAGGAGTGTGAGCTTAATCCATGTTGACTGTAAAGGGCTTTACAAACCAATGTACCTGCTACACAGAAGAGAACATACCAAAATTTTAACTTTGTAAGTAGAACTGAAAAGGTCCTACATGATTAGAATCATGGAATCCTAGAATGTTTTGGGTTGGAAGGGACCTTTAAAGGCCATCTAGCACAACCCCCCTGCAGTGAGCAGGGACATCTTCAGCTGGATCAGGTTGCTCAGAGCCCCATCCAACCTGGCCTTGAATGTTTCCAGGGATGGGGCATCGACCACCTGTTCTGGGCAAACAGTTCCACTGTTTCACCACCCTCATTGTAAAAAATTTCTTCCTTGTATCCAGTCTAAATCTACCCTCCCTTAGTTAAAAACCATTACTCCTTGCCCTATCTCAACAGGCCTTGCTGAAAAGATTGCCCCTCTCTTTCCTATAGGCCCCCTTTAAGTATTGAAAGGCCGCAATAAGGTCTCCCTGGAGCCTTCTCTTCAAGCTGAACAGCCCCAACTCTCTCAGCCTGTCTTCGTATGAGAGGTGTTCCAACACCCATCATTTTTGTGGCCCTCCTCTGGACCTGCTCCAACAGGTCCACGTGCTTCTTGTGCTGAGGGCTCCAAACATCTTTCCTTCTAGAGAAGATCTGAGCCATGTTACAAAACACCTAGAAACTTCACTGACAGTTTACTTTGTAGTGTCACTTTTGTACTTCACTGAAATGGTGACATTGGGTATCATCTTGGGCTTACGTTGGTAGAAATATATCTTTTCCCATACTAGGAAAGTTATCCTGGGATACAGTGTTTTATCTTAGGCAGATTAGGCCACTGGATTTGTACTTGAACAACCAAAGTAACAAAACTACATTTAAGTACTGAAGAATTTAAAGCTAATTGGAAATTTGCTTTTGATACCTTTGGAAATAATTTTACTTTTTCTTACTTCATGAGTTTTCCAATTGCAAGTCAGGGAAGCTGCAGTCAATCATAGCCCTTGAGTTGGTACGTATGAGGGCGTTCCCACAGGGTTCAGGCTGTAGAGACAGAAACTGAGAAACTCCAGAGGTAAGAATTACTAGGTTTTGCTTTGTACCTGTACAAAAATGTGAATGATGCTTGTAGGTGCTGTTTTGAAATTAAAAATGCATTCCCTGGATTTTAGAGTACTCAACATCAGGTTCAGGGCAAAAGGTACATTTACTATTGAAATAAAGGAAAATATTTGGGAGCAACTTGTGAGAGGCAGGTTCTGTTTAGTGAACGTTGTTGACTTAAAGACAACAAAAGCCATTGGCAAACCAAAACAGCTTGAGGTCAGGATGTTTTACCCTGCACAAACATGTATGTATGCAAATTAAAATACAACAGTCTGGGTTTAAATGGCTCTCAAGAGAGATCCATAAAGGACAGGATAAATGAAGCACTTAATGGCTAAACGCACAGGGTTAATTAAGCACAGGCACACACACTCAAGAAGCATATCCAAGTATCTCTCTACTTTATGAACTCACAGGAGGGGAAACATTCAGCAGGAAAAGACCTCAAGAGTTTTTCAAAAGCACAGATTATACTTACAAATACTTGTAAGAAAGGATTATACCATCTCTTGTATCAAGCTTGCTGAGAATCATTCCTTTCTGGGAAAGAAATCTTTCATATAATATGTCAGATTAAAATAGCGTATCATGACTACCTCTGTTACTCTAAAATATGTCAGGATCATGAAAAAGCATGAGTTCCTCTGCTTTTATACTTGTCCTTCTCTCTTGTCCTTTTTATAGCTTGATTTCCACTCCAAGTGCTTTTTGAATATACAGCCATCAGCTTTTATGGTTAATAGCCAATTAGTTTGCTAGATCTAACTAACACAGTGCTTCCCCACAACAGTCTCACCTTCTGTTCCTTGGACAACACATGCTCTTGTATGATGTCCTGGCAGCTGAACCCTGCTACAGCCACCTACCTCATCTGCAAGGGAAGAAAAGGTGGCACTGAAGGGCTGCTGCTACCTGCCCATGCCTAAGTGCCACAGCGCTGATCAGCCAATGGCTATTGCTGTGGTATGACCCACAGGGAGAGGGCCGGAATCTGGATTCTACCCCTTCAAGTCTGATAAAGTTGGACAACACAAAGACTTTTGCTCGACACATCTGATGTTTTGTGTATTCAGTTATTAAACCTTCAAAGATTTCAGAGTTCCAATGCGCATCTAGGGACTACACCTCCTCCTTCTGTGCCTTGATATACTGAAGCAGACTAAGCATCAGGCACCAAATACTGCATTGCACTTCAATAGTGGCATGATTATCAATTGTCTTGTAAAGTCCAAAATTAGCAGACATGAGTGATCAAGTATTTCTAATCCTGTACAATGAAAGGGGCATGTATGTCATAGGTCCTAAGGTCCTATGAAAGTCTACAAGTTTTGATTAAAATCAATATTCACCTCAACATCTCTTAATACAAAGGGATGCTTACATTTTTAATACAAAAATTAATATCTTAGCGAGTCTCTAGTTAACTATGTGAATGAAGCCAACTGAAATAGAAGTTCACACTCACACACCTGCTATTAATTTACTGCCAGGTCTGGCAAAACCTCTATCAGGTCTTTGCAGGGAGGGACAGAGACCCAGAAATGCCATGGGCCCATCTTCTAGGGACTGACTAGTGAGTCCTACCTTCCCTTGTCTGAGAAACTCGATAGCAAGTTTATCAAAACAGTGACAGCTTTCTTTGTCCTCTGTCCCCAGTTCATGCAGGAAACTTCATTCTCTACTGTAATTGATATTACACTGTTTAAGCTGCTACAAGGGTGACAATGTGACTATCCTGATCTAACAGTATTTTATAATCAGTTTAGGGATAGTCAAACAGTACAGGGCAAGAACTCATATTTGACATACATTAGTCAAACCTTGCATTAATCTCACTGTCAATTTTTTTCCATAAAAATTAACCAGGAAATAGTTTTTTTTTTTAATGACCCATTTATTCTCTAGAAGAGAGTATGCTTTAGGGGCAACTTAAAAGCCATTAATTTTATGTCAGAAAGCATTTCTGACTTAAAAGTTAATGTTTAAATGTCGTCTTTAGATAATTTATAATGAAAATAACTTCTCTGTTTTAAAGGCATATTTAACATCAATAATTAAGTACAGCTAATGAAAACTATTTAAAAACTAATTCTGCATTGGAAATAACCCCTCTTTTCTATCAGAAGGAAAAGTGTTGTTAGAGAAGTAGATGTGGAGCCAATCAGTCGGTGAAGCTCAGACTTCTTGCGGTCAGGAGTCTTCCAGAATTGTTTTTATTCTAATTGCTTTGTCATTGCAAGTCTATTGTTGCCAGTTAAGTATGTTTGGTATTTGCTCCAGAAGTTCCTGCGTTCTGAATATTGTCATGGTTGGTAGCAACTTTCAGATGTGAACCCACCTGCCTAGTTCAACTTGGCAGCTTGGTTATTGAATGAGGAAGACCGTGACCACAAATTCCTATAGATCCAAACTAATTTGGCTTTGGTAGAAGAAATACTGACGTTTTAATGTATTTACTCTGTCTTTTAACAAAAAGACAGCAGATGTCTGGCTGGCTCGACACAGATCAGAGTGAAGTGTCTATGTAATTTATAGTAAGCCCGTGCATTGTTCAGGTACATTCCTGATAGTATGATGCTTTGGGCTGGGTATAGACATGAGGAATCATTAAGACAAAGGCAAATCCTTTGATATGTCATTGTATAATCATTCATAAAAATAATATGATGGGGATTTTGGCTAGTAAGAAAGAACAAAGCAAATCTTTTGAGCGGTGGGAATTCTTTGTATTTTTCATTTGGCTTTGCATTTTGAAACTCAGTGATTCACAAGCTTTGTCCATTGGAGCAGAATTTTGAAAAGCACTATTGCTTTTTCTTTGATGGATCCGACAGCTCCATAAACCATCAACCTTTCATTAATCTCGTTAGGTGTAAGAGCAAGGGGCACTCTAAACCATATTGCAGTTATTTCTACCTCTCTGGTTGTCTGAGAATGCATCTGTGCTCTTCTGCAGCAGTGACAATACTGAAATAGTGGCCTAAGGGCTGCGTACATAATTTTAGAAGATATAAGAAGTTGAAAGAGAAAATACACTTAAATACTCTGTCTTGACATTAGAATGCCAAACTGGGAAAACAGATTATCTTGTTAAGCAGCTGTCTGAGCAACTCCAGGGTTTCAAAGTAGGCTCATAAAGCATGGAAAGGCATAAAAGGGGATTTGTAAAGGATAAGGAAAATCATGGGAGAACAGTTTTTTAAATAATCCATAAAAATAAATAGTATTACAGATATCTGAGGACAGTAAAAGAACTGGGCCTACTGAGGCTTGCCTACTCATTTTAGAACCAAAATTAAGGAACATTATCCTTCCTCTCTGAAAGCTGTCCTTTTAACAATATCTGAAACTTCCTGAGCTCTTTTCACATTGCATCAGTGAAGCTCTCCCTAGCTCCTGTGGCTGTTCTTTTAGTGTGTCTTCAAGCTGATTGCACAGCTGCAGGAGAGTTAGGTATTCTATCAGTCTTCCCCTGCTGCTGCACAGTCTGTCATTTTATTGCCTCTTTGATGAATCTCAACAGCTTTAATTGATTTTAAAAATAGAAGTGACAAAAATAGGATTTAAAACAAAAACATATCACCCATCGCATTTGCTGTGTAGCATGTTATAATAGACTTTCAGAGCAGCCAACAGCAATGCTCATGGAAGCAGTTCACCCAGCAGTTTCTGAGTTGGAGCCCACTTCTGCAACATGAACACTTTACCAAGGGGTAGGATGGGTTTGCTGTTACTCAACCACAGAAAGCTTGACTCCGTGAGGGAACCAAGTTCCGTAGTCTGTGTTATGCAGCAAGTCAGGAGGGACTTTTCATTGGTGAATGTGATGCTCACTTAAGCATTTACAAACAAGAAAGTCTGGAAGATCAGTTATCATTTTATCTCCTTTTAACTGCTGAAACTGCTGTAGTGCTTACAAAACTCACATGTGTCACTTGGGGGGATGGGCGAAGCTTTTAAATTACTGGATTCCATAGCTAGAAGTGATGAAGAATGATGTTTGAAATTGGTCAGCCTTTTCCTTTTAGCAGGCTTGTTGTGGTGTCTTAAACTTTCTCTTGTAGAACCACCATAATCATTACACAGTGGCAAGATTGGAAGGTTTGTAATGAGGAAAAGCCTGCAGTGAATGGAAGAGGAGGGGAAGACCTTTTAAAGTGTGTCTAAAGTTAGCAAGATGCAATATTCTCTGCATTTGTTTTTGAGAACAGTAATGTGATAAATTAAAATATGACTAGAACTTACTTCTTGGATTGAAAGTATTTCTCATCTTTCAGAATTAGTTGCCTAATAAATGGCTGCCTTTTATAGCCTTGTTCTGGCATGGAGCACCTGGATGGTACATGTACATTGAGGAGTGGTACTATAGGACACTGGAATTGATTGCATAACACACCGTGGGAACAGCTTGTAATACCAATACACACGTGCTGAAAGACTGAGCTTGTCCAAAGGGGAGAACAGTGCAGAAGAAAACACTGTTTTCCTTTTAATTGTATACGTAAGTTGCAGTGCTTATTAATAAAATACCAAGGCACAAAAGGATGTGTTTTATTGCTCCAGTAATAGTTTCTTTGGGTGTGTTGAGAAGTAACCTTGGACCATCGCTTCCTCTTAGCTGATAATTAACTAGGAGGATCGTTACAGGTTAGATTAAATTTACCAGCCTCAGAAAGCCTTGCAAATAAGATAAATTTGGGATTGGAAAAGACATTATTGCTTGTGAGATGAGGTGGCCTTCTGCAGAAGTTACTGGCTTAGGAGCTAAGAGACCTGACTCCTGTAGCTGCCCCAGGTACAAATTTCTGGTTTTGCTGGGTATGCCACTGAGGTTAGATACCCTTTTTCCTTCTGATCATTTGTTTATTTTACCTATTTATACCTTGGTCTAGCCCCACAGCAAAACTAATCAGACAGTCCTGTTTGGGGTGTCAGCAAACAAGTACCTCTGTCGTAATCTGTGAAGAATGGAGGGGGATAAAAGTATATCTCCCATAAGCTGGTAGATGTAAGTAATCTTCAGTGAAGCTTTGCTTGCTTCCCACATATACTTCTGGGGTCTGGTAAAGGTTTAAAAATGTAAAATTGTACAGGAATTTCTCACTGTTTGTTCAAATTCTTGTAAGCTAATGTAGAGTTTAAATAAAGTCATCAATAAATCTCAGATGCAATGGGAGATGCGCATATTTCTGCGCACCATCTAGTCTGGCTAAATTCTCTCTGGTTGATAGAATGCAGCATAGTGCTGATAAGTGTGCAACACAGTTTATACTTCATTTAAGATGGATTTAATTTGATTAGATTTGAGACGGAACAAAATAGCAACAGAAATTCTACACAACGAGCAGTTCTGGCAGTTCAGAACTCTGACAGCTTTTCCCCAGCATGCTGCTTTGATTCACAAGGTCCTTAAGCAAAAAACCTGTCTTGTTCCAATTCCTGACCTGCAGTAATTAATCTAGCTGTCTTTAGAGAAGTGTGCAAAGGTCACATTATGCTAAATTCATTCAGGTGATCAGTATGGCTTGATTTACAAGGGAACATTCCCTTAAAGACCATGCTGGGGGCTTGCAAAAGTGTGAAGGGTGGTTAGGGGGTTGGCTGCTGTTACACAGAGGCAATAATATTTGTGGTACTGATAAGGAGCATGGTGCCTTATAACACAGAATACTGTTGCTGAGCATCCTCAGAGAAAGCTAGATAAGAAGCCCACACTCTCCTCTCAGTGTGTTTTAGCTGTAATAGCTGGAAAACTATTTGGCAGATCATGGAGGAACTCATGGAAGTTAAGCCGTTATCGTCTACTTTCAAAACTTTCAGAATCTCACCAGGCACCTATGTGTGCTGGAGTGCCTGAAAGTGCACACGTAAAATAAAGTAGTACAAAAGACAAGTGGGGAAAAATTATCCTCAGTCCGTGATCCAGCTGACATGTCACATTGCTGGGCTGTTTGGGATAGGATGCTGGCACTTAAGCACCTGTATCTAGTGATTGACTAGTTCTTTTCCTTGAAGTCTATCTAGATCTAGTAGACACAGTAGTGGACTGTGATATAGCTTCTCTCACTTGCTGCTGCAAGAAACTGAGTATGTCGGCCTTTTGGTACCAGTCCTCATGTGCGACCTAGGGAAAATACCCTATTTTTTAGCACTTAGCTTCACATTGTTTCCAAAGCATTCTGAGATTTAGTGATCAGAGTTCATTGGATTAAAAAATAAAATTTTTTAAAAGCAAAGTAAAATAAAAACATGATTAAAACCCAGCTAAAAAATAGAGTAATCAGACTTTACCATGCATTGGAAGCAGAGAGGAGCAAAAGGTACCTGTTATGTGGGGTTTATGATCAAAGGCTATTGATGGTTAGAGTACTGCCTCTTGTACCGTGTGTGCAGAAAAATGAGTTGCAATAAGTAGAAAACAGCAGGCTCCCTATCTTAAATTTCAAATCTCAGGGAAAAAACCCTACGTTCATTCACGATAATAAACAGTTTGTTGCTGTTTGCTGAGCCAGGACTTCTGCCCTTGATATATTTTCCTAAAGTACTGTAGATTAGAAGACCATGTACTTAAAAAGGGTCATGGGTAAAGCCAATTTGAATACTATTTATTATGAGTCTACCCTTTTGATTAATGATTGACTTATTTTTCTTTTAGAATGAATCTGAACTTCCAAATGCTGAGTATTTATAAACATTTGTGGATTTGCCCAAATAAACAGATTTCACCTGAGGGTAATTTGCAGACTGTTTTGATTACACTGTAGTCGTACACATATGGTTAATCTGCTGACTCCAGGATAGTATGTCTACTCTGTGTGTTGCTGATTGATGAATTTTAAACCAGATAGTAATAGAACTGTCACTTATATTTTTATCAGTGGAATTTTCAAGAGTCATGGAAACTTAAAAAAAATTCTCAGATGTTTACAAATTCAAATTTACAAATGATGTAATCAAATTATTGTAGCCAGTATTGATTTTTATTGCACTGCTTTATAACAGTCTCTGGGCTCTTCTTCACAGGGCAACTATGACACATTTTTTCAAATGGTAGCTGTGTCCAAAAGCCGTTTATAGCTTTCAGTCTATTAGACATTTGCCGTTTAGTCATTATCAGAATCGGACTGTTAACAGCCACGTTTGGGTGTATGCATAAACTTACATCTGCTAAAAATGTAATTCAAAGCTGTATAAACCTATTCACAAAATCAGACATATTGATACACATTGCAGTTTTCAAATCAAGAAAATATTTCTATAAGAATTCGAATAACTTTTTCATCATAAAAAAACCCCAACCCTCTTCTATATTTTACTTTAAAACTGTTATTGTATATGATTGCCAAAATCAGCTGGGCATGTACTCGTAAGAGGAAAACAAAGCTTTCAAGATGCAAAAGCAATGTTTGGATCAATTGTTTTAGGTTGCTGTAAACAGTCTTTCTTATTTCACTTTGTTGATTTTTTTTTGTCAGCTGAAACATTAATTTTATGTAGCTATTCCTTGCACTTAACTGAAGAATGATAGCTTCAAAATTGTAGGTAAGTTTCATTCACTTTAATTATGATTTAATTGGGAAAGATCTCAACTGTTGGCTCAAAAGCTGCAGCACTGATTTTTTTTGCCTAAAGCAAAAAAAAAGGTGAAGGTAAAAGATCAGTCAGGAAGCATGCTTCCCTATCCTACTAAACTTCATTTATGTAAGTCTTGCTTTCACCAGAATTTATTTCTCTGAACTAGAACAAGTTGTTATACCTCATTAAAATGTGTAAGTATATAATCTCTCTTGGTGCTTTCTGAGAAGTTCAGTGTCTGCTGCATAAATTAATGCACCTACACCTCAAGAATGGACACAATGTGAAAAGTAGTACAAAATTACTGGCTTTAGAAGACTAGCTGGAGGTGCTTTGCTTCATAGTGCCTGCACCAAGCTAAAGACAGTTTGTCATAAAACTGTCAGGTGCCAAGTCAATAAACCTTATTTTATTGAGGCAAATAGATTCTTGGGATGCCAAAAATAAGTATGAGGTGGGTACAAGTTATTACATCCATTTCATAATAAGATAGAAGGAATGGAAAGAGTATTTTCAATCAACTCTGAGATAATTACTGCAATGTAAAGAAGGAAAATGCCTTGTCTAGAAAAGGTATATACCAGGTCCAGACCAATGGAAGCATCCGTGAACTAACTCAAAGTTGATTGAAAACCTAGTATGTGAGGAATGGGGGGTGAAGGAGATATATTTCTATTTTTTGATGAAATTGAAATGCTGAGGAAATTTCATTTTGGAAACTCCATGACATAGTGCCTCTGGAAAGAGCTATGCTCTGCTTACTGCCCTGGTGGTGCTTCCTACTGATGTTCTCATCAGTGTTATTTCATTTCTTTTTTTCTGACTTGTCCTACCAAATCACTGAAGCACAGATAACATATTATCCATTGCCTTCCTCCTTTATCACTCAGGGACAGCTCAAGCTCATGCATGATCTGATACTCTTATAAACTAAAAATGAATGTGTGCATGCTTCCATGTCATTGGAGCTGGGAGGTGTAAGAGCAGCCACCGAGTCAAGGTAAACAGTCCCAGCCTACAAGCGTGGAGACCCCTTTGACAAATTATTGCCACCACAGTGAAGGGGAAGTATGGTTTAATTTTTTTTCTTCCTACTTTGGTCCTCTGTAATCACCTCTGCCGAGGCTGACTTATCCATAGAGCTTACACACTTACTTAATGAGAAGAAAATCTCTTGCCTTTAGACTAGACCAGTTTTTCTGGACTGCAGATGTCTTTCTGGGGAAGCTGCCTTCACCTCCCACTAACCTATGTGCAAGGGCAAGATCGTTACTGCCTGTTCCCCACTTCCAGCTTTACAAGTTGACTACAGTCACTGCGTACAGTATATGCTGTTTGCTCTCTGAGAAGCTTTGGGTTAAGTAGAATCTCTGTCCTTAATTATCATTAAGGAAACTGTAGTTGAGTTAGAATGACAGAGCAAAGGAACAGTGTGTCTAACCCCTCTCCATAGCACAGCTATCCTGAGAATACAGGGCTATGGTGGAACTTTAGCAGGACCTCATTAAAATATTAACATCACCTCACTGCTGGAAGCATGGCAGCAAGTGTACATTTCATTTGTTAAACCATCAAATTTCTCTCTACTGAGCAGAATTCACTTCCCTGTTGAATGTTTGTTTAGAGTCTGTGTGTGTGTCTGCTGCTTTTGCTGCTTTTAATCTCCTACTGACACACATGTGATAAGGGCAGACAGAATGAAAGCTAAAACAGGTCACTAGAGTGTTTTCTGGACTCTCATAGCCAAGAGCTGTGAAACTGAACAATGTTTGGCTAGATTTGTTGGGGTTTTTTGACAGAAACACCGTATTTTTCAGGGATGTGGTATAGCACCCTTTTCCTTTAGATCTTGCATGTATTCAAATCTATTCAAGTATGAAAAAATATTCAGTGTCATCTTGGTCTGAATTATGACATTACCAGTGTATATTTTAGCAAGAGAGATGAACTAGCTCAAGAGAAGTCCAGGGCTGGAATACCACAAGTGCTGGAACCTCAGCCAATTTCTCTGCAGGAAGCTTGCATAGCAAGTACTCTGCTTGGCTTGTGAAGAAGGATTTAGGCAGTGGCCTCAGCCTCCTCTGTAGGGAAAAGCTTTGTCTACACAAAGCTCTAGGGGAGTCAATGTGTTTTTCCACAGGCAGAGATGAACCACCTGCCTGGAGTGACTTCCAAGTCAAAGGTATCCAGCTGTTTGTGGGGAAAAGAAGTCAGAATTGTAACCTCAATTTATGTGCACTCTGTATATGTATTCCTGTACTTCAGGCAAAAGACTTTTTACCCAAACCTTGGTGTTCTCAGTTTCTCACTACACATTAAAAAGCCAATTTTAGTGTGCGTACCTTTTCATAGGCACCCTTTCTTCCCCTAGATTTCTGTATAAATAAACAATTGGTTGTTTGACACATGGGATATTAAATAAACAGATGATCCAATTTGAGTGGACAGTTTGTGGAAAATACTGAAGTATTGCTATCTATATACCTTCCTCTCCAATGAGTAATGCTGCCTGAGTTCTAGAGATAAGTACTGTGCCATAAAAAAACAAGTCCTGTAATGATGAGGAAATCTCCATGCGATGTTCCTGAGGCTCTGATTGATAATACTAACTGGAATCACAGAATAAATGAAAATGCAGTATGGTCATTATCTGCCTGGCAGCAATGCCAGAAACCAGTGGAGAAGATAATATTAGGGCTGGGACAATGCTGCTGAAGTGCTAGACTGGTACAAAGGCAATGTTCATTCTAAACTTGCTGCTTTGTTCTTGCTAATCATAGGCAAGTGAGTCCATCTGGTTGTATGTTCAGTTTACCACATTTGACAAACAGATATTAGTATAAAATTCCTTGGGAGTCCAATGCAGTTCAGTTTTTGTACAAGGAAGATGCTCAATATTAGTGGTGGTTTTATGGCAAATAATAATGGCATGGGGTATGGCATGCTGAGCGCTCTACCCAGACAGGCTATGTGCATTCAAGTAAGGTGTCAATTCTTCATTTGAAGTGGATCCATTTTGAAAGTTATACCACTAAGTTATATTTTTAGGGGCCAATAAAACTACAATTCTTGATGTGTTAGGTTATGTCATGTCAAATCTAGGGGTAATTAAGACACAACTAGTCAGAACAATCTAGCCTGTACTTGCTTGATTTGCTTCCAAACAAATCATTGAAATTTCATTTATGGTCTGTCCTAAGACAGCTGTGCCTTCAGGAGTGCGATGAAGATGATACATATGTCTGTGACAACATCCTAAAAGAACACCCAGAACTTCTCCGTTTCCATGTCTGGGTGAGACTCAGTGCAGATCATCTGTTCCCATGCCTCTGTTCTCTGGGAAGGAGAGCTGGGTGCACAGGCTGGGTAGGAATCTGTGGCACACTCCAGCCAAGTCTCCAGCATTGACAGTCCGGACAGGAGGAACCACCAGGCTCAAGATGAATATGTGGAGACTGAAAACCAGTCCTCCAGTGCTGGAGGAAAGATCCTATTCTTTCTTGCTGGATGAATGTAACAGTGCATCCGCACTACCATGGAAAAACTTCTTAAAAAAAAAAAAAAAATAAAAGGAAGGAGTTTGAGAGGAAGTAGTGTCTGCAATGACACACTTCCCCAAACCACAGGGAAAAGGAGTGGCTTGGATTATTCTTCTTAGTGTGAGAACTTTCTGGCTTCTGTGCAAAAGTCTTGCTGCAGCCAGATATAAGAATGGACCAGACCAAATATCCCACCAGTTGACAATTGTATCCCATGATGCCAAGTAGCAGAAATTTAGGAAAAGAGTATAAAAATACAAATACTAGAGTGTATACTCTAACAATAACCAGGACCTACAGTAGATCCCAGCCATCTTCCCCTTTGCCTTTTTGGCCTCCAGAGCATGGTGATAAAGTCTCTGGGATGAACTGGGCAGCGTGAATGCTATACCCTGACACCCTTAGCAGCAGTTAGCTCTGGAATTGTCCTTTCCAAACCTAGTGTGTCTACAGAGGAATATGGATGTTCCCTTTATGCAGGAGAGTGCTGTAAGAAAGCAGAGCATCCAAGTTCACAGTCTGTTTGTTCATACCTATTCCAGAGATTACTCTGGAGCATTTGCTGTGTGGTTTCAAGTTAAGGGATTAAACTTTCTCCTGATGCAAATAGGTTTAGCTGTCTTTGATGTCAGTGGAAACTGTACTGGCTGACCCCCTGGGTTGAACTTAACTCATATGAGTCCTACATACTCAGAGGATACTTTTACCTCTCACCCACCCACCCTGTGATCCTGAAAATTAGCAAATTGGGCAAACTAGGAAAGAACAATTTCCTGCAACTCACTTTTATATCTCTTTGGGATGACAATTAACTAGTTATATAGTGTTCTCAGATTTTACAGGCAGAAAATTAAACTAAGCATGAGCGTGAGTGAACCTGTTAAATATATGAATGTTATGTAACTACTGTAGTCCCTGATTAAGCATGCTGAAAATCCATGTAAAATAGATTATAGGGCATATTCTGTGTTTTTTTGGAGTTTATTATATCAAAGCCTTCAGAGAAAAATACTTTCCCCTACATCACAACTTTTGCTTTGAATAACCTTGCTTCTGTATACCTTTCTACCTTTGACTGACCTTCTTAGACTTCTATTAATATACAGAAATACTGTCTCTCTACACGCATCTTCTTTTCTGACATGGTCATTATGTTAAAGCTCAAAGAGTGACATAACACCTTTTTTTCTGAGACATTCTCTGTCATTTACTGAAGACTGCCTGTGTTTGCCTGCAACCAGAATAATCTGCCTTTGTACTTTCCCATGGAGAATAGCAGTGAGTAATTTGAGGCCCTTCAAGATCAGCATCTTTATGCCCAAGTATTTTTTTATGATTGTTAGTATTGGGCGCTACTTTTAGAGGGTCATTTGGCTGCTGAAACTTCTGCTGGAAGCCTGGTTAACTCCAGCTTTCCCTGAGCTACCAGGCTTCAAAGCCCTACCACTCTATTGAACCTGCTGCAGCTTTTATGCAACCTTGTGATTAAGATGAGCCACACTTATCACTGTACATTTTATGTTCCTTTTGACGCATTTTTCCCTGTGTATGGGCCAAAAGAGGCAAACAGATGTCCGAGACAAGAAATCTCATTTGCTTTGTGAAACTGGAGTGCCACAGAGGCTTGAAGTGCTGTCTGGGATATGACACAGTTTCCATCTTCCACTATGTAAGACCTCTTGGCTTCCATCACTTCCTTTAATACAGCTCCAAGCACTCATTATGTCCATTGCCCTACATTTTCCCCTCCCAAATTATACCATGATGTGTGTATATATATATAAATGCAATTAAGCGTGCAGCAAACCTTTAATACAGAGATACACTAATTAACATCCTGCTGACTCCTTGATTTCCCTATTGACGTTTTACTGCCTTATTACAATTTATTTTTTCTTTTGAAGAATGATATTTCCAACTTTGAATTGGGTATCTGGGAATAAAGGACAGCCTTGGAGATGGCTTTGTGAAGGAGTTACTTAGCACTGTGTTTTCCACAAATCTACCATTCTTTTTGTGTAGTCAGCCCAGGTTGTCAAGCCAAGAATGGTCCAGGGAAAAGTGGCTCTTGGCTTTTTCAACATACCAGCTCCTTTCCTGCCCTCCATCCTCCCATGACTCTGTACTGTTTACCTTAGCAGTTGGAAACCTGTGGTGTAGGGGGCAGAAATATTATTTTACACCTGAAACTTGTGCACCACTCTCAATTCAATTGTATGTTTCCATGTTCAGGATCATATTTAGTCTCTGCCTCACTTTCCCATTCATAACCTTGGGCTGAGGAACCCCACAAATATAATCTATGAAATGGGGAAGTCATGTTTTAGATAATCAAGGCTCTGGGCTGTGTGGAGGTGATGGTGGCAGGAACCACAAGACCTTTGGGTATTTGCTGAAGTCGGGGGGTGGAGGGAGCAGGGACCCCGCTCCTCTCCTCTGCCCACAGAGCCCTGAGGAGGGGTGGCCTCAGTGCTCACCACCAGTGGCTCAAAGGGCAGTGTCCAAGCACTCGGCTGGCTGATTTTGGCCTGTGGAGTACAAAAAAACGAAAGACCAAAGACTCGAGAGAAACCTACAGAAAAATTTACCTGAAAGTTTGTGTGGGAGCACAACCCCAAGATGGAGGCGGCAGGTGATGTCTGTGTGGGGCTGGCAGCAGCGGTGAAGGTGTCCCACCATGTCTGCTGGGCAGGGTCAGCTGTCTTCATGAGCTTGTACCTGCTTTCTACAGAACATTTCCTTTGATTTTTTTTTTGGAAGTCTTCAGCTGCGAATGATTAAATCTGAAAAAAGCTGAAACATTGTTAGGTGTTTAAGGCTAGAAGCAGCTCAGTGGAAGTCAAAATGCCCAGTTCCTGGTGGCTCAGCACGGGAGTGACAGCCCAGGCCCGAGCTTCATGGTGACCACCACCGAAGTAGATTTGTCCGTACGTTTCTCTTTACGCACCAAAGTGCCTTTTTCTGAGGTGAAGTGAGGCGTTCCCGCCTGAGGAGACAGTGAGGGGCGGCGGGCGCGGGGTGCCCCTGCGAGGGGCGCGGGGCGGAGGGCGCTCCCAGCCGGGAGGGACGGGCGGTCGGCTGTCTCGCAGAAAGCCGAACCTTTTGGCAAAGCCCTGAATTTTGCCGGAGAGCTGTAAGTTGTACTGCAAAGCGGCTTAGTGCCCCCCGAGTGACGGGGATGATCGCCGTTCCCCGAATGAAAAGCTTCTTGTTGCGCTCGTTGCTCGGTGGAGGCGGAGGACTCAGCTGTTGCTGCTCTGAGGTGGCGGCGGGCTCCAGGTGGCTTTGTCAGAGACGAGACTGATCAAGTCAGCTAACGAGTGGCAGCCGGGTGCGAGCAGAAGCCTGAGGTAATCTGCTTTGAAACCCACCCCGGGACAAGCAGATACAGCGTTTTGGGGGCTGTTTAAAAACATCTGAGAGGGCTGCAGCATGTATTGAAGCCTAAAGATGCCTGACTCTACCCAGTGGGGTCAGAAGCTCTGATGTACCTCCTCTCTGCTGCTTTATTCAAAGTATTCCGGGCATGCAGAAATCATTGACTGAACTGGAGAAGCCAGAGCTGTGGCTGTTGCTAGGGGATGAACTCACAGTGTAGTAAGAGGGAGCCTTGTGGGCATCCAGCGAGCACAACGTCAGGTAACGTCTGAGAAGGAAAGGTCTGTAAGGGCACAGTGCTGCGCAGAGGGGTGAGCGTGGGCCCCGCAGGCTCTCAAGGCTGGCTGCCACCTCCCCGAGCGCTGGGCAAGTAACCAGCTGAGTGGCGTCTAAGACGGTGAAAATAAAAGAAGAGAGACTTTTTCTGGGCACAGCTTTACTTTCCTACTTCTGGCAGGTTTTACAAAGGAACACTCTGCTGCCTTCTACACGCAAAGCCTGAGTACGGTGTTGGTAGAAAAAATAAAGTGTTATTTTCTGATTCCCTTGGGACTGACGAGAGTAAAATTGACAACTTAATTGAAATCAGCTGGAAAAGAGCCCCAAGAAAAAGCTCTTCAAAGAGCAGGTCCTTTTGTTTGCAGCAGTCACCACCCTGTGACTCCAGCGTTAATTGCTGCATTCCCGGTGCCCGGCGCGGCAGCCCGCACAGCCTGGTGAAGCAAACCCCTCCTCCTCCTCCTTCCCCCTCCCTCCTGCCTGGCTGAGGTGTTGCCTGCGCCGAGCAACTTCCCTCAGGGCATCGCGGCAAGCGGGTGCAGCGGCAGCCGGGGGGCTGAAGGGCAGAGCTACACCTTGAACGAGAAGGGGAAGAGAATTTCTCCCCTGCAGCCTCCCCCGGTAGCTTGGGGGAGGCAAACCTCAGCGCAGGGTCCGGGGCTCGCTGCGTGAGAGCAGAGTTTTGTGCATCGCACAGACTGGCATGTCAACTTCGTGAAGGACTCGCTGGTTTGGGTTTTTTTATAATTATTATTCCTGGACTTTGAGAGAGAGGAGCCTTTCTACCCGTTTGAACCATGAGTGGCTGCTCAAAGAGGTGCAAGCATGGGATTGTCAAATTCGCCCAGACTGTTTTTAAGCTCATCACAGGCACCCTCAGCAAAGGTAAGAGAAAATGTTTTAGTTCGTACCGTTCTGTGCTCGTAGCTTTGTGGGGAGAGTTTTGTAACCCTTAAGACTTGTGATAGAGTTTATCACCATCTCTTCAGAGGTGTTCTGGGTTAATCCTGGGAACGGGCTGCTCTGAGAGAAGTTGCTGTGTGCGGTGAGGATTGGAGCTATGCTGTAAAGCCTTATGTAATTGTTTCTAACTTGTGTAGCTTGTAACCTGTATTTGTCTACTTGGTACAGCTCGCAACTGTAGCGGGCTATTTCAGTGTGTCTGGAGATGTGCTTCTGAAAGCAGTTGATGTGGAGCTTCAAAAATTTAAAGACTTTGTAACTGTCACTAATCAGTGCTTCTCCTCTGCGCCACTCTGCTTTAGTGTTTCTGCTTGTTTGAAGCATGTGTATACCTTGGTTCAAAATCTAGGTCGCTGTTTATCACGTGCATTTGAGTACCTTTCATTTATCTACATTTTGCTTGTCACCTGCACCCTGTGCGCCTTACCATGTGGAGGTGGAACAGTACCAAACTTATTTATGATGTCCTCTTAACTAAAATCAAAAACTAAACAAAGTCAGTCCTGTATTCTTTTTTGTAAGTCTGCTACTTCCTTTGACAGTGTGCTAAGGTAAGTTGTTACCTTGTTTTTGTTGGTCATTCCTTTCACAAGGATACTTCTCAGCACCACCTATGGAAGTTGATTAAATGAGTTAGTGATCTGTTTGGGAACTCCTGACAACGGGAAACAATGTTTTGCCTGACTGCTCTTCGCCTTTTGAAATACGGACAATGTTTAGGTGAGGGTCAGACTTCTCCAAGTTTTGTGTGTGTTTAATTGGAGGGGGTATGACTTTTGGAATTGATAATACAGTTCAGACTAAACTATTAGTGGAGAGATTTGTATAAGGCTGAAGAGTCTCTGTTATGATGAGGTTTTGTAAAATATAAGGTCTGAAGTTTCTTTTAATGCGTTCATAGTCACGGATCAAAAAAGAAGCATTTATTTTTCAGATAAGTTTAGGATCCTCAGAGCTGCGTGGCTGTGTTGGCTGTCTAGAGCGCATGTGCTTCTGCATGAATTTTAATGTTTAACTTGTTTCCTAGGATAAACTAAAGGAGGCTGAGATGACTTCTAAAACAGCAAATGTGAAAAAGGCAAGAACTGTTAAGTGCAGCTTCCTTTTGTAAAAACTAAAGAAATTTATTAAATCCATCTCTCTAGAAAAGAAATATAGTTTGAAGATGGCTTTCTCCTGTTAACCTTATTGGCTTTCAAAGAAATCTGGATGAGAAAATGTCTGTTTCACATTAAGAATTCCGGACAGGTTGGTTGTTTTTAAAATCAAGATTGGTTTAAGATTGTGTCTGCTTGTATTTAATTATTTTTTTCCCCCTCTTCACCCCCCTGCCCCATCATCCATAGTCTGTCAAACACCAGCAGAGGAAAGATTAAAAACTTGCATAAGTCTGTTGAAGAAAAGAGCTGTCAGGTGTTGGTTGTAATTCATGATTAACACCAAGGTGTCTCTTTACTATCAAAAACAAGAGAGAGATTAACAGAAGAAAATATAGCAAAAAAATTACTTATTATCATGCTAAGGAAGAGAAAGTAGTGGTGGGATGCTGTCTTCAAGACCTTGTCCTCTACAGCATGTCAGTAAGGTGTATTTGCTGTACATTGTGCTTTTTTTCAGGGGATAATGGAACATAGGGTGTATACTGCTATATTCACAAGGGATCGACAATAAACTTTATGCTGTTTGCTTGAGCTCGCCTTAAGACAAGGGGAAACCTGCGCCTGTGTTCTGGTGGTGTTTCCCCATGTGCTCATCTAGAGCAGTTCATCGAATGGGGAGTTTTCAAGCACTCCTTGTGCCTCTACTGCTTGCTTTATTTTGGCAAAGGGATACATCAACATTTGAGTCTGACATTAGAAAAGCACTATACAGAGAGCTAGAAATGAGGGTATAAAATGTCCAAGGCTTGCTTCTCCCCTCCAATCTTCTGAAAGATGCCAGTGTTGTGCTGTCATTGTCTTTGCAGCCATTGCAATAGTATCATATGGTTTTACCCACATCTTTCCTATGGCAATGTCTCATTTCAAGCTGCTTGGATTAGATAAGAGTGGCTTCCTAGGATTCAAAGAATTTCAAGCTCTGATAAATGTCCCCCCTCCCCCCCG
>Ga0065711_1000478_pt1 | contig 92897 bp, 84 predicted proteins | sample Hoacrofraction12_FD_59098 | JGI IMG/M metagenome (GOLD analysis project Ga0065711, IMG submission 59098) | Hoatzin crop microbial communities from Cojedes, Venezuela - Epithelial fraction 12 v2 (version 2) | ecosystem: Host-associated > Birds > Digestive system > Esophagus > Crop | place... | reverse complement strand
AAAAAAAAAAAAAAAAAAAAAGAAGCAAACTTGGTGGGCACAGAAGATGCCTGTTTTCCAAAGCAACAAGACCCTAAGCTGAAGCCTAGATCCTAAGTTAGTGCCTCAGCATCTATATCAGAGGAACAACCACAGTGATGTTGATCAGCAGAAAGTTTGCACATTCCATCACATCCATTCAGCAGAGACTCACCGGTGGTGAAGACCACTTCCCTGCTGACTAGCCTCTGCTCGATAATGGTGAACTGGGGCAGTTCTAGGACCTCCATCCCCGTGACAGCAGAATCATTTCCTTGCCAGAAGAAGACAATGTCATCGACTGTGTAACCATCTGCAGAGATGAAGAAGCACAGAGAGAGAACTAAGCTGACAAGCTGGAGCAGATGACACCCCCATTTTCACTAAGGTGATCTGGAAGAGGAGCCAAAGGAAAGCCCATGCCATCAGATAGCAAGCATAGCCCCTCCCTGCTGACGTACTTTTCTTCTGCTGAGCTTCGCAGTACAGTCCCCAGAACAGGAAAAAAAACGGTCAGAACTCCTACTTCTGGCTACAATTCAGAAGAAAAGGTGAGAAGTGGCCTATCAAGCCTTGACTTGCACTACACAATCTCCATGGCTGACATGATGGGGACTTCTGCATCAGAAGCCTCTGACAAATGCACCAAACACGGCATCTTGCTGTTCAAAACCTGCCTCCTTTTACCGGAAGGGGGAGACCACACAACGCGTTCTGGTGGGGACGAGGTAAACAGAGCATCTCCGTATTCAAAATTCGCAGGAAGAAAAATATTTACAAAAGCAGTTGAAAAGAAATTTGAGCATCAGAGCATCTCCCTCTTCTAAGTTTTCTCAGTCAGACTTTGGAGCTGGGAAGTGGACAGCGTTTCTGAGATCAGAGGTGTTTACCAAGTGCTGGCTGAAAAAGGCAGTAATGGGAGAAGAGAGGAGGGGGAGTCAGGCTGGTAAGAAATACCCATCCCCGATGTTTCAGGATAATGGATTTGTTAATTCAGCCAAGGGTACAGCCTCTTACTTGAACTCCAAACTATACATGCCAGACAACGCTGCACGGGCTAGAAGTGCTGAGGAGCCCAAAGCCACAGTCCGGGGAGAAAGACTCCCCATGTGCTCTGGACTCTAGGGAATGAGGCCTAGGGGACAAAATCATGCAGCTCCCCTCCCATCAGTGTGATGTTCACAGCCCTGCCCGTTGCCCTTGTGGGCAAGGCTTCATCTCCACTTGAAAATGAATACCGCTTGTGGGAAGCTGGGTTTTGAAACACCGTGGCTGTTGCTGCGCAAGGGGTAGCCTTTTATTCTAAGCAAGTGCAGAGCTGCATGGGAGCACCTCTGTGTGCAAAGCAGCAGTAAGACATGTGCGGGCTTTGGTACAGCATGGTGCAAGGCTTCTTTTAGAGCATGAGCTTCACCTATGCCCACAGAGAGCTTCTATTCACAACCTGCACTGTAGCATGACAGCCTGCTTTGTTTACAAGTCCCTGCAGCAGAAGCAGTTGGCTAGCAATACCCAGGCTAACAACCACTAGGGAGAGCTGCCACCAGAACCAGCACCGGTGTATCAGTGGGATCAGGGGAATGAAGCTGCTGAACATACCATGGAGGAGAAATTCTTCTACCTAGTCTTAGGGGCCAAGGGTTACCTCAGATCAGAGCTGAACCTTTGAGGATGGTGTCAGCCTGCAGCTCTTGAGTGGACAAAGAGCTGAGCAACCTGGTCTGATCTCACAGCTGACCCTGCTTTGTGCTGGGAGCTGGACTAGAGACACCCTGAAGTCTCTTCCCAAACTGAATTATTTGATGACTGTGTAGTCTCTAAGCCCACATCCTGCACTCCCAGTCATCACTGCGCTTATTCATGGGTGTTAAAAAATAATAACAATCATCCAAATGCCAGATCTGCTTCGGGTGTAAATCACCCAAGCCAGGGCTCCACCTCCTCCCCCATGGCATGCTCCTGCTACCATGGCAGTAAGTGGTAAAGCACTCACACCCACTAGCCCACAGAGATTCAGGACCCTTCGGTTATCTGATGCAGACATCTGCTGCAGACATGGGGGTGTCACAGGGTGCTGCACTGACTCAAGTACCCCAGCTTTGTGCACAGAAACTGGTATCTGCATCTGGCTGCAGTGTCTCTTCCAGAGCACTGAGACCAAGTGTGGAAAGCAGCAAAAAACAGTCAAGTCTCCCACTCCTCCCAGTGGCTGATTCCAGTGGCTCAAACACTCTGACACCTAAAAATTGTGCAGTTTTACATTTGAATTCATCTGGCTCAGACTTTCAGACTCTGGTGGTTGTTCTGAATTTTTTGAGGAGGTTATCAAGCCGTTTCCACCCAGTGCTCCCCCACTGCAGAGGTGCACCCAGCCTGTATAAAAGTCACCTCTCCACCTCCTTTGCAGTAAACAAACCAGATTGAGCTATTTAGGTTTCTTACTGCAAAAAATCCGCTTTAGCCCTGAAACCACTTTTTAGCATCTCTTCCCAACCTCTTCTGATTTCTTGACTTCCTTTTGGAAACCAAATATAGACAGACCCCCTCTCCTCATCTCACCAGAGACATATTCAGAGACCAATTGATTCCTTGCTCTGACTCACGGTTCCCCTGGTTTATATAACCAAGGCTCACTCCAGCCCTTTCTGGCAGAGCCCTGCTAAGAAACCTCCAGCAGCGGTGCTTGGGGCTACCATCCCTTCATCACCTCCCTCTGTCGATATACATGCGGGCACGAGTCCCTCAGTCTGGCAGCCTTGCCTGCGCTGCTGCACCCAGGCATAGACCTCCGCATTTAGCTGTATCCAAATGCATTCTGGATGTATTCAAATTGGGAGGTATTCAAATGTGCAGCGAGCAAGCCACACAGACTGCTATCTTCATCATCCACAAATTTAACAGCAGTGACTTCAAATTTACTTCCTGATCAGCAATGAAAATGTCAAATTACAGTAACTAATTTTAGGAGATCTCGAAGTTAACTAGCTCTATTCCATTTACTCTATGACCTGCTGCTATTGGGTACCAATTTTTGTATTTTTATTATGGCATTATGCAATATGAAATCAAATGTGTTTTTTGGGAAGCCATTTCTTACAGTGATTCTAAAGGGAAAGATTGTTCAGTCTAAAAATAAATGCTTCACTTTGATTCCTAGCTTTAAAAAGAAAACCAAATTTCCATTTTACTTTTAAAAAATAAAAGAACTTTCACAATGAGAAGTCATTTCAACCTGAAATGTCATAAAGTATTGATACGATGTCTTAAAACATGAGATTAACAGCCTGTTTGCTGCCTGCCTCATCAGGTCTTTGTTCAATCCTGGTGCACAGCTAGGCAGGGGTCTGCACGGTGAGGGCTATTTTCTGGATAGAGGGATGAGATCAAGAGGCAGCGCTAGCATTGGCGTATCTCCTGCAGGTAAGTGCCCCGAGCTGCTGTGGTGAAGAAGACCCCAGCTGCCCATTTCTTCTTTACAAATCCAGCACCCCTTCATTACGAAAGGGCTATTTTTGTGGTTTGTTTTAGGGTTTTTTTTATATACTTTGTTTTTTAAGCCAGCTGTGAAAGGACTGTTATTCCAGAGTTGTGTGGACTTGGAAGCAAACAAAATGGAGCTCTGTGGATTTCAAATGTGCAAGTGTTTGAAAGACAAAAGCTCTGAGGAAGGAAACGACTGAATCTCTTCATCTCTGCATGGATCTTAGAAATATTGTAAGGAAATGTAGCTTCAACTAACAAATTGGCTTGACATGTCCCATTAAGAACAAAATTGCAACTTGGGGAACTGTGGGTAATTCTCTGCCTTCTGTTTTCTTGGTTGCACCGTAAACTATTCTCAAAATGCTAAGGAGTGCCAGAAATGACATGTCATTAGTGCCTCCAGCAGGACCTAATTTATATCCCATTACCGGCCACGCCAAGTGCTGCGATGGCCGCGCATCCCGAGCAGCCCAAGCAGTGAGCAGGAAGGGGGGTCCCAGGCGCAGGCAGGGCTGGTAAGGCAGCACAGCGCCTTCCGACTATGGATGGTGTGGGACCTCTTTTATGAAAAAAGCAATTCTCTGATAATCACCACTGAAGCTGCATCATCATTACTGTGAGATCTGCTGCTCTGGACCGCTCCTGTGGGGATATTGTGGTGCATTTTTATGAGGGAGAGCCAGACCTCCTCTGCCAGTGCGGTCAGGTGAGGTTTTACATAAGACTCAAGGGAAGATCCAGGTGGGGAGGGACTTCGGGAAGGCCCGGGTCCCACCTCCCACACAGAGCAGGGCCAGCCATGGGCGAGTGCAGGCTCTCAGGGCTTTCTTAGGGCTAAGGTAGGCTTCCACCACCCTCCTGGGGGTGAGAGTGATTTTAATGCCCAGCCTGCTGCTAGAGCTCCATTTTCCTGAGCATCTCAACCACAAGGTCTCCTCAGGATGGAGCTTGGATGAGGGAGCCTGGTTCTGCCCCAGGGGACATCCATCAGGAGGGGTGGCCCATAAGACCCCTGGGAGGCGTCCCATGAGCGGGAAGCTGCAGCTGGGGCCGGTGGCATCGGGTGGCACCCTGTGGTGGAGGGCGGGCGCGAGGCACACTCACAGCTCTCGATCTCCAGTGTGCAGTTCTGCTGGTCCAGGGGGTACCTCCGCAGGTCCATCATGCAAGCAGCCGTGGTGGTGATCCTGAAAGGGGAAGAGAGAAAAAAATCAGTTATGTGATTTTTTTTTACAAGAAAAGAAAAACGGAGAAATGAAAGGCAGACGTGAAAGTCAGGCAGCATTTGGGACCGCTGTTTCCCTGGAAACCAGGGAGATCCGTGGTGGGAGGTGTGTGGGGTGGGGGGCTGGATGCAGCTCACCCTCAACTGCATGGCTTAAACCCTTCGTGACTCACGTCAGCAAGGCAGTATCTCTATTAACGGGGTGGGGAGGGATTTGTGTTCCTTCTCTGTCTCTCCCCGGAGAGAGACAAAGAAACTGGGATTAGGCAGGGGGGGAAGAGGAGAGGCATGTCAGTTTGTAAGAGGGAGACAGCTGACACGTGCCTGTAAAACAGAAGACACAGTGATTAAATTGCCAAGCAATGACCTATGGAGGATAACAGCTGATCACATTATCACCCCCCCTTTCCTCCAGAATTTCCCCAATGACCCTAGCTGCAGCCTCCCACCCACCCATGCCCCCGCCATCACACCCACTTTGGCACTGCCAAATCCAAAATCCCAGAACCCACCGATGGAACCCTTCTGCCGGTTCACTACTCTGGTGACAGAGTCACTCTTGTGCAAGGGATTGCATGACCAAGGTTCATGAAAGGCACATGGGTGTGCGTGTGCATCCCCCCAAAAAATAAATATGGGGACAGAATAGGGTTAGTGTGGCTTTGGGGGTGTCAGAGCACAGGGTGGGGGCAGAGCAGCATGGTGCCCACGGTGGGGTTCACATCACGGTGTGAGGAGGGTTTGTGTGTGTTACATGTGCTACATAATGGAGCTTCGCTCTCTGGGGTGGGGAATTTGAGCGTGGGATAGATGAGGGAAGAGGGCATGAAGCAGGGACAGAGCAAATCAACAGCTAACTCACCAGCCTGGCAACCTGCCCTGGAGTTAACAGGCTGCCCCTATCTCTCAAATATATTGCTCCCCTCACCTTTAATGCAGTTTTTTTCCTGTGCGATGTATTTGTGCAGAGTGCTGAAGAGGGGGGAGAGATTGGTGCATCCCCCCCCTCTTTTTTTCCATTAACCATCTGGAAGGCATTAATCAAGCTACACATTTTTTACTATGTAGGCATAACCAGTGAACTGTTAACGAGAAAGATTTATCTTCTGAGCCCTGTGGCCTGGGAGAGAGACAAGAGAGGAAAAAAAGAAAAACAAGAAAGCAGAGAGGATGAGATGGTGAACCAGCAAAAAGGAAGGAAAAATAAGAAAAAAAATCAATGATAGAAAAAGAGACCAGAAAGCAGAAGACAATGGGTGAAGCTGGACAGAATACTGGAAAGCGGGGGGAGAAGGTGTGGGGGCAGGCACCCCTAGGAGAGGACTGCCCCTGTGGGTGTATCAGGGCGGGGGGCTGTAGCAGGGCAGGCGAGCAGCCCCGCAGAGCTGCTGGCTCTTTAAGAAATCTCGTGTGCTAAATTTATCTCTCTGCTGTCTGTGAAGACTGTTTGTAGGAGATGAAGCCTTGAGGAGAGCCTTTGCCACTGCCTGCCGTGCTATAAATAGATCCGAAGAGACGGAGGGAATTTATATATATCCTCACTGGGTCTAGATACAACATTGCAACTGCCCTCTCTCTGAGCAGGGGGCCCAAGTGAGCTCTTAACCCTTTTATCTGTAATGCAGTTGGGGTGGAGGAGAAAGCTCGGAGGGGGAAAAGGATAACAGGACAGGAGCTACTTAAAAATTATCACCATGGATTTGGGATTGCGTATATTGCTTTTACAGCCTCCCAGTTTGGCATCTCTAGGAGGGCTGCTGGAAACGCAGTGCCTCTCCCACCCTAATCCTCCTGGAGCAGGGTAGCTGGGCACAGGAGCCTACAGTAGAGGAGCAGATCCGAAGCACACCTGGGGGTAGCTGCACCTTGCCAGGAAGCCCAAAGTGGCAGGTGCAGAGTCCATCCTGGCCAGGCACTGAGACCAAAGAGTCATGAACGGGTATGACTCATCCTCCTATGCTGCGCATGGCATATACTGTATATATTATACTGCACCCATGGGAAATAGCAGTTACAAATGCATTTTCCTGTTTTCCCTAAAGTGTGAGATGCAAAAATGAAAATTTTCTACCCCATTTGTGGGACCCTGTGGGCTAAAACCTTTCCACAGTGTCCACCCCAAAATTGCAGCCTGGCTAACTTGGCCACACAAAGGACATCCAGGGGAATGTTTTTTTGGTCGGAGAGGGACCCTCTTGCCTCTCAACAGGGTTTTCTTATCACCTGCAGTGCTGGTTGGAAATGCAGAGCACGACACAGTGAGCTATGGCTACCACACTCCATGCGCCAAATCCTGCTCACACTAACAGCCAGCATAAATCCAGAGCTACTCCAATGATTTTTGCAAGATCACACCAATTTATATCAGCAGAGGTTTACATCAGGGCAGAATTGAGCCCCGTTGATTCAAAAAGAAAAGAACCTCAGAAAACATAGGGCAGAAAGGAGGAAAAAATATTAAGAAGGTATCAGTCCTCAAAAGCTAGATAATGTCTCTTTCCTTCCAATTAAAGGGCGGGTGTATTCACACCGTATCATTCAGCATCGTCTAGAGATACCCCAGCTGCCTGCAGGTCCCTGACTCCTGATGATCAGCCCATGTAACACTGCTTGGGCAGGTGAGAATCGGGACAGTGTAGTTGAAGGTTTTGTTCTGTTTTCAGAGCAGAGGTAGCACAGCCACACATGGCTGTCCTGAGCTGTAGCCGCCTGCTTGTCTGGAGCATTTCAGCTGTGGTGCCATACCGAGGGTGAGGTGTGCCTGGCAAGCCCAGGGACACCGGCACTACAGGACCACCTGGATGTGGGGCTCCTACAGCATGACAAGATGCGAGGGGCAGCTGGCCTGGGGCACTGGGTTCAGCTGAGGTCCTGCCTCTGGGCTTCCTAAACTCTGATAAACCGCTCTTACTTGGGATAAAGCAAGTGGTGTCCCAGAGAGGAAAGGGTCTTTAATTCTTTAGACTTCAGATCTCAAAGCACCCTGGACACCAACTTCCCTTTGCCATACCCTGCTTAAAGTCCATGGGTGACCCACAGCATCACAACCCAGTCCATTTCTTTACACAGCACCTGCCACTGTTGGTCAAATGTCCACCTATGGCCTCTGTGACTGGCTCAACGTTCACTTGCTCCTAGAGAGGCCAACAAGAGGTTTCTTTAGCTGCTTTGGTGACTATACTATGGGTAGGTGGGACTCACAAAGGGATGAGGGGCTCCCCACTCACCTCTCATAACCAAACTCAGCAAAACTCAGCACCACTGTGACCTTGTGAGGTCACAGCACATGCCATCTCTGGTCCAGAAGGCCACAGGACCAAACTCTGTCTCATGCTTTGATGAGTATAAACTTATTACCTTGATACATTCTGAGCTGTTGTGTGAAGAGATGTGTTTGCTTGGCACATAGAACACAGCATGGGGAGGACTGGATGGAGAGATAGATGGCAGGGAGTGACACTAAGCAGCTCCTGGGTGTCTAAACAGGGTTAACTGGTAATAAAGGTGGAAGGAGAGTAAGAGGTGGAAAAATGAGGAGAGGATCAAAGTGTGATAATGGCATGAGCACTGATGGGGGAGGCAGAAGATGAGACACAGGAGAGCAGATGATAGTGCAGGACAGGAGGCCACAGGGGTAAGGGAAGAGAGGAGACAGCTCAGGGGAAACAGGGGGTAAAGCCGCTTGGAGAAGGAGAGCTGGAGAAGAATTAGAGGTTAGAAGACAGAAAACAGAGGAGGAGTGGATACTCACTCTGTGAGAAAGCAGATGAGAAGACAGAGAGCAAACCATTGCCCTGTAAACAGCTCTAGACACAGCGCTCTGCCTCCAGGAGATGCGACCAAAGTGAAAGGGAGCAGGGAGCGCAGGGGCCGGAGGAAATGCCGAGGAAGGATGGCACCTTCCCCGTGGCGTTAGCAAGAGGCGCTGGCATCCAGCCAGGCTGCGTCTTCTCCCTCCCCCTCCTCCTCTCCCGCTTCTCTACCCACCTCCCTCCCCTTTTAAATTCAAAAATTTGTGTGGTGTGAAATTTCATCTGCTTTGACGGCGATTCACAGAGACACTGCCCATCGGAGGGGAGAGGCTCGCCTGCGCTTTGCACAATGTGCTCAATGAAGCGGTCCCGCTCCCTCCAGCCTCCGAGCCTGGCCACCACCACCACTCTCCTCCGTCTCCACCTCCCCTTTCGTCTCTCAGTCTCTGCCCACCCCGTGGGTATCCAGGTCAGCCGCCTCACATCACAACCTTTATACCCCCTTCCCCCAAAAAAAGACAATCATGTACTTGCCCTAATCTTATCTCCTGAGGTCTGCAGCCAGTCATGCTATCAAGCAGACAAGTCCTCACTACCCTGCTACTCCACTGCACAGCTGGCAGGTGGACGCAGTTCATCTGGGGGGAGACAGGGCTGTGGAGAAACTACTGTACATCTCAAAAAAAAAAAAGAAAAAAGGGACACACGTTCATGTGATGTCGAGCAGCTCTGGCAGGCTGTGGGCTGATGGCGATCCCCCTTCTCTGCTAGCATCCAATGGATTCAATGGATTGGCAGAAGCCAAAGTAGCAGGAATACCTCACACTGGAGAGCATCCTTCAGCCGCAGGAGAGGTAGAGACTGTCTCTAGAAAAGCAGCCACGAAGCTCTAAGTCACACAGGGCAAGTGCTAGGTCTCTATTTGTTACAATGAGGAAAGCTCTGCGCACCTGAAGCTTGTATTGACAAAGCAGATGCTGGCACAGAAACAGTAATGCAACCTCACCCTGCTGTCCCTCTGCCACTGGCTGCTCTGCAGGCTGAACCCAGCAGCAGCAGAGGACCGTCGCCCCACAGCTGCAGCTCAAAAGGGAATGCTCAAGTTTCCACAAACCATCAGTCCTCCACAAATATTTCAGTTCTCTGGCATGAACATCACCAGCCATTTCATTCCCTCTCTGATCCTCCTCATCACTGTTTACTTATTAATGGCTTCTTCTGTCTTATTTAGAAAGTTTACTTATAAGTTCACAGACATAGAGCATCATAGAGCTCAAACCTGCCATTAAAACCTGCCATGGTTGAATGTCTTCTTTCCATCTCCTCCTTCTCCTGTTGCTGGCTGCCTCCAAGGTAGCTGCCCTTTCAGCTCCTGCCCCAGTCAGATCTCCTGCTACCAAACCTCTGCTCTGAAGGCCCTCAGCCACCCATCCATCTTCTAGATCATCTCCAGTGTGTTGGGAGAACCAAATTCAGCAGCTACAAATGTAAGGGGCAAAAAATTACTTCCCCAAAATACCATCTGATTTCAAAAGGAGCAGGTCCAGACGCTCTGAAAAAGACTCGATGGGAGATACGGGAAGACTATTACATTTGAAGGGTTCCTAAAGCAAGTGGGGTCCCTTTCCCCTGAAGCTCATCCTTAGAAAACAAACTACTGCACTGTCTGCATCATAACTGTGTTTATACCAGCAAACTAAACATGCCTGGCACCCATTTCTGGGGCCAGTGTCTGTTGGTACAGAACAGCTCTTGTCTACACTTAAATTCTTACCCTCCAGAGAAAGGGTATGGCTGCATGCAAAATGCCTACTGAGAATGGCCACTAGCCTCTGCTGTGCTCTAACTGGGCAGCGCCCAAGAGACCGTTCGCGGACACAGACCAAACCCAAGAAACATATTGACTATGCTGGCCACCGATGTCCAGTGCCCAGGAACGTTCCCTGATACCTCTGGATTCAAAAGGATGCTGCCTAAAATTCAGCACGGATGAGAATAGGAGGAATATAGCACAAATACCCCCACCATTGCCTACCTAATTCAAGGGGAGACAGATCCTGCAGTTCAGGCACTTACCCTGTTTTGCAGTCATGGACTAAGTGTCATTATGCAGCGACTAACACAAACACCCTCACAGCAAAAGATAAACCTTTTTTTAAGTTGCTGGTTGCAACTTCATGGATTTCAGACTTCTGAGAAGCTGAAGATGCTTCTGTCCCCCCAGGATACCAACTCCCAAAGCTCACAACAGTTTGCAGCAATAAGGAGAACGGATGGAAGCAGCTTGGGTTTCGCAGGAACTGTGCAGGCTCGCCCCATGGGGCAAGTTAGATTCGTAAGGGAATTCTGGTGACTAAGAGTAGAGAGAGAGGCAAAATTGCTGTTTTGCTGAACATGTGAAAAAAACAAAATGGAATTTTTACTGTGTACATTTTCTATGTCAGTCATAAAAACATGCTGGCAAATGTCACCTTCTGCCTGGCAGTAAGCACAAACTTTGAAGGGCCTGGAGGGATTTATAAACCCATGGTGAATTTTGCCATTCTTTTAACACGGTCTGATCTTTGCAAACTCCTGGAGGTCATATTGGAACCAAGAGCAAGGCAAGGATATGGAATATTTTCCCCTTGTGTTTCCCTAAAACTGACTCCATAAGCCTTGGCATAATCCTGCTAAGGTCTCGGTTTCCAAAAGCATCTGTGCTTGCATAGGCATCCTTTGATAAATAACAGTGTGCACTGCACTCAGATGAGGGAGAAAAAAAAAAGCTATTCTAAGCTAGTACTCAGGCTACCAGTCATCTAAATCAACCCCATTTCTACCCTGGGAGAGTGCAAAGCAGAGTTTTTCTTTTCTGCCTCTTTATTCCAAATGTGCTGTGCATCTGGCAAGTTGTCAGCTAGACTGGGGGACAAGAGAGACGCGAGTTGAACACGTTTAGAAAGAGATTAATTTGTAACAGTTGCTTTTTAGACAACAATGACCTGCACTTAATGGAGCAGGAGGTCTCTTCCTTCAACAGCATCAGACTGGGATGAAGTTGAATTCATAAAATGGTAACCCATTACTGAAACCTGTGGGGATTGGCAAAGAATAGGCAGGGCCCAGGGATGGACTCAGACTGGTGGCTGGGATAGGATAAGCAGGAAGACCAAGAGGTGCAGCCAGGGTGAGCCAAGGTTCAGGCCACGCAAGCTGTTTCAGTGATCCTGTGAGGTGACAGTGGGAATCAGCTGTTTGTGGATATTCCTTGACCTCTATTTTTGCTAATAAACATGTCAGACTTCTAGGAGTTGTAGCACAGGCAGCAATTCCAGCCAGGCCCTGATGAAGTTTGTCTCTGTTCTTGCAACACTGAGGATGGAGAAGCAGCTATGGCTTGCTGCTTTATCCTGTTTTAGTGAGCTCCAATTTCTTCCACAGCTTCGAAGATTATTCTGAAATTCCATATTATTAAACTTCCTTCCATTTTTTTCCAGCTAAACCTTAGCTAAATCAATTTTTTCCATCCTGACCCTAGGAGGCAAAAATGCAGAAGGGTATCTGTCCTTAGCGTCCACTGGGGAGCTGAACTCCTAATCAAATTCTCATTTCCACTCACTCACCTAACAAACTCCTCCGCCCACTCCCACGTCTTTGTGCTAAGGAGCTGGCCCAAAGCAGAGCTCCATGGTGGGAACAGTACAAGGCTGCAGGACTAGCTCCAAGGGATATAGCTCCAGCTGAATGGACATAAGCCCAACTCTTTGCACCCAAGCTGCCAAAGGAGAGATTTCAGCTGCCTTTGCCTAACCTGAAGAGGGAGCAGGCAGAGCTACTACAGACAGGGTAGAGCCTGAATCGTCTCTCACATTTCCAGAGATACCTCTCTCAAGGAGGTAAGGTGAAGCAAAAATTGTGGTTTTTTTCCCTTCTGATCTTGGTTCAGAAAAAATTCCTCAGTATTAAACCATCAGGCCATCTTCTCTGCAGAAAATCAAACAATACCCATGGAGAAAACAAGGACATGGCTGCGAACAGCAGGTTTCAAGTGAGACAGGAGCAGGAGAAACCTTTCTACCAGCTGGAGAACCCAATAACCACAGGCTGGGACCTGGGAAACGTAATACAGACAGGGCTGGGTTCTGATCAAGAGGCAGGTTGGAGATGGGAGCTATGAAGAAGTCCCCAAGATGAGCTCCAGCAGAGCCCCAGCTATAGGGAGCGGGCATGACAGCCCTGGAGGCACTACGCACCAGGGTGCCATGGGGGGTCCTGACAGCATACCTAGTGTTGGATGAGCGAGTGGGTGAGATGTCTGACGTGCCTGTTACCCTGTGTTGCTTCTCTGTGTAAGGTGTACTAGAAGTGGTGCTCTAGCTGATGTCTTGCTCAGGAACAAGGTCTGTTCCACAAGCAGGTCAGCAGTAGCTTGCTGCAATGCGAGGGCTGACTTCCCCCAGGAGCCACTACCGTGAAGGGAGCAGCTGACTGATGGGAACTTACCCCATGAAAAGCAGAAATGAAGTGCTGCCAAGCAGATACACCCAGCTTCTCTCTGTTTAAAACTGAAAATTTTGAGTTGTTTGAAGTATGACAATTCTCTCCTCTTTACTTAAAGCGCTGGACAGGTATTTACACTGATGAGGACAGCAGGGGTCTGCTTCCCCAGGAGAGCACTCACTGGGCTCAGAGCCCCACTATGCCTTGGCACCTTCGCAGCATCCAAACTGCCTCATCTCTAAAACACACCTCATTGCAGTGACTATCATGGGCAGGAATCAAAAAACCACAACACACATGCACACACTCCCCACCACCACTACCACCTTCGCAGGAGGAGATCCCTCATTCTCTCTGCACAGGATTTAGTCTCCGTCATCAAATTCCTCTGCAGTTTTTCAGTTGCTCAATTTACATTGCCTGGGCTCCTCGCCAGCCAGGCATTGTATCTCACTTGCTGTCCACCCAGGTTCGCGCCTGCTTCCCAGCGTCCCAGTCCACTCGCTCCCCCTCCAAGCTCAGGGTTGCAGCCTGGGCTCCTCAAAGCACCTGGTTTTGTCCCTAATTAGAATGAAATCAAATAGCTTCAAGATTTCCCTGAAGGGTGTTTTAAAGCTGGTTTCAAATACGCTTTCAAATTACCATGTGAGAATTTCAGCATTGTTACTGTTGTTTCTATTTTTAGGTCTCTGAAAACAGATAGCAAAATACTGAAGACATCAGCATTTAACAAGTGTCAACTTGTTTCGCCACCAAAGGGATGCTACATGGTCTACAAAAGGAAATAAAAACCTTAGATCATAATGTGTAGATTGCATGTGTGATAATGTAAAGCATATTGAATATTGTGGGAGAGGTGGACTAGACAGTCTCTGGAGGTCCAGAAAAAGCCTTTGATGATTCCCTGTGTTACTCAGACATCAGTAGTGGTAGCAAAGCAGCTTGAAATAGTGAGTGAAATATTGACATAAGTGAAAAATTCTCTACATAAAATTAAGAGTGAAACACCAACATTCTCTGAAATGCTATTTCTTCAATGAAAAATTTCTCCCAAATTTTTTGTTTAAAATTTGATGAAACCAATGCCATTTCTGACAAAAAGCCATTAGGAGGAAAAATATATTGAATTCAGCCAGTGCTACCCCGCTTTTCCTCACTATTTTATCCGCCTCCCTCCACCACCCAATAGCTGGTTGCTCTGTCGTTGTGGGTAGATCCTTTAAGCCTCCCCTCACATTGCAGACTTTCCACATCATTTTAGCACTTTCCTGCTGCATGCCACAGGTGACCAGCTCCCCTGTGCTTCTGCTGCACAGGCATTTTTAATTCCTGCAAGGCATTTGGGGGCCAGGCGAGTTCAGGCACCATCATGTGGGGTTACACCTCCTGAAAACCCTGTCAGCTCTGTCAGTTTGCAGCCTCCCATCCCACTTCATGCTTGCAGAGAGAAGAGTGCCCTCTGGGCTGTATCTGGGCTCCAAACCCCTATTTGACCTTCTGGGGTTTATGCCATCTGCTGACTCACTGGGGCATGGGGTGGGAAGCACCAGTCCTGACTCCAGCCCCACAGCAGCCCAGCGTCGCTGCCTCAGCACAGCCTGCTGCTGTTTATGCATTCCTTTTATTGGAGACCTGGCAACCAGCTTTTCATCTGAGCCCAGTGGGAATTAATTTTGGAGTAAGCTTTTGTATCGAACACTTTCCTAAGATGCAGCTATATTACATCTGTTGCACTCCCTTCATCCACTAATTTGCTAATTCTACCAAAAACAAGCATATGCTTTTCTACAACTGTCACAATGGCGGAGAGCAGAGGAATAAAGGGCTTCAGGTACTCATGCAAACAAGTTATCTGAAGCCTGATCTTATTCTCAGTGAAGTCAGAAACAAAATACTGATAACCTCCATTTTTAAAAAGGGTAAAAAGGAAGACCTGGGGAACTACAGGCCAGACAGTCTCACCTCTGTGCCCAGCAAGATCATGGAGCAGATCCTCATGGAAACTATGCTAAGGTACATGGAACATAAGGAGGTGACTGGTGACAGCCAACATGGCTTCACTAAGGGCAAATCATGCCTGATAGATTTGGTGGCCTTCTACGACAGGGTAACTGCACTGCTGGATAGGGAAGAGCAACTGATGTCACCTACCTGGACTTGAGCAAAGCATTTGACACTGTCTCACACAACATCCTTGTCTCTAAATTGGAGAGACATGGATTTGATGGATGGACCACTCAGTGGATAAGGAATTGGCTGGATGGTCACACTCAGAGTTGTGGTCAATGGCTCGATGTCCAAGTGGAGACCAGTGAAGAGCGGCATTCCTCGGGGGTCAGTACTGGGACTGGTGCTGTTTAACATCTTTGTCAGCGACATGGACAGTGGAATTGAGTGCACCCTCAGCGAGTTTGCAGATGACACCAAGCTGTGTGGTGCGGTCGACACAATGCAGGGAAGGGATGCCAGCCAGAGGAACCTTGACAGGCTTGAGAAGTGGGCCTGTGTGAACCTCATGAAGTTCAACAAGGACAAGTGCAAGGTCCTGCACATGTGTCGGGGCAATCCCAAGCACAAATACAGGCTTGGAGGAGAATGGATTGAGAGCAGCCCTGAGGAGAAGGACTTGGAGGTGCTGGTTGACGAGCAGCTCAACACGACCCGGCAATGGGTGCTCACAGCCTGGAAGGCCAGCTGTATCCTGGGCCACATCAAAAGCAGCGTGGCCAGCAGGTCGAGGGAGGGCATTCTGCCGCTCTGCTCTGCTCTGGTGAGACCCGACCTGGAGTCCTGTGTCCAGCCCTGAAGCCCCCAGCACAGGCAAGACATGGACCTGTTGGAGTGGGTCCAGAGGAGGGCTGCAAAAATAGGAACAACTCTCCTACGAGGAAATGCTGAGAGAGTTGGGGTTGCTCAGCCTGGAGAAGAGAAGGCTCTAGGGAGACCTTATAGCAGCCTTCCAGTACCTGAAGGGGCCTACAAGAAAGCTGGAGAGGGAGTTTTTACAAGGCATGTAGTGACAGGACAAGGGGTAATGGCTTTAAACTGAAAGAGGGTCGATTCAGATTAGACATAAGAAAAATTCTTCAGTATGAGGGTGGGGAGGCACTGGGAGAGGTTGGCCAGCGAAGCTGTGCATGCCCACTCTCTGGATGTGTTCAAGGCCAGCTTGGACGGGGCTTTGAGCAACCTGGTGTAGTGGAAGGTGTCCCTGCCCATGGCAGGGGGGTTGGAACAAGATGATCTTTAAGGGCCCTTCCAACCGAAATCATTCTATGATTCCATGCAAGTTAACTTGGACCTTGTGGTCTGATCCAGAGCTTGAGTCTGATCCTGCTGGTCACTTGAACACCCGCTGAAGGCAGAGGCCTGCCAAGGTGTCATCGCTCCCCAGTCTCTGACATCAGAGACTGCTGGAAAGAAAAATGACTATTGTGCCACAAATAGCATGATTGAGTCACTTTGCTACAGGATCAGCTCAAAGGAGGGGGAAGTGACTGGCAAGAGGGTAGCAGGAGAAGGAGCAGAGCTGTGGTATCTGGCTCAGGGAAAAACAAACAGCTAAACAGAGGAAAAGAAACATAAATTGCCTCCTTTGGCCTTCTTCCATCAGGGCAACTCCATTTCTTGAATCCTTCTGAAAAATGCAGGAATAGACAAGACCAGGCTTCAAAATAGATGGAGGACCTGCACTTCCTGTTTGCAGGACAAGCATGGGTGCATTTTTACAAAGGTAAAGGGAACACAGGTGAATATTCAATGACTATTTCCTTACTTGCTTACACCTGCTGTGCACTGGGCTATGTATTTTTGAATATGATCACAGTTATCTGCACTTGCAGAACTGGACCTAGTACTTCTGCTGTCAGCAAAATTGCAGGTGCAGGAGTCAGTACAGAAAGCAATCCTAAAGAAATCATTGTCCATACCACTATGAATAAAGCTAGAGGGACTTCAAGTATTCAAGGCACCTGGCTTGTCCCCCAAAACCCAAGTGCTTTCAGGACAGTAAAACCAGCCACCCTGACCTGAGGTACAGTTCAGGAACAGTTGCTGAAGTGCTTTGTTTTGGCAATCGCCATTTTATCCAGGGGCAACAACGCAGCTTCCAGGAAAACCAGCCAAAAGTTTAAACAACACAGGCAGCTCTTATGATGGCCCTGGAAATAACAGGGGCAAACAGCTGTCATTTTCTTATTTTTGGCCTGGATGCAATTTTATTCAGCTAGCTCATTTTCATAGGTCATGCGAGGGATCTGAGCTTCCTTCCCTGAACTACTGGGCCCCACAGGAGGGGAGGGGAAGGGACAGTGCAGGGGGTGCACACACTGTGTCCCAGCCTGAGCCAGCTCGAGTGCAGACCCTCCAAGGACTTTCACTGCCTTTCACCTGTGCTGCAGGGTTCACACTGCTCCTTATAGGAGCTGAGTAAATGGCAGCTGATAAAAATAGACCAGCATTTCTGCTTCTTTTGCTATGCAGGTGTGTGCAAATATTTCCCACCTGCCTGGGGGAGGCAGATCTATGCTCAGGTGGGCTGGCTCAGCAGCAAAAAGCAGCCTGAGCTCAGCATCACTCTTTGCCCACTCCTTCCCAACAGGCTCAATTTATGCTTCCATCTACCCCAAGTCAAAGCATCTCCTTGCCTAACCTTCCCTCTTGTTTTAACACAATTAGGAAATTTGGAGTAGTCAGCTGTGGGAAGGCTGCAGTCTTACTGCTAGGTGGGTAAATCTGGCTCAGGGCTCCCTGACAGTATCAGCCAAACAACATCACTGGCCCAAGGTAGAGATGGATGTACCCATCCCGGAAAAGGAGAGGCAGAACTGGGACAGAGTCACAAAGTTGGGCTTGTTGCACGTTTTTATGTCTCTGGGCCTGGACGAAGAGGCATCCACAAACTGTAAGGAAAAAATAGTATCTATATTGCTCCACATATCACAACCTGTCCCTCAGCATCAGCAGCAACTGCTGCTCTTTTGGCTTCCCAGGGCTCTGCCATAGGGAAACCAGAGGGCAGAGGCACGTTGCTGCTCTGGCAGGATGATGCCCTGGGCAGCCTCCTACTTTGCTCTGCCTACACCTAGCCCGCCCCTCCTCCAAACAGCCCTGGTACTTAAAAAGGAGGAAAAAAATCATAACAAGTCAGGCTTTGCCACAAAACACGAAGCAGCACAGGAGCTGATACTGTAAATGGGAAGGGTGGGTGTACCCTCTTTGAAGGAGAAAGGTCTTTCCTCCCCCTTTGCTGCACTGGGACGTAAGCCCAGAGTTGCTATCGCAATCATTTGTGAGTGTGGAGGCAGGTCTAAAAAGCCAGCTGTGAATTTTGGGAGTCGAAAAGGAAAAAAACCCCAAAACCTAGGAGAAAAGCTCAAAGCAGACAAATACAGAGTTGGGAAAATCTTTGCCTAGATTTCAGTTATGGCATCCAAAACCTGCATTCTTACCTATAGCTGCAAACTCCTCTTTTAGCCCACTGCTCCCTCCATTTAACTTTCTTACCTACCCTGGCATCTCCACATATCCGGATGATACAGTGAGGCCAACCTTTGCCACCTCCACCGCACACAAGCACAGCACGTTCAAAGGCTGTGGAATTGTCTGTGTTAATTTATTCCAGATATCACAAAAAAGCCTCCTCACTGAGGACAATTTCCCTAGTAGATATCAGCTTTCAAGCCTCAATCTCCAGAATTGCTTTGGTAAACAGACAATATTTAACTGTACAAAAACATGTCTCCTATCTCATATTCAGAAATGACTGAGGTCATTTGACTCAAATGTTACAGAAATTCAGCCTTAGATACCAGAGTAACAAAGTCTCATCTCCATAGGCCAAACTTGCAGAAAATTATAAGCAACTGAAAACGAGTGTTTCAAATGGAAGCATTATGCAACTTGAATGACAGTGACCTGAAACTCTCAGAGCAGACTATTCCCATTTCCAACTTTTGTGTATAGCAGCACATGAAACTTTGGAGGCCTGGAACTGGAGGTTCAGTTTCCAAACTGAAACAACTGTTCCCAGTTTGGAGAAAGAACAGATACTTAAAACTGTGCAACATCTTTTGGGCTTTTGGGTCCTTGCCTTACCAGTGTATCTTTGGAAATGGGGGAATCTTGGATGAGATGCCATTCTCGACCGCAATCAACAAAGATTCCCCTTAGACTTACCTCAGGCCATACAGGACAGTTCCGTCAGGATGGAGCCGAATCATGCGATTCTTCACCGTTACCCCATGCAGAAAGGACTTCTTGTCATTCAGGAAATAGGTGTCAGGCAGCCACAACTGGTCAGCTACTCGGTTGTCCAGGGTCAGGTTGAGAGGAAGGTCGTTATATGCCAGGCGTTTGTCCCGCCAGCTCTGCTGGAAGTACATGGTGATGGTGTAGTCCTGGGAGAGAAACATGCAAATGTCAGCCTGGCTCCAGGGTGGGGATGTAACTCAGTCCCTTCACTGCTGCCACTGCAAAGACCTTTGGTAGGTCTCCAAACTCCTTGGTACCCAAATGTTTGTGTCCATACCTCCACCAGCCGGGGGGACTGTGCTTTGTTCTGGGAAAATGGAAACAAGCCTGAGCTTTCTAGGGGACAAAATAACATTACGTGACTCCAATCAAACAAAACTGCTTCCCAGTCATGTTGCCCCAGCCTACTTAGAGTTTGGCTGTAAAAGTAGTAGTAGTTAGGACTACAATAGCATTAAAGTATATGAACCAACAGTGGGCTACAACATGCCAAACACTTCAAGGATTGATCTCCCAATTAAGTCACATAAAAGTGTCTGGACATAATGCAGCCACACTCAGCCACGCAGTTGGTAAAAGCCAATTTTATCTTGAGCAGAAACTCAGGAGATTCCCAAGGGCACACAGACAATCTCACCTCGAGGCCAAGGTCTCAAAGTCAACCCAGGCCAGCCATGACAAGCTATTAGCACTTGTCTTGTTATATGAGCTAAGTTGGGAGTTCATTGCAATTCCTAGGAAGGGACATATGTGGAGGAAATCTGTTACCAGTAGAGCATGATAAAGGGGCATGGTAAAGGAGCAGTTTCCCAAGCATTCCCACCTAGCACAATTCCATACGTGTCTTCTGCTCCTCTTCTGTTCAACAGTAAAAACTTGTCACTTGAAGCTGTTGCTAAGATAGGAATCTTATAGAGGGCAGGGAGAGCTGTTTGGTGGCTTAGCTCTTCAGAAACCATATTAGTTGCTGGACAGTAACAGCATATCCAGGGGAGATCCAGAGGCCCCAGATCAGCTTGTTCAGAGACAGAATATTGTGGTACCATGCTAAAGAACAATTATTTTTTCTCAGGTAAACGAGTAGTACAAGAAGGGGTCTTGTACACACCAATGACAGAAAGCATTTTCACAACAGGTCTTAAATAGGCTAAGAGCCAAGATTAAACAAAAAGTAAAACAAAGATGTTCTTTACTATGAGTGTAGTGAGGCACTGGAACAGGTTGCCCAGAGAAGCTGTGGATACCCCTTCCCTGGAAGTGTTCAAGGCCAGGTTGGATGGAGCTCTAAGCAACCTGGTCTAGTGAAAGGTGCCACTACCCATGGCAGGGGCTTGGAACGAGATGATCTATAAGGTCCCTTCCAATCCAAACCATTCTATGATTTTTGAGGGTAGACCAGCTAGCAGTAAAATAACAGGATGTTGGTTACGAAGTAGGCCCAAGTATTGCTGAAAGTGGCCTTACAGAAGTCAGTGATTTTTCACAAGTCTTAAATACAAAGAATTTTTGCAAATGCATGCAAATTATCTAGAACAGGTGGGGCCAGAGATACATTGTCTCTTCCCAAGCAGATACCTACAGTGCTACAGGAATCCTCCTGACCACACAGATTTGCATGACAGGCATTTCTGCTCTGCAAATTCCAGCTCTGTGCAAAGGGGCTGGTGAGGGCCTTGTTCATACATGAAGATCTGGGCTGAGCACAGAGGCATCCTGCCTGCCTGTCTTCTCCCACTGACTTCACTCGGAGCCAGGTTTGATTAGCACCTCTGAAAACAAGCTCAAATAATCCCACATTATGGGTATGCTAGCTTTCGGGTATCTAACTATGATTCAGAAACCTAGACCCACATGCATATCCGAAAGGTCACAAAGTAAATCTGTGATGTAGACTGGATACAAAAGCTATATCTGTCACTTTCTATGTTATATTGAAAAGAACAAAAACACAGTGACAGCTTTCTGGCCAAGAAACTGTTTTGCTTTGCTTTTAAAGGACTGCTAAACTCCTGCCTCAGAAGCCTTACAGTCCACCTCTCAGAGGCACAAACATTTTCATTTTGGTCAAGACCTTGCAGAGGAAAATATTCTTTTCGGTACCCCTGCCCAGGGTGTTTGGACCTGCATTGCAGTGAGAGCACAGCAGAGCAGAGTGCCTGAGTTCTGGAGCACTCTTACCCTCCTTGGTAACAGACTCTTCCCCTGCCTGCCAGAAACTCAGCTACAGAGGCATCATTTCCATTCTCCCCCTTTGAGCACTCCACCCGCACATCTTCGCAAGCTGCTTCGCCGACCTGCATTTTCCTAATCCTTGACAGAGCCCTGCAACACCTCATCCCTAACCAGGCCACCCTGCTGTCATTGCAGGCTCCTGCCAGCCTTCAAGCAGCAGCAGACACGAGGTGGCACTGATCTCCAGAAGTCAAAAAGGGCAAGCTGCTTACAAAGTGAACAGTCGTTAGCACCTAAGAGACACACCTTCTGAACACATCTTCTGTATTTCCAGGATTGACGGGAACAAACTCAGAAGGGTATAGAAATGAAAGCCTACACCCTAACCATCAGGCTGATGATGTTCTTCAGGTGCAGAGACCTTTCTCGGGAAGAACAGCCAGCCCAACCCTGGGCTGAGCTCTGTTCTCCAGTCTTCCTGGGCTGCTTGGCACAATAGATGTCTTTGGGCAGCCTCATGAAAGTCTGGAGCACTTGAAATCATGGTTCTTCTAGTGCCTGATGTTTCCCTCAGCCCCTCTCTCTGCTGATTCCTGTGCTCCATTTCTTGTTCTCCTGCTCTCCCTACCCCATCACATTGTTGAACAGTGGGCAGGATTTTTGGGCAGAGGCAAAAGAGCAGGACAAGTGTTCACTCCACAGAGTTCGGTCCTCCCTGGGAGGACAGGTACCACTGACATACTGATGGGCACAGCACCGAGCTATGGGGAAGAAGGATGCTCTGTCTCCAGGCCCCCGGGAGAGGGCAGGGCATAGACCAAGGGGTTGGAGGAAGTACGGATATGACCCACTACAGCAAGCTAGAGGGACCAGTACTCAGGAGAGAAAGCAGCGAGCTTGCCTTCCTCTTTATACCCCATAGCCTGGTCAGGCAGTTATGAAGTACCCACATGACACCCTAGCATCACCAACAGGCCAGGTTCCAGAGCAGACGAGATCTTAATTACAGCTTTCCTTTCAGAAGCATATAAAATAATGACCAAGTGTGGCATCATTCTGCAGAAGTAGAATGGCCAGATCAAGTCAATGCATGCAACGGTTCATAAGTTCAGGAATCAGAAGTAATGAGACTGATTTTCCTCCAACTCTTGAATGACAGTCCCTTTGTTGTGGGGTTTTATCTGTCACTGGGCTATTACGAGGCTTTCCCAAGCCTCCCAGTAACCAGTGACATTCACAAGCCTACTGATGCCACAGACACACTAGAAGCTGAGTTTCCCAGCACCACTAGCAGATAGAAAGTTGGCCCATTTAACAGACTCAATGAAGAGCTTCAAAACCAAACACACCTGGAGCCCACATACCCTTCCATCTCTTGCTTCCAGCTCACCACTGAAGCAGTATAGTGGGACAGCACAGCTAAACTTCACTGCTGCCTGTGCTAGCGATAAGCAAGGGGGCTTCCTCTGTCCATGCATAACCAGTAAGCAGCTTTCTCCACTGCTGCTGCTGGAGGAGCAAGTGGGCAGCGCAGGCAAATACGACTTTCCACTTGCCTCTAAACTAGCAGCCTAGACCCTCTTCACACTGCACCAGTGCAGCTTCAACAGCAACAAAATGCTTCCAAATTTCCTGTTGTGGATTTCACTGTGTCTTTCTGGAGGAACATAAATGTTCAGGCAGGGCCAGAGTCTGGCCAAGGCCAGTCACTGCTGTAGCGAGGATGGGAGAGCTTTGCAGGGAGCGCCCAGCTCACCTTGCCGGGTGTATCTTCTGCACTGGGGAGAAAAGGCAGGACCCATGCTGGAGGGAGCACATATGTGCCAGGCCACCCTGTGCAATCTCCTGCTTCGTCTGTGGTGGTGATGAGGGGAGGAGATGTAACCGTGGAGGAAGGGAGATATCACTCCTCATCAGAAGCTCTGTGCAGGCTGGAAATTGTTCAGTGTGAATTTAGATTTCAGTTTTTAAAAAACAAAGGCTGGGGCAAGGGTAAGGGGGCTACTGAAGAGTGGACATGACCAGAAGTTGCATGCTTCCACCCGGTCCTCTGTTTTCCAACCCCAGGAAAAGCAAGCTTACCAAAGAATGCCTGCAAACTATCTCTAGCTAGGCTTTGCTACTGTAACTTAGTTGGACATGTCAGCCTGTGCCTGCCCTGACCAGCATCCCACTAGTGGAAGCTGAAATGCTGCAGTCAACAGCTCTGGCAAGGGGAAAGCCTGCTTCAGACCCAGATGAGCCCTGCCAAGCCTCACTGACCTACAGATCACATACCCCTTATGCCAAAAGGCCGTGTGTATTTCAAAACAAGCTGCTCCCCTCTCATCTGCTAACCCCACGGTGGCCAGATCCCTTGGTTTGTCCCACAAGTCCAGTACCCAGTATCTCACAAGCTGTACAGCTCCAATGTGGTTTCCAGCGCTTTTATTTACTGCAGTACTCCTGCGCTGCCCTCCCTGCCCTGCAAGGCAGACCTCGTGGCCCGCTCTAGCACCTGAGCCTGCTGGAAAGCTGCTCAGCATGACCGTCCCCATGGGACCACCCCTCCACATGCCTCCATTCGGTGTGCTCTGCCGAGCAGCTCCTTGAGAGCTGTCAGTCCTGGCCCCCTTGCCTCCCCCACTCCCAGGTTTTGCAAAGGCTTTGCCCTCTTTCTTTCTCCTCCTTCTTGCTGTGTGTGACGCACACAAAACAGAGGTGAGAGCAATACATGGAATCAGCAGACACTCATGTTGCAGCGGTGCCTGCCTGTAAGGAGGGAGGACAGCTCACTCAGAGGCCCACAAAAGCCCCAGAGAAGGAAGAGGAGCTTACTTGGGGGCCTCACATGCTGAAACAATGGTGCATCCTACCAGCTACTGAGGACAGGGCTGCTCGCATCCGTCTCCAGACCAGAGGAGACTGATAATTATATCCTTTTCTGAGACTCAGTAGAGACCCCAAACCAAAGATGATGTAAGAAGACTGAACAGTGAAAGACCGAAATGTTGACACAAGAGGGGCATGGATGGAGGAAGGTATTTCCTGCAGAACCCCAGAGGCAACAAAATCAGTCAAGCATGCACGGGGATTCCCCAGTTTCTCAGAGGACAGGGTAGATAAGTCTAAGGCAACAGCAGCTGAGGCAAAGCAAGAAAGGAAATAAGCTGGCACTATCAGCATGAATTCAAGAATGAATTTCCACTGGCTCATATTCCAAACACTTGTATTAGCATCTACCATGTAAGCCCCTCCACCTCCATCTCACAGAGCCCCTTTGGGAATGCAATGCTCATCTGTCCTTAGAAAGCAAACCTGGACTCAGCCTGGACCCTTCCCTACTTGTGCTGGCTCTGTGCAGTCTGGCAGCAGAAGTGAGCCCACAGTCACAGGAGACCAAAGCCACCTCTTGGAGCGGGAGTGTCCCAGGAGGAGGATGCCAGATCTGAGCCGAAGGGGAACAAACCCACTTGTGCAGAGGAAGGCAAAGTTTAAGGAGGCCAAGTCAGTGAGAGGACATGTGGGTCCAGGAAAGGGGACTAATACAGGAGAGTAGGTCACTGCTGGAGCTGTGAACACAGGTTGGTTGCCACTGAAGCACTGACAAACTGGAGGGCAGAAGGAAGCTGGAGCTCTTAGAGGTAGCAGATACAAGCTGCAGCCACCACAACGCAGGTGAGGACATGAGGATTTGGCCAGTTGTTTGTGGGCCAGCCACACACGTTGAGCAATGTGCAGGGATACGCCCAAGGGACACAACACTTCCGGGAGTCAGTTCAGGGTGGGAACCTGAACTCCCTTGTCTACAGATCAAAGAATGGCAAGGGGTAGAGCAGGACCAGTTATGGCACCTCAGTAACAAGGGCATCACTCTGCAGAGTGCAGCTTCCGTCTTTAACTGGAAAGCCACCTAAGGCACTCCTCCTTTGCATGCAGTGACACACTATTAGAGTCCCTAGGCTCAAGGATGCCCCTTTGGAGGATATCGTCACGTGCCCCTGCCTGTTCACTGCAGTGAGAGAAGGGGTCCAAGATTATGGAACCCCTCTTCCCCAGAAAGAGCTGCCCTTATCCTGCACAGTCTCATGTCAGCATGAAGAACTATTGTGGTTTGGCCCAGGCCGGCAACAAAGGCCCACATGGTCACTCTATCACCCCTTCCCCCCCTGGGCTGGGGAGGAGAATGGGAAGGAAAAGGCAAAACTTATGGGCTGGGATAAGGACTGGTTAACAGAACAACAAAGGAAGCAAACAGTAGTAACAACAATAATGCTGATAAGAGAATTTACAAAAACAAGGGAATACACAGTGCAATCTTCTCACTGCCTCATGCCCAGCGCTCCCCCAGCAGCAATTCACCTCCCCCCATCCAGCTCTCCCACTCCAAACCCAGCATGACATCACGTGTTATGGAATACCCCATTTGTCTGGCCCATTTGGGTCAGCAGTCCCAGCTGTGCCCCCTCCTTGCTTCTTGTGAAAATTAACCCTATCCCAGCCAAACCCAGGACAAGAACACGAACACGGTATATGTCCCAAGTGGTATTTTTACAAGTGTGTTTGGGCTGATATCGGAGATACAGTTGGACTGTGTCAGACCAAAAGTCCTTCTACATTAGTACCCTGTCTTCAGTAACAGTAAAGAGGACAGCAGGGAGGAATATAAGCAAAACAGAGTCTCTGTTGTAATACTTAATTCTCCAGTGATTTGAAGCTGAAGGATCTCCTGAGCCAGAGCTGGTAGCTTCTTAATTGAAGACACTCAGTTTCTCTTCTGAGAGTTTGTCTTATCTCTCAGAGTATTCAGACTTGGGCATCTGCAGTCTTGTGGTAGTGAGCTCCACAGTTTAGCTCTTCACTGTATTTACATTGCTTTAAAAAGAGTACAAATCAGTCTAACTCTTTTCCAATTCCCTGTAGTGCTTGCATTAAGTCAGCAAATAATCACAAACCTGTGCTACTTAAGCTTACAGGGTCCCACCCCTATTTAGATACTTCAGGGTTACTGAGCAGAACACAAACAACTACATGCACTCTCAAAAGTAATAGAAAGGCTCTGCTAGAGGCAGGAGGCAGCAAGGGGCAGGGAGACCTGTTGCACAGGTTAAACACTGAACAGAGCCATACGAAGACAGTATCTGACATTCTGCAATGGGTTGTTGCACAGGAACAGACCAAAGGCAAAGTAATGGAGTTAACTTTCCACAGAGCCTGTGGAATTTGCTGTTACAAAAAGCATGAAGTCAGAAGCTTAACAGTATTTTGGAAGGTCTAGGCAATAATGTGGAAAATACAGTCTAAGTCATAAAAGGGAGGGACTAGCAGGAAAGAGTAGCCTAAGGATGCAGATACTTCTGCTGTAAGGCAGAAGCTCCATCTTCCAACAGAAAGTCACCAGAAGCATCCCTCCTGGGCAGGTTGCTTCATGAAACCTCAGCACAGCTCCTGGGAGATGCAGATCATCGGCAGGTTAGGTCAGAACATTTTCCTTTGTGCTGTGACCTATAGAGTTCCCAGTACTAAGCTTGTCCAGAGGCAGAACTGTGCATGTTCATTGGGAGCTGTGCTAGACTCAGAAGCCAGGATTAGAAATGGAAGGAATAATGTATGTGAAAGGGTAAAATCTTTGCTCAGAATGCAGTATTTCTGGCAACATGGATGTCTCCTGTGCCTAGTCCATTTTTGTGGATGACAAATGACTCAGATACCTTTCAGAGGGGTTTTGAAAGTGAAGGTGATATTCCAGGCTGCTAGTGGAGCTTGTGCTTCACCAACCACTTGTAAGGTATTGAAGCAATAACATTTCTGCAGGGGAGAGTGCACACTGCTCTTCTGCTGCTGCATGACTTTGGGCGTGAGGGATAAAGGAGGTTTTGCAACTTACCTCTAGCACTAGCCATGCCACTTGACTTTTTTCCGCCATTTCCCCTCCAACCTGACTTTGATAAAGCACCTCCTTTTGGAGAAGTGACCAAATATAAGTCCTCCCCAATATAAGCAAATGACATATGGTCTCCTTGTCCAAGATCACAAAAGAGCATTAGGAAAGCCAAGATGCTCCAGAAAGAGGGAGAAAAATGGAACATCTGACTTTTAGTAAAAACCAAGCTGCCACTGCCAGACACTAATGAACAGTTTGCTGGCTTCAACTTCTTTGATGATTAAACACCATCTCCTGTTCCCGTCATTCTTGAGAAAGAAATTAAAGGACAAAACAGTTCTGAAGTATGTTTCATTTTACAGAGGGGGTAGGGGAAAGAAGAGGAATTATTTTTAAGGGGAGGAGACAGGATGTGCCTGCAATCAGTTGCAAAGAATTGGAACAGTGTAAACTGTACAGGAGAATACATGAAGGGCAGAGAAAGACAGCCACAGTTCTTCCTTAGCAAGCTCATTTAAGAAAACTACTTTGCCCTCGTAAGGGATTGTCCATTTCCATGCAGATAAATCAAAGGGTCCCAGACCTTAACAGCACCAGTTAATGTGACAAGTAAATACCTGATAGCAGTCTTTCCAGCTCTAACACAGCACAAAGTCTGCCCAGACTCTCACCTTTGCTTAGGGCAGGTGGCAGTAGCTCTTATACTTACTGTACTTTTCATGGGGAGAGTATTCTGCTAAAACACTGCTTTCATCTTCTCTTTTGGTGCAAGCTAGTGCCCAGTTTACAAGTCTGAAGTTGTGCCTGAGAGTTGTTATACGTAAAGTGACAACTATTTTAGATACTGCCCTTCTCCCTACATTTCAGCTTAGCAGGAGAAAAAGCCACAATCTCTTTCCACCTCCCCTAATTTTGGATAGCCAGATGTCAGCACAGGCGTGGGGATCAGGAAGAGCACCCTCCACCAGCAATGTCTCTTCCAGTAATGCAAGGGGACAGGAACAGTTGACTTCTAGGATATGCTCTATGCCCTTCTGTGCTGCAGATCTTTGTGCTCGTGAACTCATTTTCTTTAGGAGCTGAGAAGTACTTTGCATGGAGATGTTCCCCTCACTAATCTGATCTACTTTTGTAGTAATTTGCATGTGTTTAATTGCTGAATGCATGTCCAGAAACTGGGACAGATATCAGCTATATCCTCAACAACTAAAGGCGTGAAAGTAAAGCGTCACTTTGTTGCCCTATTTTTCACCTGCCATGCCCTATCTCTGCAGCACCTAGATTGGTGATGGTGCTGCAGGTGCAAGACAGAGGACATATGTAGCTGTGTCCTAAGCCAAAAGGGCATTGATCTGCCCATGACAAGGCTTTCAGACTTCTGAGCCTGTATATCAATGCCCTATCTGAGCAGGAGGCAGCACCATATGTCATCTGCTTAACAGCCCCAGTAATGCTGGAAGCAGAGGTCAAGAGGAGAAAGCCAGAACTGATGGGCACAGGGATCAGTGTCACCTGCTCTATGAGCACATGGAAAACAGCAACCTTCTTCAGTGTTAGAGGCAGCAATCCCAAAATCACCACCTGCAGCATGACATCTTCCTCAGGTAAGCACTTAGAAAACAATGCCAGGCATTTTCTGTTCTTCAGCCATAAAATCTGTGAGCTACTGCATACCCTTTCTGCAGGTCTAGTCTCCTCGCTCAGTTCCCCATGAACTAGTAGCTGGACAAACCCCAGAGACAATTGTAACCCGAAAAAGCAGGATTATTTGACCTTCCCATTTCTGCATCACCAGCTAGCTTTCACTCCAAACCTCATCATAACTTGAGAAACTGCCTTTCCCAGAGAGAAACCACTTAATGAGAAATAGTCAGACTCATTTTTGGATCCTATACCTTCCCATGCCAAACCAGCACAGAAGGGCATGCGTTGTCCAGACAGCCAACTAAGGGCAGAGAAGCAAGGCCATACATTAAGTTCAGAAAAAGGTGAGGCATGACTTTGACCAGTTTTCAGGCAGAAGGTCAAAGGGATGGTGCTTACACTATCTTCTCACTAACAGATGGGCTGGGAACTAGTAAGGATTCATTGTAGTACCAGGAGAGCTAAAAACAGGTAAGATGCTCACTTAAACAAGGAAGCAGCTCAGGCAGAAAGTCCCCAGCTGACTAATTTTTTTCTGGAAAATGGTAAGTTAGAGATGTGACTGTCTTGAGACAGTGCAGGGAGGGCAGCAAGCTGACTTCCACCTCCATGAGAAGTACAATATATGTTTTCCTAAGTGAAGTCCATCCCAGGAATGTCATGGGTCCTACACAGTGCAGGTAACATGAGTTCTTCCCCCTCCTGGAGATCTTTAAATGCTTATTGATTACATCTATATTCTGCTAGTGCATCAGACGCCTCCAAATGGCTTCATCAAGCCTTCCCAAATCCCTTCTCTCTCTTACTGTATTTACTTAAGGCAAAACCTTAACTTAGTCCGTTTTGTTGATTCTCTTAACCTCTCTCCAGGTGTGCACAAGGTCATCCATTACCACAGTGTGAGACACACAAGCATTAATGCACTGTCTCTGTGGAGTCTCACAGAAGTGTTATGATCATGCACTGCATAACTGGGAAAGGGAGTCTGAGGGCATGATTTCTGGTTTGAAGTACCTGGTATTTTAAAACAGATTATGCTGCCATAGGCTTCTGCTGATCCATGACAGGAAAACACAGTGCTTTCAGAAAGGCCATCTTTACCTTCCACTCTTTGCCTGCATTAATCTAGTATGCTGCACAACTGCCTTCTGCACACCTCAAGCCATGGGTCAGTGCAGGTGCCTGTATCCCACCTCTTCTCCTTCTCTCTCCCACCTGGCTTCTCCAAACTCATATTTTCATACTTTCCCAACACTACCCTTACTGCCTTACAGCATGTGCTGCCAGTCCTCCTGCATATACATATGGGCATATCTAATATACAGCCATTACAGCTCAAAAATGTTTTTATTAATCACTTTGTATTTAATTAAACATGCAACAACTAGCCTATTAGAGTAAATTAAATTCGAGTGAGACATATGAACAGTGACTAGTGAAGATGTCAGTTTCTAAAGCCCTTAGAAGAATGGGGGAAAAAAATTGGATTGTGTCAAGGGAAAGGTGATGCTGGGAGACCAATGATACTCCCTAAAACTTTTCAAAGGGGTTTCACAGCCTCTGCATGTATCCTTAGAGAGTTTTCACTGTGCAGTGATTTTCTTACCTCTAACTTGCTGAGAGATGCTCACTTCAAGTGGTTAAAACTCAGTAGGCTTTCTAGCAGGTGCAACCTGGTAACGGAAAAATGTAATTTCTCCAGAACATTCCCAGAACTCTTCACTCCTATATACCTTTTTATATTTAAATGAAAAATCCTCTTCACTTTCACCAGATTTACTGAACACCAATCCAGCCAGACTCTACCCTAAGCAGGAGAGGTTCTGCAGCCCTCCACATAGACACTGACCAGTAGAGATCACGGGGAAAAACGGCTGAAGAAATGCAGAATTAAAGCAGTTAAGTGGCTTAGTAGCCCATTGGAATTAGGTACTCTAGAACTCTGGGTATCAATTTCAGCTCACTCAATGCTATTCTAGTTCTGTAGGAGACTTTGGGCACTTTCACCTATGCCTCATTTTCTCACATGTGTAAAAATAAGACACTGATGCCAACTTCACTCCATGCTGCAGTTTGGGATCCCCATATGTTTAGGCAAGTGCGAAGTGTGTAATGAACATGTGAATTACTTTTTCTCCCTGGGGGAAAAAAAAATAAATAGAGCTTGTCGTGCCCTGTAGCAGTCAAGACCACCAATGCAGTTTGGGACTGCATAGGTAAGTAATCATGTTATGAATGAAGCAATATTACTACTATACATGGCAGAATAAAATGGCATATATACAGCTTTGAGCACTGAAACCATGAAAGTCTCTGCAGCAATATCAAGGTACACAGTGCTTCAAAGACATGTTTTTAACTTACAGAAGGAAAGTTTGATATTCCAGTCTCCAAAACCACAAAGGTGTCATTTCCCAGAAGGTAGCCAGTGGAAAAACAAATGCTTTAAGTGATGTAAAATAACTAGCACGTCCTAGGTGGAACAATCACCTCAACTAGGCTGGCACAGATTGGCTTCACCAAAAGGTTAGAATGGTGTTTATTTCTTGTGGAAAGCAAAGTTTGATCATGTAGGAAGGATAACTGGGAGTAAGCACATTTGCTGCTGAAATGCAGAAGAGCAGAATGTTATTTCTAGCAGTAGGACTCCGTTACGTCAAGGGTGGTCTCCTAAGGGTAGAGGATGGCAGCCCTGTGGTTTGAAAAAACAAGGACAACTTTTCAACAAGCCCAAGAAAAGTGGATGCAAACTACTGCACTTGAACACCCTAAGACTCCTGCACACAGGGACTCAGTTCTATATCTGAGATGATTGCTCCCACATACAAATATTCTGCATAGCTGTATCTGTGGCCCCGAAGTTGGCATACTCAGTAAGATTGAATTATCATTAGAGAAGAAGGCTAGCAATAAACTGCTTCAACTGTAGTGTGAACAGAGCAGTGTATAGCAATGCTGGGACAACCAAAAAGTACAGGAGCATCAACTGATCTGTTCTAGGAAACAATTTCTACTGTCAAGGCTACTGAACAGACAGTGTATCATCGTGGATTTAGTCTACCTTTGCCTCCATCCATGGGTTAGTCTGCCCTTGGTTATGCCAGTGTAAAGTCCAGGGAACCTGTCCAGGCTGACACCAGCAGCAGTGCACGCAATATGGCCCATACTATCATTCTTCCTCTGTAGCAATTCAAGTCTTGGCTGCAGCATCATAAATCTGATGGACGGGTGCAGTGTAGTTAACTGACAATAGCATTCAAAGTGCAGCTGTATGAAACACTCCTGATTCTGCTGAACAAGTCAAGCTTATTACAGGATGCATGAAGGAAAAGGAGATTTCAGCAGTCTGTGGAGGTCCACAGGCAAGAAGACTTTGACTTCACGGCCAACTGGATGGCAGAGAACAAGCTGCAGTCTCTGTCCATGCTGAGTGAGTGCTCTCTGCAGTACCAGGACCAACAGTCTTGGAGCCAAGGAGCTCTATTTGCAGAGCTGGCTGAAAGTTACTGGCACGGAGCCCATGCGAGCTCGGTAAATAAAGTATCCAGATAATAAAAATACCCAAAGGCACTGTTAAATTTTTCTGAGGGTTCTGATACAGCCAGTAATATCGAGAGGGAACAGAAATCTTGCAGACAGGAACAGGGGCAAACCCATCCTTCCAGAAGAGTGGAACACAAGGCACCTGGTAGGTCTGACATCTCACAGCCTGTAAGGCTTAATAACTGTCATTTACAGGGGCAACAGCTGAAAAGGAAGAGCGTTTGTGTTCCAGAACTAGATCAGGACTCATGAAACCCAGGGTTGGACAGGAGCTTGTGAATTGCAAAACCTCAAGTCCCCTTGAACCTTAGCTGCAAACTCTTGATGGATAAAAGGGTCAATACTTTGTGTACCCATGACTTTGGAATGCATCAAAGGGGATGGACAGGCTGCCTTCCTCTGCAGTCACACTGAAGTTAAAGGAGATACTGTGGTCGCAGGTTCCTGCAGTAGAAAAGGGAGATGAGGTCCAACCTGTAAGCAGTGAGTATGTTTTGGGTTTGCTTCCCTCTTCACTAGAGCCTCAGATGTGAGCTCAGTGCACCCTACAGAGAGGGGGCAAAGGATGTATAAGACGACATACTCTAGCCTGGTGACCCACTGCACCCTGGCACAGATAGTAGGAGGCCAGCTGTGCACACCTTGCAAGCAATGATGTGGAAGGGCCTCGTGAATCTTGCTTTTTACTCCCTCCTCTGACATTTTTCTGGCTGGAGCTGGGCTGAGACTCCATTTGTGTCAGGACAGCAAAGACTACCCACATTTCATCCTACACGCACACACACCCTCCTTCCCCAAATGATCCCTTGCTACTGACTAGAGAACCTTTCTGGATCTCCAGACAGCTCAGCAGATCCTCTTCCTTTTACCATTCCTTTTCCTTGAATGTTCATTTTTCTCTGTAGCCTAGCAACTCAGCACAGACTCAGAATATTAACAGCTCCTGTCCCCACACACGATCTTCTCCAGAGGCCTGAAAAATGTGGTAGCAGAAAGGATGAGAGAGGTAGGAACAAGCACGAGAGAGGTAGGGAGCACGCAAGGAGTCTCTAACAGCATTCAGAAACAGCAAAGCTATTCCGCTGTCGTATCTGCCACCTTCACTTAACATGTACATAACATATAGAGCTATATATAGCCCCCTTTATTTACATATTCAAATAGCAACACGACACGCACGCACTTGTATTTGAATCTACGTTCTATATTGAGGTGCTTTTGCGCACATATATTCTATTGCTAGATGATTTAAATGTATATATGACAGGATGTCAGAAGGTCAGATTCACAAGATCTAATTTGATTTTCAATCAAAGCAGATGAAGTTTTAACTTGTGGGAAGACACGTTAGCATTCCGCAGTAAACCTCTCCAATGCTGCAGCATTGCTATTGAAACAGGTGGCAGTTTGAAACACTGCTCTCAAATACGGACAGCTTTTTATATATATATATATAAATATATAAAGGCTGTGGGAGTTCTGCCTGTGTAAAAACCTGAATAAAAACTTAGGCAGGAAAGAAAGAAAGTAATTTTTATCCTGGGCAAAGTTTTCTGCAGTAGCAATCCTATCTACTACAGGAATGCTGGGGTGCTAGCTGAAGTGGTTCATACCACCACCATACAACACTGGCATGTTCAGATCTAAAGATAACTTGGCTGATACAGGAACAGATGGAGCACTGTTCAGCTGAAAGCATGCTGCAAACTATATAGCCATGGACCCTGATCCTCTCCAACATGACTTCTCTCCTACCGTGGGGTGGAGTCAGCTACGAAATGCAGAGTGAGCTTAGCCTCTTCAGTCAGAGCACAGAAATGTTCTCATTTAGGAAATCGCATAGTGAGCAAAACATGTGAACTCTGTTTCTCAATATTAGAGCAGGGTTGAGTCAGCCCTCCTGAGGCTTGAACTTGTGATACTGGAGGACTTGCAGAGCTGCTCCTTAGGGATAACAGCATCATGGAAAGATGTACAGGGGGGAATTGTTTGCAACAAGCATTGCCACCACATTTTATTTGCGCTGCAAAACCCAAGGTCTAGGCTAGGAATCAGCCAGCCTACACAGCAGTTTTGCCGTAACTAAGAATTTCCAGTTATGCAGATAAAAGCTTTCTTCAAACTCTACCATTAAGATATTATATGTATGCTACAAGACCCCCAGGAATAAACAAGCACGGTAGAACAGAAAGCCTCAGGGGCAGAGAGTCATTCTCTAGTCCAGCAGTTCAGAGTCTTTCTTCAACGGAGAGCTTTCAAGGTTTCCGCAGTTCAACATCTACTGATCTACATACATGGCAAAATCATGCAACTCATCCAGCAAAAATGTTTCATTCAAGGACATCATTAATGATGAAAACATCAGAGCCCTTCAGCATAAACACAGTAGACCCCTCTATAGAGCAAGGGATGAAGCTGTCCCCTCTCACACCTCCAGGCAGTACAGTGGCAGGGACCTGGCAGAACTGCTGATTTACCAGGCTGCTCTGCTACACATGCACTGAGTCCTTGAGAGCTTTGTCTCAGAAGGAATTCCTGGCGCTTTGTGCGGAGCTTAGCTTTCAGCTGGCCACAACATTCAAAGAGACTGTATGGTGATCTCTGGGTTGTTACTTAGCAACTTGACTTTAAGGTGTAGTGAATTTACTGGGCTGTCTCTGCAGTCAAGCAACATCAGGACCAGGAGCATAGGGAGAATTTTGTCATAGGAGTGGGATAATCTGTGAAATATTATGGAAGACAGATAAGATTTTTCCCTTCTACAAGTTGCCATAAATGCAGTAAATATTGACATATGAGTCACACTGACCTATTTTGTGGTTTTTGAGCCAAGACAATCTCTTTGCAACCAATTTCAGAATGAATGAATGGGCCCCTTCACAAGTTTGCTTTATTCTCACATATTTTGTGCAAGAACCCTACCTTCTTGTGGAAGGACCATCCTTGTCTTTGAGGCAGAAAGGGACCACTGCTTGTTTAAAACTGAGCTTCCACTCCTCCCTACCATCACACTGCAGAGCACCCCAGGGGCCAGATACTTGACTTGTCCTCATGTACTACCTTAGTCCAAGGGGTCTTTCAGCACAATCAATGGGACTTCTGTTAAAGAAAAGCATCATGTGGTGTGAGCAGATATCCACATTTGATTCTTGACTATTTAGACTATATCTATGCTCGTGAAAGTCAACCTCAGCAGACGCAGAATGCCACCACTGCAAGGGTAGACAAAGTAACCTCAAATGTAGCAGTGGCAAATGAGTCCCTGACATCTGCTTTGTTGCAAAGATATTTCTAGGAGTTCATTTCTACTCTTACCATCTATGTAGATAAGCCACAGAGCAGGCAGTTGTACCTCCCGCCTGCAAAAGAGACCAGCTCAAAGCTGCGATGTCTAGAGAGGTTTTGAGGTTACTCTCCAGCCCGCTACAACCATCTTTTTATTTCTCCAAAGATCGCTCTAGCAGAAGGAGAAGTCTTCAAGATATTGTTGCTTTCCTTCAGCTAGCCAAGGGGTTGTGTGTTTATGCACAAGCTACTTCCTATTGCTGGAGAAGCAGAGACATGAGAAGGCCACCAAGGTGACTACATGTAACTGAAAGCAGTGTGCACAGGACACTGCACACAACCGTTGTGCAGGACTGGCCTTTGCATTCCCTGGTAACTCTCTGTTGAGGAAAATGCTGCTTCATGTGTACAGAACTGCCGTTGTTTGGTTTCCCAAGCAAACAGCCATCAATGCATTGCAGCCCTGCACACCAGGACTTGAAGTGACAATAGCTGCATGACCTACTGAAGCGATCAGCAGCAGAGGAAGGTGCAGACACTTGCCAGCTCTGAAGAAAACTTCCATCTCAGCTGTGTTTTTTCAATACCTTAGTTTAAATCACAGCACAGAAGCCCCTAGCATGTGACAAACGCACATAACCCCTACCTGTCCATGCCAGTACAGAGACCGGGTATATCTCACCCCAACTCAGAGCTGTACCACTCTTACCGTACCACGCTGGTAGGATCTGTCCCTTCTCCAGCACCAAGACCCCACAGCATCCTCTGCTACCTGCAACACTACCATCCCAGGAACCCACAGCAATCCAACAGGACTACAGCCCCTGCAGTACACCTTACAGCACACCGTCATTAGCTCAGCACTAAAGCTGCCTCTTAGTTCCACCATATTTTGGCAGTCTTCAATATTCAGCAGCCTTAAATACCAAGATGTAATGTATACACACACATTCAGTTCAGATATCGCAGCGTCACAGGGCTGGAGATACCCTAGGCTGCAGGGAAACATTTACCGCACTGGAGTGTCGTGTCATACTTGTATCTCATAGCATATAACTCCAGAAACTTCTGACTGTAGGATTTAAATGCTTTAACCTTTGCTTTTTTAAAACCTTTGGATACACAGGGACATAGAATAGACTGACTGGGAAATATCTGTATGTCATTTCTCCATGGAAAAGAGATGGCAACATAACAGAACACTTTTAGTTAAGAAAAAATGCTGATATATTTGAAAAGAATATATGGTAGTATAAGGTACATCATAATAGCAGAAACCTCTTCTTTAAAAAATATTGGGTTTTTAAAGCTCAAGACATCTATACCAATGGAAAATTCATTTCAGTTTGCATATTGCAGCAAAGTTGTTTCTGTCCATTTTTGCAGGCATACAGAGGGTCTGCTGAGGGTCCTCAAAGGCTACTGGCAAAGACGCATCAGCCTCAAGGAAACTAGGGTTTGACACACAATTTGACCGTGAGAACAGTTTGAGAATGCATTGGACATCATGCATCCAGAACAGAGATCCCACGTGGATATACATTTTTCCTGCCTTTTGCTTCCCCTTTCCTGAAAGGGCCCAAAGGTCAAGAGCTCTGACCAGGAGAACATACAGCCTGAGAAGCTGCTGTGTTGTGTGGCAAAGCAAGCCTCTCATATGTAGCCTAGCCATCCACACTGCCTTCTTTCATCAACTACTCCCAGCATACAGCAGACTCAAGCAGAAATACTACTGTGCATGGGTTACACTGAAATTGAGATTCAACTAGTCAGTGCATATTCATGAATATGAATACAGAACAGTGAAACAGAACTGCAAAGTCTGATCAGGACAGATTCCACTACAAAGGCTATTTCAAGCATGCCTAATAGATGGAAAATTTGATGCAGTGAGAAGAGTGATGCCCCACTGATGATGACTTAACAGGTTGTAGTATGAAATGTCCTGGTCAAGAACACACTTACACACAACCTGATCCATTTTCTTTCAGGTTAAAAGTCAATTTAAAACCCTTGCAGCTCATCGCTATCTTGGGACGTGCTTTACACATCTCTAACAGGGAAAACTCCTTTGCCAGACAAGACAGCTTGTTTTTCAAACAAGCTTCGGGAAGTTGGGAAATAATAGACATGAAGTCTCCTTGCATAACCCCCAAGAGACCCCATGCAGCATGAGAGTGTGAGTGCAGTTACTCCGACAAGACAGCAGTGTGGCAACAGGTGACACAGGAGAAGGGAGAAGGAGGCAATGAAGCAAAACATCAAGGTCAGCTTTGTCAAGCATCCTGCACCAACCTCTAACCTACCTGCACTGCAGACTGTGCCCAGCAAATGGTATTGCCAATCCCACAGGCATCGTTCCTTTAACATGTATATTCCTGCAAATGTTTCTATCTGGAAGCACTGTTTCTTACACTAGCCCTCTACAACAATCCTCTTGTAACTTTTCAACTTGTCACCAGGTTTATAAAACTTTAAAGCTAGTGCTATAACAAACTGAAACAATGTTATTGCAGATGTAGGAGAGCATCTTGGGATGAATAAATTATAGGAGCCACAAAGAAATCATAACTGTAACGGCTGGATGCTTTCAGCTGTCTACGGTGTGCAGATACACAGGAGGGAGCAGGTTTAGGACTGCACAAATCATAGGGCAGGAAAATTGAAGCGTTATGAAGGGTAACCATCTCTTATTTCAAACGCATACAAAACTTCTCGTTGTTTTCTGTATTGAAATAGTTCATTAACACATGAAGGGAGTCTGAACTGTCTGGTACTGGAAAAATATGTCCCCAAAGATTACCTAGAAAGAGAGAAGTCTACAGTTGGAATTATTAGCCTCTAGTCCTATGGTGCAGCAAGTAAAATAGATGCTGAACAGGCCAGCACTCAGCTAGCTGTTGAAAGGACATGCAGGAGTGGGGTAAGACTTCCAGCTTCATCTGAAGCCATTGGTATTGGACACCATCAGAACTGGATCCACCAAAGCAGGTTGGCTGAACCAGAGCATTAAGCTGGTAGTGACTTTTGGCAGATCTCAGGCCACATACCACAAGGACAGAAACCTGCATGCTGCTTCACCTGCAGAGTGACTTGAGCTCCACACTGCCAATGCTTTCCATTCACCTGGGTCAGAAGCACTGCTAGACTCCTAGTAACTTCGGTACCGTACTAAGAGGTCTGAACATAGGACTGTCCAAGTACCACTATACACCAACAAGCATCTGTAAATACCTGCATGTTGTTCCATGCTTACTTCAGTTCAACCACCTGTATGTAGCAAAATTACATTTACCAGATAACTTATCCAGCCCACTTCCTTTAATGAGACCTAGGAGATACCATCCTTCCATTCTTTGTGGATCACCTGAGCTACTGAACATCATTATGAAGACGTTCCTCCTTTCAGCCTGCCTTTAAATCCCCAATTTGCAAATTCATACAGGATGAAAAGACTCCAGCTAGGCCTTTCATCCTCGTGGATCAGCACTTCCCAGAGGGTCTGCCAGTCAATTGTGCCCTCCCCAATATCTATTTTGCCTGGCCCCTGGCATCCTTTCCCAGGCATTTCAATTGATGTCACTGATCTTGGCTCAGCAAATAACCCTTCTAATCACTGACAAGAACAGAGGCTGCAGCTCAGCGTTGCTTAGCAGGGCTAAGAGGAGTACATGGTAATAAAGCATTATGCTAGCGAGTGAGCTTGAAAATACGGCTGACCACACACAGGCAGCAGCTACAATGAACAAGAAGGTGCCATTTTGTTTAAATAAGGGCTGTAGTTTTAGTCCCTCATCATTGGGAGATCGTTACAAAGCCAGCACTGTACCTATGAACGTCCTGCATTCTGGCATGACTCCATCTTCTGAGCTGTACCATGGCACAGTATCTGGGCATGGTCCTCAAGGAGGTGGAGATGAATCGACTTTGTATAGCAAGGCACCGGGACACACACAGCATTTACAGGAAGCTGCAAAGCATTCTGTATATCAGAGTGTCTGGGAACCTCCAGCATAAAGACACAACTGTGTTGCATTTGCAGAGTGCCCTATATCCTCCAGGATTGAAATGTCACCACATCATCATTTTGGGAATACAGCTCCCATGGGATTGAAGGCAAGCAGTGCTCCTTAGATCACGGGTGGAGCTGTATTCCTCAACAGCACCACATCCAGCTGGACTCCTGTAGAAAACAACTTTTTGAATCATACTATGGCTAGTCACTGACAGCACTTGTTCCCCACCATCACACAGCCAGCAGACGCTAAGAGTCCCAAGGAAATGCATGGGATAGCTGGGGGGTCTCCTCAGCCTGCCCAGCCCCAGCACCAGGGCCATTGTTCCCAAAAGGATGTCTGAGGATTAATTAATTATCCTACAAGGGGCAGTAAGTAATAACACTCCTCGTGGAACAATAGAAGCTATTTGGTTGCCATGACAACCCAGCTTCACTTCTGTGCCTTTAATTTATTCATTGCACAGTCCCTTTCCCAGTCACAGATGATGCCAAAAAATGCCTTGTTTTTCTTGCCAGTATCTGTGTCCAGAGCAGGGGTAAGACACAGCCCTTTCCCAGGGGCATCTGTCACACAGAAGAATGATGCACACAAAATCCCTTCGGCCTGGAAGCGTACATCACATGAGAACTCTTCTGCTCCCTAAATGTTTATTCTTTAAAATTATTCTGATTTTTCAACCCCTTTTTGAAGCTGCCTCACCATGGGGCTTATAGATCTTGAGCTTGAGTAGTTTCTTGCATATAGCCCCTTTGACCCCCATTCCCCCTCACCCCTCCCCAACAGATGTAGGAAACATGGGCAGGAGATTATGCTTGACTTTGTCAAGTCAAACAGAGAGCCAGGAAGGAGAATAAAAAGCCCAGAAGAGACGTGTCTTCGCAGTATCAACAGGGGCATGGCATGGACAGTGCCTGATGCCCAGCCTGATTACAGCATGCCACAACCATTAAAAGATTCAATATGTCCATGAACAGTGCTGCCCGAATTCTGCAAGTTCCAGAGAAGCATGTGGATGAAGGTCCGTGCCAGGAATCCTGCTCTTACATGCACCACACAGAGATATTACTGTTGCTCTTTCACCCCAGCCCTGAGCACACACATTTGCCCCAGTCATCCTGCGGCAGAGGGAAGGTGTTCACTGGAGAGGGGAGAGCATTGCATTCACATGGCAATGGTTGAAAGCATTGCTAAGAGAATAGCTACTAGCCTAGGGCACAGCATGCCTGACCACGGCCTTTCACAACAGGTGTATGACAAAGAACTTGATCAGCCTTTACAGTCCATGGACACATCTTCAGCAGGAGGTTCATCCTGAATCAACCTCTGCAGTACTCAGCTGTCTTCTCAGGTCTACACAGGAGGATCAGGGCAGTTGCTACAGGTAAGCTGAGGATAAAATCTCTCAGTCCCTCCCAGTTATATTTGTGCAAGCTTGGATCTTAAGCTACAGGTCCAGACCCCAAATTGTTCATGCTGGCTCTAGCAAGCAGGGTGGCAGCTGGTTCACCACATAGGAAAATTCAGGTCCAAGTTGAGACCAGGAGAGGAGACGACTCGAAGTTCAGCTCTGCCCTGACAGGCAAGATAGATAGAACTAGGTTAAGCCATCTGGCTCTGCTACGCTGAGCCTAACCTCAAGCACAGCTACCCAATGCAAAGGGGACACAGGTCTGTACCTGAATTTCCGACTGTACACACTGTCCAGTGTCACTGTTACTAGACTGAGGTCTAACATGCCATGCAGGTAATTACAATAGTGGTGGAATGATAGCAGATAGTCTGTGAAAGATACTGTTCCACATGAGAACCTGAAGGTTCATAGATGGCCCTTCACCCTGGGTCTTATCAACGTATGCATTCAGGATTTTCAAGCAGTTTGGAAACCAAAACGACTAACCAGATTGTCTCGCCTCCCCTCCTCCCCCCATACAACAGCAGAATACCTGGTGGGCCAGAGAAACAGGGCACAAGAGTCCAGAAACAGATAAATAGGACAGGAGCATTGGGAGACCAAGGTTTTAATTGACTTGAAATGCAAGAGTTCTAAACAGGCCTAGGATTCACCTGCACGGGTCAGGAACCGAGGAGCAGGACAACTGCTGCCAGAAGGTCCCTGTCAGCCTTCCACTCCACTCAGCCTCTTAAAAAAGAGAGGAGTTTGGAGGAAAAGCCTCTGAGCAGGAGGGAAAGAAGATTAGGTAACGATCAGTGCAATCGATGTCCTCTGCTGGGTGCTAAGGGCTTCACAGGGACAGGTAGCACAGGTCTGGATGTGCACCCAAACCATGACCAAAATAATTAACAATTTTCACCCCAAACCATTGCTATCTGAGCAGCTAAATTTTTTCTTCTCAGCAATATGAAAAGCTCCAGTCTATCAATGCCACCCAAAATCAGATCTCCATGCGATGTCTCCCTTTCCAGTACAGATCTCCAAAGCAATGCCAAATTACCACCAGCAAACATGAAAGCCACTGACTATTTTTCAACTTGGCAGGGACAGGCTGACTGTAAAGCCAGCACTGCCTTTGCATCAACTGAAAAATACAATTCGCATGTACTCTTTTAGGGCATAAAGCATTAAAGGCTCAGAGAGGTGGCTGTGCAACCAGCACAGAAGTACAAGGGATGAGAATCTACTCTGGATGAGATGCCACTAGCTCTAGAGATGCCAGCAGAGATTCTTCATCCACACCAGGAATACTTCAGTGTGCTGGTATAGACACTTACTAACCCTACTAGAATTTACCCCACAGTAAGAAGTGTTTACCCCACATTAGGAAGTGAACTACAGACTTTCACCATGCCCACCCACATCACAAGTACCACCAGCAGGATTAGGTGTGTACCACAGAGGTACCACATGCCAGTTCTGTCTTGCAAGTGTTGTTTCAGCGACTTCAGGATTGTTTCAGCGACTTCAGGATTGTTTCAGCCTGGGGCTGGGCTGAGGCTGGACAGGCAGTCCCAGTGACACAGGCCACTCAGCCAGTGGGAGGAGCAAGGCTCAGACTGAAAACAGTATGCCGAGAAAGAAATTTGGAAAAAAAAAAAATCTCATTTCCTATGGTCCAGTGAAGTGCTTGATTTTCTTTTTCATCGCACTACATGTGGAGAAATCATCCTCAAATTCCTTATGCTTTAGTGAGAAAGAATTCTGTCATAAATCAGAGTTCCCATCACCCCTCAAAATTCTGTGTCCTAAGCAGAAGAAAAAAATACTTCTTCGGTGCCAGACAAATGTCTGTCTTCCTCCAACAACTGCTCAGCTGCAGGGAAGACCTGTAGTACGAGGTGAAGGAAGCAGGGGTGTGACTACTTTGCTTTTCAGAAGTGCACCCTGAGATCTCAGGTGGCTCCAAGGAGCCATTGTCTTGGAAGCACAACTCAACCAGAAAATGGAAGAACAGTTTATTAGTCTTTATTTTTCTTTTCAAACTTACCATGTTGACTTCAGAGATCTGGTCAATGCTGGAGATATGGATGCTCATTCCCACTGTGACAGGGTTACCTGAAATACAAATGGATTGGGTTAGGACCATAGTCAAGCCCTCTACCCTTATCTGCTATTAAAGAATTGCCTAGAAATGCATGAATATGATTTGAAGCAGACTCATATTCCCCTAGTATCAAGGATTTCCAAGTCACATGTGCTCAAATCATTAGCGCAGATTTCTATAACTCCCAGCCTTACAGATTCACCCCTAGGAGTAGTGCAGGCTAAGCTTGATTCTTTAATTCCTGGAAGTTAATTACCCCCTAGTTATACAATTATCTCTGGTTCTTCCAAATAATGCCTTCAGAGACCATCAGTATGCTCCCAGTGGGCTTGCATAAGGTGTTGCTGATTGACCATACAAAGAACATAGCGAACAAGGCCCTGCAATACATGGGCAGGAAAGATACTCCATCTCACTCCTCCATCAGTCTGTCACTCTGAGTGTTCAGCCTGAAAACCCCAAGTGAATGTTAATACCCAAGATACCAGACAAGCACAGGAACCAGATCTTTGAAGTGAGAAAGCAGCATTTGTATAGTGACTTTCCAGAGCAGAGCAGTGCTTGTATTAGAGAACAGATTGCCCATTTTGCCATTGCCGTCAGGGTACATACCACCCCACATCCTCTTGCCTGCAGCCACAGAGCTGTGGTAGACATCTGTACACAGGTTTGCTGGGAAACTCAGATATTCCCTTATGCAGTGACCAAGCTACCGTCAGGCCACACTCAGTGCCACTGACTGTGGCATGCAAGATGAGCTCGTGAAGAAACACCACACAAGGGCAGTCACAGCCAGACCTATTGCCCTCTCTCGCCCAAGTGCAGCAAGAGCTGTTTCACCACTTCCGACAAACCTGTGGAGTCAGGGCAGAAACCAGACGTTTCAGCCAATGCTTCCAGATGTGCAGGCATGCCAGCTAGATCCAGACTCGTACCCAGTTATGCCTAAGCCATTCTGACTAGCAGCTCTCACAACCAGGCAACAGGACAGACTTTTCAGTGGGATTAAAGCCACGTAAAACAAGTTGCAGAGATACACATCTACTATGAAAACCAGAAAAAAACTCCCATACCTTGAGATGGAGTTTCTGCATGCTACCCCTCTCCTGTCATCGCCACAGACCCAGAACCAGAGCACAAACCCAATCCCAACACAAGCAAAGCCCCTTTTCTCCCACATGCAAGGTGGGAAACAATACCTTGCAATGCAGTGCTAGAAAGGGAATGGCAAGCAGTTATGCCACTCAAGGTATTAACTCTTCCATGGACTCATTAGTAGATCTAAGCGCTGAAATATTTACAGATAATCATGAAATGGCTTAGGAAGTAATTAGGAGATTGGGGGAAGAGGGGAGAACCACACAACTGGAAATAAAGTGATTTTTTAATTATGTGTTACCAGAAGTAGAGAAGTAGTGTCATTAGGGCTGCCTTGTGATTGGGTATACTGTTAACCAAGACCCTCTGCTGCAAATTAAGTGGCATTATCTTTTAATGGAATATGAACAACACTGAAAACATCGGAATCAACAACTGTAATTAGGCCCCACTATGCAAATCTCCTTAAAGAGGCAGTGCTCTTCTCCAGCACTCCTGGCTCGCTGGCAGGGGTGCTGGAGGCAGGGGTGCTCAGGAGACCTTGCAGACCTGCTGAAAATCCCTACATGGGCACACTCCTATCCACATCTTTGCTGTACTGCTAAGTTCATCTTTCACAAGGGAACCAAGTGGGAAAATAACCAAAAGTCACTCCGAGGAAAGCCGATTCTCATACATCCTTCCTTGCACCAGAGGCTGACAGTGGCACAGGAAAGCTTTTACCGAAGTCTCACTTTGGTATTTTGTCTTCTTTTCTGAAACTAGGGCCTCGTGATAGAAGCCATAGCAGGAGGAGGAAGTCACCTCTGCCCTGAGAATCTTGCAGGCTAATTGGTTACAGGAGGAAAGACAAAGCCATGCACAGGGCTGCAGCAGAGCTGGGGAGAAGCCTGCTCGCAGTTCCTAAGCCTTTCTGTTACGCAGTGTTGTTTCCTCCAAGAGTTGCGCACTGCCTGCTTTGTTTCCAGTCTGTCACCACCAGTACCTGTGTCACTGTGGTTCTGTGTCCCCTCCTTCCTCAATGCAAAAAGTGGTTCTTCCTCCCCGCCACGTGTAGGAGACTCACTGAAACCAGCAGGCTGGCTGATTATAGTAGGGGAGCACCAACAGTGGTGATATACGTATATCTGTCAAATACAGAGCCTATCCAGTCTAATCTATCTGTCTAGACATTTGTGCTGCGTTCATCACCATGGTATCCGAGTGCCTGAGGTCATGCAGTGACTCAGTGTCAGAGCCACGGACAAGACCCAGACCTCCGGACTCCCAGCTCCAAGACGAACACTGGAGTGGAGATCAGCTACGCTGCTCCCGGTCAGCCTGGACTCAGCTGCACCCAGCTCCCGTGCGCAGTCAGCAATGTTCCTCTTGGCCACTCTGGGCACTGCCAAGACCTGTACACCCTATCTATGATGGCAAGTGGAAGGCTCCACTGTCTGCTTGCAGCCCCTGGGGTGTGTGTGCCCATCAACCCACAGGCAGAAGCATGGATTTGTCATACAAACACTCCAAAGATGAAGGTATGCAAAGTCCTGCCTCTACTGGACCTACTCTTAGCTTGTTTACAGGGAAGCCATTTCACCTTCTCCATCCCTGTTGTGAAGACTAGCTCGCAGTCTCCTCAGGACAGGGATGCAAGAGCATGTACACAGCCAACAGAAAAAGCATGCCCTACCTCCTGCTGCAGCCTAGCAAAAAACTAGACCGACTGGTGTCCAGCATTCAGGCTGTTAAGTAGTACAAAAAATAAGCAAAGGACATCAATTCTGCCAATGTTAATAGCTTCAGGCAAGAGGGACACAAAAGTAGGGTATTTAAAATGTGAGATAACGTCATCTGTAAATTTGTCCAAAAAGACAGAACTTTGCATTTGTGGATTTGAGACAAGGCAAAAGAAGAAAACCTGATACTAAAGGTCCATGCTTTTATCCGTGCCTTGCCAATGGGTGCAAAAAACTAGACCTTCTCTGCTTAAAGAAAAATAGTTATGCCTAGAAAAGATTTGTAGGCAAGACAACAAGTGAGGAAGTGTGAGAAATTGTACCACTTTCACCAGTGAATGGCATCCTCACACGTCCCTGTTTCTTACCACCACTGGAGAAATCACCAAAATTTTGTCCTGAAAGTAGTTTGATGCCTGTGAAAAATGTACTTGGAAAGTTGGAAGGGAAGCAAACAAAGGAGTTATAATAAAACCTGTCCTTTTTCTGCAAGTGATACTTGTCAAATATAAAAACAGTCAAGGTAGAGAACAAGTTGTGCTAATCTGCAATATTTTCCCAGCAACCAGTTATTACTTTCACATTTTATTTTATAATGCTTAAAAGCCCCAGAACCTAGAATCATGTTGCTACAGAAGTAATTCCCATGGCACAACTGCAGAGGAAAGGTGATTGCAGCCTGGATGAGGACATCTCTTCCAGATCTCAGCGTGGTACCTCAGCTGCAGAGAGCAACGAAGACAACAGCACAGAAATCAGTGCAATAGGTCTCCAGGCAGTGGGTGCTTAGTTGGGCAACTGCCCTGTACTAAGGTCCAAGCTGCCCTCTCTTTACTCCTGCCCAAGAAAGTTCAAATAGAACAAGCTTGGGTTTCTCTGCCACCAGATCTCCAACTGCAATACAGACACAGTCAGGAAAAACTCAAAAATGTGGGCAGATAAAACAGAGCTTAATTTATCATCCACTGAAGACACGCCATTTTTATGAACTACAGCCAATGCTTTGAGGATCTAGTTCATGCATTTCTGACCATGTGAACTCAGCAATACTGGCAGAGCCAAGGTTTGCAGTTGCTAAGGGACAGGCATCAGCCTCAAACCTACCCTTTAGCCTAAACTACAGGAACAAAGGCACTATCAGGGATCTTAGGAGGTTGCACAGCCCACATTTTTCAAGGAAACAGACCAGAGTTTCTTTAGACCACCAGTGTTAGAAACTCCACAGCTCCCCTGGACAATCTCTTCCTGCATTTCACTACACTGAAGGCTTTTCTGAAATACCCAGACTAAACCTTCTCTGCAGTAAATGTAGTTTTGTCTCTTCATTTCCTCCAATGATAGCGAAAGAATAAATCAGTCATCCTTCCTTAACAACAGCTTTTGTGAACTGAGAAACCATGACATCCCTCTTCCTCCCCCACCAATGCCGTCTTGCCTAGATTAAATGCACCTGATTTCTTCAACCTCTCCTCAGAGGTCATGTTTTCTAAAACTCTGACAATTAGTGCTGCTCTCCTCTGGCCTCTTGCCAATTTGTCTGCATCTCTATTTTAAAGCATGGTATCCAGAAACCAGCCACTGAAACAAAGGTGACATGACACCAGTTCAGAAACAACAAAAAGCAACCTCCCATGTACAGCATTCTCATAATACCATGCAAGCCTCTCCAAACCCGCTGCACCCATGCTGGGAGCGGCACAGTTTGTGTAGGAGGTTAGAGATGTTACAGGGGCAGCCTAGTTCTTGCCATTAGAGTGCATCACACTCAGAAGAAGAGGGAGTACAGCACCTTCTCTTTTGGACAAAAGGAAAGATTATTCAAGGCAGCCTTGTGCACGAGCCCCAGCATTCCCTGCTTGCACCCTGCCTGTGGCATCACCAGTTTCTGAGATCCCTGCAGCAGCACGAAAGCTGCTTTAAGGCCTTCTGCTGGGTAAACAAAGCCAACCGGAGAAAATTCGAGGCTTCACAACTAAACCTACATATGGAACAGGTCTGTACTTTACTGTGCAATGGTAAATACCCACAGGCATAAGACTCCATCCATGCAAAACCCTGCTTCTCATCGCAAGCTCTCCAGAAGCCAGAGAACAGCAGCGGCACTAGAGCCCAGAAACAGCAAGTCCCAGACAAGGTTACCCTGCACTGGCCAGTGGAGATGTTTCTGCAAATGCAGGGTACTACAGGCAGGCATGAAGAGGGCAAGGTTTACTGATGTAGGTAGCTACAGGACTGCAGTGCCTTACTTGCATTTTCAATGACCCCCACAACGAACAGGATCAGCAGTTAGGATATTCTCAGGCTTGCCAAAGGCACAACCAGCACACAGACTGTAATTTCACTCCCAGGACTTTGTCCTTCAGTCTTATCGACACTTTCCTGAACAAGGAAGAGCTGTTCAGTATCTACTTGCTCTTTCTGCAGAAAATGGTTTGCCCAAGCAAACTCTGCTTTGTTCACAGCGCTGAACCTCAGGGCATCATGGTTTTTTGTTTGCAGCTTAAAACCATGACCCACGTCACTGCTATGTGCAGCAATGAGTTGGTTATACAAGGGCTGACAGACGTGGTTAGTTAGGAGGCAAGAGCTCCCAGGTGATCAGAGGTGCAGAAGGTGGCACATCCAGCACGAGGCTTGTCACTAGCTCAGGAGCTGCTGCCTGGATGCAACCATACAATCTCTCAAGAAATTCCACTCTGTCACTCTCAGAGCAGATACCCTTGAATAATTTTCAGCTGGTGGACTAATTAGTCCTGGGCTATGGTTTTTTAAACCCACCCAAAGATAACTCAGAGGCCAGTCTACTGTCAGGACACTCAAATTCACTGTGGAGGAGTCTATACCTACACTCCAGGACAAGGAGAATGGAAATGTTCCTGGGTTTTCACCATAAAGGAGGATTGTGAGAGGAATTCACAAATTGCTACCTGCATAATAGCTGCACTCACAAATCTCAAGACTGAGGCTCTGCTACAGGAATTAATAGGACAACATCTAAAAGATGCCATCCCACCAGGCCAAATCACAAAGAAGTTTTCCAACACTTTCCTTTTTTTTTGGCTTAGATACAGCATCAAGAATAAACTGACTAAGTGTTAAGATTGCTTGAGAAGTGAGAAAAGTTGGCCATGTATCATAAAAGTAGCAATGTTTTGGGAACCACTTTCATCCAGCATCTCTGTTTTGCGGTGACATCTAGAAGCACCAAGTTCAGCAGGGGATCTTAAGAACTTACTTAAACTTTTCCAAAAAAATCTAGGTTTAAATACCCATTAAACACTCTCCAATCCTTCTTCCACTTGGCTTTTTACTCTTAGTTACATGACCTCTCCCCCACCCTCAACCAATGCTGCGCACTAAGCTTGCCAGGCTCAGCACAACAGCCAGGAACATCAAACACACATTCAAAGGCTGATATCAAAGCTCTCCCCCTACTCTTAGCAGGTCACTCCATGACATCAATCAGATTTAAAAGACCAGAGCATATCATGACATGGCTTTTGGCCACTGTTCTACAGTACCAGAAAGAAGGATGTTCTCATGGCAAGTCAGAAAATATGACATTGCATTCTTGTCTGTGGGGGAACAGGGAGTACGAGGGACTCACTGCTGTTGAGGAGTCTCCTCCACATGACGCAAACATCATATTTTGGAGCTGAAAGACAGGGCTCTGGTCTCCAGACTATCTGGGGCTGTCAATGCCTGCTACTTCCCCACGGATCCATTGTTCTGCAGGGGCTGGAGCGGTACCTACCACCACTAATTCTCATGGAGATTGCAGCTAGTCTCCAAGTAGGTTTGGCAGAAAACAGTTTCTTCTGCCTGACAGGTATCCTGCATTTTGCCATACTTCTTCAAGGAGTGTTTGGCACTTTTTAAGCTGCTGAGCCTGTGTAGAGAACAAAATTGTGTCTAACCTTGCTAGGCTTTCCATCCATCCACATCAGACCAGACACAGTGTCACCCTGTGCAAGGAGGCTAATGAGAATTTCCAGCCTGTACCATTCTGCTCTCCTGGCAGCCTTGCTTTTCACCTCATCCAGTCAGATGACTGAGTTTGCACTGTTCATTTAAGAAGGGGGAATACTAGGGACTTCCCAAGAGAAATGAAAAGTTAGAGTAAGCTCTCACCAATATCAAGGTGATATCAAGGACAGCACACAGGTTTGCTGGAACAGCTGAGGGAGGGTGCAATCATAGCATAGCTTTTGAGCAGGCTTCTGAAATATCCAAACACTGAACAAATTAAGGGCTTCGGTAAGAGACAGGCTTTCCTCCAAGCAAGCAATGAAGCCAATTCTTCAGCAAGGAGCCAAGAGACACAACGCTTGCAGAGCAGGCAGAACTGACCACTCAAGTACTGTTATCCTGTGGTACTCTTTGCAAACACACAGGTTAACCTTGATAATGGCAGACGTGTTTCCAGCATGTGGCCAAATGAAGCTCTCCCTGTAGATCTGAATAGATACAGAGCATTTTCTCAAGCAAGCTGTGCCTGCTTGTGAGCCAGTGCTGAGGAATCCTTCTGGAGGAGCAATGCTTTCCCAATGCAGATGTAGCACTGCTTCTGTGACTGTTGTAGGGAAAGGACTATTCTAAGGAGCTCAACCTGTGAGGCACAGTGGATTACCTAATCTATCTCATGGGTATTTTTAATGGATTAGTAAGTGTTAGAGTGGGATATTGCAAATATCCCATGGAAATTTGGAAGCAAGAGAGAACAATCAACTGGCTGCAAAAACAGTGTAAAGGTTGTCCCAGAGGTATTGAAGGATTACAGAGAAAGCTAAATCAAGGCTGATTTTAAAAGATGTTAGTAGACAGCTACCCAAGCTGAATAGAAACAAGGTCTCAAATGTACAGCCTTAAAAAAGAAACAAGAGAGTAGACATCAAGCCCTACTGGTGGACTCAGTTCAGCAAAGCACCTGTACACAAACACAGGGCTTTCAGCATTAAGAAAAATCACTGACTGCTCAGAATACCAGCTGTTCTTGGGAGAAGCCTAAGTCTATATCCAGGAGACAGATTTTTAAAGCTGTTTCATCCTCAGTGATGAAGATAATTTTCCAAATGCGTATCGCTTGCCTGGGTGATGCACACTTGGTAAGGTTACAGCAAAGTGAGGGGAAAATATGTTCCTAGGTTTATCAAACTGCATATTTGCTCTAATTTACAGACATAGACAACTACATCACTTTACTAGACCTGATCATTATCAACCTGGCACTACCAGTGGGTCTCAAGCAATCAACTCTTTAAGAGTAACTTTACCAAGAGTACCTATTCGCAACTACCATCCTACCAAGGGATGGATGGTAGTTGGGAACACCCAGCCCAGAGCACAGACAGTTTACTTTGCAGAGGTGCCACAGCCATCAGTTTCTTTGTCAGAGCAGGATGGTTGCAGCAGGCAGATCCAGATCTGACCATCAGGAAATGAAGGCAATGCCCTGACCTCCTGGTGCACTGTCCTGCTAGAGCAAGTGCTGGTCACCTGCCCTACCCTTCCAGGGACTCTCTCCTTGTGTCTTCCCGGGCACCCACACAGACCAGCTCCGTGGCTTTGCAGTCTGCAGGGCACACACTGTGTTTTGCTTTTACATCCCTCTCTGCAGAGCTGGCCACTACGAAACATTGCATTGGTCCTGCGGTTACACTGACCATCACAAGATCCCTTCAGCTCTTACTCTCCAAGAGTAGTAGCAGGTGGGCAACACGGCTTCCTGAGCAAGCGTATATTGTACATCGACAGCAGATCAACACAAGTTGGGCATTTTTTCCCCAGCAACAATGTGAAGCCTCAGACCCACACTAATCAGCCACCCCACATATCTCCACCTGAGAAGACTTCCCTCCTACCTCTGTCAGGATCCTGGCAGGCAAATGCATCTCCCCTCTGGGCCCTGCCAGGGCAGCCTGCCTGGGAAGCTGTTGTGGGCTCAGGAGCAGTCCAGCCATTTTGCTTTTACTCAAGGCCCTCAGAGCTCCTGCTTATTCCATCTCCTCACAGCCAGCCTGGGCTCTTGTCTGCACTCTCAGAGCCACTGCCAGTTCAGGCAGGCTCAGAAGCCTTTGGCACCCTTCTGCTCCTTATTTCCCAGCCCACCACCCACTAACCTGCGTTTTAAGAGGGCAGATCTTCAGAAAAGATTGCACACAGACACTAAGTATTTTGCACCCCATATGTAAATGTACAAAAGGGAGCAGGGCATTTAACCACCTACCTACAGCTTTCCACCAGGAGACACTCATCACAAGCCTCAGTGCAGGCAGCTGTGCCCTTCTGCCTCATCTCCAGCTCACCAGGTTAGTCTCAGAGCCGTCCCACTCCTAGGGCTCCTCGCAGCCTGGAAAACACTCTTTACAACCCAAAATGCTGGATTCCTGCACAAGTTCTGGTGCTACAAGGTCCACAAATGCACGCTCCTTGGGTGGGGCTGCCAGGCTGGCATGCAGGTGAGGACATTTAGCAATTTTTCCTGCACACTAGCTGGCAGCTGTGGAAATTTCTCCCACACTGCCTATCAGTCTGTCTCACTTCTCATCTGGCCACTCAGGGCACAAAGGTCCTGACCCATATTTTCAGTGTTGGGCTTTTCTGGCACATTACCAATGAATGTCTGCTACATGGAGGAGCCTCTCTTAAGTGCACTGGAAATATCACCCCCCAAACAACTGCAGACCTGGTCTGTACTTGAGTATGTGACCTGTCTGGGAAAACACTCTCACACATTACCAAATCCTGAGCCATCTAATCCCCTTAGCTGAAAATGAGCCGAACCAAATTAATTTAAATGGGTTAACACAAGCTTCTCTGTTCATATCAAATCCATTACTCCATCTTGGAAGTATTTGTAACAACAACAAAATATCTGGACTGGTTGTTTTTATCAAAGTGACAACAAGAAAGTGTTATCCTTTTTTTCCCCATTTTCAATTTTAAATGAGTTACACCTCCTCATCATTGTTTACTGACTCTTGTCTTTAAAGGATACCCCAGCATCTAACTCCTGATTGAATCCAGTCAGACATGCGCAGCATGTGGGGAAAAAAGAAAAGAAACAAGATAGCCAGATCAAGACACGTCAAACTTGCACAAATATTGAAATCAGGTCTGGGATATCCAGGAGCAGCAGGGGAGAGCCTTGCTGTGGCCCCCTTGCCATACCTCAATGAGATGATTTTTTGACAGTGCTGGACATGGTCCTTCATCTCCCAACACAGCGCAAAGTCAGTGGCTGGGGTCTCCAAGTAAGAGGAGGTCACGCTTGTTACTTCTGTCAAGTCCTATGTGGAGATACAGCCCTGTCCCAGTGCCCACCTTATCCTTACTGATAAATCCTGCTATTAGGGCTTTTGTTAGTACTGACTTCAGATACCTCCCACCACCACCTCCCCATACCAAGCATCCGGTCCTTTGCTCAGCGTGTGAAGGGCACGTGGCCCTTTGGCTCTGCTCAGAGGCAGAGCTTTGGGGTTGCACGGTGCCCAAGGCTTATGCTCAGTGACAGTCAGGACAATTTACAGCACAAGTATTGAAAAAAAGGAGTGAGTCAGGCCTGAAAATATCATGACATTCACATTAAAATCATGAGTCTGAGTTAGAAATCATGAGAAGCAAAGCACACACACAAACAAACCTCCCCCTTTCCAAATGTTATATATGGGATTATATGTTTCCATCTCCCAGTTTCTGAGTGTCTTGGATGTGCCTTGTTCAGGTTGTTCTGCTTTTTCTCCACAGCCTAAAGACAGAGAAAATCTTTCAAATTCAGTGATGACTGAGAATTTCAAGAGTTATGTAGGAAGAAGAATTCAAGTTTGTGAGTTTGTCATTTTGGAAAGACTGACTCCTGCACTGGTGTTTCCACCATTTCAGTAATAATCAATTTGCAAAAATGTCCTGGAAATTCAGCAGGACAAAAGTCACCAGATTACCTTTCACCTCAGCACCTCATATTAAGAGACAGAACTAACTGCCATTTGTTCACCAAAATAATCGCTTTCGCTCAGGATGCATGGATGAGCAAATCTTGCAGAGCTTTTACATATATATTCATCTCCAGCAGTTCATCAACATAATAATCACGCATTATTAACTTGAGTACTCATCAATTTTTTTTCTCTAGCTTCAAATACTAGCAAGGAGCTAGTGTGCAATAGGGAAGAAAAACATGTAGGGGAACTTGTGATGAATATTCTATTTTTGCTATGAAAGGAGGATAAGAAATAAAATTCAGCTCATAGCCTACCGTCTCCCTCACTTTCGAAAATTTCCTACCAAGCTGAGACCTTTCCCAGAGGCCAGCAGGCTGGGCTTTCCTGCAGACCTTCTCCCCAGCTGGAGGAGGTTTCCTTCTTCAGGTGACAATGTCCCACCAGTAAGCTCCTACCCATAACCTGGGTGGCCTCCTCTCCTAGTGTGACAGCCTCTGATGTTACACCCAGAGCTTTGCCACCTGCCGTGGGGAGCCCCCTTCTTTATGCATTCCCTGTTGAACTGTCTGGTGCAGCCCCTGAACATGGCTTTTACCATGGCACAAGTTTCCCCCAACCTGGAGGAGTCATCTGCTGTGGTCTCACTAACACAAAGCTCCTTAAAGAAGCCTGCAGGTGGATTGTCTCACTGTGGCCAATGTGTAAGAGAAGAGGAAGAAGAACACCAGGAAGCCGCTTGGTAGCTGAGGAGATGTTTTTGGAAAAATCTTCTGAACAGAAAACCCATCCTGGTTCTGCAGCGCAGATGCTGATATGACCTGTGGAAAAGGAAGGGGCAGTCTGGTGTTTTCACATCTCAGCTGATGAGTCTTGGTCCCAAATGCAAGCACAGGATGATAAATTATCATAGGAACCAAGTAAGTCATGTCGCTTCTGGGTCGTTGTTCTTGGTAGGGGTTGGTCTGCACAGTAGATGAGAGCCTACCATGGCTTTTAGTGGCTGAAATGACCCTGCGGGCTCAGAGAGTGGAGTCTTGCACTGGACAGGGAAGGTTCTGGTGTCCCTTCTTGCTGACAGCCCATGGTGAAATTCATTACAGAAGCACAAGAAGAGTGAAGGTTGAAAGTAGTCCAACAGCCAAAACATCCTTCCCACTTTTTCTATTATATGACATGATCATACACAGTGAATATATTATCTGCCACATATAATTTTTTGAAATATTCAGCCAATGATCAAGTTCTAAAAGTTTCTTTTTTTCTGAAAAGGATGGTGAGGAATGTCCTCCTGCTCCATCCACCAGAATGGGAACTCTTTGTGAACAAAATTAATGCCCATTGCGTATAAGACCCTTTCCTATGGTTATACTTCTTCCATTTCTCTGCAGCAAGAAGTGGGCCTACCCGCCTGTTCCATTTGGGGATTTCACAGGCTACTGTAGTCAAAGGAAAGGTCATGGTTTAGTGACCAAGAAGTGGACCAGAGCACTGAAGGTGCTCAGGTGTCTTCTCACAGGTAAAGAGCAGCAGCAGGGAGCAGAACTTCCTAGTGCTATTCCTTGCTCTGCCACGGGTTTTCTGTGTCATCCTCAACAAGCTGCCCCCTCTTGGTGTCCCCTAGATGTAAAATGGACCTAGCGGTGGCCCATCATCCACAGGTAGTGAGGAAGATTTGTTAGTCAGTGTTTGTACAGCACAGGAGCCTTGCTGCTATCTGTCACACAGAGCCCCTAATACTACCTGAGAACAAATTATACTCGTGCATAATCAAAATCACATCCAGCTCAGCCCTGATTTGAGAATCCTTTTTGGCTGGTGATGATGTCCAGAGCAGAGAGAGCACAGCTTGATTTCCAGAGCCCAGGCTGAGCTGGCAGAGCTGGCAGGTAGAAATATCTTGTTTTGACTGGTAAACTGAGCAAATTTGACATGGAAACCACTGAGGGAGAATAAATATGGAACAACAAGATGTAATTTTTACAGAGGCTCTTTTCCAACTATAACTGTACTCAGAGCTATCCCAGACTTGAACTAAGAGGTCTTGAGGTCTGGAGAGGGAAATTCAAGCCATGGTAGGTTTGGCTGATGCTCACCTCTGTCACAAGCACAGACATCTACAAATGCACTATTACTTAACAGCACTATTCCTGCAGTACTGCAAAGAGCAGGAGAAGCAGGAAGGGGAGGGGGGAAAGATCAGAGAAGAGAAAAGAGATTTTAGCTCTGACACAGAACCAAGGATAAATGCCAAAACTAGAAGAATAGCCTATAGGAACTGCATGATCCATGTTCCCCAAACCAGCCTGAAATTCATACCCTGCTCAAAGCAAACAGCGGCACTCCTATAGCCTGGGAGGAAGGGCTGACTGAGGCAAGCTCTGTTTCTTTCTGTTTAATGGGAACAGGATCAATCACTGGATCTCCAGAATACCTGTTTATCTGACTGATCTCTTTGTGCTATAGGGCTCCACCATCCAACATTTCTCTTTCTCACATCTGTGATGTGAATCCCTTTAATGGGCTTTATGCCATCATTAAGTACATCATTTGTCTTGTCCATGTTTCTAGTCATGTTTTAACAAGTGCATGATATTTCACATGAAATATCAAGATATAAATAGACACTTAACAAACGCCACCAAGGGCTATCTGCAAGAATGGATCTTGCAGACTTCCATACCAAATGCTGTCGCTACCACTGAAGAACCATCTTACATCAGTTCAGCCTGACACTTTAGTAGCCTCTAACTTTTTTTTCATTGAACCAGACATAGGTGAGAAAAGTGACATGCACAGACAGTCTGTCTTTCATGTAGCAGTAAAACTACAGCATCTTCCTTGGCTTTTGTATTTCGCGCTATGTGGGTTAAAAATCTTATTCTGCCTAACTGGGATATTGGGAGTCTTAGGAAATGAACAATGCAGATATGCAAAGCTGCTCTGATGAACAGCTCTAGGGCTGTGGGAATATATTTTGAGTAATCAAAAGGGCTTGTACTAATGGGTTTTACACTCTTTTTACATTTTGCTTTCAGTGGCAGTCCCTCAAAGGCAAGTTTACCAACAGGAATAATCTCAAAAGTGGTGAGTGTTACATAGATGTTAGTCAAGGAGGAAGATGGGTCCAGGTGACATGGAAAACATCCTCCTAACTGGCTATAAACAACAATCTGCTTTTAATCAGTCAAATAATTAAGAAGTATTCTAATTACTCTACTAATCAATAACTTGAATGTATTGTATTCAGTCATAAAAAACCTATGACTAAGAGGGAAAATTAATGGAATAAATATTTTGTTAAAATTATGATAACATCTTTCTTTTAGAGAGATATCTCAGAGCCCCTCGCTAGCCATGGTGCACTACCATGGACTAGCTCCAGCAGCACTGGAAAGTGGCTGTGTCAGGGGCCGAGCGGAGCTGTAGGGAAAGACTGCATCAGCTGAGGATGAAAAGGAAGGAGAAGGGCAACCAGATGCAATTATCCGACATGGGCTTTGGCACAAACCTGAGAATCAACATCTCGTCCAGTTCCTGTGAAAGCATACTGACTTAATGGATGACAGCAAGACCACATGTCCTCCACTGGATACCAAGTCCAGAAAACAATGCTTGGTACTACCAAGCACAGCTTTAGGGCAGGGGCACAGACTGCTCACAAACCCAGGTCCAATTGGACTCTTGGCTGAGACTCAGGGGAATTCATCTTCATTGCTGTCTTTGTCACATCACCCAAAACTCCCTCCACCACTGTATGTCAGAGCTTCCTCTCTCTGAAGGAGGATAATAAGGATCTTGTGGGGCCACAGAGGAATGCACAAATACATTCAACATGCAGCAAGAAGTTTGCAAGCTCTGTCACACTGGAGGAAGGGACTGGTCTAATATTCTAAAATATTATTGCACTCAAAAAAATGTATGAGAAAACAAAATGGGTGAAAGTCAGGTGAAAGGATGCCCACTGGTGAACAGATGTTGAAGAGCCAGTTCTTAATTAAACAGTCCACAGGATCCTTGTTCATTCCTTTTCTTGTTTGATAGAGGATGGATTTGCTCTGAGGATGACGTAGGATTACATACCGGAGGACAGCACTGACAGTGGGGTCCCTGCCCGATCTGCTTAAGAAGCTGATAGCCATGCAGTGAGTGAGGGGGAAGCCTCCAGGAAAGGAAAGAAGATGTTTGCGTAGCTGAGTCCTGTTCTTCAGGACTGGATGTATCACACGGATTCCTATGTGCTCCTTCTTGCGCAAGTCACCTAAACCTCACAGGTTTTTGTGAACTCTGCATGTCCCTCTCTTGGGGCACTGGGGCTGAGCACTCACAGCTGTGGTTGAAATCAATAGGAGCTGTGGTTCGAACATAGAGTGTGCTGACTACAATGCTGCTAAGTATTCTGGAAAATCAGGTGTTTTGGCTGGGCACCCCACAGCAGGGGTTACCTTTGACTTCTCAGAAGGGAGGTGTGAACATATCCATGCTGTACTAGTGCACTTGACAACAGTTATAAAAACAACTAATCCTGTGTTGTGAGCAGGTCAAGAAAGATACAGATACAGAGCAGTCAAGAAAGCATGAGCCCAAGATGGTCTTTGCCTGCTCAGTTGCAGTCTTTGCATCAGACTTGCATCTCACCCCAGTCTGGTTCAACCGGTCCTAACCACCTGCTATGACCACCTCAGCTAGTCTCCACTGTCATGCTTCCAGCCTGTCCCCCTCTTGAATACAGGGAACAAGAAAGATCAGCTCCGTGTGTAAATGGTGTCTCTTAATGAGCTCCGTAGAGGTGTTCAGGAGGAAGCAACTGTTGGACCTTGCCTCCTGATGCACCCTCACAAGGGGACCAAATATAGATCCAGGGAGTAACCCCAATTCTGGCTTTTCTGAAGTCCTGAGCATCTGACTTTACAGCCTCAAAGTCCTTTTCACAGCATGTATTTCCTATAAAAAGAGCAAAGTGAAAAAAATAGAAATTCCATCATGTGGCAATGTGTTAACATCCACATATGTCCCAAGAAGGACTGGATCCTTTCGTTTCCTGCCACTTTCGTTAATGAAGTAAGACAAAACAGCAGGAGGTTGTCATCTTCCTTCTGGACTAGCCCTAGAGAGCATGTGACCCATGGTCTGGAGCCAGAAGTCACATAAATGGGGGAGGAAGTGAAGGCTGCACAGCTGCAGCCAGTTTTACTGAAATCCTTTTCTTAACACACTTTTCTCAACACCCTTTTTTCAGGAAGGAAAGTGGGACAGCTGGCAGCCCTGGTGCCATATCCACCTTTTCTCTGGCCCTGGGTGACATTGGGGTTTGCAGGCTTCTCCAGACAGCTCCTGCCTCTCCTTCCTCAATTTACTCCTTTCCCCAGTCTGCTCCATACCCACCCCTCTGCTTTCGAATCCAGAGCTGCTCCTCTGTCCTGCCTGTGTATAGGGAAGGAAGAGTGATATTTCCCGCTGTAGTCAGGTTCTGTGGAATGCAGCATTTCAGGTTAACCCTGTGTCCAGCTTTGGGCAATATCTCCTGCAGATAGTGAAGGACGTGCTCCTGGCGGGAGGAGTGCCTTCCTGCTAAGTCTCAATTCCCTGCCCCAAAGCGTGCAAAAGAGTTGGCTCAAGGCAACTCAGAAACGTAGGGAAAATTGGATCTGGCTGTTCTGAGATTTAAATAGTTTTGTCACAGAAGTGGAAGGGAAGAGAGCTAGAGAGCTGAGGACTAAGCCCTAGAAAAGCAGGTTTGCAGCTCCTACTGCCCTCGAAACAGACAACCCAGGACCAGTGCCTGATTCCCTGTCCCATGCCCTGGCTCTCCTGCAGCAGCACCACCACCCTGGGATGCTGCACCAGCACTGGAGGTGGTGGGGCCACAGTGTTAGTGCCAGCCAGGTGGCTGGGCCCCAGGCACCCACCTCCTACACACGCACCTGGGCCAGCCCCACTGGAGGTGTTGCCAGTTTCACCCCCCAACATTTTAGCAGAGGAAAAAAACCAGCATGTACATGCCTCAGCTTGTTCTCAGAAATTCCTGAATCATTTTGCCTAAAATTTCCCCCCTCCCCTTCAAAAAGTCAAAGCAAGCTAGCTGCATGGAGAAAACACAACCACTGTGGCTGAACCTTATACGCAGTGGAAAACAGGGACATTTTCAGGAAGCAGTAACAGTGTGCAATACCACCAGCCTTGACTACATAAGAAACCCAATTCCCATTCCTTCCAGTACAGGACCACTAAGGCCGGCTGTTTCCCAGCCACACAGGGCTGGTGGGTCAGGGCTCGGGTCCCCCTCCACCTCCTGCCGCATTCATGCAAGCCAACACAGCCGCTCAGCCTGCCAGCCCCGCCAGTTTCGGAGCCCTGAACTACTGACGATCCTTCACTGCAACACTGTATGCATCAGCAATCATTTATTTTTACAATTCTGTGTTTCAAGTGATGCCGTTATGCAGGGAAGGGCTGAGGATTTCATCCCCAGGTTTGCTGAATTAGGAATGGTCCTTGAAGAAGATATGCTGGTGAACAAGCAGGACATGGGGGCAGGCTGGGTCCCCAAGAGGTTGCAGGTGAGATGGAGCAGACAGGGGCTGAGGGCAGGAGAGAGAAAGGAGGGAGGCCAAGATACTGCAGCTAAGGAGGTGTTTGGGTGTCTGAGGAGAGGAGTGAGACTGGGTGAGGGTGACAAGCGCTGGGAAGCCAGATCCATGCCGGAGAGCAGATGAGGAGTGGGACACAGGCTCGTTTCAATCCAAGACTCTCTAAGTGCTAATGCTCCTTAGGAAATTTTGAATCAAAAATGGGGCAGGGAAAGCTGCTGCATCCACAGGCATGAAAACATAGGATTTACTGCATAATCCTGAGGGCTTCCCGGTTATTTGTTTTTCACCAGGCATTTTCAGACACTGCACACACCACCCAGGAGAAACACTAGCAACCTTGCACTCTAGCTGGCCTGGGAGCAAGGAGAAGAGAATGCCCTCACCTTGCTTTTGGCTAACAAGGTCTGTAAATGATGCTGGGAAACCATAAAGTGTCCACTTTCCACCTGCTTCTGGGAAGCAGAACCATCTGCTCGAAACTCTTGCAAAGTTTTGGTCTGGAAATGTTGCACCAACAGAGAGCAGCTGAGTCACTGAGCTGAAGTGGGATCCTCCTGCCATTCCTTCATTCCATTCTCTACCCAGGGGCAATACAGTCTTCATTTGCTTTCTTTCTTTTCTTTCTTTATTTTTCTTCCTTTCTTTTTATTTTTATCTTGTATGGAACTAATGCTTCTGAAAGTGAGTACCTAAGAGCACTTAAAATAACCAGGGTGCTGCTCCCTCCCTCCCCCCATCCGCGGCTCTGCGATGCTTCCCAGACCTGATCTACAGCATCCTCTGCTCATCCAGTCCTAAATCATGAGCATCCTGCTTGCCTTACTGTGGTGTAATTATTGTTCTTGCAATATACCCGTTAAACATTGCCCCCCATGCTGTCCATCCCCCAGGCCAGGGCCAGCTGGATGACACCCACCTGTGATTTGATCTCCCTGTAAGCTATGCTGCTCTGCTCCCCCAGGGCTGAGCAGACTCTCCAGCGTACCCTGCCAAAAGACCTCACTCTGCGTCGTTGCTGATCTTGCAGTACAGTGACAGAGATCTCCCTCTTCAGCAGACCAAGAGCCCCGGCTGGATCTTCCTCCTACCCTGCAATTCCCTTCTCCAAGGCTGGTCCAGATCCCCACCGCAATCCTGGCTAAATCCCTTAGACCTGTTTTGCCATGACCCCCTGCTCTTTCAGTCCCAGGCCATCTCCTTCCTTAGCCCATGAAAATTGGGCTTTGTGGTCGCTACATGTACCACCCAGCAAGGTGTGCTACTCTAGGGCTTGGGGGACTGTGGCTGAGAAGTAAGAGGGGATTGTCCAGGGCTCCCCAGACTGGAAAGATTTACCACCTGCACCTCAAGGACTGATGTACCTGCTGACCCTTCAACACCAGCCCCTCAGCTTCACTTCACCTGGTGCTTGACCCCCTTGGGCTGTCCCCACTGAGCCAGGATGGCTTTCTGGAGGAGTTGCTCCTAGATTTTTCCATTACCTCCACGTGGCTCCAACTTTCCCCCTTTCTCCCATGTATCCCCCCGTTCAGCACCGCTCCCCAGATGAGCACGTCACACTCATTGCCACTGCACCACCCCTGAGAGCCGACCTGCTCATCGGACTAATGGGTTTCCAAGGGGGTGGGGGAGAGGGGAGGAGAGCGAGTGGCTGATGCTTCTCAGCCACTCAGCTTGGCCCAGAGCTAACGAGGCATCTCAAAATTAAAAAGTGAACTGCAATCCCCAGCAGGCCTGTCCTCCTTTTGGCATTAGTCGGAGTTCTCTTTCTCTCTCAAATAAAGAGGACTGGGGAGCCGTGAGCTGCGCTTGGAGCCGTTGAAGCACCACATCCCGGGGACACTGGGGGTGCTGGAAGGAGGAGGGCAGCCTGGGGCTGCTGTGCCATGGAAGCACTGGCTCTCTTAGCAAGGTTGTGAGACCCAAGATCTGCCTTGCCATGGCAAGCAGCACAAATGGTACACGGGAACAGGCTCTTCCAGTGCCTTTTTATCCAAAGGTCCCCAGCTCCCTCCTGCTCTGTGGGTAGTAACCATGGGTGCATGGAGGAGGAACCCCAGGATGCGGAAGTGGTACCCTGCCTGCAGGGCTGAGCAGGTGGGGACAGTGCAGGGGTGATTGTCACCGCACACTGATGTGGGGGGAGGATGGCAAGAACAAAACAACACTTCTGTATGAGGAAGAGGCGGGGAAAACCAACAGGGAAAGAGTAGAGGAAGGAGGAAGGGAGGGCAGCCTGGTTTATTGCTTTTGTGGGTTGCTTTTGTCACATGGGAGTCTGTCTGAGAAGGACCTTTCTCTGCCCGCATCTCTGGTGTGCCCAGCACTGCCTGCTCTGACCTTCCTGCCCCGAACGCCCTCATCCTTGAGCTGCAGAGGGCCAAGGGCTCTGGCTGGTAGAGCTGTTCTCTGGAGCAGCTCAATCTGGCTCACAGGCAACTGAGTGGTAACTGCTTTGCTCCAGTCCTCTCCACTCCTCCTGCAGACAGCTGCCTGTCCAGCCAGACCCCTCGGTCACTGCTGGGCCAGCTCTGAGAGAGCCCCGTGCCATTCCTTCAGGGCACAAGGCTCCAAGTAGGACCTGCCACCCTTCTGAGGTGCTGTCTTGGCCATTCACAGCTCACCCTGACTGGTCTTCTTGGAGCGAGAGCACACATGGGTGAAGAGTGATTGCCTCCCCCAGCAGAGGTGGCTTACTCCCATCTTGCCTAGCTGGAAGGCAGCCTAGGGGTGGCAGGACGGTCCAGGTCGAGCATGAGAGGGGCTGCGGGGCAGCGTTCTGGAGGACAGACTAGTCCTCTGGGTGCTGGAACTGGGGTTCAGTCCAGTCCCACACATCCCTGAGAGATAGCAGGTCTGCATACACACAGGTTCCAGGGCTTTGCCCAAAGTGTGCCTTTTCCAGCCGCACACAATTTATTGGGGGGAGCTTTGACCCCTCCACAGCAGAGCTGTGGATGAACTAGAAGCCACAAAGGGTTAGACACATCCTGGTGTGATCCCGCTGGATTTCTCCTAGCAATGGATTTGGCCCAAAATCTCAGAGAACTGGTGAGCTCTGGGGATAGCAGTGAATCAAGAAACCTTCCACCCCTGTCCCCTGGGCTTGTAATGCCATGCTCCAGCTTCCAGACCACCCTTCCCTCAACTGTAAATGCTGCAGGGGCAATTTTGTCCGGATAAGCTTATCCTAAGGCGGGGAGAGGGGGGGGCAGACTTGCTGAGAGTTAGAACATCCCTGGAGACCGAGCACCAAAGGCACAGTAACTGGTGCTGCCAGCCAGGACTTTGCACTCACAAGCAAAGGGAAGGACAAGGAAGAGAGAAAGGCAACAGTGAGATGAGTGCAGGAAAGAGGGTTACTGTTGTTTTTCTATTTCTCTGCTTGAGAGAGGGAGGGAAAATGCAGTTTGTACATTGGGAATTCGGAGTAAAATTGAAAAAAATGCAACGGTTGCCCAAAAGCATCCATTTTACAGTCAGGAAGGACGCAGTGCTTGCTAAGCCCAGCCCGTGCACTGCACAGACCTGGCAGGGTCAGCAGCACTGCCTGCACCAAGCCCCGTGCTGCCTTGCCCAGGCTGAAGGAAGGGGTGGTTCATGTTCTGGGGGCGGTGGTTAGATGCCCTGGGAACCTGGCATCAGAGCACACAGGCTGTGAAATGGGCTGCTGGACCTCCAGCCCCTTGGCTACCCGCTGCACCCCTCTGCTCTGTGCCTTCGCGGAGCCAGATCACCTACTGTTTTACTGCATCGTAATCATCTCTATGGCTTACAACATGGTTTTCTTGCAGTTTTTATGTCATCTCTGCAGTTCTCCCCCTCATAAAATGTGACTGCACCAATTCCTGTGATTGGGGCTGGTCAGCTAATAGGGACATTTGGTGTTTCCCAGACATAGCCTTTAAATCAAATCCAGCCATATCCCGTGTTCAAAGGAGAGAAGGGAGAGGAGGAACCCCTGTTTCCTTGCAGAACGCTGCAAGCCCCTCCAAAGCGGTTCTCCACTGCACTGTATTGACCTCCCAGGTGCCCATGAGCACTATGGAGGGATCAACATCTCCCCCACCCCACAAACCTCCCTGAGGCTAGGGTCCCGCAGCACTTGGTAATGCCACCTGAAAGTCCCTACTCCACCCTGGCGCAGAGCACAGTGGTGAGGGTGGTGGGGACTGTGTGCCTGGGGAGGGAGGGAAGGCAGTCTCTGCTGAAGGGTAAGGGGCGGTGAGTGGATGAGGGCAGGTTTGGGTGAGGTGTAGGGAAACCACAAGTTTCAGGGAGAGACAGGTTCGTTCATGGGGTCATGGGAAACTGGAACACACTGGGGTGACTTCAAAACCTCATGAAACCAGTGGGGATATTCCTCTAGCCCCAGATCCAAAGAACTCTGGATCAGCCCTTTGGGAGAAAACTCCTCCCTTGTATTACCATGGAATTGGCCCTGGTATCTCTCCCCCTCAAGAGCGTAAGAATGAATCTGCTTCCCAGCAGTAGTCTGGAGGACATCTCAACGTGGTTCCTGTCCTCCTGCAGGCCGAAGATCCCCTATTCCCACACATATCCTCATGAGCAGGAAATACCATTGCCCAGAAAAGACTGAAAACAGCCAAGCTCGGCAGGCTGAAGCCAGATGTCCTCCAAATCCCCCTCCCTGTGCAGTCAGCTGTGGTTCTCCACTGCCTGCTCCTCTCCAACAAATGGACCTCAACTGTACCCTGGAGTATGATGGCACCCAAGGATTATTAATATTTCATCTTCACCAGGACAACAAAGAGAATCACAGAATCACAGAATAGTAGGGGTTAGAAGGGACCACTGTGGGTCATCTAGTCAACCCTCCTGCTGAGGCAGGGTCACCTACAGCAGGCTGCACAGGACCTCGTCCAGGCGGGTCTTGAATATCTCCAGAGAAGGAGACTCCACAAACTCCCTGGGCAGCCTGTTCCAGTGCTCCGGCCCTTCCTACTCTCTTTTTTGCTCACAGGACACGAGAGAGGCATTGCAGATCCTTGCGTCTCCTACTGAATAGCAGCCAGGCCACCATCTCCCCAGGGAATATTTTATCCCATATTGTTGCTGAGGGGACAGCCTAGCAGACCAACCAACAGCCCTGCCAACGATCACCACAGCCCTCTGCAGGGAAAAGAGCTAATATATCTGGCAATGGGAACAGGAATGGAGGACGCATGACCTGTTGTCTGCAATGGAGGAAAGTTTGGAGTAGAGGAAAAGCGGAGTGTCTCTGTCCGAGCAAAAAGTCTCCAGAAAAATGACACCATGGGCAACCCAACTATCTGCAGCAGTGGGTGACAGTGGGAGGAGAGGAGTCAGTGAGAGGAGGAGGGAAACCATGAGGCAAGAAAGAAACATGAGGGAGAAGGCAAGAAGGAGATGAGAGCTAGCAAACAGTGGAGGGTAGGAGACATCAGATGGGAGCATTCCACGAGGTCAGTTCGTGCTGTGACCAGCCAAGCTGGCAGCACAGATATGCGATGGCCCCTGTGCTCTGCTTCCCGAAACCAGCCATCTCCATACCTCCAAAATCAGGCCTGAGGCGGACGTCATAGCCCTTCAGCAGTTTGTCCACAATCTCTTTCACCACAGAAATATTCCCAGTGGATGGGCTGAAAGACAAAAGAAGAGAGTCCTCGTCATCTCATATGCCACCAGCCACATTGGCGGGGGTCCTGGCCAGGCAGCACCTCCGTAGCATCCCTCACGTCCCACAGTGTCAAAGCACCTATGTGTGCTACAGAGCCACAGGCAGACCCCCCCTTTTCCTTTCTCACCCATATTTTCTGTCCCTGGCATAGCTCTCCACCCCCGACCTGCACTCGAGCCCCATGGGGCTGCCAGGGGTCCTAAGCTGTCCTGGGGGGTGGCACAGGAGTCTCCACAGCTATTTTTACTCCTCTTCTATAGCTCATCCTGACTCCTGGGTACCCCACATTCCGTCCCCACGTGCTCCCACCTGGTGTGTGCTGGTCCTGCTAGGCTGGTGCACCCCTCAGCATGGGCACCGCTCACCATGCACACTCTCTCCTTGGCCACTGACCGGCACCCTTGGGGCGCCTCACCGTGCCCTGCTCGTAGGTGGGTGCACACAGACACACGCGGGCAGAAATTGTCCTTTCTGTTCCACCAAGGTATGCACAGGGTGGCTGCAGCTTCTCTTGCAGGGCTCACTCCCCTTAACCTGCCACGCTGGGCACTTGCACCTGGTCTGCCACCGCACAGCATGGACTTGTCACGCACTGAGGTCCCCACTACACAAGCCCCCCCTCAGCAGGAGCCCTGTGGTGTCACACCACCCCAGTGCAACCTCTGCTTCTCAGTGCATCCAGGTATTTCTTCATATTATTGAAGTAAAGGAAAAAACAATACTCCTTTGGTCCTATGGCCTCAACATACAGCTCATCTTTGGCATGTAAAAATTCATTTTCTGTCACTCAGCATCACCGTGACTTCTTAGCAATGCAAATGAAGAGGCAGAGATAGGGAAGGAGAGTCCATCTTTCCCCCTGTGTGCCAGAGCAGCAATCCTTCCCCTCCAGACCCTCTGGCTTGCACACAGCATGGGCAGCCGTACCCCTAACACTGATCCAGCTTCTCCAGCCATTTCAGCAAGAAGGGAGCTCCCTCTAAAAACAGCCCAAGAACCAAAGCAAAACTGAAGGTGGGAAACCAGAAAGCAGAGGATGCTAAAAATATTGAACCTATTCAGTGCTGCGGGGTATATAGGTTTTCTGCCTGAATACCCAGCCTCTGTGCCACCCTCGTCCCCTGCTTTGCATGAGAATAGAGACCCTGCCGGTGACAACTGCTGTTCTTTGCAGTCACCCACCACAACAGCATGTCTCCCTGTCAACACCGCCTCCCACATCCATCCAAGTCAAGCTGGAAAGCTGCAGCATAGCACTACCTCTGCCAGCCAGCCCCGTGCCTCGCTGGACACCGGGGTTTGCGCTGGCATGTCCGTGTGTCTGCGCACAGGCACACACAGCCAGACGTGTGCTCTCTTGACTGTACAGAGAATGTGTGGACTCCCTGCCTGTGCACGCAGACATGCAGACACATGAAAGCACTGGAGCTCAAGGGTACAGCTGTGGAACACACACAAACATGTGTGTGCATCTGTGTGACCAAATCAAGTATGTGTGGAGGAGGTAATTGTGGGTGCAGATCTTGCTTGATCAGGTTGTGACGAGACACTGGGCTGCGGACACAATTTATGCAGGAGCACAGAAACAGGCATTTTTGGGTGCCTGAGACTAGGTTCCCAGGTGTCCAGACTCTCCATACCAGTGTGGGTGGAGGCATGTGGGACCACTGGGGAGTCTGTGCATGTGTTAAGGCTCTGGATGCACAGGCTGTGTATGTGCAGGGATTTCTCAGCCAAATAGGGATGTGCAAATGCGAGACAGCACACTTCCAGGCCCAGCCTTGGTGCGTGGACAAACCATTCAGCACCTGGGCTGGGAGGGGAAGCGTCTGAGCTGTGTTCCTGAGCATGCACCTCAGAGGGGTACAGCTCTCCATCACATTGCTTTAATCATTGTGAAAAGGCCAGAGGTGCACACAGGTGGTCATTTTCACAACACTGTGTCTAGGCTTGCAAGGTCCGCTTGCACCTGTGGATTTCTATGCAGTTATGTGAGATTTTGCAACACGCTTGCGTATATATTCTCACTGTGGACTGATGGCGTGCACCAGCATTTGTTCATCTGTAGACAGTCATTCCTAGGTACATAGATTTCCATATTCATAATATAGACACTATGTATTTCTCAGGGGATTTAGACACTTCCATCTAGCTTCACACAGGACACTCAGGAAGTAGTGTTACCTCCTTAATACAGGCAAGGAAACTGAGGTAGAGACAGTAACCAATGTGCCAAGGGCTCTGCAGAAAGGTGCAGAGTGGGAAGAGGGATAAGGGGCTCTTTCCTCCTCATCAGCTACAAGTTTGCCCAGTGAAGGCATAAACTGGCATCACAATTAAGGGCAAGGTCTCTTGCCCCTCAGTGCTCCTTTTGATCCAAAAAGACACGTCCCTCCCACTGAACAGGCAAGTTGTGCATTTGCCCAGCTGTGGATGAGCAGCTGCATCTAAGTGCTATTCCTGGCAAATGTGGGTCTGCATCTGCTTAGGGAGCACGAACACGCAGCCTGTGAACAGAATTTTTGAATATTGTGTCCCTGACTCTGTGTGGGTGTGCATGTGCTTTGCATATATACATACACTCGCAGCCAAACATCTACATATATGCGCCCTGTGCTGCTGGCTGGGATGTGTGGGAGTAGCTGCAGGCGTGTGCACATGGGAGAGTGTTTTGTGCCTAAGGTATGCACAGCCATACATGCAGACTGTAGGCAAATATCAGTCCTGGACATAAGGCAATACAAACATGCATGCAAGGACATGTCTGAGCAAAGGCTTTTGATATGAGCATTGCTCTTTACACATTTGCTTGGACACTGCCTCTAGGCATGCCTGTGCATGTGTCCATACACAGTGGAACCATGCATGAATGGTGTGGGTAAGGTGGGCGTGAATCTGCGCATGTGCATGTTTATAACTATGGGAACATAAATCTTTGTAGATACAGATCTGGAAGCCTGTGCAGAGACCTGCATGCGTGCATTGGGAGCGCAGTGCTCACTGTGCATAGCTAAGCAAGGCAATGCCACAGCTCCCCCCCCCAGCAGGCTTCATGCACGCTGTCAGCACAGAGGTACAAACCCACCTGCCCGTATGTGTGAGAAGGGAGGGTGAGGAGGAGTAGGCAGTGCTACTCCTGTCTGCGAAGGCAGCTGATAAATGCCTGCGTTGGAGCAAACAGGTGTGCTCTGTACACCTTGTCCAGGCTGGATGGGTGCTTGCACCTCTGGTTGCTTGGATCACTTGGGAAGTGCTCAAGGTATGCATCAGGAATAGCTGCAGCTTGAGGGTGCAGACATTTACATGGCTACACACAGAGCGGGTAAAGCATGCTGGGCGCTGCAGGTGTGTTGTGATACACATGTGTGTGCACCGGAACGGGCATGGATGAACGCGCACATGCGGGGATGTATCTGAACGGATTGCACCCACGGAAGATTACGTTGCCTGCCACAAATCTGTGTGGAGGCACAGACGTAGGCATTGCCTCCCGCACACCGCAGAGCCAGGGCTTTGGTACAGGCACCGCACACTTGGCTGTGAGTGTGGCTGCGTGTGCAGCGGGTGCGTGCAGACCCAGGCACGGCCAAGGCAGCCCTGTGCCGGGGTGCGGGTGCACAGAGCTCGGTGCCGTGCACGCTGCCGGCTCCTGCGGACACCATGTTCCCCAGCAAAACGCTTCATTTTCCCCCAGGTCGCGTACGGGGGTGGGGGGGGACGCGCTGCAAGTGGGCTGCGAGGTGGGCTCCGTCTGCAGAGAGCCTGCTCCACATCTCATGTATGAGCATCCCTCCTCCCCCTAAAACGACACGGGCTGGGAAATAACAACGGCAGGCAACAGGGAAAGCAATTTGGGGAAAGAACCCCCTCCCCTTTCCCACATACAGATCGATGGAGAAAACCCCAACCAAAACAAACAAATCCTGTATCAGCCCCCCTGTCCCTGCAGCCTGGGATCGCAATCCTTACCTTTGCGCACAGCAGGCGAGACAAAGAGCTGCTAAAGCAGAGACAATTCCACTCAATCTGTCTGCCTGAAATGTCCACATTTCCACAAAGACGAAGGATGAAAAAAAAATCTTTGGAGGGGAGGGGAAAGAAGGATGGATCTTCTGAAATCCCCCTCCAAATAAAGGGGGGGGGGGAGGGAAAATAGAAACCAACCCCCCCCGTTAATGATTTCCTAGAGAAAAAGAATATGAAAAAAACCTAAAAAAATGTGGGGGAAAAATATCCCCCCCCCCTTCAGTGCCAGTCAAAGAATTCGTTTCTTCTTCCTTTCAGCATCCTCTCAACAAGAGACATCCTCTGGCAATGGAGAAAATCCCAAGAGAAAGAAAAATAAAATGCCCCAAAATGGGCTCAGCAAAATGTGAAATTGAATCTCACAGGTACGCAGAAGAAGGAGAAGAAGAAAAAATTAAAAAAAAAAAAGAAAAAGAAAAAAAGAACTCAGTGTCCCCTGAGCGCTCCACTTGGATTATTTTTCCTCCTGCTCTTTTGCCATCCGGTTCTGCAGATGTTGCATGGCTCCTGCTACCCACCTTCAGAGAAGAGGAGGAGGAGGAGAAAGAGAGTGTGTGTGTGTGTATGTGTGTGTGAGGGGGGAGGTGTGAGTTATCTAGCAATATGATTTTATTCTGGATTTTACCTACTTGCTCCCCCTTCCCTCTTTATTTTCCGAGGGGGAAGAGGAAGCAACCCAACTGTGCAGTTATTTTATTTTAGGGAAATCTCAGGCTCGTCACTTGGAAGGTTTGGGGTTTTTCTGAAAGGGTTAAAAAAGGAAAAATAAATGCAACCCATTAAATAAATAAATACATACATGCATGCATGTGTAGAAAATAAATAAATCCCTGTCTGTGGAAAGAGCTGCTCTCCGAGGGAGGACTGGATGTCTCCCTAGTGCTGTTGCCGCAGCTCCTGTGGAGTTTTGCTGCTCATTGCAAAGTCACAAGAGGAGGGGAGGAGAGAAGGAGTTTGTGGATGGGGAGGGGGACTCTCCGGACAAATTGGGATCCTGACGTCATGGCTGACAACATTAACCCCTGCTGGCTTGCAGAGGGGATTTTTTTTTTTTTTCCAGGGAGGTGAGAACAGGGGAGAGGATGGGAAAGGTGATTGCATTTTGGCAAGCTGGGGGATGAGCCTGGACAAGAGTAGCTCAGCTGCAAGCGCTGATGGGTGCTGTGGTTGCTTGAAATACTGAGATCAGCAAAGGCTGAGCTTCTTCCTGCAGCCACAGAAATAAAAAAGAAGGGGATTTACTGAGAATGTCTCCATGCCGTGGGACAGAGTGGCCTGGTAGCTTCCTCCTGGGTCACTGGGGAAGATCTGAAGCCTCTGGTGAGGCTGGAGACTTCCCCAGGTCAGGGAAGCCCAGCTCAGCAGGGATGCTCAGCTTTCCCTGGAGGCTGCTGTGTTATGGGTACAATGCAGTTTGTGGGAAAAGGGAGCTGGAACTTCCAGAAATGCCACTGAGAATCAGCTCCTGGTTGTGTGGCTTTGCCTGCTGAAATGGTAACAACTATTGAAATCTCCACAGGCACAATCCCCTGTGCGTGAACTTCTGAGCTTTACCTTTAAAAAGTAATATAATTAAGGAGCTCTACACCTCTGCATCAGGTGTGCAGTAATGTATTTCCATGGAGGATATTTTCCTAGGAAAAAGAAGAGATCCAGCAGCACTTTGAATGCAGAGCAGAAGCTGTGGCTCAAGGAGGAAATGTCCAAGCTCTCGGGCCAGGACCATCCCTCATGCTGTCTCTTTTGTACCTGCCTGGCAGCTCAGAGCAGACCGCATGAGCAGGTGAGTCTCGCCTCCCCTGGCACTGGCTGACCCCTTTGTGTGAATGGTCTCCAAAGCTCTCTGGGCCAAGAGGGCAGGGCAGATGTGTCACTGCAGCTGGGCAGGATGAGGTGCAAAATGCTTCTGAAGAGGCACAGGGCAATGCACCGTCGCTGCCGGGCACCACCCTCGCCCTCCTCTTCCCTGCAGGGAGGTCTGCTCCAGCCCTGGCTGGGCAAATCCTTGGCTCTGGGGTTCATAGTGCTCCCTTCGCTCATGTTTGGTATGGCTCCTCATGCTTTCCTCATCAGAGGCACACCACAGATTGCAAACTCTCTATGTCCTTTTCCCAAAAAGGGGGATGGAGAGTAACCATTTTGAAGAGCTTCCCTGTTGCAGGCCAGACTGAGCTGTTGTGATGCAGAGACATTAAAACAAGGAAAACCTGGGTTGTGTGATGCACAGTCCTGGTGTCACAGCTCAGGCCACCTCACCTGAGGTTGCTGTCACAGCAGGGAGGTCCTGGGGGCAGCCAGCAAGTGAGGCTTGTGGGGAAAAGGAGGGTTCCAGGAAGGTTTTGCATCTATAGGTAGGCTGTGCTAGAACAGGAGGGGAAAATGTCTTCTCACTGGCTGGTGGAAAATGATCTCTGCTTGATTTGGAGCCCAAACCACCCCTGTGCCTCCAGACCTCCATGAGTTAAGCTCAGAGCAGTGATCTCCTGCTGTGTTTTCACTCAGGCCAAAGCAGATAAGTGGTACTTGTCACATGCCAGTAAATGTGTCTGCGTGTGTGCAGTCAGGGGCCAGGACGCAGCATGCTACCCGCTGGTTGTCACTGCAGACCACTCACTGTGGCCTCCCAGGCTGCAGTTACATGCAGGGACTTGACCAAGACATCCTGCTATGGCTGGTGCTATTCAGCTGCATCGTAGCCCAAAGCAGCCACTACCTGTCTCCTAGGCTCTCAGCGCTGGGCTGACTGTCTTGCTGAGGGTGTATGCCCTCAGGAGGTGCCCAAGCTTCGACATGCCCTGGTGTCATGAGCAATACATGCTTTGTAAACTCCCCCAGAACCTTGTGGCTCCCTGATTCCTGTGGCTGAGGGGTTCAACTTTGCTAAAAGTCTTTGAGAAGACAACCCAAAGCAATAGGGTTTCCCTATGTGCATGTCGAAGAAGAGGAACCAGCCCAGCAGATCTAGGTAGTGCTTGGTCAGGCTCAATCCCAACTTGAAAAGCAGCTGGTCCCACCATTTCTACAGAGCAGTTTATCTCCTGTGTGGTCACTTGTGCCTCACCCGGTGTGCCTGGGTCTGCAGTGCAGAGCACAGCCAGCCATGGCACGGATATGCCAGGGTCCTGAAAGATCTCCCCACAAACACTTGTACCGCCAGGAGCCCCGAGTCTGGGACGAGCTGCCCCAGTGCTTCTCGGGTGCTGGCTGTTGTACAGGTATTGTATTTGCCTCGTCTGCTGCTGCCAGCGCACAGGGCTCCTGGCAGCAGTCTGTTTCTGAAGCACTTATTCTGAATTAAGCTGCTGGGTACCAGAGAGGAGCTCTTGGGGAGACGAGAAGCATTTGCCTCTGCCAAGGCTCTGGGCACCAGAGGCCCCATTTAGCCCCACCGGGGCCCTTCCACTCCTACCTTTTCTGGCCCTTTAGCATTGCTCTCTCCCACCATCTATGATTGCATGTTAGTGGCAGAAAGGTAAGTGGAAAGAAAATGTCATAGGCCTACATGAAGAGGAAAAATTATGGTCACAAATGGTGACATTTGTGCTTGCAAGTTCGCCCAGTCAGGAGTAGAAACCATGTCACATGAATTATCTGACCACTCAGCCACAACAGGAAACTTTGGGAAGCCGATTGCTTAGCAGTGAACGCATTCAAAGAAGCTGCTATGTGGTTTTGAATAAGCTACCTGAAGCCATGTTCATGAATAAGGGACTGCTTCAGAATTAGTCACCCATCTCTGCTGAGTCTCATTAAGACTGATGCACACTGATAAGTGACGACGTTCACTGAGGTGTGTGTTTGCTGCCCTCCAGAAGATGGGCATCCTTGAGCCCCTCCCAAAGTCCCAAATGCTGGGTCTCCCTCACCTGCTGGGGGCTGTCTGCTCTCCAGTGAGAGCCCAGCAATGGGTTTTTCTGAAGTTCATATTCTGAGTCTGAAAAGAGCTGTGAGAGGCTGCTAGAGATGACATGCTGTGGCTGTAATCACGCTGAAGAGGCCATGGAGGATTGTGTTTGTGGCATTTGCTGTCCTCTGCTATTAAATCATTCCTTTTCAGTCCTCTCTTACTTGTTGCTCTGCTGCAAGACCCACACCCTGACCTGCTGCCTCATCCTGTGGCCACTGCTGACTCCAAGTTGCAGCTGGTGTTACAGCGTTGTGCCAAAAGCCTCTACACATCACAGCGTATGGTGTACAGCCACCAGAGACAGTACAATTTCCCTTTTTTTCTTTTTTGCCTTTTTTTGCCTTTTTTTATTTTTTCCTCCATGGTGCCTAACAGTTGAGCACTCGCTGGGTCTTCCTCTGTGTGCTACCTCCTTCTGTGAGTTCATGGCATGGGAGAGAAGGATCAGTGCTGTCCTGAGGGGTTTCAACAAGTAAAGCAGCGAGGCAGTGAATCAGATTGTCTCTATCCTCTAGCAAAAACAGGGCAAGAGAGGGAAGCTGAAATTTGCCAGCACCAAGGTATGCTTTAGGCCTCCTCTCCAAGCATGAAGAAGCACTCAGCAAATGGATTCTGGGTAGATATTTCAGTAGTATCCAACATTAGGAAATACCATAATTAGAACTAGCACTAGGGAGCATCCAAAATACAGGTCCATCAGTACCACTTAGCCGTGTCATCTCCTGCTCCGAGAAGGTGTCACGTGTCCCTCTCACAGCAGGAGGGAATAAGGAGCTATTTCCCTTGCCATCAGGATTATCACATAAGTGCTGCTTTTCCCAAGGGCTTTCCATCAAGGTGGAAAATCTTCTCAGTCCACTCTCCCCACTGGCAGGATGGCTGGTTCTCCTGTCAAGCCAACAACTCCCAACAGAAGATGGTTGTTCTTCTAAAGAAGAAAAATGACAAGAGAAAGCAAAGCAAACCAGGGACTAAACCAGAACTTTAATAAAAGCCCTGCAGGAAGGGAGGAAAATATTTGGCCTTAGAGTTCGCATTCCTGAGTGGAATGTGGAAAACCTCCTTCAAGGAAATGAAGTGTACCTCTTGAGGTGGAAACAGAGAAGAGCAGAGGCAAGGGAAGCTTTCCCACCTGCTGTAGCACACGGCCTCTGTCTCCTGCTGCAGCTGCATCCAGGACTGAACTCATCAAGCTAGAGAGCCTTTGCAATTCCAGCTCTAGGTTCTAGCAGGAAAGGTCTTCCCTCAAGACGTCCTGCAGTACAAATGCTCCATCAGCAATTACAGGGCCACCTAATCACCCTCAGGCGCTCGCCAGAGAAGACCACAAGTCGCTGCCATGTACTGACAGGGCTGACAACAACAAGCAACTGCTTGGACAGCTGGGACTGTTGTTTTGGCAACTCTGTGTCCTCTAACTCAAAAACACCTAATTTGTTCTCCCGGGAGCCCCCCTGCTTGGACACACCATATGCTAGGTGTTATATATTCCTGAGGAAATATCCCAAAGATGTTGTGTATATACAGGGTTCCCCATTTTTGAGGAGTTTAATATCCTCATTACTTTGCAAGGTAACGCAGACTTCTCCAGAATATGTGGAAATGTTGACCATTCTTAGGAACCATGAATGGGTGAACTGGTGAGCAGAGCTTTGCATGTAGTTGTGTATCTCCTCTGTGCTCAAATCTCTGTAACTAGAGGGTGGAAAGTGTGGAGGGAAGGGAGAAAGGATTGTCCATGGAGATGAGTTCATGCACCAGCTCCCGTTCCAGTCTATCTTTTAGCTTACAAGGCTGCAGACACAGTCTAGTTTGGGCTTTCCTTCACTTGAAAAATGGTATGCTAAAGTGAAGGTCCTTTGATTATGAGTGTGAAGAAGTGTTGTGATAGCTGTGATTGTTGAGGTTTATCTCCCATGTCTACAATGGAAGAACAGCCCTATGCATGCCAGTCTCCCCATGCCACAGCATTCCCCTGCAATGCACAGACAACCTGCAGGGTGATGGTGACACCATGCTGAGCCTGTGGCACAGGGACAATCTACTCCAGCCATACCTGAAGGCTGGTGATGGGGAAGGCAGGCGAGTCGGGTCCGCAGGGCAGCCTTAGGGCTACACGTAGCCGCAGCGGAGCTTTGGTACCCTGGGAGGCATGAATTTGCTGCTGCATGTGTGTTGAAGGATGTAGAGCCTTAGTCATCTCGTGAATGCATGTATGGCTGTATGTCCCCTGGCTATGGACTGCCTCTGAGATCAGGGCCAGCTCCTCTGCAGTGTCAGCCTGCCTGGCCCTGCTTACTGCAGTGGTGTGTCATCGACTTATCCCGCTTCCATATCTCACCTCGGGGCTGTAAGCACAAACTCCTGATCTGTGGCAAAGGCCTGCTCAGGTTTGAGCTTAGCACATAAAAGGCCCTGAGTATATTTTCTCTTTGCATTTCCACGATGGTGGTTAGGAGCAGCAGTGATGCCCTTTGGGACTGGCATTTCTGATCCTATTATGACTGGCAGTGTGAAGGGCCCAAGGCAAGGAAAAGGCCCTTCTGCCCCTGCAGACAGTTAAGAAGTGCCAAAAATTGCCTCCCTGCTCATTATTGTTAACGATGGAGATCTTCTCTGACACAGAGTGTGTCTATTGGGCCCATGTGTCCTATGAGGCACCTCCATTTCAGTAGGTGTAGCACCTCTTGCTCCTAGGGATGCTCCTTCCTATTTACACCAGCAGAGAAACCCCCTTCTGAGTCAAAGCTCCTGGTCTGAGTTATGGAGATCCAATAAAAAGTGCTGGAAGAAGCAATGAAATGATTTGCAAGGAACTGAGTAAAAAATTCCACTCCTGATCACCACATGGCAGTGTGGATGATTTTAGCTCCTCTTTCTCCCTCTGCCCCTGCAGCTCTCCTGCTCTGAGGAGGGCCATGGCCCAACACGATCACCCAGGAGGCAGGAGGAGTTGAGAAACCCAGTTGCTGGTCCCCGCTGGCCATGAGGACAACGTGTTCCCAGAACAGGTGCCACCTGGAGCTGTCTCCTTCCAAAGCCCTGCAGCACCCACCACCTGCACTGAGGTGCCCCAGCAAATGTGATGAAAGAGATCGTTCCTGCATGCCACGGGGCACCTGCGTTTGATTCTCCCATTAGCCTCAGGGAAGTCAAGCCCACATCTCATGTGTCCCAGGCACACAGGAGAGACCGAGTCCTTGTCTGTACTTTATTCTACGACAAAAGTCATGGTGGCATCCTCCACAGGCAATGCTCCAGTGGCTGGAGACAGATGGGGCTCTCTCCCACGACTTTCCTGCTCAGCAGTGACTGGTTGGATCACTGGCTCAGGGCTTGTTTGAAAACAGAGCCCTCTTGCACAGGAGAGGCCATGCGTAGGGGCTGGTAGGGGTCACCAAGGCAGAGTCACACTCTGGACAACATCAGGGAAATACAGCCAGTGATGTAATGGGTGGAGAGCAATTTCAAGTGAAGATGTCATGAGGGTAACATATAGAAGGTGCCGGAGTAATCACATTGCTGAAGGCAGCATCCCAAAGACAGGTGAGCTGCAGAGAGAAGCAAATGCATGAAGTCCCCAACGGTGACACCAGGGAAAGACGCTGGTGTCACACACATCGAGGTGCCCATCTGGGCTTTTGACTCTGAGCAGAGCTGAAGGAGAGAATATAAAACTGCATTGAGAGTTCCAAGACTGAATACAGAAGGAACAACCCTACTGCTTTGTTCATCATAAATTCCTGCTTTTATTTTTCAGGTGGGAAATTGAGGTAGATACTAGCTTAACTGCTCCTTCTTAACTACTACAGTATTCTCTTTGTAGAAGATTTAAAAGCCCTGGACCTTTATAAGACGACCTTTGAGATTAACAGGAAAAAAAGACAGTAAGAAAGAGAAGTTATCACTGAGTTAATGGTTTAAATTGAGAGCCAGGAGGTCGTCTGTCCAGGGGCAGCTCTGTGCGGGATCAAGAATCCAGGGAAGTGCAGCCAGAGCAATGCTACATTGCAAGAGCGTCTCAGCCCCAAAGACAATGGACTTGTGCAGTTGAAAAGGCATAGGCTAGTTCTTTGGGTCTTTCAATCACTGGGATATTTCAGCTAACTGATGATTTCAGAGAGGTTTTTAATACATAGCTCTGGTTCAGAATGAAAAGTTGACACTTCTGGTGATCAGATGTACAGCATACTTCAGTAAGGGAGGAGAGGCAGGTGCTATGTGTCCTGCAGAAGGCTCCAATTTTGTTCTGAGCTACAGAGACCAGGCATGGGTGATTATTTATGTGGGGAGTGCAAAACCGGGCAGAAAAACTCCCTCAGTGTCAGGTGGTACCAATCCCAGTCACCATTCCGTCCAAAGAGATTTACACCACAGTTGCCCCCCTTGAGGAAAAGCCGTTATATTCCTGTGTCCCAGTGTCTGTAGAGCATTTAGCTCAGTACATCCCTGTAGGCAGGGCCGTGGACAATAAGGCAGCAGAAAGTCCTGCACCTCAGTGCTGTCAGCTTGCAGCTTTCCCGTGTCACACCATGCTGGGAAGCCGCTCTGTTCAGTTGCTTCCTTGGAGCAGACCAGGACCCGCTTAATTTTGTGCTGGAACAAGAGGTTCCCCACTGGTAGTGCAAGTGCCCCATTCCCAGTTTGGAGGTCTCTGACTTCCCAAAATTGATCTCTCTTTTTGACCAGATGCCTAAGAGAACTAGCAGGCTTGTTTGTGTGATGGCGACAGGATGCCGAGTCCAGTTTTCAGTGTGGAAATGCAGGAGAAGACAGATGAAATGTGCTTTCTGAAGACATATGCTCTTTTGGGAAAGGCATGCTTCCTCTAGGACCGCTCCTGCCTGGGACGGGGTGTTTGCAATACATTCTTGCTGGGAACATGATGTGTGCTTCTCATTAACTCAGCATTTTATGTGAGATAATATTCATGTGTGCTTTCCCATGGTGTTTAACCACTGCAGTGTTTGCAAGGGGCTTTGGCTGACAGCTCTAAAACAGGTGGCTGAGAGCTGAGTGACTTTTATGACCTGAAAAGGGTGATAATTGTGCCAGAATTTGCTCTCAGGAGTGTTATATGGCTGTCATGAAATGCAATTTGTACATTATAGGATGGAAGACAGCGAGACATGTGTCTTGCTCCTGAAATAGGTCTGACAGTCCATCAGCCTGCTGACAGCAAGTAAGCTTGGGTCATGCCTCAACCTCTGAAGTCATTTTAGCATTAACTCTGTAGACATAAAAACGAAGCCCCTGTGTAAGTATTCAGAGTACCAGATTAAAACCTGCAGTCCTGTGCAGGCTGAAGGTGGGGCACCTGTTAAACAAATCCCTGCGAGAGACAAGGCTCGTGCCAGTGTTTCCTACCGCTCCCCAGCGTCTGGCTTCCAGCCGCCCGTGGGTCTGTGCCTGGAGGGAGTCGCTGCCTTGAAACAACACCCGGTGTGGGAATTCCCAGGTGTAAAACTGGCATATGGGGAGGTAAAGGGAGGAGCTGTGTGTTAGGTATGCTTCTGCCTTGCAAAAGAAAACAACTGAGATGAGCTTTGTGTTCCCTCTCACACTGGTAAGAAACTGCCTTGGTCTGAACCAGTGTAACAGAAAACACAGCGCTGGTCCTGCAGTTTGGTAGAAGTCTTGCTGCCTATCCCTTGTGACCGCAGCGTGGGAGGTAGATGTCAAGTGCGAGCAAGCCACACAAGGGGGACAAGGAACCCATGGCTGGTCTCAGCAGGCAGGAGTTACAGGTGTCTCCTCTCTGCCTTCACCACTCCACTCTCTCCCAGCTTTCCTGCTCTGGGCAGAGCAGCACCCCAGGAAAGCCAGCAGCCAACAGCAACTACTGGAGACCCCTCACCCTCTCAGACACGCCAGTCCCCGTGTCTGCCAGGTCCCTCTTTAGAGGAACAGGAGGAAAATCCCCTGTATACACAGTTTATTTTGGAGCTTGGGAGTGAAATTCATGTGATGCTGTGTTGCCTGGCAACAGGCTGGGAGTGATGGAGCACAGGGCAAGTCTTCTCCAGGGCTGTGCTGGAGAGGAGCATCTCCAGCCACAGTGTCTGCATGTGTCTGCAAGTAGCAGACAGAAGGGGAGCATGCTCCAACAGAGAGAGACAAATAATGGAGCCAAGGCACAGACACAAAAACAGGAGAAGAACCAAGAGAGAGATGAAAGTGTAACTGAGGGTAGGGGAAAAGAGAGAAGTCAGAGAGGGAAGGTGAGCCCAGGAAAGACATCTGGGCACTCACTGAGTTGCAAGTGCTCATGGCTGTCATCTCCCAGGGACAGCTGCTGCCTTTCTTCACATGTGTCCTAGCTTTGACCCAAAGAACTGCAGGAAAATGCAGTTTGCCTCTGAGCACCGGTAGAGTTTCTTCACCTGTAAGGGATTCACATATTCCTGCTGTCCTCGCAACCCCTGCAGAACTCAGACAAGTTTTGAAGCTGATTGCACTGACTTGGGCTAAGGGAATTTTTCTGAGCGATGACCATCCACACAAGGCTACACTGGGAATAACACTGCCTTTCAGACAAATCCCTGAAATGATTCCTCTCCCAGTTCAACGGTCCCAAGGGGATCCATGTTTGGGCTAAGGGGTCAGGCATGGTTAGCACAGAGGGTGTGACTCTAATCTTCATTTCCTTTACCTGTAACTGCCTGGAAATAACAGGAAGGAAGGAAGGGAGGAAGGAAGGAAGGAACAGGGTAAACAGGCAAGGAAAGCAGTTGGTTTCCATTCATACTAAATGCTTTTGATCTTGATAATTGCTCTCAAAGCCACAGCTCTCCCTGCACCTCTGTCCGTCCCTTTGATCCACAACAACTTTTGGGGATCCCTTTCCCCACATTAACATGCAGACCAGAGAGGACTCCCTGCCTGGAGCTGACCTACGGCTTAGGGAGGGATGGCAAGGAAAGGGTACAGCCAGCCCTAGGTGAAGATCCCTGGGGAAGGCCACCATGCTGACCAAAGCGACGCTGAGACCTATCCCACTGCGAAATCCCAGGCCTATTGGTAGGTCACACATTCACCACTGCTGATCCCTCCCCAGGGGTTGTCTGTAATCCCCCTTACCTGGAGCACCACACCATGAGTCCTGGCTGCAGACCTCTGCCCCAGACATCCCAAAGAAATTTTCTGGAGTACTGTTTTGCCCCACACATGAGGTTTGCCCACTTCCTTCTGCTTTCAGCCCATTTTCAGCACTGAATCAGGCGGGAGGCTGAGAGCTCAGCCCTCCCCATCAGTGCCCTGACCCCACACAAGACTGCCCCTGCACAGAGCACATTGCAAAAAGGACGTCAGGCATCCCTTGGCCACCTTCTGGCTTCCCCTTTTCATTTTTATAGAGTAACCACACTACCTCACAGTGTCCTCAGGAGGAGGCATTCATCCATGTTGCCTATGGGACACATAAAACAAGATATCTTGTTCACACTCACACAGTGAGGGAGTAGTAGGGTTGCTATAGACTGTGGTTTCCCCGTGCTCAGCTCTAGAGTCTTAATAATTAAGATAAACCTTTTAGCTCAGTTCTTTCCATCTTGATGCTTTTCCACCCAGCCTGACTGAAAAGAGTGTTGTAGCAGGACTTCGACCTGTCAGGAAATCCCAAATCCAGCAGCTGGTTTATCCCAGTTTGGAAATATGAGCAAAAATACTTCTTCTAAGTACAGCTGCTTCTGAGATGTTCGGGATAATGTTTTGTTTTAGCTGTACATTTCTTGTCATTTCTAATACGAGGCAATACTAAATTTAAACTAATAAGGACTGCAACACTTATCAGAACAAAGTCTATTACAATCTTCTATCATGAGTATGGAGGAAAAAAATCAATTTTTCTCTGCAGAACAGTTCCATTTTGTACTGACAAAATTAATCTCTTACTTTCTCTTTAAAAATTAAGCTTCAGCACCGTACTGGAGAGCGTAAGGGGAGGCAGCGCTCCTTGGGGCTGGTGCTCACAGGGTGCAGCAGCTGCGAGACCGGGACATGCACCAGTCATGCTGAGTTTGCCTGTGTCAGCTGTGTTGCTGACCATGTCTGTCCTTGCCACAGCCTGAGCTTCATAAGGAAAAGAACTTTTTTTTAAGAGCAGTACCCGGAAAACTTGACAGAGAGGAGGACTGCAGCATATTCCCTGTGCAGGGGGGAGGGAAGTGATGAATCCTTTCTCAGCCATCCTCGTGCTGGGCTGCTGTCCCTCTCACTCCACTGCCTTTTTCTCAGGCAGAAAAGTCTTTTCTCAGGAAGAGCTATCTATAATTGAAGCAATAGCTGAAACATCTGATTTTCCACCAGCCAACACCTCCTGCTGCAGCTAGCACCAGCCTAAAGTGAGTGCAAAGACATAACACTTTAGTAGCATGTTACATTTGCTTTATGCTGGTGCCAGCTCCTGCAGAACACAGTAGAAAGTGAGCTGAAGCTAGCACAAGAGCTTTTGGAAAACTATTGACATAAACCTAGGCCGTATCTCATATGTACTGTGAAACAAGGTATGGATATAGGGGTGGAAGCTTTCTCAGTGCTCATTTTTTCTTCACCAAGATGCTTCAAATTATTTCCATTCAGGTTCCAAATTGAAGTTTTCTGTGCTCACCAAATCCATTGAGGGGAAGTGTTTCCATCTGAAGAAAATCCATAGGGAAAATTAACTTTTCCAAGGAAACTGCAGGGAGGCAAGAGAACAAAGCAACTGGAAGAGGAAGTAATAACTTTCCTGCCATGCTGCTCTGTACAAACCCCCTCCAGGAGGGAAAGGAAGTAGGAATGGCCACAGCACTCAGCCTGCTTGTGGGACGTGCAGGCAGGGGCCTGCAGGGAAGAGCAGCCCAGGTGAGCAGGATCTCTGGGCTATGCTGTCCTGGGACCCAGCAAACCCTGGCTGGGTCAGTGGTGGGTGCTGACACAGGGGTCTCACTGGGCTCTGCCATGCTCCCACAGGCTGCTGTTTGACCCTGAACTCCCAGTTCCTGGAAATTTGATCTTTTTCTTTGCTTTCATTTGAGTTTCTGGCCCTCGCTTGCAAACCAAAAGGCTATAGGAAGTGACCTGAGGCTGGGCTAAAAAACAGGTATGGTATGGTCGCACGTTTGGCTGTCATGATTTTCCAAAGATGGCAGCTAGCCTTATTGGGCTTGTAGAAATCAGTGGTGCATTTTGGTTTGTTTCTTTAATTGAATAAAAGCGAATCCCACTGCTGCCTTCCCTGGAGGCTCCAGTGTAAGTGTGCTGCAAAGCCTAAATAACCCACAGCTCAAGCTAAATCCAGACTTTCACATCTTGGGTCCTCTTCAAAGGAGGACACAGCACATCACTACCCACATTGAAGTGAGGTGACCTGTGTTTCTGCTATCCCCTTCCTCCAATGTCTGTTACCCAAAGCAGGGGCCACTTATCTTCAACAGCTGGAGAGGACAAAGCACTTTGTAGACAGAACCAGAAGAACAACCTCCAGAGGCAAGCCCAGGAGACAAGACAGAGCTGTATGCCTGTGTCCCAAGAGAACATGCACACAGGGTGCCTCAGCCAGCAGCCTCCCAGAAGAAGCAGCAACTTCCCAGCCTGCTTCCCAGCTTACCATCCCATCTTCTGGCTGTGAAGTTTTTCTCCAAACCACCAACATAATTCTTCCAGCAACGGCTGCCCAGTTCTGCAGAGAAAATAGAACAAAATGGTGATGCCCAGATATTTAATCATAGACAGGCCAGTTGCAAGGGAGTTCTGGAGATCATCTAGTCCAACCTCCCCTCAAACTCCAAGCCACCCACACCTTGTAACCAGCAGGCAAAGCAAGGGACACTCCTGATTCAAGGGAATTCTTGTTTTCCCAGTCGCAGGTAAGTGCTGCTTGGCATGCCATAGATTTCTTTTCCAGCCCAAGCCCTGTACCCCGTCCTCACATTGCCATGCTGACACTTTTTCCCCCCAGGGACAGCAGGGAGGACAGCCCGGTGGAGATCCACTGCTTCCCTGTCCTTGGAGTCAACCCACACCCTGGGGAAGGCTGTTATCTCCTGGTGGTGGCACTCACATCTACACCCACAACTCCTCTGCAAGCATCTTTGCCCTTGCGGAAAGAAGAAAAGCTCATCAAACTTTCTCTTCCTTGTTTCCTGACTGGCCCTGCGGGACATCTCCCTGCGAAGCCGGTGCTTTAAACACGGTTTAAAGGAAACCGTGCTGGCACAGGGCTGGTCTGCCCAGCTTTGCGGAGGAGGAGAGGGGAGTGCAGATTGAGCGTTGTGGGGAGTGGAAGAGCTGGTTGCTTTATTGTATCTAATTCGCAGTGGAAGTGCAGGGGTCAGGAGAAGGCTGTTCTTCATGCCGAGATGTCCTGATTAAGTCAAGCACTGATAATGACATCTTAAAGGGGCTGATGGGGGGTAAATCATCTCCCAGCACTGGAAGCTCTGGGGAAAAATTACAAAAACAATGCCCTGGTTAGGGGTCAGCATAAGCCGGGCACATGCACACCCCCATCGCCAGCCTGCGGCCCTCAGAAATGCAGAGTGGTCCTTCATGGCACAGGGGATGGCAGCATCTGTTGGCATGGCAACGCGGGATGCTGCAGCGGGGACGGCCGGGCAGGAGTTTGCGATCGGCAGAATGGGAAATGTTTGATAGATTTAAAAAATACCAACCACACACACTCTCCCTCTCTCACTCACTCCACCTTGTGCTGCCAAGTTGAATAACGATGTTATTGTGGTTGGTGAAAAACAGCATAATCGGTACCCTGGCTGTCAGGGAGAGGGGAGAGAGGGGGTTTAAGCACTTTTCTTCTTGATATCCTCCCATTTTCTTCCCAAAATCTCTCCCTGGGGGGAGGAAAAACCAGGTGGTGGACAGGGATCTGGGGTGCAAGCAGGAGACCCAGGCTCTGTTTGTGCCGTGACATCCCACGAATCTCATCATCACTCTGGACTTCTTTACCATCCCCATTATAGGATGGTGAGGGTGACTCCGAATCACATTTTTTTTAAACGGGTCGAGATCCTGAGCTTTTCAAGCATTAGGTAATTCCTGTAAACTATTAGAAATCATGTAGAGTGTTCCCCAAGGAACAAAGAGGGGTGAAGAGGTAGAGGGGTTAAAAAAGCAGGTCTGTCTGCATGGCCAAAACCTTTGCTGCTTCCACACAGGATCTCTGAGATGCTGGAGAACACACCAGGTCTCCTCAAGCAAATGGCAACTGCAGCAGTCCCTGTTCCCACCCTGGAGGTGACCTCCCAACCCAAAAGGGTTTGTCCACGCACCCACAGGAGGCAGGCGTGTGTTACCCTCATGCATGTAATTTGGGACAGAGTGACACAGCCCGCAGTTTCACACTATTTTGGCTAATGCCAGGCTACATATTCTGCTGCTTTTTGTCCAGGTATGTCAAGGGGACATTTCAATCCGGTTTCTCCCTGGCCAGGACAGCAGATTGGTCTGGGTCGCACTTCAGGTCCCTTGCAAGGGTTCCCTGAGGTTCCCCTCCAGCCTTCGAGCAGCATTCAGCTCTACGACAGCTCTGTGAGACTTCTACTTCACACCAGCGCTTTGTGTGCTGCTCCTTCCCAAACCACAGACAACAGCATAAAGCAAGATGTAATGAGAAGACAAGTCACCTGTGACACCTAGAAACGCCCAATTTTCAGGACACTCACCCCAGGAGGTGGTGTTTTATGATGGTGCAGCTGTGTCAGGGCCCTGACTGCACCGCCAGGCCCCAGTTGCCCCAACCAGCCCCACCTGGGACGTCCACCGACACCCACCCACCTGTTGGGTCACGACTCTATTTAAGCTCAGCCCCACAATATTGCCCTTTGCTCTGGGTTGTGCTGTATCTATTTTTCTACAGAGGGTCCTTGCACAAGTTTTGCAGTCCTGTCTCTGGCTGGACTTTCTGGATCTCATCTGTTGCCTTTGCCTTGCGTGGGAGACTGCCCTACCATGTTCAGGTACAGTGGGGCTGCACCCGGGTTGTTAAGTGTGCCGTCTGTGCTGTGCTCACCTTTGGCTCCTGGTTTGCTCGCTCTCATGAAGCAGCCCTGCTCCTGCTGCTTCCCCAGCACCCAGTGGGAGTGGCTATATGAGAGTGGTTCTGTAGCTTGTACCCAAGGAGGAAGGCAGATAGCAGAGGTACTCCTGGAAAGAAGGTGCCAGTTGAATCCCCTGTGCTGCAATTTCTCTCGTGGGGCCTGCTATGGGACTGGGCAGAGCAGGAGCCCCTTCCTGCTGCTAAGCAGCACTCAAGGTAATAAGTGATGAAGGTCTTCCCCTTGGCAAGAGGGACAAGAAAAGAGGAGTATCCCAAGGTCACCTAGGAGGTCAATGTCAGAGATTTGTCACTAAAATACAACTTGAAAATAGAGTTTTAGGCTACAATATTTTGCACTCAGACCTGGTTTGGCATGATCCTGAACAGGTGGGTAGACAGTTGTGTCCCTTTATCACAAGTGGGAAGCAGGCAGCCTGGGTTCTGCATCTCCTGGGCTGCCTTTCTTGCACCTTCTGCACGTGCAGGAGCACAGTGGCTTTGCAAGAATAGTTGGTGCCTGCTTCTGTGTGGACAGACAGGACCTTAGCACGCTGTGGGGCTGAGGGGGTGTCTTGGTGCCAGCAGCAGATGGAGATGTGTTGACCCTCACCAGGAACTGAGCTTTTGAATCCTTTCCCCAGTGCTCTGCTGTCACAGCAACCTTTCCCCCTGTATCTTGGAGCCAGACTGAGCATACACCCCAGTGGGTTTCCTTGAAGACAGGTTCTGTGGCTTTGTGTGAGTGCTCAGCCCTGGTGCAGAGCATGCAGCCATGCCAGAGGAAGGAATCCTGCTTCTCTGGAGGTGAGTGGAGGGGGATGGGGCTGCTGTTTTCCTATACCTCTACCACGTATGCAGGGAAGAGAAATTCACTCCAGCAGCTCGTCGCTGCGCCAGGACCAATAGCGGGTGGCAGAGGGAATCCCTTTTCAGGGAGAAGCACTGCTGAGCCCAACCAGCTCCTGACAGGGATCCTCTACAGAGCCCCAGTGAGCAGCATCCTACCTCTGCCTCATCCTCCCCGCAGGAGCCTTCTGAGTTTCCTCTCTCCTCTGTTCTTTTGTCTCCCCCAGCACAGCCACCTCCCTTTTCCCGCATTCCTTCTGCCTCACTCCACACTGCTCTGCAGCTTTCTCTGCTCAAAATAATTTCTGCTCAGGGAATTCCTCTCCCTCCCTCTGCACTCTCCTGCAGTATTTCTCCCTGGCCTTTGCCCTAGGAGATGTAGTTGAGCATTAGCCCAAACATCATCTCTCACCGGTGATCTCTAGCAGACTAGATGACTTTAAAGCCCTCCTGCAAAAACATCTTGTTGCAAAACCAGTGCATTAGAGAGGAAGATTTTGCTCTCCAGGTGGGGTGTTTTCTGAGGAGTTATTCTAAGCACTGATTATCTTAGCACAGTGCTGTGTTCACCCAGGGGACTCCCAGACTGAGCAGGAACAAAATCTGAGCCTGGGAGCAGCAGCCTTGGCACTGCTGCCAGCATCCATCTCCTCCTGTCACAGGGAGGTGCCAGCCTCCAGCAGCAGACCGTGCCCACCTGTGATACTGTAGGGAGCCCCTGTATCCACCCCACAGACTGCAGTAAAATCACCTGCAATTAATCACCTGCAGATCACAATCAGCATATTTACTGACTGGTAGGTGCTGTGTTTCTGCAGGAGGTCTCACAGGCTGGACTTGGTTCATCCTTGCAGCAGAGTTGTGGGGCAGAGTGCTCTGGACCTTGGTGAGGGACCCAACGTCAGCCATGCACTCAGACACCCTCAGAGGCAGGGGTCTAAGGCACTGCAGAGCCTGGTTTGTTTTTATAGTCCCTGCTCTAATTAGGGACTGTTTTTTTGCTTCTGCCTTTTATTTTAGCCTTCTTCCTTCTGCAGTGAGTTGCTGAGTTTTGCGATTCCTCTGCAAAGTGTTGAGGGGACCTGAGCAATTATTGCCCCATAGCAAAAGTGTTAGGCTTTGCCTGTTGAGCTGGACCTAATACTTGGCGAGCCCTAAGGGCAGGATGGTTGCCATGGTGCTGTGCATGCTGTAATGTGTGTGTTTGTGCTGCAGCTGCAGATCAGAAATTTAGTGAGGTAAGAGCAGGCAGCTGTATGTATAACCTTTCTTTTAAAATACTATAGCAGTCTAACACAAGCTTGTGATGGGGGTAGAGTAGCTATTTTTAGCAAAATGCTTCAGGTGAGTTGAAACTTCCCCCTTTGTTTCCTGTGTCTTCAAAGCACTTCTTTCAGCCTAAAGAAACAAGGCTAATAAGCCGCTGTTGCTTTTCATTTCTCCTGGCAGTGAGTCTACAGTCTCTTAGATGCTGCTGCAAATTTGGGCATGGTGTTCCAGCTGCAGCCTGCACTGCTCTGTGTCACAGTGCTAGGTAATAAAATGAAGTGTTATAAAATTATCATGGATATCAGAAAGCTGGCAAACCCTGTATGTGGTCTTGCCTTGAAAATGGGCTGGGATGTATTAGCAGCTCCTGTTCAGGGTTTCTGTTGAGAATGACCTGGATTAGCTTAATATACTGCAAAGGAAGGTGATGCTAAAGCTGCTGTGAAGATGCAGGTTGTGGCAGGAGAGTCAGGAAGGGTGGTAGCCTTATGCCTTTTGTTGTGGTACGCCCTCACCCAGCTAGGACAATGCACAGAGGGTGCTGAGGGTACCATCCACCCAGCTGGGGCTCACAGCTGAGGAGGAAAACTGGGTTGGTAAAGGGCCATGATATTAAATGCATTGGGTAATACTGAGGTTTGCTGGTTTTCTCCCTGAAAGATAGTTCCCCCCAGGTGACTGGCAAAGCCATCTCCCTAGGGAAAGCAGTTCTGTCTAACCCAGTTTTATACCATGCAGTTAATGCAATGAATCTCCTTTTTTCAAAAATCTTCACTTACAACAAGATCCCTTGGCACCATTTTTAAAAAAAGAAGCCTTGCTGACAAGCCTTTATTGGCCTGGTCTTAAACCTGGCACAGATAAGCATCACAGATAAGAGCTGTTCCGAAGTTTGCAGTCGGTTAGTAATTAATGCTGATTTTTTTTTAAGGTGACTGTTGTGTTTGTGTGTTGTTGGCAGTTAGCTAGCCTGGTATAAGACATGGTTTAAGGCCTCAACTTTCAATAAGGGCTAATGTAATACGTTGTTCTATCTAGGGTGTCCTGAAATTTCAGCTGGTTAACACTCCTCAGCTGATGTGCCCTAGCTGGATGAAGGCAGAGTAGGTGTTTGGCAAGGCCAGCTTGTTAGAAGGGTTGTGTTTTGATTTGTAGACCTCTTGTAAACAGAAGCTCCCATGCAACCAGATAGACAAGGAATGCAGTTGCAGTGAATATAATACTTACTCAGTCCTGCCATTTAAAACATTTGGTTTGTGACTTTTCTTGGCTAATTTCAAACTTTGAAGGCCACTTCTGGTAGGAGCAAGTCTTCTTTCTCACCTTCTTTCCCCTTTCCTCCCCCATGGCTAAACTAACTCTGCTCACTGATGAATTTAGGGAGCTTTGCATTTGAAGCTTAATTTTTAGTGATGGCGAGTACCTGCAGTCTCCTAACATGCTAAGCAGCTCCCACAGCTTGCACCTTAGGGCAGCAGGTCTATAACTCACGGGAGTGTTTATTTGGCATTTAAGCTTTCCTCACTGGTAGCTGATAAGGATGTCCTGCGTTGGACTCAAGTCCAAGGGATTACAAATGATCCTGTGGAAGACCCAGGGTGAATGCCAAGTAGTCTGTTCTATCAGTGCGATGGTATATTACAAATGCAGCTTATCCGAGACTCTGTCCGGGGCCTACTGGGTCGGGGAAGCACAAAAGGGGGAGGAAATCTGTGGCTAAAGCTCTAACTGGAAGGCAGATGCTAACTGGCAAGGCTGCCACAGAAGCAGGTCCTGACCAGTAGCAATCCTGTGCCCCATTTGCTCTGCCTCAGCTTGAGGCTGCCAGGGAGGTGTCAAAGGTTTCTTGGCCCTTCTTTGCACCCCACCTCCTTCATTAAGTTCTGCATCTGCAGAAACCAGTGTTACTTGGACCCAATCAAAAACTTCATTGAACAAAAAAAAAAGCTGGGCTTGGCTGGTGAGACATTGTGTTGTGACACTCTCCATGGAAATCTATATAATGAAGGCAATTTATGCACCTCTATTGTACCTGGTAATGTATATACACATTTAACACAGGAGAAATTGTCTGCTCCATGGGGACTGAGGGCTGTTTGGCAAAGTAAGCACTCTGCCATCAAAAGAAGAGATCAGCTATGCTTCCTGGAGCCAGCAAGCCTCTGTTAGATTTAACCTAGCAGTTTTCACACTGGGAGAGTAAGTACACTCTTTATCTCATTTCTGTGCTGGGTGCTGTGTTGCATCGCAATTATGACAGAGGTGATATGTTCCCCATTAACACCTTTACAGGCTGTTTAGCATACCTGAGGTTCCTGGAAGGTGGGGGAGAGTAGAGGGAGGCAAAAGGAACTGCAGAGCTTAGAGCCTCTAGTCCTGGCTTATAACCAAGCTCTTGTCCCTTCCCTGGCTGGCTTTCTGACCTCCTTTCAGCCCTGCAGGTAGTGGAGCAAGCAAAGTGTTGAGTTCACTCTTGGATGCTAGGAGTGGGTGAAGAGATTAAGCAAATGGAGGAAGAGCGCAACATCCCCATCTAAGAAGCTTGGGACAGCTCTGGAGACTGAAGAAGTGCTGTCCTGCTCCTCACAGGGCTTGGCTTTGACCACTTTCAAGTCACTTAGTTCAGGATGGGAGTGACCTTGGTAAACCAAGGCTGAACCAGAGCAAGCTGAGCAGCAAGCTCTAAGCTCTGTGATTGCTCTCATGTCTTCCCTCTCCCCCAAACTCTGGTAAGTGCTGCTCCACTGATGTGGTGACCTGTGCTTAGCAGGGTTGGGGATAACACTGTTCTTCTACCGAGCAGTTGGTGTCTGCTCAGGGGCTGCTTTCCTGAGAGCAGAAATACATGAGGGGTGTGATGCCCCAGCCTGGAAGAGGGTGTTTTCCAGGCCTGGGGCTGAGGGCTGGAGCAGGGAAGGGAGAGCAGTTAAGGCATGGGTATGTTGAATCCCATTCTCACTCCCAGGTGCGAGGTGTCCCCTCAGGCAGTGCTGAGGTGCACGGCTGTAACAGCAGAGGCAAAGGGGACCTTAAATCTCATGCTGCTCATGATTTCTCTGTACCCTGTGGGAAGGTGTAGCGCCCACAGGCTTCAGCTAACACTAATCAACCGCGCTCTCATGGAGAGCCAGGAGCGGAAGCTGACAAAGGGGCAGAGCTGGAGTGTTCAGAGCTGCACTGGGGCACTGAGCAGTGCGGGACAGGGGATTTGCAGCCCGCTGCTCCATCCCTGGGGGAGGAAGGCCTGACTGTTGCAAGATGACCGCTGAGCGATTAATGCTGCTTTCCATCCCCGGCACAGTGCAAACAGCCATTGCAGCTACCTCCTGCCCTGTGGAGGGTGAAGGCTTCTCTGTCCCTCCTGCCTGTCCCATGGGATATCTGGCAAGAGCAGCTCTGTGTACAGGTGTACATGGAGAGCTCAAAATGCTTTATGGGAGCAGGTTTATAGCACCAGTCCATTTTAAACAATAGGGGAAACTGAGGCCTGCTCTTGTAGCAACATTATCAATATGTTAGTGAGTCTGACAGTCAAGGATGTAGACCTTGCAGGCTTTCCCCATCCTAAGCAGGGTTAGGTGGTTGCCCGGAACAGGGTTGGGAGAGTACAAGGGGGTTAAACATGTTACCTGTACAGCAAATGCAGTGTGTGTGCCTGCGGATGCCCAGGAAGGGGTGGGTATGCAGATGTGGAAAAGTGGCAAGATAGCAGGATCTAGAAATTCCTGTGCATGGGCAGCTGGCCAGATGTGTGTTGTGAAGGACAGCATGTGTCCCAGCTAATAGAGGATTGCTGTCTGAGAAATAGGACTTGGGGCATGGGGTGGAAATAGGGGGAATGATGGCAGTTTCATTTCAGGTTAATGAAAATATGATTAACAGTTGTAATTAACTGATGAAATGGTGGCTAGTTCTCTGCCCCCTCCTGATGATTTACAAGGTGCAGAGACTGCCTGTGTCCATGGTTTCTGCTTATGGCAGCACTCTGCAGCATCTCAAACTTTCTGCCTCTAACTCAGGCCTGGAGGGGGGGGGGTTGTGGCTCTTTCTGCTGAAAACGGTGTGTGGAGCTCCCCTGCACCCCAGGCTCGCTGACCCTGATCCAAGCCCTGCCTGACCAGGAGGTTTAACAGCAGTGAGGGGAATGGTGGGACTGCTGAGGCAGGAGTTCAGAGGGGATGCTGGGCTGGCTGAGTTTTTGTAAGCGAACACCTCCTCAGCAGGTGTTTCCATCTCGCTTCCTCATTCACCCAATGTTAAGTTATATTGCCTGAGGAGGGTGGGGTGGGGGTGACCACCAGCAGGTCGAAGGAGGTTTTCCTTTCCCTCTACACTGCCCTAGTGAGGCCCCATCTGGAGTACTGTGTCCAGTTCTGGGCTCCCCACTTCAAGAAAGATGAGGAGCTACTGGAGAGAGTCCAGCAGAAGGCTATGAGGATGATGAGGGGACTGGAGCATCTCTCCTACGAGGAGAGGCTGAGGGAGCTGGGCTTGTTCAGCCTGAAGAAGAGAAGGCTGCGAGGGGACCTAATATATACTTACAAATATCTGAAGGGTGGGTGTCAG